>Ga0335077_10003657_pt1 | contig 18655 bp, 14 predicted proteins | sample Lox_Sample_31_FD_207151 | JGI IMG/M metagenome (GOLD analysis project Ga0335077, IMG submission 207151) | Soil microbial communities from Loxahatchee National Wildlife Refuge, Florida, United States - Lox_Sample_3.1 | ecosystem: Environmental > Terrestrial > Soil > Wetlands | place: USA... | reverse complement strand
GTGTCGATGAAGGTGGTCGATCGGTTCAAGGTCGGCGTCAGTCCGCAGCACATCGTGCCGTCGTGGGACCTGCGCACGCTCTGGGTCACCAACAACGCCGAAGGGCGCACGGACGGCAGCGTGACGCCGATCGATCCGCGCACCGGCCGCCCGGGGCGCCCGATCGCCGTCGACGATCCATACAACATGTATTACACGCCGGACGGCAAGTCGGCCATCGTCGTTGCCGAAGCGCTGCGCCGCCTCGACTTCCGCGATCCGCGCACGATGCAGCTGCAGTACTCGATCAGCGTGCCCGGATGTCCGGGCGTCAATCACGCCGACTTCGCCATCGACGGCCGCTATGCGATCTTCACGTGCGAGTTCTCGGGCATGCTGGTCAAGATCGACCTCGCCGCGCACAACGTGCTCGGCTACCTGAAACTCGAAATGCCGGCGACGCGGCTGAAGGAGACGCCCGGTGGCGGGCGCGCGAAGGCAGGCGAGCCCTGGGAGCCCGGCCTGACCGAGATGTGCACCGACAAGCGCGGCATGCCCCAGGACATCCGCGCCTCGCCGGACGGAAGGCGCTTCTATGTCGCCGACATGCATGCCGACGGCGTCCACATCGTCGACGGCGAAACGTTCCGCGAGGTCGGTTTCATCCAGACCGGCCTCGGGTCGCACGGCATGTATCCGAGCCGGGACGGCACCAAGCTCTACGTTGCCAACCGCGGCTCGCACAAGATCCACGGTTCACGGCTCGGCGACGGCGGCGTCACGGTGATCGACTTCGCCACCGAGCGCGTGATCGCGCGCTGGCCCGTACCCGGCGGCGGCAGCCCCGACATGGGCAACGTGAGCGCCGATGGCCGGTACCTCTGGCTGTCCGGGCGCTACGACGACGTTGTCTACCGGTTCGACACGAGCACCGGCGAGGTGGCCCAGGTCAAGGTCGGCGCCGAGCCGCACGGGCTCACGGTCTGGCCGCAGCCCGGTCGTTATTCGCTCGGACACACGGGCAACCTGCGCTGACCGGACCCCCAGTGCGCGTGCAGGATCGCGTTCGGTCCCGCGCCAACCAAGAGCGTGCCGACGTCGTCGCCGTTGAATGCCGAGGCATCGCCTGCCCGCAGGAGCGGACGGGCGAATGCCAGCGCGAGCACGAGGTGCGCAAGCCACGTCCTGGCAACGGCCCTGGCTAGTGCATCTTCATGTCGCCGTGCGTTTCGGCGAGCGCACGCACTTCGGCCTGCACCTCGGTCGACGTCTGCTTGCCGTCCTCGCCCTGGAAGACCAGGGTGATCGGCACTTTCTCCCCCTTCATGAGCGGCTTGGCCACGCCGAACAGCATCACGTGATAGCCGTTGGGCTTCAATGCGACCGCCCCTTGCGCGGGGATGTCGAGCCCATCCACCGGCCGCATGCGCATCACGCCCTGGTCCATCTCCATCTTGTGGATCTCGACGCTCTGCGCAACCGGCGACCTGGCCTCCACCAGCCGCACCGCGTCGGTGCTCCTGATGATCATGAAGGCGCCGGTCGCCGACTGCCCGGCGACCATGCCGCGGATCCAGGGCTCGGTGACCGTCACTTCCGCCCTGGCCGCCGCGGCCCAGATTGCTGCCATTGCCACGAGAGCGAGACTTCGCAGCGTACGACTCCGCATCTTCGAACTTCCTTTCATATCGGCAAGTCGAGAAACGCACGCGGCCGGCCGTCGCCTGGACGGGCGCAAGCTGTGCGACCGCGTCGTGCGGCGCGCGTGCGGGAACGTGGAGCGGGGATCAGGTGCGCGCGGGCGGGGCGCGCGATCGCGCGCGCGCCCAGGCCGCGGGCGAACGGGGAGCGGCGGCGCGCGCGAGCACGCAGCCGGTGGCGCCGGCTTGCACACCCGGCGCCCAGCACGGTGCCGAGGGCGGCGCGACACTGCTGCTCGCGTGCAGCGAGCACCAGGCGCATTCGGGCGAACGCGGCTTGTTCGTCCCGGGCTTGCCGGTCCGCGCGGCCGAACCTGCCGACACGCACAGTTCGGTCCAAGGTCCGTCGGTCGCCGGCGCGAGCGCCGCCACGACGGCCTGCGCCGTCGATGAGATCAGCAGCGCCGCCGCCGCGATCCACGCGAACGACTTCGGCAACGTACGTCCCGCCCGCATGAGGGCAGTGTATGCGCGATGCGCCGCCGGCGCGCGAACGCGCGGCCGGGGCCGGAAAAGAAAGGACAATGATGACCCCCATGCCCAGATCAGGTAACACGAGCTCGCGGCGCGGTTGTTCGAAGGTCGTTCGACAAGCCGGCCAGCGTGATGCGTCGCCGATGTGGACGGCTGCCGAACTGGATTGCGATCTTCGCAATTCCCGTCCAACCGCTCGCGCCGACGATCTGCTCCTGCGCAGGGCGGCCGTTTCCTCGGGCCTTTCGCTCCCGCGCAAGGAGGGCAAAGCGCGAGTTTCCCTCCCCGCCTGCGGGGAGGGAGTTCCTGGTCGTGAGGGTCCGCAGCGGCCATACCCGCGCACGCGCGCCAAGAAGCGCCGCGGCGCACGGGCGCGAGCGCCCGCCTCGACCGCGCTCAATGAGCACCTCGGCGAGCGGGAAACACCCAGACAGCGGCTCTGCAGGTCGCTCGTCGCGACTATCCTTCATCGCTTTCCCGGCACCGGGACGAAGTCAAGGAGCAGAGCGATGGCCACTCGGATCGAGAAGGACTTCCTGGGACAGAAGGAGATTCCCGACCACGCGTACTACGGCGTGCAGACCCTGCGCGGCAAGGAGAACTTCCACATCACCGGCATCCCGATGTCGCTGGAGCCCCAGTTCGTCAAGGCGTTCGGATACGTGAAGAAGGCGGCGGCGCTGGCGAACCGCGACCTCGGCGTCCTCGACGCACGCATCGCGAACGCGATCGTCGCCGCGTGCGACCGCCTGATCGCCGGGGAGATGCGCGATCAGTTCGTGACCGATTTCATCCAGGGCGGCGCCGGCACGTCGACCAACATGAACGCGAACGAGGTCATCGCCAACCTCGCGCTCGAGCACCTCGGCCACAAGAAAGGCGAGTACCAGTTCGTCAACCCGAACGACCACGTGAACTTCGGCCAGTCGACCAACGACATCTACCCGACCGCATTCCGGCTGGCGCTGATCCAGCGTCTCGCCGGCTACGTCGAGTCGCTGCGCCGCCTGCAAGCCGCCTTCAACGCCAAGGGCCAGCAGTTCGAACGCGTGCTGAAGATGGGCCGCACGCACCTGCAGGACGCGGTGCCGATGGCGCTCGGCCAGGAATTCCGCGGCTGGGGCACGACGATCGGCGAGGAGGTGCAGCGCATCGAGGAAGTGCGTGCGCTGCTGCGCGAGATCAACCTGGGCGCGACCGCGATCGGCACGTCGGTGACCGCGGCGCCGGGCTACCCCGAGCTAGCGACGCGCCAGCTCTCGAAGCTCACCGGGATCGAGTTCATCCTGGCGGGCGACCTGGTCGAAGCAACGTCCGACACCGGCGCCTACGTGCTGCTGTCGGGTGTCCTGAAGCGCACGTCGGCCAAGCTGACGAAGATCTGCAACGACATCCGCATGCTGGCCTCCGGACCGCGCTGCGGCCTGAACGAGATCAACCTGCCGCAGATGCAACCGGGCAGCTCGATCATGCCGGGCAAGGTGAACCCGGTGATCCCTGAGGTCGTGAACCAGGTGGGCTTCCTCGTCATCGGCCTCGACCTGACGGTGACGCTGGCCGCCTCGGCCGGCCAGCTGCAGCTCAACGTGATGGAACCGGTGATCACGTTCGCGCTCTTCACCTCGATCGCGACCATGCAGAACGCCGTCGAGAGCCTGCGCGTGAACTGCGTCGACGGCATCACCGCCAATGTCGAGCACACGCGCGAGATGGTGCTGAACTCGCTCGGCATCGTCACCGTGCTCAAGCCGTCGCTCGGCTACAAGCAGTGCGCCGAAATCGCGCGCGAGGGCTACGAGACCGGCAGGTCGCTGCACGACATCGTGGTCAAGGAGCGCAAGCTGCTGACGCAGGAGAAGTGGGACGAGGTGTTCTCGTTCGACAACCTCATCAACCCGAAATTCGAGCAATAGCCGATCGGCAGACGACGGAGAAACCTGGAGGGACCTGCGCCATGACCGCCGCCATCGTCTTGCAGTTCGTCGTCGTGCTCGCCGCCATCTGGGCCGGCGCGCGTTATTCGGGCGTGGGCCTTGGCCTGTGGGGCGCGGTGGGCCTGCTCGTGCTGGTGGTCCTCTTCGGCGTGAATCCCACCTCGCCGCCGATCGACGTGATGCTCATCATCCTCGCCGTCATCATGGCGGCCTCGGTGATGGATGCGGCGGGCGGCATCGATTTCCTGGTCCGCATCGCCGAACGGATCATCCGTGCCAACCCCAAGTACGTCACGATCGTGGCGCCGCTGACGACCTGGAGCTTCACGTTCCTCGCCGGCACGGGTCACATCGTCTACCCGCTGCTGCCCGTCATCTACGAGACGGCGCACCAGAGCGGCATCCGGCCCGAGCGCCCGATGGCGGTGGCGACGATTGCCTCGCAGCAGGCGATCACCGCGAGCCCCGTGGCCGCGGCCACCGCGGCGATGATCGGGCTGTTTGCCGAGAAGGGCGTGGGTCACTGGGGCTTGCCGCAGATCCTGATGATCTGCGTGCCGGCGACGCTGGTCGGCGTCGTTGCCGCCGCCATCGTCTCGATGTTCGTCGGCAAGGACCTCAAGGACGATCCGGACTACCAGGCGCGCCTGAAGGCCGGTGCGATCCCGCCGCCGAAGGCGGCGGCCGAGCGCCCGCCGCTCAAGGCGGCAGCAAGGACCTCGGCCTTCATCTTTCTCACCGGCGTGGTGCTGGTGGTCGTGTTCGGCTTCTTCCCGGCGCTGCGCACCCTGCCCGGCGCAAAAAGCGCGCTCGCGATGCCGACCGTGATCGAGATCGTCATGCTCGCGGTCGCGGCGATCATGCTGCTGGCGACCAAGGTCGACGTCGACGAGATCCCGAAGACTGCGACGCTGCGCGCGGGCGTGGTCGCGGTGATCGGCATCTTCGGGCTCGCCTGGCTCGGCGACAGCTTCATCGCCGGCAACCAGGCGGTGATCGTGCCCGCGATCGGCAAGTTTGCCGAGTCGGCGCCGTGGACGTTCGCGTTCGGGCTGTTCTTCGCCTCGGTCCTGCTCTACAGCCAGGCGGCGACGACGCGCGCGTTGATGCCGCTCGGCATCGCGCTCGGCATCCCGCCGCAGTTCCTGATCGCGATGTTCCCGTCGGTCAACGGCTATTTCTTCATTCCGACCTACGGCTCCCTGATCGCGGCGATCAACTTCGATCTGTCCGGCACGACCAAGATCGGCAAGTACGTGCTCAATCACTCGTTCATGATCCCGGGCCTGGTGGCGACGGCCGTCGCCGTATTCACGGGACTGTCCCTCGCGCGGATCATGTTCTGAGTCGAGCGCACCGGCGCTAACTCAGCCGAGCTCCACGATGCGGTGTTCGCGCCGCGCCCGCGCGAGCGCTTGCCCGATGCGCGTCGCTTCGGTCGCGTCGGCGAGCGTCACGGCGAGCCTGGTCCTGCCGCGCACCGCTTCGATGAAGGCGGCCGCCTCGGCGACGAACGCGTCGGCGAAACGCGCGTAGAAGTCCTGCACGACCTCGAAACGCACGCCGCGCTCGTCGCTCAGTTCGACCTGGTTGACGTGCGTGTCGCGGCCGATGGTGAGTCGGCCCGCGGTCCCGGTGACCTCGGTCCAGGTGTCGTGGCCGTGCGGCATCGTGCGCGAGGCGTAGAAGCACGCAATCTGGCCGCCGTCGAATTCGCAGATCGCGAGGCCGTTGTCGACGTCGTCGTAGTCGCGCAGCTTTTCGTAGACGGCATTGGTACCGACCGCGTAGACGCGGCGCGCCCGCGGGGCGCCGGCCGGCGTGCCCAGCAGCCAGCGCGCGAGGTCGATGTCGTGCACGCTGCAATCGAGGAAGATGCCGCCGCTGGTGGCGGCGAAGGCGACGAACGCGCCCGTGGGATCGATGCGGTCGCAGGTCTGCGCACGCACCATGAAGGGCCGGCCGATCGATCCTTGCGCGATCCTCGCCTGCGCGTCGCGATAGCTTGCATCGAAACGGCGCACGAAGCCGACCAGGACCTGCAGTTCCGGTCGCGCAGCCGCCGCGCGCTGCACGCGCTCGCAATCGGCCAGATCCAGCGACAGCGGCTTCTCGCAGAACACGTGTTTGCCCGCGTCGAGCGCCTGCATGATCTGGGCCGGGTGCAGCGTCGTCGGCGTGACGAGGAACACGGCATCCAGACCGGGATGGCGCAGCAGGTCGCCGTAGTCGCGATAGCGGTGCGCGATACCCAGCGCCGTGCCCGCCCATTGCAACTCCGCCTCGACGGGACTGCATGCCGCCACGAGTTCGGCGCCAGGCACACGCGTCGCGAGGTTCTCTGCATGGCGGCGACCGAGGCGGCCGAGGCCGGCGATGCCGATGCGTACCGAGTGTTCACTCATTTTGGCTGGAGCCCGTTCTCGCCCCCACCCCGAACCTCCCCCGCAGGCGGAGGAGGGGACTGGCTCCCGCCCCTGCGAAGCGGGGGGTGGGCTGGGGTGGGGGCAGGGTTGTTCGAAATCACATCGACTCGCTGCACTTACGCCAACGTCACGACCCGCCCTTCCTTCCACGATCGCGTCGCCGCCGCGGCGAGTTCCTGCGCCTTGACCGCATCGTCGATCGTGCAGCGGACCACGCTGTTCGTCTTCAAGGCCTCGATGAAGTGCGCGACCTCGGCCGCATACGCGGCGCGATAGCGCTCGAGGAAGAACGGCTCGGGTTTGGCGCCGGACACGCCGGCCGCATCGAACACCGTCACTTCGGTGGTGCGCTGATTGCCCGCCTGCAGCAGGCCGCGCGCCCCGAGCACCTCGAAGCGCTGGTCGTAACCGTACGCCGCGCGGCGGCTGGTGTTGATCTGGCACAGGCGCCCGCGCCGGGTGCGGATCGTCACTGCGGTCGAGTCGATGTCGCCCGCACTCGCGATCGCCGGATCGACCAGGCAACTGCCAGCGGCGAACACGCTCACTGCATCGTCGTCGAGGATCCAGCGGCAGAGGTCGAAATCGTGGATCAGCATGTCGCTGAAGATGCCGCCCGAGGAGCGAATGTAGGGAATCGGGGGCGGCGCCGGGTCGCGGCTCGTGACGACGAGCATCTCCGGATCGCCGATCGCGCCGGCGACCAGTTTCTCCTTCAGCGCCGCAAAGGTCGGATCGAAGCGACGCTGGAAACCGATGTGGCACGCGACCCCGGCCTTGCTGACCGCCGCCGCGCATGCGCGCGCTCGCGTTAGGTCGAGGTCGACCGGCTTTTCGCAGAAGATCGCCTTGCCCGCGGCCGCCGCGCGATGGATCAGGTCGGAGTGCGTGTCGGTGCTGGAGGCGATCGCCACCGCACGCACCGCGCCGTCGGCCAACGCCGCTTCGGTGCCGACGACCTGCGCCCCGAAACGTGCCGCGAGCGCACGCGCCGCCTCTGCGTTGACGTCGACCACGTATTTCAGCGTCACGCCGGTCTGGCGGGCGAGATTGCCGGCGTGGATCTGGCCGATGCGACCGGCGCCGAAAAGGGCGATCTCGATCGGGGCACTGCTGGACATCGAACTCCTCCGCTTCGGGTCGTTGTTCCGGATCGACACCCGGTGTCTACCGCACCGCAGCGCGGCGCGCAGCGTAGCGCGGCCAGGGCGCGGACCGCACCATACCGTAAGTAGAAAACATTTTCCAGCTATGTAGAGAAATAGAATTTATGTTGCAATTTTCGCCGACCCCGCCTAAGCTGCGTTTCACGGCAGCAGGCGGGACGAAACGGAGCACCCGCATGCCGGCGCGTCGCTGCCCGCGCCGGGTGGGCCCAGACAACCTTTGACGAGGAGACACAGATGTTGTGGAGCAACCGGATGCGCTGGCTGCGCGGCCTGGTCGCCATGCTGCTGGCGGGCACCCTGGCTGCCGCGGTCGGTCCGGCCATGGCGCAGACGAAGTTCGTGCTGATCAGCCATGCCCCGGATTCGGATTCGTGGTGGAACACCATCAAGAACGCGATCAAGCAGGCGGGTGAGGACTACGGCGTGCAGGTCGACTACCGCAATCCGCCCAACGGCGACCTGGCGGACATGGCGCGCCTGATCGAGCAGGCGGCGGCGGCCAACTACGACGGCGTGATCACCACCATCGCCGACTACGAGGTGCTCAAGGGCGCGATCGGCAAGGTGACGGCGAAGAAGATCCCGCTCATCACCATCAATTCGGGAACGACCAAGCAGTCGGAGGACCTGGGTGCGATCATGCACGTCGGCCAGCCCGAGTACGAGGCCGGCAAGGGTGCAGGCGAGCGCGCCAAGGCCAAGGGCATCAAGTCGTTCCTGTGCGTGAATCACTACGCCACCAACCCGGCGTCGTTCGAGCGCTGCCGCGGCTTCGCCGAGGCGATCGGCGTCGATTTCAAGAAGTCCACGCTCGACGCCGGCGACGATCCGACCGCGATCGAATCGAAGGTTTCGGCCTGGCTGCGCCAGAACCCCGGCACGCAGGCCGTGCTGACGCTCGGCCCCACCTCCGCGCACCCGACGATCAAGGCACTCGAGAAGGCGGGCCTCGCAGGCAAGATGTTCTTCGCGACGTTCGACCTGTCGGACGAGATATCGCGCGGCATCAAGAACGGCACGATCGCGTTCGCCATCGACCAGCAGCCCTACCTGCAGGGCTACATCCCGGTGGCGGTGCTGGCGACGATGAAGCAGATGAAGTCCACCGACCTGAAGAAGGTCGCCGACGCCGTGAAGGCGAATCCCAAGACCATCGCGCGCTTCAAGGAATACGGCCTCGAGCCCGCCTATGGCCCGCGTCACATCGGTTCCGGACCGGGATTCGTGACCAAGGAGAACATCGGCAAGGTCGAGAAATACGCCGGCCAGTACCGCTAGCGCAACCGGCGGTCCGGAGGGCTCCTCTCCCCGCGCGGGAGAGGAGCGCCGCCGCAAAAGCACGCGCCGTCGCCGCCACGATGCGACGCTGAGGAGACGACCATGGCATCCGTTCCCGCTGCGAACGCGGACTCGACGTCGAAGCACGCATCGCCAGGGGGCGCGCCGCAAGCTGCGGCCTCCGTGCCGCCGGCCGACGAGCGCGTGCGCGACATCGGCGCGCTGCGCCGCTTCCTCGGGCGGCCCGAGTTCGGGTCCATTTCGGGCGCCGTGCTGGTCTTCATTCTTTTCGCCGTGGTCGCGCGCGGGTCCGGCATGTTCAGCGCCGAGGGAATCGTCAACTGGGGCACCGTCGCCGCGTTCCTCGGCGTGATCGCGGTGGGCGCCGCCCTGCTGATGATCGGCGGCGAGTTCGACCTTTCGGTGGGGTCGATGATCGGCTTCGCCGGCATGATGCTCGCCATCCCGGCTCTTTACTGGGGCTGGCCGCTCTGGCTCTCCTGCATCTTCGCGCTCGCACTCGCGCTCGGCTTCGGCATGCTCAACGGCGCGCTGGTGATCCGCACCGGACTGCCGTCGTTCATCGTCACGCTGGCTTTCTACTTCATCCTGCGCGGGCTATCGCTGGCGCTGTCGATCCTGCTCACGGGCAAGACCATCATCAGCACCAACGAGTCGCTGTCGCTGCACGATCTTGCCGTTGCGGACCCCGTGTTCAGCTTCTTTTTCACCGGTCACGTCCTCAAGGATCTGTTCAATTCGCTGGCGCATGCCGGCTGGCTCGCCGCGCGCGACGACGGCACGGCGCTTGCGATCGGCGTGCCGAAGGTGGTCGTATGGTGGGCGGCACTCACGGCGGCCGGCGCCTTCATGCTGGCGCGCACGCGCTTCGGCAACTGGATCATCGCCAGCGGCGGCGACGCGGTCGCCGCCAAGAACGTCGGCATTCCGGTGGCGCGGGTCAAGATCCTGCTTTTCATGCTGATGGCGGCATGCTCGGCACTGTTCGCCGTGCTGCAGGTCGCCGACGCCGGCTCGGCCGCGGCCGACCGTGGACTGCAGAAGGAGTTCGAGGCCATCATCGCCGCGGTGATCGGCGGCTGCCTGCTCACCGGCGGCTACGGTTCGGTCGTCGGCGCATCGCTGGGCGCGCTGATTTTCGGCGTGGTGCAGATCGGCATCGGCTATACCAGCATCGACAACAACTGGTACCGCGTGTTCCTCGGCTTCATGCTGCTGACCGCGGTGCTGTTCAACAACTACATCCGCCGGCGCGTGGCGCTCGGCGCGCGGCGCGCGGGAGGTTGAGATGGCTTCGGTCGGTGCGCCCAAGGGCAACGAATACATCCTGGAGCTCGACGCGATCAGCAAGTTCTTCGGGTCGGTGATCGCCCTCAAGGACGTGACGCTGCGGCTGCGCCACGGCGAGGTGCATTGCCTGCTGGGCGACAACGGCGCCGGCAAGTCGACGCTGATCAAGACGCTGGCCGGCGTGCACCAGCCCGATCGCGGCGAATACCGCGTCGACGGCACCGCGGTCCGTTTCCGTTCGCCGGGCGATGCGCTCGACCGCGGGATCGCGACCGTTTATCAGGATCTCGCTCTCGTCCCGCTGATGAGCGTCGCACGCAATTTTTTCATGGGGCGCGAGCCGCGCCGCCGCCTGTTCGGCGTGCTGCCGGTGATGGACCACGCGACGGCGGGCACCCTGTCCACCGAGAAGCTGGCCGAGATGGGAATCCGGGTGCGCGATGCCGACCAGATGGTCGGCACCATGTCGGGCGGCGAGAAGCAGTGCCTGGCGATCGCGCGTGCCATCCACTTCGGCGCGCGCGTGCTGATCCTCGACGAGCCGACGGCCGCGCTCGGCGTCAAGCAGTCGTTCAACGTGCTGCGCCTGATCGACAGGGCGCGCGCACGCGGAATCTCCGTGATCTTCATCACGCACAACGTCAACCACGCCTATCCGATCGGCGACACGTTCACGCTGCTCAACCGCGGCCGCTCGCTCGGCACGTTCGCGCGCGACGCGATCTCGCGCGACGAAGTGCTCGACATGATGGCGGGCGGCGCCGAGATGCAGAAACTGATGGCGCAGCTCGAGGGAGTGCGCATCTAATGCACCGGCACAATCAAATCGGAAGCGGAACGTTGCCGATCCGTCGTGCCGAGGCGCGAACGCGACGAGCGATCCCGACCCGCCGCGATGCCGGGATTCGTCGCCTTGCGCTCGGAGCGACAGGCCAGAGTCGCGGGCTCTGCAGTGGCATGATCGAACCGGAAGCCTTGCGGCTATCCCCTTCCCCAACCCATTTTCCCGCCGGGGAGAGGGACATGGCGCGACGAGTGTTCGGACCGGAGACGCCCGGATGAGAAACAGGACTCAATTCGCCGACGGCCGGCCGCTCGAGGTGATCTGCCTCGGCCGGCTCGCCGTCGATCTTTATGCGCACCAGGTCGGCAGTCCGCTCGAGGATGTCGCCAGCTTCGCGCGCTACCTCGGCGGCTCGGCCGGCAACACCGCATTCGGCGCCGCCCGCCTCGGCCTGAAGTCCTCGATGCTCACGCGCGTCGGCGACGAGCAGAACGGCCGCTTCCTGGTGCGGGAGCTGGCGCGCGAGGGTTGCGACGTCAGCCATGTCAGGGCGGATCCCCAGCGCCTGACCGCGCTGGCCTTCCTCGGCCTGAAGGACCGCGACACGTTTCCGCTGCTGTTCTATCGCGAGAACTGCGCCGACATGGCGATCGACGAATCCGACGTCGATCCCACGCACATCGGGCAGTCGCGCGCGCTTCTGATCAGCGGCACGCACCTCTCGGCGCCGACGCCGTTGCGCGCCAGCCTGCGCGCGCTGGAACTCGCGCGCGCCGCCAACGTGCGCACGATCCTCGACATCGACTACCGGCCGGTGCTCTGGGGCCTCACGGGGCGCGGCGATGGCGCGACGCGTTTCGTCGCCAGCGAAGGCGTGACGGCGCACCTGCAGCGCGTGTTGCCGCTGTTCGACCTGCTGGTCGGCACCGAGGAGGAATTCCTCATCGCCGGCGGCTCCACCGACCTGACCGCCGCCCTGCGCGCGGTGCGGCGCGTGACGGCGGCGACATTCGTGGTCAAGCGCGGCCCGCTCGGCTGCGCGGTGATCGACGGCGACGTGCCGGGCCACATCGACGACGCGTTCAACCGGCGCGGCATCCAGGTCGAGGTGCTGAACGTGCTCGGCGCCGGCGACGCCTTCATGGCCGGGTTCCTGCGCGGGTGGCTGCGCGGCGAGGACTACGAGACCTGCTGCGATTACGCCAATGCGTGCGGCGCGCTCGTCGTCTCGCGCCATTCGTGCGCCCCGGCCATGCCGACATGGACGGAGCTGCAGTATTTCCTCGCCAAGGCGCCGCGACGCCCCGACCGGGACCAGGCGCTGTCGCGCCTGCACCGCGTGACCGTGCCGCGGCAGCAATGGCCGGAAGTGTTCGTGTTCGCCTTCGATCATCGGGCGCAATTCTTCGAGGCCGCGCTGGAGGCCGGCGCCGACGAAGCGCGCGTGCCGACGCTGAAGAAGCTGCTGGTGAAGGCGGTCGAGTTGACCGAGGCCGACCTCGGGCTGCAAGGGCGCATCGGATTGCTCGCCGACGACCGCTACGGCCAGGACGCGCTTGCCGATGCCACCGGGCGCGGCTGGTGGATCGGCCGCCCGGTCGAGGTGCCGGGCTCCAACCCGCTCGAGTTCGACCAGGGCCTGTCGATCGGCAGCCACCTGATCGCCTGGCCGCGCGAGCACATCGTCAAGTGCCTGGTGCAGTTCCATCCCGACGATGCGGTCGGCAACCGGCTGCAGCAGGAAACGCAGCTGCACATGCTCAACGAAGCCGTGCAGGCGAGCGGCCACGAATTGCTGCTCGAGATCATTCCGCCGCGTAACCTGCCGCAGGAGCCCGACACGGTGCTGCGGGCGATGAAACGCCTCTACAACATCGGCATCGCGCCGGAGTGGTGGAAGCTCGAAGCGATGACGGAATCGCAATGGAGCGCGATCGACGCCCTGATCGCCGCGCGCGATCCTCATTGCCGCGGCGTCGTGTTGCTGGGCCTCGATGCGAGCATCGAGACCCTGCGTGCCGGATTCGCGCAGGCGCGCGCCAGCCGCACGTGCCGCGGGTTTGCGGTCGGGCGCACGATCTTCCGCGAACCGAGCCGGTTGTGGCTGCGCAACGAGATCGGCGACGCGGAACTGATCACCCGGGTGCGCGACAACTTCGAAACGCTGATCCGCTGCTGGCGCGACCAGCGCGCGTCGGCGCCGGCGCAGGCCGGCCACGCGGAAAGGCAGGCAGCATGAGCACGACTTCGACCGCCACCGTGCGGCTGACCGCGGCGCAGGCGCTGGTCAGGTACCTGGCCGCGCTGCACGTCGACCCCCCACAGAGTCCGCAGCGCCTGTTTGCCGGCGTGTTCGCCATCTTCGGCCACGGCAACGTCGCCGGCATGGGCGAGGCGCTCTACCACCACCGCCGCGAGCTGCCGACCTATCGCGCGCACAACGAACAGGCGATGGCGCACATCGCGATCGCGTACGCCAAGGCGCAGATGCGCCGGCGCCTGATGGCGGTCACGACCTCGATCGGTCCCGGCGCCACCAATCTCGTCACCGCCGCCGCGCTCGCGCACGTCAACCGGCTGCCGATCCTGCTTCTGCCCGGCGACGTCTTCGCGTCGCGTGCCCCGGATCCGGTGCTGCAACAGGTCGAGGACTTCCACGACGGCGGCGTGTCCGCCAACGATTGCCTGCGGCCGGTCTCGCGCTACTTCGATCGCATCCTGCGCCCCGAGCAGTTGCTCTCGGCCCTGCCGCGCGCGGTGCACGTGCTGACCGATGCCGCGCTGTGCGGCCCGGTCACCCTCGCGCTGCCGCAGGACGTGCAGACGATGGCGTACGACTTCCCGGCGGACTTCTTCGCGCCGCCGGCGGTGACCTTTCGCGCGCCGCCGGCGGCAGGAGAGGAGATCGAGGTCGCCGCCCGCCTCCTGCGCGCGGCGCGCCGGCCGCTGCTCATCGCCGGCGGCGGCGTCCTGTATTCCGGGGCATCGAACCGGTTGCGTGCCTTCGTCGAGGCCCACGGCGTTCCGGTCGGCGAGACGCAGGCCGGCAAAAGCGCCCTGCCGTGGGACCATCCGCTGCAGCTGGGCTCGATCGGCGTCACCGGCTCTCCGGCGGCCAATCAACTGGCGCGCACCGCCGATGTGGTCATCGCCGTGGGCACGCGCCTGCAGGACTTCACCACCGGCTCGCACGCGCTGTTTCCCCAGGCGCAGCTCGTCGCGCTGAACGTCAACGCGTTCGACGCGCTCAAGGGTCGCGCGACGACCGTGATCGCGGATGCCGAGCGCGGCCTGGCGGCTTTGTCCGGCGCGCTCGCCGGCTGGCAGGCGGCCACCGCGTGGCAGGCCGAGGCGCGTGATGCCGCACAGCGCTGGCGCAACCGCGTGCTCGAGATCACGGGCCGGCGCGACGTCGCCCTTCCCTACGAGGGCGAGGTGATCGGCGCCGTGCAACGCTCTGCGCCCGAATCGCCGGCGCGCGACATCGTCGTCTGCGCCGCCGGCACCCTGCCCGCCGAGTTGCACAAGCTGTGGCGCACCCAGACCCCGGGCGGCTACCACATGGAGTACGGCTATTCGTGCATGGGCTACGAGATCGCGGGCGGCCTCGGCGTGAAGATGGCGCGCCCGGAGGCCGAGGTGATCGTGATGGTCGGCGATGGCAGCTACCTGATGCTGAACTCGGAGATCGCGACCTCGCTCATGCTCGGCCGCAAGCTCATCATCGTCGTGCTCGACAACCTCGGATTCGGCTGCATCAACCGCCTGCAACAGGCCTGCGGCGGGGCGCCGTTCAACAACCTGCTGGCCGACAGCGAGCAGCGCGACCCGGGAGCGCCGAAGATCGACTTCGCGGCGCATGCGGCCGCGCTCGGCGCCCGCGCGGAAAACGCCGCCAACATCGGCGAGCTCGAGGCGGCGCTGGCGCGCGCGCGCAAGGCCGACCGCACGAGCGTGATCTGCATCCGCACCGACCCCGCGCGCACCACCGAAGACGGCGGCGCGTGGTGGGAAGTGGCGGTGCCGCAGGTATCGGCGCGCGAGCAGGTGCGCACGGCGCGGCAGGCGTACGAGAAGCAAAGACAGGCGCAGAAGGCGGGATATGGCTCAACCGTTTGACGTGAAGATCGGCATCAACCCGATCTCGTGGAGCAACGACGATCTGCCGTCGCTCGGCGGCGAGACGCCGCTCGACACCGCTCTCACCGAGGGCAAGTCGATCGGCTATCGCGGCTTCGAACTCGGCAACAAGTTTCCACGCGAACCCGAAGCGCTGCGCCGCCTGATGACCGGCTATGGCCTGGAGGTCGTTTCGGGCTGGTACTCGGGCCGGCTCGCGCGCCGCTCCGTCGCCGAAGAGATCGAGGCGGTGCAGGCGCACTTGAAGCTGCTGACCGTCAACGGCTGCCGGGTCATGGTCTATGGCGAGGTCGCCGATTCGATCCAGGGCGAACCGGTGCCGCTCTACAAGCGCCCGCGTTTTCGCGGCGACGCGGACTGGCGCACTTACTGCGATCGCGTCACGGGATTCGCGCGTTACCTGGTCGAGCACGGCATCCGCCTCGCCTATCACCATCACATGGGTGCCTATGTCGAGGCGCCCGCGGACATCGACCAGTTCATGCATCTGACCGGCCCCGAGGTCGGCCTGCTTTTCGACTCGGGGCACGCGACTTTCGGCGGTGGCGACCCGGTCGCGGTGCTGGCACGGCACATCGAGCGCGTCTGCCACGTGCATTGCAAGGACGTGCGTCCCGACGTCCTGCGCATGGCGCGCAACCGCAACTGGTCGTTCCTGCAATCGGTCATCAACGGCGCCTTCACCGTGCCCGGCGACGGCGCGCTCGACTTTCGCGCGCTGCTGAAGATCCTCTACGACGCGGGTTATGCGGGTTGGCTGGTGGTCGAGGCCGAGCAGGACCCGGCGGTCGCGCCCAGCTTCGCGTATGCGCAGAAGGGTTATCAGCATCTGGCCCGGCTCGTGCGCAATGTCACGGGCACCTGGCAGGAGGCGGCGTAAATGGCACGGCTGCTGGTCAAGGGTCGGCGCGAAGGGCGTGAGATCGTGCACGTGACGCCGGAGTCGGCCGGCTGGAAGTACGTCGGTTTCGCGGCGTACCGCCTGGCGCGCGGCGAAACGCTGGTCTGCAATGCCGCGGCGCGCGAGCAGTGCGTCGTCGTGCTGAGCGGCGTGGTCAGTATCCGCAGCGGTGAGCGCGTGTGGCGCGAGATCGGCGAGCGCGCCAGCGTGTTCGAGGGCCGTTCGCCCTACGCCGTGTACCTGCCGTCGGGCTGCGACGCGGAGATCGCCGCCAACAGCGCGGCCGAAATCGCGATCGCGAGCGCGCCGGCGACGCCGGGCGACCCGCCGCCGCGGCTCATCGAGCCAGGGTCGATGCGCCGTTCGAATCGCGGCCAGGGCCTGAACGAGCGCTTCATCTGCGACATCCTGCCGCAGACCGAACCGGCGCAGGCGCTGCTGGTGGTCGAAGTGCTGACGCCGGCCGGGCATTCGTCGAGCTATCCGCCGCACAAGCACGACCGCGACAACCTGCCGGAGGAAAGCCTGCTGGAAGAGACCTACTTCCACCGGCTCAATCCCGCGCAGGGTTTCGCGTTCCAGCGCGTATACACCGACGACCGCACGCTCGACGAGTCGATGGCGGTGGAGCACAACGACGTCGTGCTCGTGCCGCGCGGCTATCACCCGGTCGTGGTGCCCTACGGCTACGACTCCTACTACCTCAACGTAATGGCCGGCCCGACGCGGCATTGGTCATTCAAGAACGATCCGGTGCACGAATGGATGCTGAAACCCTCACCTCAACCGGCGCCGCGCTGAGCGCCCCTGTCGCGCGCATCGGTCACTTCGTTGCCGGCCGCCACGTCGACGGCGCAAGCGGCCGCGAGGCCGACGTCTTCAATCCCGCCACCGGTGCGGTGACCGGTCGCGTGGCGCTTGCCGACGAGCGCGAAGTCGACGTCGCCGTGCGAGCGGCGCAGGCCGCTTTCCCCGGCTGGAGCGACACGCCCGCGATCAGGCGCGCGCGCGTGATGTTCCGCTTCAGGGAGCTGCTCGAGGCGCGCCGCAACGATCTCGCGGGCATCGTCACGCGCGAGCACGGCAAGGTGTTCGAGGACGCCAAGGGCGAGGTCACGCGCGGGCTCGAGGTGGTCGAGTTCGCCACCGGCATTCCGCACCTGCTCAAGGGCGAATACTCCGACCAGGTCTCGACCGGCATCGACCAGTTCTCGCTGCGCCAGCCGCTCGGCGTCTGCGCCGGCATCACGCCGTTCAACTTTCCGGCGATGGTGCCGATGTGGATGTTCCCGCTCGCGATCGCGGCCGGCAACTCATTCGTGCTCAAGCCGAGCGAGCGCGATCCATCGGCCGCGCTGATGCTTGCGGAGTTGCTCAAGGAGGCGGGCCTGCCCGACGGCGTCTTCAACGTCGTGCAGGGCGACAAGACCGCCGTCGACGCGCTGCTGCATCATCCGGACGTCGCCGCCATCAGCTTCGTCGGCTCGACACCGATCGCCGAATACATCCATCGCGAAGGCAGCGCCCGCGGCAAGCGCGTGCAGGCGCTCGGCGGCGCGAAGAACCACATGGTGGTGATGCCGGACGCGGATCTCGACCAGGCGGTCGACGCGCTGATGGGTTCGGCCTACGGCTCGGCGGGCGAGCGGTGCATGGCGATCTCGGTCTGCGTCGCCGTCGGGCGCGTCGCCGACGAGTTGGTCGCGCGCCTGGCCGCGCGCACGAAGAGTTTGAAAATCGGCGACGGCATGGACCCGGCATCGGAGATGGGCCCGCTCGTCACCGCCGCGCATCACGCCAAGGTAAAGGGGTACGTCGACCTCGGCGTGCAGGAGGGGGCACGGCTGGTGGTCGACGGCCGCGCGCTGCAGACCGGGACCAAGGGATTTTTCCTGGGCGGCTGCCTGTTCGATCACGTCCAGCCTTTCATGCGCGTGTACCAGGAGGAGATCTTCGGGCCCGTGCTCGGCGTCGTGCGGGTGCCCGACTTCGCCGCGGCGATCGAGCTCGTCAACGCGCACGAGTACGGCAACGGCGTGGCTCTGTTCACCGCCGACGGCAACACCGCGCGCGAGTTCGCGCGCCGGGCGAAGATCGGCATGGTCGGCATCAACGTTCCGATCCCGGTGCCGATGGCCTTCTATTCGTTCGGCGGGTGGAAGCGAAGCCTGTTCGGCGACACGCACGCCTATGGCCTGGAAGGCGTGCGCTTCTACACCCGCTACAAAGCTGTCATGCAGCGCTGGCCCGGCAGCATCGCCAAGGGCGCCGAGTTCGTGATGCCGGTGGCGAAGTAGCTCGGCCTTGCAACTGCGCAGGCGCACCTCGGGGCAACGTCCTCTCTGAGTTCCGGCCGGCGTGCGGCCGGCTCAGTGCTTTCCCTTTCCTTAAGCCTGCGCCGCTCCGTTACGGGCGCATCCGCTTGCGTGCGCGGGGCGGAGCGCGCTGCGCCCTCGACGCGAAAATTCCTCTTGACGCGGCATTCGCGCACCGCGTGTAATGAACTCGGCTTTTCGCAGGTCGCAAGCGCAGCGCCAGAGCTGCATCGGCGGTTCGTCC
>Ga0335077_10003655_pt1 | contig 18663 bp, 20 predicted proteins | sample Lox_Sample_31_FD_207151 | JGI IMG/M metagenome (GOLD analysis project Ga0335077, IMG submission 207151) | Soil microbial communities from Loxahatchee National Wildlife Refuge, Florida, United States - Lox_Sample_3.1 | ecosystem: Environmental > Terrestrial > Soil > Wetlands | place: USA... | reverse complement strand
GCCGAGGAAGTCTGGTCCGGCAACGGGTAGTCTCTTACCGGTGACAGTTGGGTGAATATTGGCGGATCCACCTTGTCCCAGCGTGGCGAGCGATGCCTGGGCTGATATGTAACCCCCCGCAGCGGGAGTCCGGCTAGCCAGGGCATTGCCGTCGGCTCGGCGCTCGCGCCGGCCCGCTTGGCTGATAGCCCTCGTGACCAGATAGGTAGTGCGGCGACTGGCCGAGCCGGTTTGCCAGCATTCCAGTGACAGGTTGCCGACTCTGAGGTGGCTGCTCGATCCCGTTACTGATCATGAAATTGGCCGCCATTCCGGCGTGGCAATAGAATTGCCCGCTCACTACCCGGCCTGCTCATTGCCCGGGAGGTCGAAAAGAATTGCGCGTACCTCGGTCGCGAGGAAGCGGCGATGGCCGCCCAGGGTCCGGACGGAGCTCAGCTTGCCGGACTTAGCCCATCTTGTGACCGTCTTGGGATCCACCCGGAAGGCGGCTGCCACCTCTGCTGGGGTCAGCAACGGTGCCGCGTGGTTTATGGCTTGACGTGAACCCATTTCGTTGTTCTCCTTGTCTTGTTTTTCCGGGCCGGAATGGCCCATGCCCGCCAGGCCGGGAAGGGCGCCAGGCGAGCGCACATTTGGCATCAGGCTGCTGTTCCGCCCGCGTCGTCATGCTCGCGGGTGATCGCAGCGACTGGCACCCGCAAAGCACGAGCAATCCGGTGAATCGTGGCCGGCCGCGCACTCCGCTTTTCCCGCTCGATATTCGAGAGCGCGGACTGACTCATCCCGACCTTCCGGGCGAACTCGGGCTGGTGCCAGCCATCCTTCTCGCGCAGGCTGCGGATGGCCGCACCGTTCTGGCGGAGCCTTCCCGGCGCACGATTTATCGGCACGCTCGGGGTTACGGTGACCGTTTGTGTCGTACTCATGCGAGATAACTTAAGGTCCGGCCTCGTCATCCGCAAGCTGGTTCTAGACACTGATGGTCACCAATGGTCAAGACCAGCGAGTCGGCGGCATGTGAAGTAATGGCCGGGGACTCCCCGGCGGGCGGCGTGCCGCGACCAGATCCGGCGTCCGGCAGCCTCCGACCGCGGTGGCTCGAGTATCTGGGATCAAGGCGCCTGAGGTCTGTCAAGCCTGTGGCCTCAGCACATAACTGCAGGTAGCGAAGCCGCCACGGTGCGCACTGGGGATGGTGTAACGCCTGCCAGATGCCCGGCCGGCGCAGAGTTGGGCACCAGGCACTCGCGATCGGATCGGCCCCAGCCGCAATTGCACGGTGGCCTGAATGTGCGGTCCGGATGTGGCAAGCTATGTCCAGAACGGCAGCTACCCGGCCCCGTGAATGGACCGTGATGGACACCTACCCGAGCGACACCTGGCGGCGCCTGGGTCGCATGCTGGAGCGACGCAGGGGCGAGCTCGGCTATGGGTTCCGTCAGCGCGCCCGGTTCGCCAGGGAGCGCGGCGGCGGAATGATCTCCGTGAAGACCATCAGCCGGCTGGAGAATGGTGAGCGCGCCTCATACCCCGAGTCGACTGTCGGGACTGTCGAGGCGATGTACCAGTGGATGCCGGGCAGCGTCGAGCGCGTCCTGGCCGGCGGAGAACCCAACCCGTTCCTGGTCGCTCCGGCGCCCGATCGCAATCCCATTACCGCCGCCGACGCCTCGCCGACGCCCGGAGAGCGGATGGCCAGCTGGGTTTACGTACGCATGAAGCAGCGCGGTTACGGTGACGACGCCATACACAAGTTTCTTGATGCCGAGGGCCTGCCTCGCGAGCCAGATACCGTGTCGGCAGTCGGGCGGATCGCCAGTGCGACCGGGGCAACTGCCGCTGAAGTCCTGGCCTTGCTGGGCGTCGAGCACATCAGCGCGCGCCCGGCCTCGCTGCCCGTCGTGGATGGCGAGGACATAGTCGAGGCTCAGTCCGCCGTGACATGAGCGCCAAAGTCTCGGGCGTCCCGTCCTGGCGGCTTCGAGCGCCGGCCCGTCAGCAGTAGCCTCGGCCGCAGACTGCGCAGTACCGGAGCGCGGGAGAAGCCGCACTCTTTGGCCCGCGCAGGTACTCGCTGCCCGGATCTGCTGCCCGAAAGAGGTAAGCCTGGCTAGTCAGGGCGGCCTCGCAGCCGTGACGAAAGCCTCGACGCCATGCGATCCACGCATCAGGCACGACCCGGCCGGCAATGCCGCCGACCGTGATCAGCACGGCTGGCAAGGCCATGGCAATGGCTTGCTGAGTGCTGATCGTGTTCATTGCTGACAGGACCACGGTCACCGAGCTGAGAACTATGCCCACCGCCGTGCACCAAGCTGCAAGCCGGGCCCGACGCCAAACACGAGTGGCTGGGCCTAACCGCTGCCAGTGCGACTTGCCGTCCATAAACCTCTCCCCCCTGCTGCGGACTGCCGGTTCAAAGGAGAACCGAATCCACAGCAGCAGCGCGAACGCCCAGAGAGGCCCAGCGGATATCTAGACGCCCAGACGGGTGGTTAATCGGAACTATAGCGACACAGGGCGTCACATCGTTAACGCGACTCGCCGCTCAGCCCTACGGCGAGGTAACGATTAGGTATAAACGCAAAGGAACTTAACCACCCGAGAGTCTCATGATGCACATAACAGTCTTACCGGAACTCTCGCCTTCCAGGCACCAGCAGCCGCAGTACTTCTACGCAGTGTCATTAGCATCACTGGCCTGCAATGCGGCAGCACACGCCGGCATCGTGCCGCAGCTAATGCCCGTCCTTGTGGTCGCGATCGAAGGCTGATCGCCAGAGCCTGCGCAGCGATCCAGCTGTCAGGCCAACCCGGAAGCCCTGGCGTTCTGCCGTCTCCGGATCGGACAATAACGCCACTGTCAGTCCGCTGAGCATCAGAACGACGGCTGGCAGGCCGAGGATGATCGCCAGCTTCACGCTAATGGCGCGGAGGGTGAATGCGACAGCGGTCCCGACCACTGCGACGGTACCCACAGCGGCAAACAACAGCGCTCGTATTGCTGTCCGCTTATAGCGACCGGGCCCGTCCGTACGCTGGGGGGGTTCGGCGTCCATGGCTAAGATCTCCCAAGGGATTGAGCGCCGAACGGAGAGGCAATGATACGCGGCAATATGTTGAATAATCCAAACTGGGCTGACAGGAATAGCTTCGCTGACGACTTTGCCTGCTCGGTCAGAAATTTGGCGCAGCAGGTACCGGACTCTATACCAGCCATGAACGTCGCTGCTGCCGCTACGGCTGTTTGATCTTCAGAAGGCTGTACCGATGCGGCTTTGAGCAGCCGCATGCACGGCGAGACTCCGCCTGCCGGGACGGTATGCCGCATTTATTTCGCGACTTGATCCCTGGCGGGCTCGAGTGGCATGACTGCCTGACGTCCATCACTCCCTGACCGGCGCACCGGACCTGGATGGCTGTACGCCGATCACGACTCCCGCGGCCGGGCACTCGTAGGTGCTGCTGACCGGCGGCATCGCCGAGCGGCTCGCGCTGGCGGTGCGGGTCACCGACGCGGTGCTGGCGTGCCGGGCCGCGTTCGGCCCGGCCATCACCGATGGTGCGCTAGCCAGCGGACGGGTAGCGCGATGAGCCCGGCCGCGGATAGAGCCGGCGAGCGGGAGTTCCTGCGCGGCTACGATCCGGGGGACTTTCCGCCGTTCGCCGTGACCGTGGATCTGGCGGTCTTCACGATCCGGGCCGGGCTGCTTTCGGCCTTGCTGGTGCAGCGCCGCGATCATCCCTATCAGGGTTACTGGGCGCTGCCCGGCGGATTCGTGCGGGCCCGCGAGAGCGCCGGCGACGCGGCGCTGCGGAAGCTGGCCGAGGAAACCGGCGTCACCACGTTCACCGGACACCTGGAACAGCTGCGCACCTACTCTGACCCGGACCGGGACCCGCGGATGCGGGTCGTGTCGGTCGCCCACGTCGCCCTCGCGCCCGGACTGCCCGACCCGCGGCCCGGAGGCGACACGATCGCTGCCCGCTGGTGGCCGGTCGAGGACCTCGGACTGGAGGACGCCAGCCCGGACGCACCGCCGCTGGCCTTCGACCACGCACTCATCCTGACCGACGCGGCGGAGCGGGTCCGGTCCAAGCTGGAGTACACCACCCTGGCGGTAAGTTTCGTCGAGGAGCCATTCACGCTCGCCGACCTGCGCCGCGTGTACACGGCGGTCTGGGGCACGGCGCCGGACCTGGGGAACTTCCGCCGCAAGGTGCTCGGCACCGCGGGATTCGTGGTCGAGGCGCGACGGTCCCCGCTGGCCGCGGCGGGCCCCGCGGGCGGCAGGCCGCCGCTGCTGTACCGCCGCGGCAGCGCGGCCATCCTGCAGCCGCCCATGCTGAGACCCATCGAGGCAGCCAATGACCGACAGTGACACGCGGATGGTCCGCGGCCATCTGGCGCGCGTGGGTTCGCCGGGAAGCGCGATCATGACGACGACGAACCTGCTCCACGCGTTGCTGAGGTGGTTCGCGGCTCTGTAGTGAATCACGTCGTCGCCTGGCTCCCAGAAGGCTTCCCGGCGCGGCTGACACGCTCGGGTTCACCCTCGAGCTCGAACGTCATTTCGCCTTCGAGCATGGGCGAAGCGGGCGGCCCCGCAGCTGATGCCGGGGGCGCCGATTGGCTTCTCACCGGGGCTACTGGTGCCCGATATTGTGGTTCCCGGCGAATAGGTTGCACGGGTCGTAGCGGCGCTTCACCGCCGCGAGCCGCTCATAGATCTGCATCGGGTAAATCGCGGCGACATCTTCGTCGGTGGCAGACGCGAGGAAATTTGCGTAGGCACCCCTGATGTGGGGGGCCAGATTCCCCCAGATCTTCTCGAGATCGGGACGAGCGGCGTCGACGACCGCCTTCTGGCCCACCGAGATGGTCACGAGCATCAGCTCCGCCTGGCGGTGCGCGTAGGCGGTGGCGTGGTCAGCGACCCGCGTTACGGCGCCGCCGACACTGCGGACAGAGATGACCGGCGAGCGCTCAGCTGTCCTGGCCTCGGCAAGAATGCCAACGATGTCGGGCACCGATTCCTTTTCCACGAACCCGCTCCGGACTGCGAACTGGATGCTAGGCGGAGGGGCACCGCCATCTTCGAGCGTGTCTGCATAAGGCTGCAGCGCGACATCGTCTCCCGTCACCCGCCCGAGTCCGCGGATGGGGTCGATAGCCCGGGCCGCGAGCTGCGGGTCGTCGCCATCGAAGGCGACGCGGATCTCGAGAGGCGCGTCTGGCCCGCCAGCGAGCGGGTTGGCTACTACAGCGATCGATGTGAGTTCTTCGGGTGCTGTGCGCATATAGTCCGCCCAGCCCTGAAGGACGGGAGCCGCCTCCGATGCCGGGAATGCGATCGTGCCGAAGAAGATGTCCGTCGTCGGGTGTGCCACGAACTCGAAAGCGGTCACGATCCCGAAGTTGCCGCCGCCTCCGCGAATCGCCCAGAACAGCTCCGGGTTCATAAGCGCGCTGGCATGCACGGCCTGTCCGCTGGCGGTGACTACTTCCGCGGCGACGACGTTGTCGAGCGCCAGACCGTGTTTCCTGACCTTCCAGCCAATGCCGCCCGACAGCGTCAGCCCACCGACACCAACGCTCTTGGTATCGCCTGAGGAGATCGCCAGGCCGTGCGGGGCCAGGGTTTCTGCGACCTGTCCCCAGGTGGCGCCGCCGCCAATCCGCACGAGGTGTCGTTCCTTGTTGAGGATCTCCACCTCGGCGAGGCTGCTGAGGTCGATCACGACGCCGCCGTCGTTCGTGCCGAAGCCGGCAAAGCTGTGGCCGCCGCCTCGCACTGACAGCAAGAGCCCTGCGGCGGCCGCGAAGATGACACTTGACTGCACGTCCTCGACACTCTCTGGCCGCAGCACAAGGGCTGGACTGCCAGCGCCGAATAGCGAGCGGCTAGCCGACTCGTACTCGGCTGCGCCCGGTTCGATGATCTCGCCGCCGAAGTCATGGCGAAGGGTTTCAAGCGCTGAGTTCATGACTTTTCCCTCCAAGGGAGAATCGCTGGTACGAGAACTGACCGGCCGGTGGCCGCCGGAAGGCCAGGCCATGGCGTCGCTGATCACGATCTGCTCCACAGCAGCACGACCGCGATGAGCCCGGGCAGGCACGGCATCACCCCGGCCCAGCCCAGCAGCGGCGGCAGGCCGGTCATTCCGGAGGTGTCCTTGATGAGCAGATCGGCGAGGGCGATGGCTGTGCCGAGCGCGAACATCGCGGTCGCGCCTCCGCGGGCCCACCGCCTGTGCGCTTTGACGGCCCGTATCGACCAGAGCCAGCAGATGATGCCGAATGCTGCGAGGACGGACAGGTAGATCAGGTAGGTGTTGACGGCCAGGTGGATGCGCGCTGGCGCGTATCGGGGATACCCGGCCCGGATGTGGTCAGCGAGCACGTTGCCGGTGGCGTGGTCGACGTACGTGACGGCGATCGCGGCGACGGTGAGCACAAGGCCCGCGTACATCGCCACGATGGCCGGCCGCTCTTGCTGCACGAAGGTCATCGCAATGCGCTCCTTCCACGTCAAGCGCACCCGCCGAGCGCACGCTCGACTACTCGTGGCGGTCCGCCCGCGGACACGGACGGCAGGCAATTGCAAGGACGGTATGCGGAGCTGCAGGCGACGGTCGTCACCCGAAAGTGGACAGGCGTGGTGGAATCTTCGTCAGCCTCGGTGGCACCCAGGTGCACCCGGTGCGTCCCTCATCCTGGGCGCGCCCGTGTGGCGTCGCTCGTCGTCAGGGGATCAAACTGAGCTCGCGTGCGCGAGCGACGGCCTCCGTGCGGTTGGCGGCGCCAAGCTTGCTCAGGACATGGCTGACGTGCTTCTTCACGGTGTCGAGCGTGACCACGAGATGGCTCGCGATGGCCTGGTTGGACAGGCCGGCTGCCAGCATCTCGAGCACCTCCAGCTCACGGCTGGTCAGGTGCTCGACCATGCCCGGCACTGGCGTGATGCTGCCGCGCGCGGCCGCGGGACCGTTGTCTTGCGGGCCGAGCGCGCGCTGCAGCCGGGCCAGGCAGCCGAGCGGGACCCTGGTGGCGGCCCGGTCGGTGCGCTGGGCTGCGATCAGCCGGGCTAGCAGTTCGGCCATCGGCGGTCCCTCGTCGGCGAATATCCGGATATGGCCCTGCGGGCAGGCCAGGGTGAGCGCTTCGGCCAGCGTGTCCACCGCGCGATCTGGAACACCGTGGCTGGCAAGCGCCAGCGCCCGTAGCGCGCCGATCTCGATGAGGCTGCCGACCCGGTTCTGCTCGAGCGCCGCAGTATGCAGCGGGTCCAGCAGCGCCAGCGCATCGGCGGGCTGGTCCTGGGCCAGCAGGACCCGGGCCAGAACCAGATGCTCCCGTTCCGTCTGGTGCGCGGGCTTGTCGTCGGTGCGAAGGCCGCTTTCTTGCGCCCAGCGTGCTGCGGCTGAGATGTTGCCCTGTGCCAGCAACAGGCGCGCCCGCTGCGCCGGTACGGGGTTGAAGAGGCTGGCTAGCGAAGGGCTCGGCGCGATCCGCTCGGCCTCGGCGATAGCCTCCAGTGCCCCGGCCGGGTCGCCGTTGGCCTGGCGGATCCACGCCAGCGTCACAAGGCCTGCCGTTACCGGCTGGGTCTTCCAGTTCAGCTGCCGGCACAGTTCAATGCCATCGGTGACAAGGTGCAGCGCGGTATCGAGCTCGCCCCGCTGGTAGGCGACCTCGGCCATGCCGACGTACCCGATGCCGGCGCTGGGCATCGCCGCCCGGCCGGGTGCGGCGGTGACGTCAACGACCTGCTGGTAGGTGGCGAACGACGCGTCCAGCCGCCCTAGGGCTCGCTGCACCCGGCCGAGGTCAAAGCACGCCCACGCCTCCAGGGCAAGCTGACCGGCCGCGCGCCATCCGGCGACGCTGGCGGCGAAGCCGCGTTCGGCGTCTTCGAGCTGACCGCGCACCCACTCGGCTATGGCCAGAATCCACAGGCTAGCCGAGTGCAAGACCCACTCTCCTTCGCCGAGAGCGGGCAGCGCCTGGGATGCGGACGCCGCCGTCGAGTCAGCGTCGCCGAGGAGCACGGCAAGATAGGCGCGCGCGATCGCGATCGCTGTCCGGACGTTCGCCAGCAGGCTGGCCGCTCGGCCGACAGAAGGCTCGAACGGCTCGCTGGCGGCATCGGCGAGCGCGTGCTCGGCGGCATCCAGCGGAAGCCTGGCCGTCTCCACATCGCCGCCGACGAGCGCCATCCACGCCTGCGCCAGCGACAGCCGCGGGCGGGATCGCATCAGCTCGGCGGGCAGCACTGAGATCCACTGCTGAATCGTCGCGCTTTCTCCTCGCAGGAAGATCGCGTCATAATGCCGCTCGATCAGGCGAGCGGCCCAGGCGGCATCGCCGGCGGCCAGGGCGTGCCGGATCGTCTCGTCCGCCAGCCCGTGCGCGTCGCACCACGCGGCCGCTGCACGGTGCAGGCCCGGCAGTCTGCCGGGTTGTTCTTGCCGCAGCCGGGCCTGGAGCAGGTCTGCGAACAAGTGGTGGTAGCGCCACCAGCCGCGCACCTCATCCAGCGGGATCAGGAACAGCCCGGCCCGCTCCGCCGCCTCCAGCAGCGCCTGGCTGCCGTCGCGGCCGGTGACCGCGTCGCACAACGGGCCGGACAGCCGGTCCAGCACCGATGTCTCCAGCAGGAACGCACGCAGCTGAGTGTCCTGCTGCTCGAGCACTTCCTCGGCCAGGTAGTCCAGGATGTAACGGTGGCTGCCGGTGAACGCGGCCACGAACGCAGCGGCATCGGCCTGTCCGCGCAGCGACAGGGCAGCCAGCTGCAGCCCGGCCGCCCAGCCTTCAGTTCTGGCCGCCAGCGCCGACGCCGACGCCTCTGGCAGGCCCGGTGCCTCCTGCTGAAGCAGCTCCCAGGCCTCCGCGGCCGTGAACCGAAGCTCGGCCTCGCGTATCTCAGTCAGCTGACCACGTGCCCGCAGCCGCGGCAACGCCAGCGGCGGATCGCTGCGGCTCGCCAGCACGAGGCATAGCCCCGCGGGTCTATGCTCGACCAGGAACCCGACCGACTCGTGCACCTGCGCCGATCCGATCACGTGATAGTCGTCTAGGACGAGCACGGCTTTCTCACCTGCCAGGTCGTTGATCAGCGCCGTGATCAGGCCCTGGAACGACGACGGCGCGGGCTGTCCGAGCAGCGGGGCCACCCGGTCCCCGATCCCGGGACGGGACCGGTCCAGCGCGGCCACCGCGTGCCGCCAGAACCGGGCCGGGTCGTTGTCGCCTGCGTCCAGCGACAGCCAGGCGAGCGGATGCTCGCCGCGCCTGGCCCAGTCGGCAAGCAGGGCGGTCTTGCCGTATCCGGCCGGGGCGCAGGCCAGGATGAGCCCCCCTGCCAGGCCCTCATCCAGCCGTGCTGTCAGCTGCGGCCGCAGCACGTGGCCGGGGCGTGCCGCGGGCGTGTACAGCTTGGTCGCCAGCAGCGCATCCCGCTCCGGCTGCACTGCCGCCGACTCAGCCATTGCTGACCTGCATGCTGTGCCTCCGCGATCGTCCGCTACGGCCACCTGGAGGCACCTTCGCGAGCTGGACCTCCGCTTCCAGGGTGGCGCTCATCTGGACATTCCACGGCCCTGGTCGGCCTGCCAGCCATGTCCCCGCGGTCTTCGGCGGCAAACAACTGGCCCGCCGGGACTGGGCACGTCGGTGCCGGGGAGCCGAAGCGGAATATTCCACCTGATCCGCACCTTCGGGTGACGCCACGTCCAGCGCCCGCTTCGTAGCGTGCAGGCATGAGCGATGCCGCGCGGTCAGCGCGCTACGAGATCCGCGTCGAGGGGATCCTCGACCAGCGCTGGACAGCCTGGTTCGAGGGCCTGCAGCTCGACAGTGACGGCAGCCAGACGGTCATCTGCGGCTCGGTAGTTGATCAGGCGGCTTTGCACGGGCTACTCAACCGGGTGGCCGACATGGGCCTGGTCCTGGTCTCCGTCCGTCGGCTCGACCCAGATGATTCCGCCAGGAGGACACCATGCACCCTGAGTTAATGCAGCAACTCGCTGCAGCCCGCATTCGCGACCTGCTCGCGGGGGCCGGTGAGGCGCGACGGACCCATGGTGCGCGCCACCCCCGGCGGCAACGGACCCCAGCTCGTCGGCGGCGGTCAACCCCGGCGAAGGGCCCGAACCCCGCCAGAGTCATGGAACCGCGCCTGGCCCGGCGCGGAACCCGGACACGCTAACCCGTTAGTCAAGGAGTGAGAAATGGCCAGCAACGTGAATATGACACGAGTAGATGCGGAACTGGAGGCATTCATCCCCTTGTTCCCTTCGGCCGACCTGACCAACCCGGCCGCCGCACGCAAAGGCCTCGCCGAGCTCGCCGCCGCGGCCCCGGCGCCGGACACCACGGGAATGGAGATCGAGGACCGCACGGTGCCCGCTGATCCGGATGTGGCGGTGCGGATCTATCGCCCGCGCGAGGCCCAAGGCGGCATCATCTGGCTGCACGGCGGCGGGTTCGTCATGGGGGACCTGGAAACCGAGCACCCTTGGGCCGTCCGGATCGCGACCAGCTCCGGGGCAGTGGTGGTCTCGGTGGGCTACCGCCGGGCGCCCGAGGACCGGTTCCCAGCCGCCCTGGACGATGCCTACGCCGTGCTCGACTGGGCGGTCGGGCATGCGGCCGACCTTGGTACCGACCGGGGGCGGATCGCTGTCGGCGGGCACGCTGCCGGCGCGGGGCTTGCGGCCGCAGTGGCGTTGCGGGCGCGTGACCAGCAAGGCCCCCCGATCCGGTTCCAGCTGCTCAGCCAGCCCGAGCTGGATGACCGGCAGGAGACGTGGTCGGCGCGGAACTTTACCGACACGCCATTCATGACCCGCGCCAAGGTCGCGGCCTCGTGGCGGCACTACCTGGGTTCCGCGCCCGCAACGCCGTACGCCGCCCCGGCGCGGGCCGACGATCTGTCCGGCCTGCCCCCGGCCTACATCACCACGGCAGAACTCGATCCGAACCGCGACGAAGCCATCGGCTACGCACAGCGCCTGCTGCAGGCCGGAGTGCCGGTCGAACTGCACCAGTGGGCAGGCACCTTCCACGGATCGCAAGCAGTCCAGTCCGCCGAGGTGTCCCAGCTGCAGACTGCCGAAATCGGCGCAGTCCTGCGCCGCGCCCTCGCCGGCTGAATAGATCTCCGCATCCCGGTCGGCACCCCGGCGCCAGCGCTCACTAACGCGCTGGCGCCGGATGCGCGTGCGGGGTCGCGGCCTTGAGCTGCAGCAGCTCCATGCCGGGTCGATGCGCAGCTCGTAGGGTGCTGCAGCCTAGACTGCGGCCGTGAGCGCGAACGCTCCGCTGGCGGCCAAGGCCGACGGAGGCGGTGACGTCCCTGCGCTGACTGAGCATCTTGCCGGCGTGGCCGACTCCCTGCAGGGCCACGCGGACCTGGGCCGCAACCATGGCACGTACCTGAACAACACCGACCGCGACCAGGCAGACGGGGCATCATCGGCGTGATCTTATGCGACACCGGGCCGCTGGTCGCAGCATTCGACGCCGCGGACCGCGACCATGCAAGGTGCACTGCGTTCCTGCGGGATAACTGGCCGCCCTCGGTGCATGCTGGTTGTGCCCAGGTCGGCCGCGTGCACGGCATACGCGAATGCCGCCGATGCCGTGTCGCGGCCGCACTTGCGGGCGAGCAGGGTGGCAAGCTTGCCGGGACCGAACCCCGGTCGCATCACGCGAGTCGAAGAGATCACCACCAGTCCCCCCGGCGCGGTGATGGCGCAGGGGTGCCCGATGTCGGCGTCGCCCATCACGGCAGCCACGATCAGGGCCATAGCGAGCACATCTGCACGCAGATCGTTGCCCCGCAGCCGCGGGCTGAGAGTGATGTGCTCACCCAGGCTTACGCAGGCAGCCGTGCTGGGAGTAGACCACAAGTCGGCCTCAGGGCTGCCCTCGACGACGGTGACGCCGAGCCGGGCCGCAATATCGTGCAGCTGGGCAAGCGGGTCAGACATTCCGCGTTATCGCGTCGAGGTCAGTTCGTCTTGGCGAGACAGTTGTCCACCCGATCAGCCCAGTCGGCCAGCTAGTCCGCATAAGCCGGGTCGCCGGTCTCGGCCCGCGCTGGCGCAGCCACTTCCGCTGGTGCCGGGTGCGGCACGGCAGCCACTCGTGCTGCGATCTCCGCGTGCTTTGCTTCTAGCTCGCGATGCCAGCGCGTGAGCACCAGATGCAGCGGGATGCCCGTCCAGCAGCCGAAGAACACTAACCCGAGCGTGATACTCGGCCAGAACCAGCCCATTCTGACTCCTTGCGGCTCATGGCCCTGTGCACGGCTCGCACCGAGCGCAGAGGCGCAGTGGCCTTGGCCCGCGCCCCCCTTGCTGACGCGCCCAAGCAGGACTCGCGGTCAAATCACAAATCACCCTGATTAGCCCGCAGGTTACGCAAACCAGAAAAGTCTTTCCGGCGCGCTGTTGAGGCTACGGAATCTGCCTCGTGGCTTACATCCGTGATTTCCCCAGGTTTTCCCCTGGGCTTTTCCCTAGGACGGAACTGCGCGCATATCCCGGCCAGGGAAGCGGGCGGCCAGCTGATGCCGGCTGTCGACGCCGAGCTTGGCGAACACGCTCGACAGGTGATACTCGACGGTCTTCGGGCTCAGGTACAGGCGGGCGGCTACTTCGCGGTTCGACAGCCCCGATGCCACTGCTCGCGCCACCCGCAGTTCCTGGCCAGTCAGTCCAGACAGTTCCGGGTCATCGTGACCGCGCGAGCGTACGCCGAGCGCGGTGAGTCCGGATCGCGCGGCCTGCGCGAACGGGCGAGCTCGCAGAGCGGTGAAGACCGAGTCCGCCTCCCGCAGCGCGCTGATCGCGGCCTTGCGCTGTTGCATCCGGGACAGGCACCGGCCGTGCACAAGCTTCAGTAGCCCGCGATGGAACGGGAATGCGTCGCTGGCGCAATCCTGGCGGCCCTGCAGGAGTACCTGATGAGCTTTCGCTACGTCATTGCGTGCTATTGCCAGTGAGCCGTGCAGCCAGGCCGCATTGATCAGCGCCAGGTGCTCGCGGCGGTCGATAGCACGGGACTCGAACGCAGCGAGGATGGCGGCGGCGCCGTCGAGCTGACCAGTGCGGATCAACGCCCAGATCTGCAGCGGCCGCCACCAGAAAGCAGCCGGGTCGTCGTAATAGTCGATCTCGGGCACGGCGAGCGCCATCGCTGCACCGCGCAGCGTCTCCTCCGGATCGTCCCTGGCGAAACCGAGGATGCTGCGTGCAGAGGCAGCGAAGATCTCGGCGAAGCCGCCAAAGGTGCGCGCCGCGTCCTCCGCGGTCTCCACGTGGCTATTGGCAGCGGCCCAGTCGCCGCGGCAGGCCGGCACTCTGGCTGCCGCGCTGTGCACGAACGGCAGATCGTAATGCCGGTCCGCATCACGGGCGAGCGACACCGCCAGCTCGGCGTGGCCCTGACTGTCGTCCCAGCGCCCGAGCCGGAACTCAGCTTCCGCGAGAAAGGCAAGCGGCTGGCCGGGGAAGCGCACGTGCAGTCCATTCCTGATCCGGCTCACGACCAGACTCAGATCGTCGGCCGCTCCCTGCAGGTCACCGGTCCAGAGCTTGACTAGCCCGCGATAGGTGATCGAGTCGGTGTGCGCTGTAGGCACCATCGCAGCCCGCGCCGGGAGGTCACGGAACAGGTCGAGCGCCTGGTCGCCTGCACCGCTCAGGGTCAGCGGGACAGCACGCATGCTGCGGGCGGCATCGAACCACGGCTCGCTGCCGGTCGCGGTCGCCAGCGCCCGGTCCAGCCACGTGGTGGCCTCGGCGAATGATCCGGAGATTCCGAGCAGTATGCCCAGCCCGAGTGCCGCCTCCGCGCCGCTAGCCATGTCTGTTGCCCGATCGTGTGCCTCCCACGCACCCCGAAGCAGCGTCTGCGCGTCGAGCGGCCGGGCCATGACCAGGGCAAGCTGTCCGAGGGCCGCGTCCCTGCGAGCACTGGCAGGCAGTTGCTCGATCGTCGGCCGGGCGGCGTCCGCCTGAGCAGCGTCGGCGGCCCGGATGAAGAGCTCAAATGACGACAGCGTACGGTCATCGCGCTCGGGCCCGCGTGCGGTGACCGCGGCGGCCTGCTTCCGGTATTGCGCGGCGAGGCTCAGATTGCCCGCCAGGAGCGCCCTGTCCGCCGCCTGGTCAAGATCAGCCGCCAGCTCGGCGTCAGGGCCGATAGCGGCAGCGCTGCGATGAGCGAGTGACTCCGGTCCCGCCACAGTTGCCGCGGCTCTCAGGTGCAGTTCCCTCCGCAGCTGCGTGCCGAGGTCGTGATACACCGCCTGGCGGACAAGCAAGTGGGCGAAACACACCCGCCAGCCTGACGGCGTCTCCTGCTCCACGAGCAACCCCGCCCGCTCCGCTTCGCCGAGCGCCGCGGCCGCGTCGATGCAGCCAGCTACTGCTGCCACATCTGCGAGGCTGCAGTGATCCCCGAGTACCGCGGCGGCAGCGACTACTTCCCGGGCGACCGGCGAGAGGGGCGCAAGCCGATGGCCGACTACCTCTGCCAGCGACCTGGGCGCACGGATCGGCCCGTGCGCCTTGAGCACCTCGTCGCTGAGCTCGGCGAGCAAGGCGCGGATCAGCAGCGGGTTGCCGCCGGTATGCTCCCGGAGGCGCTGAGCAGCCCGGCCGGACAGCCCCATGCGCCCGAGGACCTCGGACAGCAGGCGGATCTCATCGGCGCTCAGCCCGTCGAGGGTCAGCCGGATGACGCGGCGATCAGCGCTAGCGAAGCGGTCCCACGCGGGGCCGAGCTGCGCGGTGGTGCCTGGTCGGCAACTGAGTACGACCAGCACCCGATCCGCGCTCAGCCGCCTGCAGGCGAACAGCAAGGTGTTGATGGAGGGCAGGTCGACCCACTGCAGGTCCTCGATCACTAGCGCGAATGCGTCATTGCCCTGCAGGGAAGACATCAGCGCGAGCATGTCCACGCCGACCGCCAGCGGATCGGCCTCTGCTGGCGGCCCGTGGGACAGCAGGTTCAGGCTGCCTAGTGCGTCCGCCCTAGCCGCTACCGCGGCACTCGCAAGCTGCTGCACCAGGCCGTAAGGAAGGAACGCCTCAGCCTCGTCACCGCTGGCGGTGACGACCGGCAGGTGCAGCTCGCTGGCGAGGAACCGAGAGATCAGTGCGGACTTGCCGATCCCCGCATCTCCCTCGATCAGCACCACCCGCGGCTCCCCGGCACGGGCATCGGCAAGGGTGCCGGCGAGCGCGGCTAGCTCCCGCTGCCGGCCGACGAACACGCCATCCGGGCGCGCCGACAACACAGCATCGTCCATGCCGGAATCCCACCCCTGAGCATCCGAGATACGCTACTGCCCAGTATGACGCGCTCGCGTTACCGTTAGGTGACGCCGGATCAGCAAATTCCCGGCCACCGCACCCGCGTCTACCAGCGCAAGCGCAGCGACAGTGGCCGGAGTGGCCACGAGCCGACGACTAGGACGCCGCGGGACGGTGCACGACGACTGCTACCGTGGCAGTGGCGCCAGCCTTGATCTCGATCGCGATGACCCTGCAGTCCGGGGTTTCGATAACGGTCGCTGGAGGGGGTGGACGCGCACACCTCCGTCTCGTGCAAGATCAGCGAGATGTCCTCCAGCAGGGCGCCGCGCGGGCCGGTCCAGTGCGTGAGCGTGGTCGTTGTCGCTCGCTGCGGGGTAATCGTCGTCGTAGTAGTCGTACTCGTCGTGCCAGCCTTGGCGGCCGCATCCGCAGACCTCGTCGCCTTGGTGGGCGTCGCGTGTCTCCTTTTATGCCGGCGAGCGCGAGGATCCCCTCGCAGCCTGCCCGGTCGGCGGCAGCACGCGACATGGACACCCGGCTGGCGTCCTCACCTTTCAGGCGGGTCCAGGCAGCGCGCGCCGGCAACGTCACCACCAGGGTCACGACCATGTCATCCGACTTCTCTGAGTCCTGGTGGGGGAGGAAGAATTGTTCCCTCTCGTAGACCAGGAGCGAGTGAAGATCGGCGGTCAGCTCCGCGCTGTCGGGGAAGCCAAGTTCTTCTCGGATCGTCGCGAGGACCTCCGTGAGTATGGCTTCCTCCCACTGGGCTCGGACTAGGTGCCCCTGTCGACCGGAAGATAGAGAGTGCGGGCGAAGGCGTCCGCATTGCGTCGCAGCAAGGTCACTGGCGACTACTGGGTCTACGCCGACGGCCCCGTTGTTACCGAGGCGGACGCGGCCAGGACAGGGAAGTGGCTCGTGTTCGTCCCGGCCAGGCAGGTCGACCAGTGGTGGAAAGCTCCGCCAAGGCCTCGACCGCGCCGAACGTACTGGCCACTTCACAAAAGACGAAGCTGATCAGCGTGCATACCCGTGACTGGCAGGACCACGGCGACGTGTCGCGCGTCCTGCAGCAACTCCGGGTCCTCGGCGTGACCTCGCGGCTGTCCTACAAGACCGACCAGGCGACTCGGCCGGGGTCTACGGCACTGGCTCGGCAATGTACGTCAGCCAGCCGGGCAGCTCCGGACTTCGACGACCGCACCAGGCGCTGACGCGGCACATCAATGAGTCTGGGGGCCGGTCAACTACGCCGTGATCGACGTCCTTGACGACAGCGCTGTTGACGAGTATCTCAGGCAGGCCGCGAGCGTACGGGCTAGCGTGCCGCCCACCAGCTCCGGTGCCGACGACGATCAGGTCGAAGTGCTCTGCCACCCTGGCCTGGTCAGATCGGCTCTCTCATTTCCGACGCTCCCTCGCGGCCTCCAGGTGCGCACCACCCTGCCCAGGCCCCGCCAAGAGGCGGTCGGCCCGTCTGGTTGACGCATGCGCTCGCGCTTGGCGAGCTCGCCATGTGCGGCTAGGGGTTCCGGTGGGACCTATCCGGCTGCCTGCGGTCCTGACTGGGTACCTTTATGCCCCTTATGCCGCAAAGCCAGCAGCGCGCCAGAGCCAGAGACGGCGAGGTATGCGGTGAGAACCGCGACGGCCACCGGCGCGAGCTGGAGCGTCCCGATGTGCGTCGTGACGGCAACTAGGACGATCATTGTGAACGGGGCCGCAACAAGCGATCCCAGCAGGGCGGCGAACATCGTGGCGAACGCGAGACCTTCGGGGAGCCCCGGGACCAGCAAGTGGGCAGCGATCCCGGCCGTGCCGCCGATGAACAGCATCACGAGGATGGGACCGCCGATGAATCCGGTGGCCTCGCAGACCGCGAACATGAGAATCTTCGCGAACAAGACCGCGATGACCAGGCCAGCTCCCAGCGCGGCCCCGCCGTGGATCACGGTGGTGAGCTGCGAGGTCCCGGTGAACAGCGTCAGCGGCAGGGCGACGCCGACCAGCCCGAACACGATACCCCCGAGCGTCGACCGGAGAATCGCCCGCTCGCCGAGCGGCGCGATGAGCTTCGCCAGCAGCCCGATTGCCGCGACGGTCACCAGCGCGAGTGCGGCGGCGGCTAGCCCAAGGGGGATGGCGGCAGCCAGTTCCCAGTCCGCGTACTTGAAGGACGGCAGCGCGTAAATCCCGAGGAAGGTGGACCCTGCGATGGGAAAGTACACCGCGAACGCGACCGTGGCGGAGAGCAGGGACGCTACCAGCGTTGCCGAAAAGCCTGGCCGTTTAGGACGGGCGAGCTCGATCAGTCCGCAACCTCACTTACACCATTCTGAGGAAGTGCTTCTGCCGCGCTGCGACCGCGAGGCTAGCGACTGGGTCAGGGCACGGTGCCGCGGGGCACTACCCATTGCATTGGCTGCTGGGTGATCTCGTGGACCAGATCGTAGTCGCTGTCGTAATGCAGGAGCGTGAGCTGCTCGCGTTCGGCGACAGCTGCGATGAGCAGATCGGGAAAGCCGACCGCACGGACCCGGCCGCTACGCCACAACCGGGCCTGCACTTCGAGCGCACGATGCCAGTCCTCGTCATGAGTGGCCAGCCATTCGTAACCTTCCTGACGGTCAGTCCTGACCAGGTCAAACTCGGCGCCGCTGCGCGTCGCCCAGCCGAGTTCGAACTCGATGACGCCGCACGTCGCCACCAGGCCAGCCTCGATCAGCGGGCCTAAGACTGCTGCTACTGGCGGCCTGTGCAGCCGGGCCAGGGCACTGGTGTCGGCCAGATGGGTGGCTACCGCTGCCATGCGGCGCGCATCACTTCTTCGTCTGACAGGTCCGGCAGGCCGTCCGCGATGAGCCGCTGCAGGTCGCGGCGCCGAGCGGCCAGCGCCGTGACTTGGCGCAGGGCAGCGTTGACCGTGTCCTTCTTCGTCTCGGTCTTCAGCACCTTCTGCGCGGCTGCGAGCTGTGCCTCGTCCACGTCGATCAAGGTCTTGGCCATTGCGGCCCCCTTCCATCGCCCAGCTAGTATATCCCGTACTTCTACCTTCGGATATATAGGGTAGCCGTGCGGAGGCAGAAGCAACGCACTCTCCTGCCGTGGGACTGTCAGGAACTTTCTGACAGTCCCTCAACGACTCATAGAAGCGCCGGACGGCGGTCTCGGTTTCGGTCATGGGTTCGCGGACTAACTGTCGCGGGCCGATGATTCAGCCTTCTGCTTCAGGCGGGTGAGCCAGGCGGTCAGCGAGTTGTCGAGGATGGTTTGCATCCCGGTGGGGTCGGCGTCTACCGGGTCGCCGGCGAATGATTCGGT
>Ga0335077_10003654_pt1 | contig 18663 bp, 16 predicted proteins | sample Lox_Sample_31_FD_207151 | JGI IMG/M metagenome (GOLD analysis project Ga0335077, IMG submission 207151) | Soil microbial communities from Loxahatchee National Wildlife Refuge, Florida, United States - Lox_Sample_3.1 | ecosystem: Environmental > Terrestrial > Soil > Wetlands | place: USA... | reverse complement strand
CGGTTTCCTCGACACGCCTATCATGTCCTACGCCGCGAAGTTTGCGTCGGCATTTTACGGACCGTTCCGCGAAGCCGCCGAGTCCGCGCCGAAATTCGGCGACCGGCGCAGTTATCAGATGGACGCGGCCAACGCGAACGAGGCGTTGCGCGAAGTGGCGCTGGACATCCAGGAAGGCGCCGACATTGTGATGGTCAAGCCGGCACTGGCGTATCTCGACTTGATTCATCGTGTCAAAACGAAATTCGGTTATCCCACCGCCGCCTATTCCGTGAGCGCCGAGTACGCGATGATCAAGGCGGCGGCGGCAAAGGGCTGGATTGATGAGCGCGCGGTGACATTGGAAAGCCTGCTGGCCATGCGACGGGCGGGCGCGGACATTCTCATCACCTACGCGGCGGCGGATGTGGCCAGGTGGCTGAAATCGGGGATGGCATCGGGCATCCAGAGTCAGGGGGGTTGAATCCCCAAAACCCGGCACCCGGATTCGACTTGTCCTGATTTTCGATTGCCTTGTTCGCCTGCACCGGTTATGCTGGATTCTCCTGTTTTTGACCTATGATCGGAACAATTCGCAAACATTCAAAGTGGCTGTGGGTCATTATTATCGTAGTGACGATTATCACCTTCGTTTTTTGGATGAACCCCGGCGGCCGGAACGGCGGCGGGGGAAGAGTGGTGGGCAACCTGGGTTCCATCGCCGGCCAAAAAGTCACGCCGGACGCGTATTTTGGCGTCGAGCGCGAGGTGTATATCTACCATTGGCTGAGCTATCACCATTGGCCGGGCAAGGACCCAAATTATTCCGCATCTGATTTGCAACGCGACACTTACGTGCGCCTGATGTTCATCCAAAAAGGAGAAGACCTGGGTATTCACGTCGGAGACGACGCGATGGCAACGGTCGCGAAGAGGATTTTAAGCTCACCCAACCTGGCGCGGGCATTTGGGTATGAGAACCAAAGCGTGCCGCTGGACGTTTTTGTAAAAAATGTTCTGGAACCGAATGGTCTGACCGCTGGAGACTTTGCAGATTTCGTCCGGCATGAACTGGTCATAAACCAATTACGCCAGGCGACGGGACTGGCCGGCGAACTTATCACCCCGCAGGAAGCCGCCGCTGTTTATAAACGCCAGCATCAGGAGCTTTCCGCGCAAATTGTTCTCTTTTCCGCGTCGAATTATCTGGCCGCCGTCCCGGTGACGCCCGCCGTCGTCGCTCAATTCTACACAAATTACCTCGCGGAATACCGCCTGCCAGACCGCGTGGCAGTCAGCTACGTCGCGTTTTCAGTGACAAATTTCATGGCCAAGGCGGAACATCAATTGACCGAAACCAATCTCGACGAGCAGGCGGAAACTCTTTACCGCCAATACGGCACGAACGTCTTTCCCGAGGCGAAGACACCCGAGGAAGCCAAGGCGAAAATTCGTGACGTTTTGATCCGGCAACAGGCGCTGGCTGACGCACGCCAGCAGGCCGACGATTTCGCCACTACGGTTTTCAACATGGATCCCGTGCGGCCGGAAAATCTCGCCACGGTGGCCAGACAAAAAGGGCTGGCCGTGCAGGTTACAGCGCCCTTCGGCAAGGAATATGGCCCGGAAGAATTCACCGCGCCGGCCGACTTCACGAAAGAAGCCTTCGGCTTGACGCCCGACGAACCGCTGGCTGGGCCCATTGTTGGTCAAGACGCTGTCTATGTCATCGCGCTCGCCAAACAATTGCCCAGCGAGATTCCGCCGCTCGACCGAATCCGCGCCCGCGTCACGCGGGATTGTCAATTCCAGGAAGCCACGTTGCGCGCGCAACAAGCTGGAACCAATTTTGTGGACACGCTCCTGAGCGGCCTGGCCGACGGCAAAAGTTTTGCATCCATTTGCTCCGCCGCCGGATTGCACCCCGAAACCTTGCCGCCGTTTTCCCTGAGCACCATGGACTTGCCGGAATTGAGCGGTCTTGTCCCGTTGAACCGGCTCAAGGCGGCGGCGTTCGCCACGCCGGTTGGCCATGTGAGCAATTTTGAAACGGTGGACGGCGGCGGTTTTATGGTTTACGTCAAGTCGCAATTGCCGGTTGATACCGCCGCCATCGCCGCCGATCTGCCGCAATTCACCGCCGCGTTGCGGCAGCAACGCGATACCGAAGCGTTCGACAATTGGGCCAACCGCACCGCCAGCCGGGATTTGCGCGACACGCCCATCTTCTCCGGACAACCAGAAACCGTCGCGCAGTAGATTTCCCGACTATCCGAGTTCCACGGCTGGTGCAATCAGGAACTCCAGCACGATTGAAAACCGTGAACGTTATCAGACTTTCCCCGCCGCAGCGCTCTTGCGCGCAAGAACGGGGTGAGTCCTGGGAAATTCCGGTTCTGTTCGAAGACGACCAGCTGCTTGCCTTCGACAAACCCGCCGGTTTGCTCGCCTCTCCCGACCGCTCCGCTCCGCAGCGTTCAAGTCTGGTGAAACTTTTGCACGCTGCCATCACTGCCGGCAAACCATGGACGCGCGAGCGGGGACTGAATTATTTGATGAACGCGCATCGGCCCGATTCCGAGAGCAGCGGTGTGATTCTATTTGCCAAAAGCAGAACGGTTCTCGTTGCGCTCGCCAATACGTTCGGCTCCGAAAAGCCGCTGCAAAAATATGTCGCGCTGGTCCATGGCGCCCCCCAAGAGGACAGATTTACAGTGGCTGCGAAGCTCGCACCGCATCCGCTTAAGACCGGCCTGGTGCGCGTGGACGCAAAAAACGGCAGGAAATCCAAAACCCAATTTACGGTGCTGGAAAAATTTTCCGGTTACACCTTGTTGAAATGCGAGCCGCTGACCAGTCGCGCGCATCAAATTCGTGTCCACCTGTGCCATGCCGGTCTGCCGATTGTCGGGGACCAGCTTTACAGTGGCAAGAAGCTCTGGCTTTCACGGCTCAAACCGGATTACCGGCTCAAACCCGGACGCGAGGAGCGTCCGCTAATTTTTTGTGCGGCGCTGCACGCGGAAGAATTGACATTGCCGCATCCCGTCACCGGCCAGACCGTGACCATCACTGCGCCCTGGCCGAAGGATTTGAAGGTGGCCCTGAAGTATCTGCGACAATATGCGAAACGGATTGATGGATTGGTGGCTTGATGGATTATTGAGGGCAGGTTTCCAACATCAATCCAGCCATCCAACCATCCCACTATCCATTTCTTCTCAACTCACCACCCAATTTAATACCGCCTTTTGCGCGTGCAGCCGGTTTTCGGCCTGCGTGAAAATCGTGTGGGCGTTGGCCTCGAATGTTTCCCCATCAATTTCCTTGCCGCGATATGCCGGCAGACAGTGCATCACCAGCGCGTCCCGCGCGGCCAGCTTGACCAGCTTTTGATTGATTTGGTAGCCGCTCAAAATTTTCAGGCGCTCGGCGGACTCGGCTTCCTTGCCCATCGAAACCCAGACGTCCGCGTACAGCAAATCCGCGCCTTTCGCGGCGGCCGGCAAATCCTCGGTGCAAATGATTTTTCCGCCCGCCTGCTTCAGCAATTCTGCCGGCGGCTGGAATTTTTTGGGCGCGGCAATGCGCAATTCAAAGCCGAGTTTTCCTGCCGCGAACATCCACGAACGCGCCACGTTGCACGCGCCGTCGCCCACAAACGTCGCCACTTTGCCCGCAATCGGCCCGCGTTCCTCCCGGAACGTCATGATGTCCGCGAGAATCTGGCAGGGATGCTCCTCGTCGGTCAATGCGTTGATGGTCGGGATGCCGGAATATTCGGCGAATTCCTCCACGTCACTCTGCGCAAACGTGCGGATGACCGCGCCGTGAATCATCCGGCCCAGCACGCGCGCGGTGTCTTTGACCGGCTCGCCCCGGCCCAGTTGAAGCTCGGTCGCGCTAAGGAACATCGTTTGGCCGCCCAACTCGCGAATGCCGGCCTCAAAGGAAACCCGCGTGCGCGTGGACGACTTGGAAAACATCAGCGCCCAAATCTGCCCGGCCAGCGGCAGCCGGTCCCGCCGCGCCCGCTCGCGTTTATACATAACGGCGTCGCGCAGGATTCTTTCAATATCCGCGCTTGGCAGCTTTTCCAATGACAACAGGTGTTTCGTTTTCAAAAGTTTTGGGAATCCTGCCCAAAGAAAACTTATACCCCAATTCCGGCGGCGCGTCACTTCTTTTTACGCGCCGCGTTCGCCACGCGCCAGAGATACCACGCCGCGGTGGTGCGATAGGGACGCCAGCGTTCGCCGAACACGAGCAGTTCCTTTACCGTCGGCCGGTTGCGCTTTTTGTAGGCATGACAGAAACCGTTGCGCACGCCAAAATCATCCGCCGGCAGAACATCCGGCCGTCCAAGCTGGAAAATCAACAGCATCTCCACCGTCCAGCGGCCAACGCCATGCACTTCCGTGAGGCGCGCAATGATTTCATCGTCCGGCAATTCCGCAATCTGCCGCGTATTCGGCACAATGCCCGCTAACGTCTTTTCTGCGATGTCGCGGATGGATTTGATCTTGGCGAAGGAAAATCCGCAGGCGCGCAATTGTCCGTCCGTCACCTTTGTCAAATCTTCCGGACGCGGAAACCGGCGTCCCGGAAACAATTTTTTGAAACGCGTGAGAATCGTGTCCGCCGCCACGTCATGGAGTTGTTGATGCGCCACCGCCACGACCAGCGACTGAAACGGGGAGCGGCGCATTTTCGGCTTTAACCGGCACGGGCCGAATTCGCGAATCAGCCGGCGCATCACCGGATCGCTGGCGGCCAGATGTTTATGTACGACGGCGGTCACACAGGCAAATCACCCCAGCGATTTGACAACTTCCTCGATTTTGCTGATGCCCTCGCCGGCTTCCTGCGGCTTGAGATTTAGCGGCGGCAGCAGCCGCACAATTTGCGCGCCTGCCGGGATGGTCAGCACGCCGGCCTGGTGCAGGCGGTTGACGAATTGGATTGCGGCCGGCCTGTCGCTGGTCGCCAACGCCGGTATTTTCTCTCTTTCCACCAATTCCAAACCAAGCATGAAACCGAATCCCCGCGCGCGTCTGACCACTTGCGGGTAAGTCGTGGCCAGATGCTCCAATTCGCTTTTCATCCAGTCGCCAAGTTTGCGCACGTTTTCATCCAGTCGTTCACCTGCGATGACTTCCAGAATTTTCAATGCCACGGCGCAGGCCAGTGGTGTGCCGCCGAACGTCGTCGCGTGAGTGCCCGGTCCAAGTAAATCTGCAAAAGGCGTACGGACCCAAAACGCGCCGATGGGAAAACCGCCGCCGAGCGATTTGGCCATGGAAACGCCGTCCGGCAGAAATTCGGAATTCGGAATTCGGAATTCGGAGTTCGGAATTGCAGATTCGAGAATCCGTTGAAAGCTCATGAATTTCCCGGTTCGGTAATATCCGCACTGCACTTCGTCCATAAACAGCAGCAGCTTCTTCTCGTTGCACAACGCGCGCAGGCCGAGCAGATATTCCGACGTGGCGGGTGTGACGCCGCCTTCGCCTTGGACACCCTCAATCATGATGGCAACTGTCGCGGGCGAAATAGCCGTGCGCGCCGCGGCCAGGTCGTTGAACGGAATATGCCGGAAACCCGGCGTCATCGGCTCGAACCCTTTTTTGACCTTCTCCTGGCCGGTCGCCGCGATGCCGGCCATCGTGCGCCCGTGAAACGAATTCACCGCCGTCAGAATTTCAAACCGACCTTCGTCATGGCCGAATTTCCGCGCGAGTTTGAACAGGCCTTCGTTGGCCTCCGCGCCGCTGTTGGCAAAAAAGCACTTGCCCTTGCCAATGCGTTTAACCAGTTCGGCGGCCAGCCGGCCCTGTGGTTCGGTGTAATATAGATTCGAAACGTGAATCAGTTTTTTTGACTGCTCGACCAGCGCCTCGGTAATGGCCGGGTGCGCGTGGCCGAGGCAGCACACGGCAATGCCGCCGCCCAGATCGAGATAGCGTTTGCCCGCGACATCAAAAACATAACTGCCCGCGCCGTGACCAAGCACGAGATCAAAGCGCCCGTAGCTTGGCACGACGTGCTGGCTGAACAATTCGCGCACCGCCTCGAACTGGTTGTGAACGAGCGGCGGCGGTGATGGCACGATTTCTTTCATTTGCGATTTTGGATTTGCGATTTACGAGTCGCTCTCGCTTTCAAAATCCGGCGTCAATCGTAAATCGGAAATCGTAAATTACAAAACGATTTCCGTGCCCACGCCTTCGTCGGTGAAAATTTCCAAGAGCACGGCATGCGGCACGCGGCCGTCCACGAATGAGATTTTTTCCACGCCGGACTGGATGGCGGCGACGGCGCCGTTCACCTTTGGAATCATGCCCTTGTCAATGACGCCGTTCTGTCTGAGTTCGCCGACTTCGCTGGTTTTGAGATGGGGAATGACCGAATCCGGCCGTTTCGGGTCGCTTAGCACGCCTGGTACGTCGCTCATAAACACGAGCCGCTTGGCTTTGAGTGCGATGGCGGCCTGCGCGGCGGCCACGTCCGCGTTGCAGTTGTAAATCTTCCCGTCCTTGCCGCGCGCCGTCGGGCTGATGACGGGCGTGAAGCCGCACCAAATGGACTCCTTCAGCGGCGCGGTATTGACTTCCACCACTTCGCCGACGTAACCAATGTCAATTTTTTTGCCCGGATTTTCCTGGTCGTCCAGCCAGAGCTTGCGGCATTTGAAAATATCCGGCCCGGCAAAACCAATCGCCTTGCCGCCGAGGGCGTTGATGGTTTTGACGATTTCCGGGTTGATTTCGCGCGACAACACGTCGTCCACGATTTTTGCCGTCGCCTCGCTCGTCACCCGCTGGCCCTGGACAAATTCCGTCTTCAACCCGGCCTTTTCCATTGCGCGGGTAATGGCCTTGCCGCCGCCATGCACGACAATCGGATCAATCTCGACGGCTTCCAGGAAAACGATGTCGCGCGCGACACCGGTGCGGACGCTCTCATCCGGCGAATCCATGAAGCTGCCGCCATATTTGACGACAAAGGTCGCCCCGCTGAACCGCAGGATATACGGCAGCGCTTCCAGCAATGTTTCGGCTTTGGCGATGAGGTCTTGCACGGGCTTATTCCTAGCAGGAAGCCGGACGAAGGAAAGCGTGTTTCGTCACGACAATTTCACTTTCGCCCGCTCGGGAATTTCACTAGATTGCCGCTGTCATGCCTGAAATTGCGAAATTCGTGAATGGCGCCGCCGCGAGCATCACCCCGGCCATCGCCGAAAAGGTTTTGCGGCAGTTGCCGCAGTGGAAACTTGAATTCACCCAAATCAACGCGCCGAAATTCCCCCACCTCGTGGACCAGTTGGAATTTCTGGCCAATGCTGCCGAGGACGCCATTGAAGGCGCCTACAAGGAACTGCCGTATCAAACGCTGGCGCAGGCGGTGTTTGCGCTGCTCTATGCCCACAAAAAGATGGGGATCATCCCGGACAGCATTCTGGAGTTGGGCCGCGCGGACGATTCAAGCGTGGTGCGCAGCGTGCTGATTCAAAACGAAAAGGCATTCGCGGCCTACGCCGGAACCCAGGGCGTGAACTGGCAGAAAATCACCAGCCAGCCGTAGGGCGGTTCAGCCGGCAAACTCCCACTGAAATTCAATGACTCATTGATAACGGATGGTTAAGGCGCGCCCATGCTGGCCAGCGCCGTCGCATTTTCAGGGAAGCAGTCCACAAATCAAAGCTTGCGCAACCGGTTTTGCTGATATAGATAATGGGGGGCAATGGAGTTTGCCGATCCCGCACAAGGGAGAACTGCCTGACGATTTCGGGGCTAATGACTCCTACTGAACCAACTGAATTGGTATCGGTAGGAGTTTTTTATGCTCAACCATATTCTAATCGGTGCAGGCCGCGCGGCGGGTGGCAGCTCACCCTTCCGGACTTCCGGCCTGATCGTCAATCGTTTCAGCCGGGCGCTTCCATTCGACACGCCATTTGGCCATCTCACCCCCGCGGAGAAACCCGAAAGGTGATTATGTTCAAACACATTTTATTCAACTTGATTCAAGTGCTGGTGGTCATGGCCTTCGCACCGCTGGCGTCCGGCGTCCTTTCGCGGCTCAAGGAAATGGTGCAATCCAAACGCGGTCCCAGCATCTTCCAGCCGTATCGCGATTTGTGGAAATTGTTTCACAAAGACGAAGTGGTGTCGGAAGACAGCTCGTGGATTTTCCGGTTCACGCCTTACATGGTTTTTGTCACGCCCCTTTTCGTGACGTTGCTCATTCCCGTGCTGACAAATTATCCGCTCTTCTTCGCGTTCATGGGTGACATGATTGCCGGTGGATTCGTTCTGGCACTCGGTGGTTTTTTTGCCACGCTGGCAGCGATTGATACGGCCAATCCCTACGGTCCGGTCGGCGCCAGCCGCACGCGGATGGTGGGCTTTCTGGCCGAGCCGGTGTTCATGATTGTCTTCTTCACCGTTTCCTTTGTGGCCGGCTCGACCATTCCTTACATCGTTCAGGAAAAATGGGTGACGCCGCTGGCGAATTTTTTCCTGCCATCGCACGTGTTGCTGGTGCTGGCGTTTCTCATGTTGATTCTGGCTGAAGGCGGACGCATTCCCGTGGACAATCCGACCGGCCATTTCGAACTGGCGATGATTGATGAATCCAAATCACTCGAATACTCCGGGCGCGGCTTTGCGCTGATGAAGTGGGGCGGCCAGATGAAATTTTTCGTGCTCACGTGCATTTTTCTCAACGTGCTGGTGACGCCGTGGGGGCTGGCCGGCAACGCGACGCTCGGCGCGGTACTACTCGCTATTCCGCTCGTGCTGTTCAAAATTTTCTGCTTTCTGCTCGTGTTGGTCGTCATCGAATCGTCGCTCTCCAAACTCCGGCTCTTTCGCATCGCCGAATTTCTGGGCGCGGCGTTCATCACGTCCGTTGCGGCGATGATTGCGCAGGTTTTTCTACCTTGAACACAAATGAGCGACACTACCAATCAATTACTGAATAACCTGAACGCGCTGATCACTGGATTGTTCCTGCTGACGGCTTTCGGCATCGTGGCAACCCGCCAGGCGCGCGGCGTTTTGAATTTGTTCATCGGTCAATCCGTGCTGCTCGCGACGTCCGCTGTGTTGCTGGGTTTGCGTTACACCTCGGACCATCTTTACGGCGTGGCGCTGGTGAACATCATCAGCAAGGCGATCATTGTTCCGTGGCTCTTGCGTAAAACCACGCCTTCGGAAATTTACACGCGCCGCGAAGTGGCCCAGGCGCTGAACATCCCAACCGCCTTGCTCATCGCGTTGGCGCTGGCGATTCTGGCCTACTTTTTGGGGCAGCCGGTGTTGAACGCCGTCGCGCCGGAATTTCGCGGCCCCAACGTGCCGATTGGCATTGCGGGTTTGCTGCTCGGCGCATTCACCATCACCGTGCGCCGGGAGGCGGTGCCATTGCTCATCGGTCTGCTGGCCATGGAAAACGGCGCGTTTCTGTGCGGCATCGCCATTGCGCGCAACCTGCCGTTGCTGGTTGAACTGGCCATCGCCACGGACGGCTTGATCATCGTTTTCATCATGGGCGTGCTGACGCGCGCCGTGCAAAAACAAATCGGCACCACGGCCGTCGGCGAACTGGCCAGCTTGAAGGAAGCCACGGTGGAACCAGCGGAAAAGGAGGCAGCCCAATGAGTGTCCTCATTATTTTGCTGTTGCCGCTGATTGCCGCCGCCCTCGTCTGTCTGCCCTTCAAAAAATTTTGGGCGGCGGGCGTAACCGTCGTCGCATCGCTGGCCACTTTGATTCTGTCCGGGCGGCTGGCTTGGCACGTTTCAGCCGGCGATCCCGTCACGGCGGATTTGAGTGCCGGCTGGCTCAAATGGATTGCCGTGGACGGGTTGAGCGCGTTGATTCTGCTGTTGATTGCGTTCGTCGCGACGACGGCGGCGATTTATTCCGTCGGTTACATGGGGCATGGCAGTTTGAAACCTGGAAAACTCCGCCTCTATTACCTCAATTACAACCTGTTCGTTTTTTCCATGCTCGCGATTCCGGTGCTGGCCGAGCCGACATTGGTGTGGATTGTGGTCGAATTGACCACGCTTTGTTCCGCGCTGCTCGTTTCCTTTGAAAACACGCGCGAAGCGCTGGAAGCCGCGTGGAAATACGTGGTGCTTTCGCTCATGGGCGCGGGCATGGCGTTGCTTGGATTTCTCGTCCTGTTCGCCGCAATGCAGGCGGCGGGTGGCCACGGCGCTTACACCTGGACCGGATTGATTGCCGCCGCGCCGCTGATGCCGCCGGTTTTGTTGCAAATGGCCTTCCTGCTGATTTTAATCGGCCTCGGCACTAAAGTCGGCCTTGTCCCGATGCACACGTGGCTGCCGGATGCTCACAGCCAGGCGCCTTCGCCGGTGTGCGCACTGCTTTCCGGTATCGAGACCACAACCATCCTTTACGTCATTCTGCGAATGTTTCCCGTGATGCGCGCCGCGCCTCATGCTCATGCGGAGACATGGGCAATAGTTCTGGGTCTGATTTCGGTCGGCACTGCCGCGTTTCTGCTGCTCCAGGTGCGCGATTACAAACGGATGTTTGCGTTTTCCACCGTCGAGCACATGGGAATCATTTTGACGGCGGTTGGACTCGGCGCGTCCGTCGCCGGTTACGGCGCGATGCAACAAATCGTCAGCCATTGTGTGACCAAATCCTTTTGCTTCTTTGCCGCCGGAGCCGTGCTGATCGCCGTGGAAACGCGGCAAATCGTCTCGGTGCGCGGGTTGATTCGGCGATCGCCTTTCGCCGGCGCCGCCCTCGTTTTCGGCGGTCTGGCGATTGCCGGTGCACCGCCGATGGCGGTTTTCTTGAGCGAATTTTCGATTCTCAAAGCCGGGCTGGTGCAGAAACATTATGTGACGACGGGGTTGCTCGCCGTCTTCATTGTCATCGCGTTTTTCGGAATCATGTTGCACGTCAACCGAATGGTCTTCGGCGCGCGGGAAAATGAAAGTGGCGCAGGATCACTGAACAATCATTCTGAACCCGGAAACAAACCTCATCTCCCGTTTAGTTGCCGGCTGGCGCTGATTCTGGCCGCCGTGCCGGTGTTCGTGCTCGGTTTTTATATTCCCCAACCGCTGCACAATCTGCTGACCCAGGCCGCCGCCGCTTTGACGAAATGAATAACGAATCGCCATGAATCGCACCGAACTGAAACAAGAAATTGACCAACGCTGGCCCGGCCAGGTGCAATGCCGGCCCGATGCCGGCTCACCGTGCGAAGTGACCTGCCCCCGCGCCGTACTACCGGAATTGTGCGGACGGCTCTTTCTCGAATGGAATTTCAACTTCGCTGGTTTGATAGTCGAGGAAGGCGCGAGTGAATGGCAGTTACGCTACGCTTTCTACGGTGAGCAAGATGCCGGCTGGGTTCATGTTCTGGTCACGGCACCGCTCGCTGAAAAAACTTTTCCAAGCATCGTCAAATTCGTTCACGCGGCGGACTGGCATGAGCGCGAAGCCGAGGATTTGTATGGGCTGGTCTTTGAAGGCCATCCGCGGCTGGGCGATTTCATCCTTCACGACGATGCCTGGCAGGAAGGCGTCGAGCCGATGCGCCGCAAATTCGATCCGCAAGCGGCGATGCGCCATCGTAAACCGGATGAAGATTGGCGGCCAACACGAATCGTTCAAGAACCCGGCGCCTTCGTGATGCCCGTCGGCCCAAAATACTCCGGCGTCACCGAGTCAGTTCATTTCCTCCTCGAAACCGTCGGTGAAGACGTCATCCGCTCCACGCCGCGACTGTTTTATAAATGGCGCGCCATCGAGAAACTGGCCGAAGGCAAGTCGGCCGATGAAGTTTTATTGCTGGCGGAACGGTTTGCCGCGACCACAGCTTTTGCTCATGGCTTGGCCTTTTGTCAGGCGGTGGAAACAATTTGCGGCGCAACCCTTCCGCCGCGCGCAAAACTCCTGCGCGTGTTTCTGGCTGAACTTGAACGCCTGCGCCAGCACGCCGGGGCGATTCAGGAAATTTGCGAATCCACCGCGCTGGTCGTCGCCAACAGCCAGGCTGGAATTCTGGAGGAGGATTTGCTGCGCATTTGCGGCGAACTTACCGGCCATCGTTATTTGTTTGGCCTGCTCGCACTCGGCGGGCTGCTCTGCGATTTGCCGAACGAGGCCTGCCGCCAGGCGCTCGAAAAATCGCAAAAGGTTCTGGCGAAACTCAATGAACTCGAAAAGCGGTTGCGTGTTTCGAGCAGCTTCCTCGACCGGCTTGAAGAAGTTGGCGTCGTGCCGCAGCGGACGGCCATGGTTTATGGGTTGCTCGGCCCGATTGCGCGCGCGTCGGGCGTCGTCCGCGATTTGCGGCGGGCGCAGCCGTGTCTGGACTACGAAAAGTTTCAGTTCGATGTGCCGGGCGAAGAAGAAGGCGACGGCTACGCGCGGTTGCGGATTTTGTTCGCCGAAGCGAGACAATCGGCTCGTATCATGGAGCAGGTGGCGGAGGCGTTGACATCGGGGCCGGTGAAAACGCCGGTTAAAGTCCAGCCCGGAGCGGCATTGGGCTGGGTCGAAGCCCCGCGCGGCGGCGCGTTTCATTGGGTGCGGCTGGACGGGAATGGCAAAGTCGCGCGCTATCGAATCATTCCGCCGTCGTTTGCCAACTGGCACGGCTTCCACCTGTCCGTGGAGAAATTCGCGTTCCAGGATTTTCCGATCATGTTGTCCACGTTCGATTTGTCCGTGGCAGAAAACGACCGATAAATTTTATGAGCCAATGGGTCATCAACGGAATCCGGACAGGAATTAAAACGACTGCATATCCGGCCAGGCCGGAGACGGCGGCAGGCGTATCGCCCGGACTGCCGGTTGATGGCGACTATCCCGCAAACCAAATCGCCTCACTGATTGAACGTTGTCCGACGGGTGTATTCAGCCAGGTGAACGGCAGGGTGATGGCAGACATTCGCCGTTGCATCCATTGCTATCGCTGTGTTCGTAACTTTGAACATCCAGTCAATTGGAAGCGAACCTACGAGTGGGGAACTGTGCGCGCTGGTCAGCATGAATTCGGCCAGCCGTTCGAGCGTTCCATCCACATTTGCGTCGTGGACGCGGGTGATTGCGGCGCGTGTCTCAACGAAGTCAAGCAGCTCAACAACCCGTATTACAACATGCACCGGCTGGGCTTTTTCATCACACCTTCTCCGCGCCATGCTGATGTGCTGCTGGTCGTCGGCCCGGTGACGGATCACATGAAGTTTGCGTTGAAAAAGGTTTATGACGCCATGCCCACGCCCAAGCGGGTCATCGCCGTCGGCGCGTGCGCATTAACCGGCGGCGTATTCGCGGAAAGTTTTGTCTGTGCCAAAGGCGTGGCGGACGTGTTGCCGGTAGATGTGGAAGTGCCCGGAAACCCGCCACCGCCGCTGGCGATTTTGCACGGCTTGCTTGTCGTAGTCGGACGCAAGGCACCGGCGTCTTGGGAAATCCAAACCAATTCGGTGAAAGCATAAATGGATACGCCAACGCTCATCTCAATTTTTTTCGCGTTATGCGGCGTGGGCATTTTGCTGTCGTTGGCCGCACCCCAGTTGCGGCAGGGATATGTGCTCTCGTGGCTGGGATGTCTTGCATCAATTGCTTTGGTTTTGGCAGGCGCGAGCGCGCTGCTTACCGGGAAAACTTTCAGCCAGCCGCTATGGACGTTGCCGGGATTGGCGGCAACGCTTACGGTAAAATTGGATTCACTTTCGGCGGTGTTCATTCTCATCACCGGTTTGGTGCTGTTCCCGGCTTCAATTTTTGCGGGCGGTTCCAACATGCTTTCGCGCGCGTTCACGGTGTTTATGTTCGGCCTTTATGCGTCCATTGCCCTGATTTTTCTCGCGGGCGATGTCGTGTTATTCCTGTTAGCGTGGGAAGTCATGTCCATCCTTTGCTGGCTGCTGATTGTTGGCGGACGCAACGGCGAAAATGAAAACGACCGTGCCGGTGCGGGCTACCTCTTGCTGGCAATGGGTGAAGCGGGAACGCTCGCGGCGGCGCTTGGTTTTCTTCTGCTCGCGGTTGGCGCTGGATCATTGGATTTCGGCACTATCAAATCGTCTGCGCCGGCTTTGGGCGTTGGCGTTCAATGGGCGGTTTTGCTGCTTTCATTTTTCGGATTCGGCGTGAAGGCCGGACTCGTGCCAGTGAACTTCTGGTTGCCGCGCGCTTATGCCGCCGCCCCGTGCGCGTTCGTGCCGGTGCTGGCGGGCGCAACGCTGAATCTCGGCCTTTACGGAATTCTGCGCGTGAACGCCGACCTCATGCCGGCGACCCACGCCGGGCCGGGCTTGGTCGCGCTCATTATCGGCACGCTCTCCGCGCTGGTCGGGATTCTTTATGCGACGACGGACAATGACCTCAAAATCATGCTGGCTCACAGTTCGATTGAAAACGTCGGCATCATTGTCGCCGGTTTCGGCGCAGGAATGGTTTTTGTGGCGACGAATCATCCCGCGCTCGCGGCCATCGCCTTCGTCGCGGCGCTTTATCATTTGATCAATCATTCGTTTTACAAAACGCTTTTGTTCTTCGGTGTCGGCGAAATCGAGACGCAAACCGGCACGCGCGACATGGACCAGCTCGGCGGCCTGATTAAATGGATGCCGCTGACCGCGCTGGGTTTTCTCGCCGGCACATTGTCCATCGCCGCGCTGCCGCCATTCAACGGTTTTGTCAGCGAATGGCTCACGCTGCAAACGATGCTGCGCTCGGCGGAATTGTCGTCAACGGCGGCAAAAATTGTTTTTGCCCTGTGCGGTGCGGGTTTGGCGCTCACTGCGGCGCTGGCCGTGACGTGTTTTGTGAAGGTGTTTGCGATGAGCTTTTTGGGGATGCGGCGACTGGATGAAAACCAAAAAGTCAGCGAAGCCAAATCCGGCACACTCGCGCCGATGGCCATTCTGGCTGCGTTGTGTCTCGCCTTTGGTGTGTTGCCGACGTATGTGATTCCGGCGTTAGACACCGCAACCAGTCCGTTAGCCGGGGCCAGCGCCGCCGATGCGTTGGTGCCGCCATTCTTTGCCTCGAATCCAGCGCAAGGCGGCCGCCCGCAAGGGCTGCCGCCCGCGTTCGTGAAAGATTTTCATGATATCGGCGCACAGGTCGGCCAAAGCGTTTTGCCCGGACGCGGCTTGGTGGTGCTCCATCGCGGCGGCTCGGCAAATCCGGTCGTCTTCGCCATGTCCACTTCTTACATGCTGGTGGTGCTGTTATTTTTGTTATTGCTGACTTACGCCGTTGTCCGCCTGTGGCTGACGCGCAGCCGGAAATTGACGCGGCGGCTCCGTTGGGACGGCGGCGTGCGAAATTTGCTGCCGGAGATGACTTACACGGCGACTGGATTTTCAAATCCGGTGCGCGTGATTTTCGACGCGGTGTTCCGTCCGACGACGGTGGAAGACACGCGCGAGACAGTGGCGGAACATTTTCGCACGGCCATCCGGCGTGAGAAGGAACGGGTTCATCCCGTGGACAAACTGATTTTTCATCCGGTCAGAACGGGAGTGATGTGGTTTGCCGGCAGGCTGGCGCGGATACACCACGGGCGGTTTAACACCTATGCCACCTACGCGCTGTTGACGTGGCTGGCCGTGCTGATTGTGTTTTTATTCCAAACGTCCTGAAAATGTCTTTAACCACGGATGGACTGTTGCTGGAATTGATTTTCGCGCTGTGCCTTGCCGGCGCGCTGGCGGGAATTGTTGTCCCTGACCGGCGCAATCCCGCGCTGCTGGCCTGGGTTGGCTCAGCGGCGTCACTGCTGACGTTGTGGGTTAGCGGCAATGTCCTGTGGTCGGGACAAACCTTTCAAGCCGAACTCTGGACCATTCGCGGATGGGGAACGTTGACAGTTTCGCTCGACCGTTTGTCGGCGCTTTTTCTGGCGGTAGCGGCTGTGGTCGTGCTGGCCAGCTCCATTTTTTCTGCCAGCTACCTGAAGCGGTATGCCGGACATTACAGCCTGAAGACGCTGAATGCGTGGTATCTGCTCCTGTTCGCTTCCATTGTGCTCATCCTGATTGCGAGCGACGCGCTGACGTTCCTGCTGGCGTGGGAGGCAATGTCCATCCTGAGCTATTTGCTCGTCAACTTCGAGCATCGGCGCGTGGAAACGAGCCGGGCTGGTTACCTGATGCTGGCGATGAGTGAAGCGGGCTTCGTGGCGGTCACTTTGGTTTTCCTGTTCTGGGGCGTAAAAGCCGGCTCGCTGGACTTTTCAACGCTCAAAACGGCGGGCGCAAATTTCGGCGGCGTTTCCCGCTGGGCGATATTTTTGCTGACGTTCTTCGGCTTCGGCGTCAAGGCGGGTCTGGTGCCGGTCAACACCTGGCTGCCGCGCGCGCATCCGGCGGCGCCGGCCAATATCTCGGCGATTCTTTCGGGCGTCATCTTGAATCTCGGACTTTACGGAATCGTTCGGGTGAATCTCGATCTCCTGCCCGCCACGCAACCCGAAATGACCGGCGCGGGCGTGGTCGTGCTCGTCGTTGGAACCATTTCCGCGCTGGTCGGGATTCTTTATGCGACCACCGAGAACGACCTCAAAGCCATGCTCGCTCATAGTTCGATTGAAAACATCGGCATTGTGACCGCCGGCCTCGGCGCGGGAATGATTTTTACCACCTACGGAAAACCCGCGCTGGCGGGCATCGCGTTCATCGCGGCCTTTTATCACATGATCAACCATTCGGTCTATAAATCGCTGCTGTTCCTCGGCGCGGGCACGGTGGACGACCGGGTCGGCACCCGCGATTTGAACCAACTCGGCGGGCTGATTCGCACCATGCCGTGGACGGCGGGCGCTTTTTTGGTCGGCGCGCTGGCGATTTCGGCGCTGCCGCCATTCAACGGTTTCGTCAGCGAATGGCTCACGCTCCAGACAATGCTGCGCTCGGCGGAATTGCCGTCAACGCTGGTGAAAATTGTTTTCGCCCTGTGCGGCGCCGGGCTGGCGCTGACGGCGGCGCTGGCCGTGACGTGTTTCGTCAAAGCGTTTGCGATGGGTTTTCTCGGCATGTCGCGCTCGGAAAAAGCCGCGAAAGCGGTTGAAGCGCGCAAAACGGCGATTGTGCCGATGATTTTTCTGGCCGCGCTGTGTCTGATGCTGGGCGTGCTGCCGACTTACATGATTCCCGCGTTGGGCCGACAATTGCAACCGTGTCTCCCGCAATGCGAAGCTGGCGCCGACGCTTTGGTGTCGCCGTTCTTTGTCTCCAATCCAGCGCAAGGTGGCCGCCCGCAAGGGCTGCCGCCCGCGTTCGTGAAAGATTTTCATGATATCGGCGCGCAAGTTGGACAAAACGTTTTGCCCGGACGCGGTCTGGTCGTGCTTCATCGCGGGGGCGCGGCAAATCCGGTCGTCTTTGCCATGTCCACCTCCTACATGGTGATCGTTTTGATCGCTTTACTGTTGCTGACTTTCGTCATCGTCCGCCTTTGGCTGACGCGCCGCCGGAAATTGGAACGGCGAACGCGATGGGACGGCGGCGTGCGGCGATTGCTGCCGGAGATGACTTACACGGCGACGGGATTTTCCAATCCGGTGCGCGTAATTTTTGACGCGGTGTTCCGGCCCACGACGGTTTCGGACACGCGCGAAACCGTGGCCGACCATTTTCGCACCGCGATTCGCCGGGAGCGGGTGGCGGTCCATGTGATGGATCGCTGGCTGATCCGGCCGGCCCGAAACGCCGTGGCGAATTTGGCGCGCCGTCTTGCGGCCATGCACCACGGACACCTCAACGCCTATGCCGCTTATGTGCTGCTGGCATTGCTGGCAGCACTGTTGATTGGGCTGTTTTGATAGAAAAGACCCGCTTGAAGAAAATGAATTTGTCACTGCCATTTATCGGTCGAAAAAAAGAAATCGCGCAACTCCGGCGGTTGCACGCTCAACGCAAACATGCGGTCATCCTCGGCCCGACGGGCATCGGCAAATCGGCACTCGTCGCTTGTTTGCGCAGAAGCATGCCGCTCATCGTTTGTGCGCAATCGGAACCTTTGGGCGGAATTTGTGAGTATCTCGAAATCGAGTTGAACTCACCCGCACCGCGTCTGCCGCTGGTCCGGCGCAAGAACCGCCTGATTAAAATGCTGGCCGAAATCCATCGAACCGTCGTCTTTGACGGCGCAGGCTGGACGACACCTAAAGTCAGTTCGTTTTTCGAGAGCGCAATGGAACTCGCGCCGGTATGGATTTGTGCGCGGTCGGAGCTGGCGCGGGACATCGGACACTTTTGGCCGTTGCTGGCGCGTTTTGAGAAAATCGAGCTGCGACCGTTTCGTTTTTCTGAAACGAACGCGCTGCTGGCCGCCGCGGTTGAAAGCGGACGGATTCCGCCATCCGTCAAACCGTTTGTTCGGCAGTTGCACCGGCTTTCGGGCGGATTGCCGCTGGCGTTGGTAAAACTTTTGGAACAATTCAGCGTCGGCCATTATGATTTGTCCCGTCGCACCGGTTTACAACTGCTCGAGCTGGATTGTCAGATTAAAAATCTGTCAGCAAATCTGATTCGCGCGGACCAGACCGTCCGTGCTCCGAACCATGAATCCTGAACTGCCACTCAATGAGCCGCAGGAACGGCGGCTAACCATCGTGCTCGCGCGATTGGAAAGCGCATTGCGCGATTTGCACAATGACGTTTTGCATCCG
>Ga0335077_10003653_pt1 | contig 18671 bp, 15 predicted proteins | sample Lox_Sample_31_FD_207151 | JGI IMG/M metagenome (GOLD analysis project Ga0335077, IMG submission 207151) | Soil microbial communities from Loxahatchee National Wildlife Refuge, Florida, United States - Lox_Sample_3.1 | ecosystem: Environmental > Terrestrial > Soil > Wetlands | place: USA... | reverse complement strand
TGCCGGTAAGCTCGTATTGAGATTGCCCCGCCAGTGGAGCCGCGATGGCCAGCACGGCGAGCATCGGAAAACGTGCCATGCGCGATTCGATTGTACTCCCCTCCAAAGCACGGGGGTGATTTTGCGGCCGGAATCACACCGCCGTGCTGAAAACTGTTCGGGAGCAAACATGTAAACCGCTCTGTCATCGTGCGGAGACTATCTTCGCCGGACATTCGCTGCTATTCTTGGGGCAAATATCGGGAGCCGCCTATGCGAGACCGAACGATTTTCGCGTCTGCTTTTGCGGTGGCGATTCTGTGCGTCTCCGCTATAGCCGCTCCAGCCCGCTCCCCTGCGCCAGCCGCGACCCAGGAATCCGGCACCACGGCCGTGGACGCCCCCACTCCCGAAACTCGCGTGGATCCGGTTCCGGAACCCGAGAGTATCTGGCTGGCCGGCACCGGAATCGTGGCCGTCATCCTGATACGCAAATTCCGGAACCGCTGATTCAGGTTGGCGGGTTGCCGCCACTGAGACTCGCGATGCGTGCGGGAAACACCGGCGGGCGGACCGACTCGGACTTCCAGCCGAGCAGAAACTCCACGGCGGGTCCACAGACCCGGCCCTGGCACGGGCCCATGCCGCAGCGGGTATGCAACTTGGCGTCGCGCCAGCCGGAACAGCGCCGGATGCGCTCGTAGGCGACATCTTCGCAGCGGCAGACCAGCGTGTCGTCCTGGGCGAGGTTCCGGAGTTCTTCGCGCAGGGAGAAGGCCGCTTCCAGCGAAACCGCAAACTTCCGGCCGCGGGCGCGCTCGGCAAAGAGCCGGGCGGCGGATTCGGCCCGGCCCGCGGCGGCGAATCCAGCGATCTGACCTTCCACCAGGGAGAGATCGAGGCCGCCGATGCCGGTGACCTCGCCCGCGCCATAGACGCCTTCGACCGAGGTCTGCTGGTAGTCGTCCACCGCAACCCCGGTCGCGGACAGGCGGCAGCCTAGCAGCACAGGCAGCTCGACGTTGGGGACGAGGCCGAAGCCGCACGCCAGGTAATCGCAGGGCTCGCGCCACGTCCTGCCCTTGCGGTAGAGCGTGACGCTTTCGAGTTTCTCCGCGCCATCGGCAGCGATAGGCCAGCAGGAGGTCAGGTGGCGAGTCTGCAGGAGGAGGCGCCCGAACTCCAACGTCTGGATAAGCTTCTCGGGGAAGCGGACCAAGCCTATGGTGAAGCGATAAAGTGCGGCGTCGCCCGCCTGTTCGGCCACCAGCCGCACCCGCGCCCCGTGATCGCGCATGTACTTTGCGACGGCGAGTAAGAGAGGACCGCTGCCTGCGATGACCACCTTTTTGCCTCGGATGGGGAGGCCCGATTTGACCAGGGCTTGCAGTCCACCGGCGCCCATGACATTGAGAAGCGTCCATCCCGGGAACGGCAGGAAACGTTCGCGGGCACCGGTCGCGAGGATCAGTTTGCGATAGGACATTTCGAGGCTGCTGTCGAATCGCTCGAGGGTCAGGCGGCCGGGCTCGGGCGCGGCGACCACGCGGACGCCGCAGAGCGGTTCGAGATTGCCGATGCGGGGGCGCCACTGCGCGGGGTCGGCACGCCAGATCTGACCTCCAGGACTGGGATTGTCGTCGAGGAGCGCGATCCGCGCGCCCGATTCGGCGGCGCAGCGCGCGGCGGCAAGGCCGGCCGGTCCGGCGCCGACGATGACGACGTCGTAGATCGGGTCAGACACGATCGGCAACTTCCCGGCCGTAAATCGACATCCTTCTTCCTTTACTCATAGGGTAGCCTCGAAAACACTTCCCCGGCAGCCACTCCAGGAACGCCCCAAAAGCATCCCGAGGAGCCGGGAGCGGCAGGCACGGGTACCAAGGCACGAGTGCCTGCGCGACAAATTTCACTCCCGCGGCCGCAGTTCGCGCAGCGCATCCGCGGCGATCCACCGCGCCGCTCGCGAATCCAGTCTTCGAATCTTCTCAGCCGTCGCGATCGCCTTCACCCGCAGCCCCCGATTCCGCTTGCCAATCTGCCGCAGCGCCCAGTTCACCGCCTTCTTGACCATGTTCCGGTCATCCGTCGAGCCCTCCTCGATCAGCGGAAGAAATGCCTCGAACCGCTCATCGGGCGCCTCTTTGGCCTTCACCGCGAGCCCCGCCATCAGCGAAAATCCGGCCCGCCGCACGAACTCGCGCTTCGCCCCCGCCCACTGAGCGGCTTTCTCGAACGCAAACGGCGTGTAGCGGAACAGATTGTGGCAGGCATGATCGCACACATCCCACGAATCCAGATCCTTCACCATGGTGTCCATCTGCCGCCTGGTCACGAGCGCCGGATCGTCCACCAGGGTCGCAACAATCCGCGCCTCGTGCACGGCGGACTCCCACAACTCCCGCGCCAGCCGGTGATCGCGCCCGCATTCGCGAGCCAGCTTACGCAGAATCGGGACCGTCACGCCCAAAGTACCCGCGGGATTGATGCCATACCGCGCCATCCCCTCCACATTCGCCGGATTGGCGTGCGCCTTGAGAATGGCCAGGATGTCCTCCGCCCGCGCCATCAATACTCCACGCCAATCAGAAACAGCCCCTTGGCGGGCGCGGTCGGCCCCGATTTGGCCGGCAGGGCCGAAAGCTCTTCGAGATTTCCCCGGCCTGCCTCGATCAGCGTCCCCACGATATTCCGCACCATATGTTTCAGGAAGCCGCTGCCTCGCACGCGATAGACGAGCCGTCCGCCGCCGCGCTCCACGCTCGACGAGAACACCGTTCGCACCTTCGACCGGCCTTCCGCGTCGCTCTCGTCCGCCGCGGCGAAGACCGTGAAATCGTGCTCGCCTTCCAGCACCCGCGCGAGATGTTCCATCCGCTCCTCCTCCAGCGGGTAAGGATAATGGTGTACGAACGGCCACTCAAAGGGACTGCATACCTCCTCGCGCACGATGCGGTATTCGTAGGTCTTGGCCTTGGCGTCAAAGCGCGGATGAAAATCCGCCGCAACTTCTTCCGCCGACACCACGCGCACCGCCGGAGGCAAGAGCCGGTTCATCGCCCGCCGCAGGTTGGCGGCCGGAATCGGATTCCCGATACTGAATGCGGCCACCTGTCCGATGGCGTGGACTCCCGCATCCGTCCGCCCCGAAGCGGCCACATCCACCGGCGCTCCTTCAATCTCCGAAACGACCTTCTCGATCACCCCCTGGATCGTCGGCAGCCCCGGTTGCACCTGCCATCCGTGAAAGGAACTGCCATCGTATGCGAGCTGGAGTTTGATTCGGCGCATCGGGGCGGCAGTTGGATGGTGCCCGTCAGACGGGACGCGAGCCCGGCTTGATCGCGGGGATTCCCAGACTGCACATGGGACACTGTTCCGGATAGTGCGCCGCCACCTGCAAGGTGGCGAGGGCCACGCGCGGAACCGTGACGTCGGCCAATCCGCCGCTGCGATCGATGATGGAGCCCGCCACCAGCACCTTCACCCGGTTGGCCTGCAGCACCTCGATCACGTCCCGCGTGCTGCCCCCCGTGGTGATGACATCCTCGATGACCACCGCGGTCTCACCGGGCGCGACCACAAAGCCTCGCCGCAACACCATCTTGCCGGCCGCGGCCTCCCGTTCCATGAAGATGAATCGCGTGTCCAGAGCGCGAGCCACCTCGTGGCCAATGATGATGCCGCCCAGCGCGGGCGAGACCACCACCCCGATTCTCTCCCTGACGTGTTTCCGGGTTTCCTCCGCCAGCAAGCGGCCCAGCTTCTCGGCCGCCTTCGGGTGTTGCAGCACCAGGGCGCTTTGCAGGTACTCGGCACTGTGCAGCCCGGAGGTGAGGCGGAAGTGCCCTTGCAGATAGGCTCCTGTAGAACGAAACAATTCGAGGACGGATTCGGCTTGCGGGGTCACAAAGGCCTACTATAACATTGAACTAAACGTAGCCAATCCACGAGGATCCCGTCGCCACTTACAAACGCCGGCCCTCTAGGTGATCGATCTGATGCAGAGTAGCAGACCTTACGTGGCCGCGCTGTGCAGCATGCTGTTGCTGCCCTCCCCGGCCGGCGGATCCAGCCAGGACAACCCCGTCCCGCAACCATCCTGGAGTTCCCCCAGAATTGCCCGGAGACTCTCGGAACCATACCGGCCGAAGTCGGTCGCGCCCCCCTCCATCGAAAACTCAGGGCGCCTCGACTCGTTGCTCCGCGCCGGCAACCTCTACCTGTCGCTGCAGGACACCATTGCGCTGGCGCTGGAGAACAATCTCGACATCGCCATCCAGCGCTACGGCCCGCAACTCGCAGATGTGGGCGTGTTGCAGGCCGAGGCGGGCGGATTCGCGCGCGGCGTTTCCACAAGCGTGACTGCCGGCCCTGCCAGCGCTTCGGTCAGCAGCTCGGGGACCACCCCCGGCTCGAATCAGAATGCCGCCTCCCAGGCGAGCTCCGCCACCGCTTCCGCCGTCGGCAGCACGGTCCTGCAGTCGTCCGGTCCGTCCATCCCCAGTCTCGATCCCGCGGTAGTCAGCGCCCTGAGTTGGGCCCACCTGACGACCCCCCAGACCAGCGCCTTCGTCACCGGCAGCAGCTCCCTGATCCAGCGCCAGGACATTTCGAATTTCGGCGTCCAGCAGAGCTTTCTCACCGGTACCACCGTGAACCTCGGGCTGAACAACACCTCGCTGACTGCCAACAATCCGCGCGCCGACTTCAATCCGGCCACCAGCGCCTCGCTGGGAATCGGCATCACCCAGCACCTCTTCCAGGGATTTGGCCCGGCCGTGAACGCCCGCCAGATCCGAATCGCCCGCAACAATCGTGAGGTCTCCGATCTGACCTTCAAGCTGCAGGTGGAAACCACCGTGGCCGCCGTGATGTCGCTCTATTGGGACCTGGTGGCCTTCAACGAGAATGTGCAGGTAGCGCGCGAAGCGATTACCTCCGCCACCAGGCTTTGGGAAGACAACAAGCGGCAAGTCGAGGCGGGAACCCTGGCGCCCATAGAAGTGACCCGCGCGGAGGCCCAGATCGCCACCGCGGAACAGCAGCTCACCATCTCCCAAACGCAGGTGCTCCAGCAGGAGACCATTCTCAAGACCGCGCTCAGCCGCACGGGAGTCGCCAGCCCCGCCATCGCCGACGCCCACATCATTCCGACCGATCAGATCAACGTCCCGGACACCCAGCCGGTCGCTCCCATTCAGGACATGATGGCGATGGCGCTTTCGTCCCGTCCCGAATTGGCCCAAAGCCGGATCCAGCTCCAGAACCAGGAGCTCACCATCCGCGGTTCCAAAAACTCCCTGCTGCCGACTCTGGACGCGGTCGTGAATTTCACCAACAGCGCCCTGGCCGGGCAGCCCAACAGCCTTCCGGCTCCCTCCGGAACCATCCACAGCAACAATTCGTTCTTCATCGGGGGATATGGGCAGGTCCTCTCCCAGCTTTTCCAGCGCAACTTCCCGAACTACTCCCTGGGTTTCAATCTGAACATCCCCATCCGCAACCGCGCCGCGCAGGCGCAGCTCATGAACGACGAGCTCACGCTGCGCCAGCAACAGCTCGGTCTGCAGCGCCTGGAAAACCAGGTGCGAACGGATGTCGTAAATGCCCTGATCGCCCTCACTCAGGCGCGCGCGCAATTCCAGGCAGCCAGCAAATCCAGGGCGCTGCAGGCGGAAACCCTGGACGCCGAGCAGAAGAAGCTCGCGCTGGGTGTGTCCAACATCTACAACGTCATCCAGGATCAGCAGGCCCTCACCGCAGCCGAGTCCAGCGAGGTGACCGCCAAGGCCGCTTACGCCAAAGCGAAGGTGGAGTTGGACCGCGCCACCGGTCAGATTCTGACCAACAACAACGTCTCTCTCGAGGAAGCCTATCGCGGCGTGGTGTCCCGTCCGGCGAGCCCCCTGCCGCCGGCTCCGGCCCCCGCGCCCCAAACTCCGCAGCAATAATTACCGGCCGTTCGTGTCACACTGTCCACGGCGTTGCCTTTTGATACAGAAGTTGACACTCGTCTGCCAAGTCTCTGTACAGCCGCTCACGAGCAGGTCTTCAGGACGACCGAATTTAAAGGGCTTTCGGTTTGGCCAAACGATTGCTAGATATGTGGCGTGACTACGAACTTACAGGCCCTCGGAGAGACGATTGACCCCCGATTTCGGCGCCCACCATTTCAGTCACCTCGCATAAACTCCCTCTAGCAGTCCAAGAAAACCTACACAATCGTCTCTTCTCTGGCCTGGCGTACCAAAAATCCATGAAAATCCGTGCCGCCGATGTGGCTCAGGCACTCCTGCCCGCCGCGTCCCGACTCATCAGGGCGCTTCTTGAGCGCGCACAGTGTCGCTGGCGGCGAAAGAGTTTTCGAAACTGCCAGGTCGGAAGTGGACAGCGGGACCGACGATCCGGTTACCCCTCGCATCTTTGCCCGCACATCCTCGAGGCTGCGCCGGCCTCCTTGAGAAAGCGCGCTAAGGCATCCAGGGCGCGCGCCAGGTCTCGCGGCACGCCCGACGCGGGGTCCCGGCGCCCGCCACGCGGCTCCGATTCTACGGCAGGCGCGGATGGCATCTCCGCATTGTAGCGTGGTGGGCTGGGGCGCCTTCTAATTGCCGATGGTCAAGACGTCGAAGTGGAAACGCTCCGGCGGGAACAGCGTGGGCGCCTGGGGAATCAGGTGCGACCATGCCTGGTACGCCGAATCGGCCACCGTGGAATTCAAATAAAACAGAAACTGGTTGGAGAAACAGTTGATGGGCGGCGGCTGCCGGAAAGTGAGCCGCAATCCTACCGCCTTCTCGAGCGCCACTCCGTGGGTAGGCACCGCCTTGTCCACCAGCAGCGTCACGAAGCTGGCGCGGCTGGCGTGCGGCCACACGTCCGGATGCAGCAGCTTGCGAAGCGTCGCTTCACATTCGAATGTGATTTCGCACTGGCGGATCCATTCCAATACCGACTCACCCCACAGCCAGTGAGACAAGAGGCCCCGGTATTGCTCCGTAAGCTGCAGCGCCAAATCCATTCTGCGCCGCTCCAGTACACCTTCGTCCGCATCGCTCAGGGGAAGCATGTCCTCAGCCTCGGACATCACCGCCGCCAGGTCGGCCGCATCTTCATCCGGAACGTGTTCCGACGCCGAATGCACAACCAGAGGCGGCAGTTCATGGGTTTTGCTTCCGGGTATCTCGATATACCGTTCGTCCCGCATGGCGTGCAACCTGCCCTGTTGATAAAGACGTCTAATGGCGACGCTTTTGTTTCAATTTGTAGCACACCCGGTACCATTGCGAAATTAATATCTTTCGATGGGACCGATCGGTCAACCTGATGGAACCGTTAGCAAACACGGGCGTTGGCTGCTAGATTGCAAGAGGCCTGTGGTATATTCCCGTTCATATGCTCTCATACACCATTGGCGTTGACCTCGGCGGTACTAACCTCCGCGCCGCCGCGGTTGACCGATCGGGCAAGCTCCTCGATCGCATCTCCGGCTCCACGAATTTCGCCGAAGGCCGTGACGCGGTCCTGTCCGACATCGTTTCGGGCATCGAGAAGCTTCGCGAGCGGCACGGCGCCGGTGGATTGTCCGGCATCGGCGTGGGAGTTCCGGGCTTCATCCGGATGAAGGAAGGGTATATCACGATGTCCAATAATCTGCCCTACCTCCAGAACTTTCCGGTTCGCGACGAGGTCTCCCGCCGGCTCGGCACCAAGGTCATTCTGGAGAACGATGCCAATGCCGCGGCGCTGGGCGAAAAGTGGATCGGCGCTGGACGCGATGTCGACGACCTGGTGCTGTTGACCCTCGGCACCGGTGTCGGTGGAGGAATCATCTCCTGTGGCCGGGTGATGCGCGGATTTGTGGGAATGGCCGGCGAACTGGGCCACATCACCGTGGTCCCCAACGGCAATCCGTGCGGGTGCGGCAATCAGGGATGCCTGGAAAAGCACGCCTCGGCCACCGCGGTCCGCGGCATGGCGCGCCTGATGCATTTGGGCGACGAGCTGACCGCCAAGGATATTTACGAGCTGGCGCTCGAAGAAGGCGAACGCGCCGAAAAGGCCCGCACCATCTGGCGGGTGTTCGGCGAGGCGCTGGGAACGGCGCTCGCCACCTTGGTGAATGCCTTCAATTTTCCGCTCTATCTGCTCAGCGGCGGGGTCCTCCCCGCCTGGGAACTCTTCGCCCCGGCCATGATGCGCACCCTCGAACAGCGCTCCTTCACCTACCGCGCCACCAAAACCGAAACCCGCATCGCCCAGGCCACCCTGGGAAATGAAGCGGGACTATACGGCGCCGCCTATCTGCCCTGGCTGGAAGAGTAGTCTCCACACCCCGATGTGGCGAAGGCACTCGAGGCTGCCGCGCCCCGACTCATCGGGGCGCTTGTCTGGCGTGTACCGTGCGGTAGTCGCAAAGCTCTGCAAGTACTGGGAATTGCCGCCCACTGTAATCCCGCGCCTACCGTACCATCGGATATTCAGGGATTGACATCTGAAACTAATGGAGTTCTGATAGTTTCAGGCTACAACTAATCCGGTTCAGTGGCCTTTAGAGAGGTTAGCAACAGTTATGAGAGCCACATCGTCCTGGCTTCGGTGCATTGCTGTGCTCATAGCAATAGCCGGGCTCAGCAGCTTTGCCCACGCCCAAGTCCTCTATGGATCGCTCACGGGGAACGTGACTGATCCGAGCGACGCCGCCATACCGGGCGTCAAAGTCAGCGCATTGAATGTGAACACAGGGATCACGCGCAATGCCGACACGGATGCGCGAGGCGCTTACATCTTCACCAACCTCCAATTGGGAACGTACAAAGTCACGGCGGAGGCTCGCGGTTTCAAGACGCTGATTATCTCCGACGTGCTGGTGAACGCCAACGAAGTCCGCCGCGTCGACTTCAAAGTGCAGATTGCCGCGGCTACCGAGACGGTTGAAGTGGTCGCGAATTCCGCCGTGCTGCAGACGGACAAGTCCGACGTCCACGCCCAGATCTCGTCTCGTGAGGTCACGGAGCTGCCGTATTCCGGTGGGGAAGGCAAGAACTTCCAGAGCCTGCTCTATCTCGTTCCCGGCGCCGGAATTCCGGCCTCCCGCGAGGCCAACTCCGAGGCGGGCAACCCACAGCGGGCGCAGACCCTCTTCATGAACGGCGTCTCGTCCCAGAGCAACAGCACCAAGATGGATGGCGCCAGCGTCTCATACCCCTGGCTGCCGGTGAACGTCGCGTACGTGCCTCCGACCGAAGCCATCGAGACCGTCAACATCACCACCAACTCCTTCGATGCCGAGCAAGGCGCGGCTGGCGGAGCGGCCGTAAATGTCACCATCAAATCGGGAACCAACGATCTGCACGGTGTGCTCTTCGAGCGCAACCAGAACAATGACATGACCGCGGTGAACTACTTCAGCCACACCAGCCCGATCAACAAGAACATCTTCAACCAGTACGGATTCGCGATCGGCGGCCCGATCTGGATTCCCAAAGTCGTGCATGGCAGGAACAAGCTGTTCTTCTTCGCGGACTATCAGGGAACCAAGCGGCGTCAATACGCCCAGTCCACGAACCTTACTCTCCCCACCGCGGCGATGCGCACAGGAGACTTCAGCGCCACCGGCGTCACGATCTACGACCCCCTGACCGGAAATCCGGACGGATCCGGGCGCACGCCATTCGCCGGCAACGTGATTCCCGGCAATCGAATCGATCCAGCCGCCGCCAACATGACCAGCCTTCTGCCGGCGCTCACCCGTACCAACGCATTCACCAGTAATTACGACGCCTACGGCGCGGGCATCTACAACCGCAGCAATTCGGATTTCAAGGTGAATTACAACCCCAATGACAAAGCGATGATTTGGGGACGGTACAGCATATCGCCCATGGATATCCCGGGCCTCTTCGTGCTGGGCAAGGCGGAAGGCGATGTCTTCGCCGGCGGCCAGCCGGGTTCCGCCGGCGGACGCGTACAAACCACCGCTGCCGGTTCCACGTACACGATTTCTCCCACGCTTCTGGTGGACGGCAATGTGGGATATACCCGCCAGAACATAGGCGCCACGGGCGATCCCCAAAACGGCGCTTACGGTCTCGACGTGTTGAAGATCCCGGGAACCAACGGCGTTGGATCCAGCTATTACGGCATGCCCGGATTCCAGGTTACCGGCATCGCCAACTTCGGAAACACCAACACCGGAAGCCCGTTCAATTTCCGCGACAACCAGTACACCACCGCCATCAACGTGGGCAAGATGCATGGAGCCCACAACCTGCGTTTCGGCTTCGAATACGACAAGTACGCGCTCAATCACTTCCAGCCGCAGGGCGGGACCTTCGGCACGGCGCGCGGCACCTTCGGATTCTACGGCGACCTGACGGCGTTGAATGGGGGCGCGGCAGTGAATTTCAATGGGGTGCCGGCCAACTCTTGGGCGCAGTTTCTGCTGGGTTATCCCGACCGGATGGGAAAGATCACTCAATTCCAGAATCCCAATGCCCTGCGCTTCTCGACGTGGTCTCTGTATGCGCGGGATCAGTGGCAGATCACCCGCAACCTGACCATCAACTACGGCCTGCGTTGGGAGTATTACCCGATCTTCTCGCACAACTGGTACGGCGCTACCCGCTTCAATCTGGCCACCGACACGGTCCTGATCGGCGGCGAGGGCGGCGTCCCGTGGGACACCGGCGCTTCCGCCAACAAGAAGAATTTTGCCCCACGCTTCGGCTTTGCCTATCGACTCGGTTCGAAGACCGTGATCCGAGGCGGTTATGGCATTACCGTGGACCCGGACAACATGCGCAACCAGAGGAACGCATTTCCGTCCGTGATCAACCAGGACTACAACCAGCCGGCTACCTACCAGTTTGACACCACTCCGGGCGTGACCCAGGCCTCGCTTCGCACCGGCATGCCCCTGCCGACATTTCCGGATATCACGGCAGGCAAGATCACGCCATCTACCACCCCTTCCTCAACGACCTATCTGCCGAGTACCAACATGCAGGCCTCCTTCCCCCAGTACCTGAACCGGGGCTACATCCAAAGCTGGAATCTGTTCGTGGAGCATGAGTTTTCTCCCACCGTAACCGCACAGGTGGGGTACACCGGAACGCACGCCGTCCACCAGCAGATGAATGTCAACATTAACGGATCCGCCCCCAACACCGGGAATGCCGGCCGCCAGCTCTATCCCTACCTGACGACCGACTTTAACTTCCTGGAGCCGTTCGGGGACATGACCTATAACGGACTGCACACCCGGCTGCAAAAGCGGTTCGGCGGCAGTATCATCGGAGCGTCCTACTCCTTCTCCAAGGCCATCGACAACTACAACGGCGACAACGGCGACGGTACGCTGTGGCGGGCCTACCCTGTTTCCTACGCCCTCAACAAGGCGCTGGCGGGCTTCGACCGCACGCATACGTTCCAGCTTTATCACGTGTACCAGTTCCCCTTCGGCAAAGGGCACAAGTTTCTCAATAACGGCCCGGCGGCGTTGATCTTCGGTGGGTTCCAGATCAGCGGAACACTGAGCAGGTTCAGCGGCCTGCCGTTCACCCTCGGCTCCAACAACTCGGTCAATGCCGGCGGCCAGGGACAGTCTGCCAACCAGATCAATTCTGTGGTGAAGATTCTCGGGGGCCACGACGCGAATACACCCTACTTCGACGGGACGGCTTTCGCCAACCCGGCCGTGGGGACTCTCGGCAGTACCGGCAGAAACCTGCTGCGCGGCCCGGGCTTCTTCAACGTGGACGAGAGCGTGTCCCGCACCTTCAACTTCAAAGAAGGCCGGATCAAGCTGCAGATCGCGGGAGAAGCATTCAACCTGACCAATACGCCGTCCTTCTCAACCCCGAACGCGACGTTTGCGACGCCCACGTTGAACCCCGACGGCTCGGTGAAGAGCTACGGCAACTTCAGCGTGATTACCAGCACCGTCTCCACCGCGCGCCAGTTGCAGGTGAGCGGTTACATTCGCTTCTGACGGCCCGGACAGTTTTCGCGCACCCGTCGCATTGGCGCGGGTGCGCGAATCTGGCCTAAGGCACGAACAGGATGCAAACCGGCATGGGACTGTCGGTGACCGGGCGGCCCACGGGAGTGAGTTGCCCGGTGGTCGCGTGAACTCGAAACACCGTGATGCTGTTGGAGTCCTGATTGGCTGCCAGGAGAAATTCGCCCGTAGGATCGAGGGCGAAATGCCGGGGAGTCCGGCCCAGTGTCGGCGCGTGGTCCATCGCCATCAACGTGAATTTTTCGGGGTCGATTGCAAAGATCGCCAGGCTGTCGTGCCCCCGATTGGAACCGTAGAGGACCGTGCCCTTCGGGTTGACGGCCACCTCGGCCGTCGTGCTCTCTCCCTTGAAACTCGCGGGAAGTGTCGAGAGTGTCTGGAATTCGGCGAGTGTGCCCTTGGCCGGGTCGTAACGGAAGGCCGTCACCGTAGACCCCATTTCGTTAATCGCGTAGAGGATCCGGCCGTTCGGGTGAAACGCCATGTGCCGCACCCCCGCCCCTGCCGCCACCTTGGCAAAAGGCTGCTCCGCCGGAGAGACTGTCCCCTTCCCGGCGTCGAAGCGATAGACAAAGACCTTATCGAGCCCCAGGTCCGCCAGCAGGAGGAAGCGATTGTCCGGAGAGAACACCACCTCGTGCGCGTGCGGCCCCTCCTGCCGCTCCTGGTTCACGCTGGAGCCTTCATGGTGATCGAGGACCGTCACCTCGCCCAAGCTGCCATCCGACCGCACCGGCAGGATCGCCATGCTGCCGCTGGCGTAATTGGCGACCGCCAACCACTTGCCGGTCTTATCGAGGGCCAGGTGGCACGGCCACCGGCCGCGGGTCGAAACCTGGTTCAAAAGGGTGAGCTTCCCGGTCTTCGCGTCCATCGAGAAGGCGCTGACCGAGTTTCCCGGCTGGGCGCCGTTGCTGTCCTCGTTCACTGCGTAGAGGAAGCGATGGTTGGCATCGTCCACCAGGAACGAAGGATTCACCGACTCGGCGGCCACTCCCAGGGGTGTCAGTTTTCCGGTGCCGGTTTGGAAACGATAGGCGTAGATTCCTTTGCTGGCGCCCCTGGTGTAGGTGCCGGCATAAACCAGATAATCGGCGCCGTTTGCGGCGGCGCCGGTCACGAGCATGAGCGCTGCGACGAGAGCCGAAGGCCGCGATCGGGCCATTATTCGGCTGGTACCTGGAACGTCCCCAGGAAGCCGCTGCGCCGCATGCGGTTGTGCCACTTCTCGCCCAGACCGTCTCCGGTGAAGGAGTTGTCCAGCGCGTACGCCGGCATGGCATGCTCGACGCTGGTCAATGGCGGATACCAGACTTCTTCATTGCCGCAGACGTGGTCGCCCGAGTTCAGGGCGCGCGTCTGAATGGACGCCAGCGAACCGGCCGTGAGCTTGGCCGTACCGCCGTGGATGTTGCCGTCGGCGATCGTCAGGTCGATCGGCACATAATCCACCTTTGCTACATCCTTCAGCAGATCGCCGCCCATATGCCGGGCAAAACTCTGGAGGGCCAGGCGTTGTTCGGCATTGGCGCGGCTGTCCACAATCAGGACCGCCTTGGCAGGATTGACCGGCTCGGAAGCCAAACCAAGCGTATGCTCGGCGCGGACTACGCCGACCACCGAAAGGCCGGCCAGATTCACACCATGCCAATCGCCACTGGCGATCTTCCAGCCGAAGACGGCCTCCCTGCCTACCTGCTCGGCTTCGCCGTTGGCAAAGCACGCGCCGGTGTAGACATCGGCGGTTCGAGCTTCGATGTAGTTGCCATAGACGGTGCGGGCAGGAACGGTGTCCGCAAAGGAAATCGATACAGCCAGGGCCGACACAGCGGCGGCAGCGGATAAAGCTTTCAGCATCCCAGTTTTCTCCCTAGCTGTGATTATAGCGGTTTTTGGTGCCGCCGAGGCTTATACTACCGGCGTCAGGACCGCTTCGCCCGGGTGCCAGTTGCACGGACACAAGGCGCCCGTCTGCATGGCATCCAGCACCCGCAAGACTTCCTCGGGGTTCCGTCCCACTGCGAGATCATTGACGGATACGAAGCGGATGGTGTCGTGTGGGTCCACGATAAAGGTCGCGCGTTGTGCCACGCCCTCCTGGGGGTCGAGGATTCCCAGATCCGTACTCAACTCCCGCTTGATGTCGGCCAGCATGGGAAAAGGCAGGTTCCGCAGATCGGGGTGATTCTGCCGCCAGGCCAGATGCACGAACTCCGAATCGGTGCTGCCGCCCAAAACCTGGGTGTTCCGTGCCTGGAACTCGTGGTCGAGCTTGCCGAAGGCCGAAATCTCGGTGGGGCACACGAAGGTAAAATCCTTCGGCCAGAAGAAATAGACTTTCCACTTGCCGGGATGATCGAGATTTGTGATGGTCTGAAAGGCCTTCCCTTTCTCGATGCTCACCGTCGCCTGCAGGGAAAAGCTCGGGAACCTGTGTCCGACTCCTAACATGTTGCACACTCCGTCAATTGTGTGGTAGCTGGTCGATCTTGGCGGCCAGAATGAAATCGCTCTCCGTGAGACCGTCGATTTTGTGGGTCCAGGTCTTCACTTCGACCTTGCCCCATGACAGGTATAGATCGGGGTGGTGGCCTTCCTGTTCCGCGATGTCCCCGGCTCGATTCACGAACTCCAGGGCGGTCCGGAAATCCGGAAACGTATACGTTTTGGCCAGGTGATGTTCGTCCACCACCTGCCAGCCGGCGACCTGCGCTTTCATCAATTCCAACTGTTCCCCCTTGAGGGGCGGCACGCCCCCGCGGCAGGGTACACAGTGCTTATCGGCCAAACTCATTATCTCTCTCCTCATAAGAATTGTGAATTGTCCCGATTCCAGAATACAGGCTCGCTTCGCTCGCGGGGCCGAGGCTAGGGGCCTGGGGCCGGGGAGTCCGGTGTTGTACGTCACAGCGGTCGTTTGCCTTCGGCCCGAAAGATATTGGCCGCTCAGCTTGGGAATGCCGAGGCCCTGGCCCCCGGCCCCGACCCCCGGCCCGCGAGCGCAGCGAGCCAAGAGCTAAGCCGTGCGCACCGCCGGAACGCGCGCTTCTACCGAGGGGAGCGCCGGAAAGTCAGTGTACGGGGTCGTCTGGTACCAGTAAGCGACCGAGAAAAAGTTGTCGCCCCGGTCGTTGGCGTGGCCGTGCTCCATGGTGTGCTTGAGGTAGCGGTCGAAAGTCACCGGGTTGTCCCCGTGCCAGCGGTAGCAGCAATATCGGCCGCCGGTCCGTTCGGCATTGACGATCAACGGTGCGCCATACATGGAATGGCCGAAGGGTTGGGCGCCATCCCGCCCGCCGAAATCCCAACTGCCCAGGAAGTAGTCCTCCGAGCCGGTCCCCGTGATGGCGGGCTTCGACTCGTCGTCGATGAAGATCATCTCGTCGCCCTCGCCCCACCAGCCGTTGGCGTTCTGCAGCACGCCCAGCGTGACACCCATCAGGTGGCCGCGCCCGCGCGTCTCCATGTAGACATAGTTGAGCTTTCCATCGAGATTCAGCTTCGGCCCCTGGCTCATCACCGGCACGCAGGGCGCGCTCTGACGATACTGGGCGTGGAAATAGAGCGCGTCCGCGGGGAGGCTGGGGACGGTCATGTAATCGATGTTCGAGTAGAATGACCCGACCTCCTGCTTCCCCTCGTTGGTCACGGTGAATCGCGCCGATTGCCGGTACGGCATCACGAAGTAGCAGTTCAGCGACTTTCCGGGCGAACAAGCCAGGTATTCGGACTGATAGATCTGATAGGTGTTGAGATTGAGTCCGAAGAAATCGCCGACAGGCGCTTCCACGCTGGGCTTGGCATTACCGTCCCAATATCCGCGGAGCACCAGCTCCTTCAGGTGGTCGTTGCTGCGCGCGGCGATCGTGAACCAGATGTGGCTGATGACGCCCGGACCTTGCGCGTTGAAGACCTCGTGGACGCCGCCTGCCGGAATATTCCAGGAGTCGTGGTTGCCACCCGTCCGGTCGAAGCTGGATTGCTTGAGAGACTTGTAATTCTGGGCGCGGGCGTAGAACGGCAGAATCGTCGTGGCGGACGCCTGGCTGCCCGAATTCTGCGCTTGCGCAGCGGGCGCCGCCGCTGCCAGTCCGGATGCGGTAAGCAGGCGCTGCAGGAAGCCGCGCCGGCCATTCATCGAGGATGCCATGAGTTGTCCTCCAGCGAACCTCCGGATTATAGCAACCGGCCTGGAGTATCGGCTTACTGCCCTCTGAGCGCGAGGGTTGGCGAAGTGCGGGCCGCGCGCCGGGCCGGCAGCCACGCGGCCAGAATGACCAGCACAAACAGAAGTCCCGTCGTCGTGATCTCTAACCGCAGCGGGATGCCAACGTCCTGCATGAGCAGTCTCGCCAGAGGCTGAGCCATCACGGCGACGCTGCCGCCCAGCACCATGCCTGCGAGTCCCAGCCATGCTGCCTGGCGCAGGATCATTCCATAAATGTCCCGCTCGGTGGCGCCGATTGCCATGCGCAAGCCGATCTCCCGATGGCGCTGGCACACGTTGTAGGAGACCAGTCCGTATACACCGAGCACTGCCAGGACCACGCCGGTAAGCGAGAAGCCCGCAAACAGCCCGAGGTTGAAACGCCGCGGGCCGAGTCCGGCTTCGACATAGTCCTGCATGGGGCCCGCGCCCGCGATTGCCGAATCCCGATCCACTGCCCGCAGTTGGGCGAGAAACGTGGAACGGAATGCGCCCGGAGCAGAGCCTGTCTTGATCATCCAGAATTGGTTGTTCCTGAGGATCCCGACTTCATCGCGATGAATCTGGCGCAGCGGAAGGTACAGGTCCCAAGCCGGTGGAGTTTCGAGTGCGGACTGCCGGACATTTTCGACAACCCCCACGATCTCGACCGCCCGCGGACCTGTGTTGTTGTCGTTGATCAGCAGGCGGCGGCCCAGCGCGTCGCCGTTTAAATACTGTTGAACCAGGGACGAGCTGACGAGCGCTACCGGCGGAGTGTCCGGGCGGTCCGACTCCGAAAAGGAGCGGCCGTCGAGCAGGCGAGTGCCGATCGCGGACAAATAGCCGGGCGTAATGACCCTTAGATTCACCGTGGGCTTGCTGCGTTCGTCTGCCCGCCCCTCGGCCGAGAACGGCACGGCGCGGAGCAACCCGCTGAGCGGCGCCACCCCGGTAACGCCGACGCCTGCAACGCCGGGCTGCCGGAGCAAACGCTCCGACAGCCGGTCGTAGAAGCGCGCCAGGTCCTCGGGCGACTGGTACGTGGGCGGAACCGATATGCGGGCTTGAAACACAGATTCCGGATGAAAGCCGGGTTGCACATCCTGGAGACGGATGAGGTTTTCGAGCAGCATCGTGGTCGCCATAAGCAGAATCACTGCCGCGGAGATCTCTCCGATGACGAGCGCCTGACGGACCCACCCGCCCCATCGGTCGCCGACCGTGCGGCTGTCCGCCGGAAGGACAACCCCTCCGGCCTTTGCTCCTACAATCGCGCCCGCGGCCGCCGCGGTCAGAAGCGCGGTTGCGCCAATGGCGAGAAAGACCGCGAACGCCAGCACCTGCCCGTCGACACGTACTTCGTTCAAGCGCGGAATGGAAGACGGCGCCCAGTGCGCAACCGTAGAGGTCGCAAGAATTGCCAGGGCACATCCGAGGCCGCTGCCGATGAGTGCAAGCAGAAGCGATTCGACCGATATCTGCCGCAGCAACTGCCAGCGTGACGCCCCGATGGCCGCGCGAATCGCGAGTTCGGACTGCCGCTGGCTGGCTCGCACCAGCACCAGGGACACCAGATTGGCCAGGGCCGTGGCAAGCACGACCAGCACCGCCCCGAACAGCAAAAGCATCGACTGCCGGTAGCTGCCGATCAGCGCTTCGTGCAGAGCTGCCAGCCGCACCGCCTGTTTTCGGGCATACTCCAGCGGGAACTGCTGCCTGAGTGAGCGGCAGATGGCCGTCAGCTCCGCCTCCGCCTGCTCTCTGCTGACTCCCCGATTCAGCCGGCCAAAGAACAACAGGTTATTGACTGAATTGCGGACGTAGCGAAGCGCATCCTGCTCCGGAACCAGGGGGACAACCACGTCTATGTCGCGAAGCGGCCAGGGAAAGTGGGGCGGAAGCACACCCGCGATCACGAATGACTCGTTGTTCAGGCGGATCGTGCTGCCGATGGAATCCGCCGCGCCGTGGAATCGCCGTTGCCAGAGACGGTAGCTCAATACAGCCACTCGTGGTGCGCCGGGACGATCATCGCTCTCCCGCAGAAGACGTCCCGCAACTGGCGTCAGGCCCAGCACCTCGAAAGCGTTAGCCGACATCCGCGCGCCCTGGAGCCCTTCCGTGATCTCGCCGCCGGCGAGGCTGGCGCGCCAGTTGGCGTAGGCCGCGAAGCCGGACAGTGTGCGGATGCGGTCCCGGTAATCCATGAATTCCGGAAGCGTGAAGGGCGCGGCGGGATTGTCGGAACGCACCGACGTGATCCACACCAGCCGCCCGGGGTCCGCAAAGGGCAGTTCGCGAAACAGAACGGCGTTGACTACCGAGAAGACCGCCATGTTGGCTCCTATTGCCAACGCCAGGGTCGCGACCACGGTACAGGCAAATCCCGGCTGATGGCGGAATTGGCGGAAGGCAACCGGCGCGGAGGTCATTGGCTCAGCCTATCTTGGACCGGCCTGGCTGGCAAGATCCTGGATG
>Ga0335077_10003651_pt1 | contig 18675 bp, 25 predicted proteins | sample Lox_Sample_31_FD_207151 | JGI IMG/M metagenome (GOLD analysis project Ga0335077, IMG submission 207151) | Soil microbial communities from Loxahatchee National Wildlife Refuge, Florida, United States - Lox_Sample_3.1 | ecosystem: Environmental > Terrestrial > Soil > Wetlands | place: USA... | reverse complement strand
GAGAATGCGCCCTTGCCCTTGTACTCGATTGAGACATGGTCCCCTGAGGTGATGTTCCTGATGAAGCCGCACCTCGAGAACTTCGGGTCTTTGATGTCGGCATAGACCGCGAGAGGCCTGCCGTAACAGGCGGAGTGTTGGAAGTCCTTTCTGAGGCCGGCAAGCGCAGCAACCTTCTCTCCACCAAATACATCGGCAATCACTCCGACCGTAGTCGATTTTCCGTCCTTTCCTTCGCCTTCAAGCCAAAGGTATTGCCGACCACGATGCTGGGGCTCAAAGCACGACCAGACGAACGCCATGAACACTTCTTGATGCTCAAGTCTGCTGAGGAACTCGTCCCACGCAAGCGCTGGCCCCTCGGTCGGCTGAAAGTCGAGACGTCTGTAGACGAGATTGTCGCTCGGGCCAAAGGCGACGAGGTCTGGCTCTGTCTCTAGGGACTTGCCCGCCCGCCTCCACAAGCCAATGCCCTCTGTCACCAGGCGGCCGCGCGCCGGGTACTCGTAGAGGCGAAGCAGCTCCTTAGTGACGTGCTCCTCAATCCGGATGTCCGAGGTTTGGGCGGTGGCCTCGCGCGTGTTGCTCACCGAGTAGGTCGCCTCGCTCCCATCGGGCATGCGCAGAAACTCAAACCGACCCGCGATGAGAGGGACGATGAGCTGAAGCCTTGCCTTCTCGGGCCAGATGACGGCCCCGGTCTTCTCGTCGGTCCAGAGTGCCGGCACCTCTTCGCCGCTGGGGCCTTGGTGCGTCTTTCCTTCGCCTAGTTTCCATCCCAATGGACGCTTGCAGCCCCTGAGCGCGCTCGCAACTTTGACGCGCCACTCCCGGCCTTCCCACGGGGGGCTACACCGCGCATTCCAGGGCTCGAGGACCGCCATCGCGGTCTCCAAGTCGCCGATTCCAAAATCCCAACAGCTCCCGCGAATCGTTGTGATGGTGTGGCTGTTGCCGCCCTTGCCCTCAATTGCTGGGTCTCGTTTCTCAAGCCATGCGCTGGCCCGGCGCATTCGCTCCTCCATCGGGAACTCGGCAAGACTGACCACCCGATGAACCGGGACCGCCTCCGCATCCGGCTCGGGCGTAACGGGCTCCAGCGGCTCGCCAAGGTGCCAATCACTCCGCGCGCCGGGGAGACTTGGGTCGTGCGGATAATAGAAGCGAGCGACGTCCTTGCACTGCTCGTCAACCCTGAACCCGAACGAATCCCTATACACGTGCCAGGTGTGTTCGTAGACGCCTCTGGCGGTAATGGGCTCGGCGAGGGCCAAGCCCAGACGGAAGCGGTCGCACGGCGGCCTGGTCGTGCCTCCCGAGGTCTTGGCGACCCGGTGGCTCTTGGTCGTGTGGAGTACGGCAAGGGCGTTCTGTCGTCGGACCTTCGCTAGGGCCTCGTCGTACGAGTCCCCATCATCAAAGTCGTAGAAGACCCACTGGACGCTCTCGAAGTGCGCTCCGTGACGGTGCTGACCTGGATGGGGACATGCAGTCTGACCCCTCGACGGGTCCCAACACTGCCCATCCGCCTTGAACCGGAAGGGCGACCAGTGCGCGTCTGCGGCCAACGTGGTCAGGGTCTCCGCCGTGACCTCGATGGGACGCGCTGCGACGTCCTTCCCAATAATTCGGGTGACGAGGGCCTTCATCGTCCGCCCTCCCCGCGAATCATCGAGAACGTGCGGCCAGCCAGCACGTTGGTCTCGCCACCCGGGGCCACTCGGATACGCGGCACCGAGGACATCGCCGTGAGCACATCGTCAACGGTGATGCTCGGGTCGTTCCAGATGCTCCGAAGACGATGAGCCCACCATACGACCGGCCGACTAGCCCTACTGTCTACGCGCCCAACAACGGCGTACAGCCCAAAGAAGCGCCGAAGCCGCTCTCGCCTGTCTCCCATCCTTCTGCACGCGCCCGGCTGGCCTATTGCGGTTGCATTCGTTCTGCCCTGGCCCATCCAGGACGAGAGCGCGTCAAGCCGACGCGTGCCTCCATATACGGTCTACTCGAGTGGGCCGACTTCCGGACAATCCGAAAGACCTCGTCATTACGCGTAATTGGACGGCCCGACTGTCGGCCGCTTCGGACCGTTACTAGCGCCCGGCGTTCGCGTCACGACGGACACGGATGGCCGTTCAACACTCGCCCTCAGTCAACGAGCTGAGCTTGGCACGCCGGGACGACTTAGAGTTTGCGCTTAACGCTCAAAACAGGCCCGCGACGGCAATCTGGTCGCCGATGTCCTTGGCCATGTGCTCGATGATGTCGGAGCCCATTCCCATCTTGCCGAAGACGCCCCCGGCGCCGCCTGAGCCCTGGCTCTGCGCCATCCAGACCGTCTTGCCGCTGGCCAACTCGGTGAGCCGAATCTCGATGCCCATCGCGTGCTGGGTGGCGGTCGTATTGTAGGTGTTCCCGTAACAGTTGGCACTGGAGGTGCCGGAGTAGTTTGCCGTCGCCGTGCCAGGGCCCGTCGCATAGGCCGTGGCCGTCCCGTTCGAGGTGCCGTAGCAGTTGGCATTGGTGTGCTGGCCGGTGATGACGGTCTGATGCGACTCGCCCGCGACTACGACAGTCAGGGCCGTATCGAGACCGGCGGAGGCACAGCGACTCGTCACAACCTCCGGCGTGACCGCGTCGATGGGCGGGAACAGGTCGAGTGAGGGGCGGGCCGGAATGCGCCTGGCCGCGAGCTCCCTGACGAGCGCGTCCTCATAGTGACGACGCTTCTCCATGTCGCTCGTGTTTACGAACACCAGGACGCCGCTGAAGTGGGCGCCGTTGAATTCGGCGCTGCGGACGGCGGTGGTCTTGGTCGAGACGCAGGCAGCAAGCAGAAGGAATGCGATACAAGCGTGTCGCATGGAAGGCCTCCCAGGTGAGCCCGTTGCGCTTGCAAGGACGCGCCCTTATCGGCCCCCCCTGAAAAGCCGCGACGCGCTTAAGGCGTCTCGCTTCCGAGATGGGGCAACGGCGGCAACCGATGTCACCGCTGACCCCTTGCACAAACTCGAGCGTCCCCACCCGACCAAGCCATGGCCTACGCTCGGCGAATGCTCGGCGTGGAACAGGCCCTTCAGGCGTTGAGGTCTGCCCCGCTTCACCGCTTCTCCGACTGGCCCAACCCTGGTGCCCCCAGCGTTACCGCCGGCGTCTACAGCATCTGGGACGGACGCGAACTCATCTACGTCGGCATGTCCGGCCGAAGCGCGACCGAGGAGAGTCTTGGTCACGCCAAGATGCGAGGGCGGGCATGGGGCCTGCGGACGCGTCTCCACTCTCATTGGTCCGGGCGAAGGAGTGGCGACCAGTTCGTGGTCTACGTGGCCGACCGCTTGGTCCTGCCGACCCTGACGAGGGCCCAGGTCAAGGCCATCGCCGCCGGGGAGCACTCGATGGATGCCCTCTGTCGAGCCTATATCCACGAGCGACTGGCATATCGATACGCCTGCGTGGCCAACGGGACGACTGCCTTTGAGGTGGAGAAGCGGGCTAGGAGCGGCGCTCTGGGTCCGTTCCCGGCCCTCAACCCGCTGCACTCAACCGGGACACGGCGCGCTCGCCCGAGAACTGCCCTGCCCCAGTACTGACGCTCATTCCCAGCCAGGCGCTCCGAGCCCTCCGGCATAGCCCACGAGCAAGTGAGCAGACGGCCTGGGTTGCGGCCCGCGTGGCCCTCCGACCCGTTATGCCCGGGTGGCCCAGACTTCCGGCGGCCACATCGTGCGGTCTATCTCGGGCCAGCGCTGGAGCGAGAGGCGTCCGTCCGCCGTGACATGTTCGACCTCGGGAACACCGAAGGCCTGGAAGATGCCTGTGAGCAGGCGACGAGCGACGAGAAGCGGAGGCTCGCTCAAGTCTGCCGCGTCTTCGACTGCCAGGCGTGACGGGCCTGAGTACGCGAACTCTCCGCCGTAATCGTTGAACCGTAGAACCGCGTTCTCGGGGGGCCTGAACTCGACCAGCACGTGCAGCCGCGGGCCAGCTTCTGCCCTAATTGCGTGCTTAAACGCGTACTCGACGAGGAAGTAGACCCGTTGCACCAGGTCTCCGGGCCGGACGACATTCTCCGGCGTGAACAACAGACGCAGTGACTGGGACAGCACCGAGCTTCCGTCACTGAATAGCTCGTAGTTCAGCGACACCTTCTCGCCGTCGCTCCTCACCAGCACACGACCTCCCGCGAGCGTTCGCTCCGTCATGCCCGACCAGAGATGCGCGTGCAGCCACGGCTGAGCGTTCCGTACTTGAAGCCGCTCGTTCCGTAGCGCGTCAACGGCCGCCGTGTCGATGTGCCAGTGTCCCGGAGCTCGTGGAATCGTGGTCAGAGTCAGCCAGCCCCCTGCTGCCTGCGTTGAGATGGCCCGGAACGATTGGTCGCCGAGTTCCCGCGCCATCTCACGGAGAGGGCGGTCGCCTTTGAACCGGGCAGCAATCTCCGCGATGTTCATGCTCCGCTTCCTCAGGCCGTCTCGCCGATAGAAGCGGTAGCCGTCGCCCACCCTCACCGCGTGCAGCCCCTCTCTCGGCGCGCGGAGCGTGAGCAGATAGAACGAGGGCTGGCCAGCCTCTTCGAGAGCAACGGGGCGCCACTCCAGCCGCGGCTCCACGAGGTCAGCCGCTGCTTGCGTCATCCAGTTTGTTGCGCCCTCCGAGACCACTACGCCCGGAGCCCCGGAGGCGCGCCGAGTCAGCTTGTCTTCCTCGACGCCGAGCGCGATGACCCCGCCGCCACTGTTCGCGAACGAAACGAGGTCCGCCGCGAACTCGCCCGTGTCTGTGTATAGGTCGCGCTTGAAGTCCAACGCGTCCGTCTCGGCGGCCTTGTTCTTCACGGCGGCCAGCACGTCGGCGTGAGTCCAGCGGTCGGGCGGTCTTGTCACGGCCCTAGGATAGCGGGCGCGGGCGACGGTGCTCTGACCACCCAGCACTGGCAAGCCATAGCTCGACCGCGCGACGGATGACCTCGGCCGAGGGGATAGCGAACTGCCGAGAGGCGCGGTGCAGCCGCTTGGCCAGGCTGGCCGGCATGGCGAGAGACCCGAGCCGCATCACCGGGCCCACCGCCGCCGGACCCCGCCCCGCCACCCGCGGCTTGGCCAGCTCGGCAGGTCGTCTGAGCCCGGCGTCGAGTGCGTACCGGATGGCCCCGGCAACGGTCAGCCCCGCGCCCTCGGCGGCCCTCCTCAACTGGCCCACAACCTGCGCTGGGAGCCGGACCGAGCCGATGCGCTTCTCCTGGACGTGATTCCGGACCGGCCTCAGTGCTTGCCCCCGCCGCTCCTGTATCGAGTGCGGCCGGCAGAGTCCGCGCGCGTAGACAGGCCGCTCACAACCTGGCGCGCGACATGTACTGGCCAGCCTCCACGGTCTCGCCCCCGCTTCCCGCGCCTTCGCCCAGGCTTCGACTATCTCCGCCAGCAGGCCAGAGTGACTGACCCCAAGCGCCCTTGCCTCCCGCTCGACGATGGGGACCGCCTCGGGTCGAACGTACAGCCGACCCCAGGCCAGGACCCGCGGCACGCCGACGCGGCTACGGATGGGTCGGGGCCGGACATGCTTGCCGGGCCTCTTGTGATGCGTCTCACAGACGCCGAACCGCACCGCTGCCCGTCCACAGCCCCGGACTCGGCATCTCGGCAGAGCGCGTTCCCGGTAGTGATAGAGGCAGAGGTCGCGCCGCTGGATGAGTCGCCCGCAGCCGGGGACAGCGCACGGCACCTTCGGGCGTGGCTTGCGGCCCACGGCCCTAATCGTCCTCTCCCGCATCCGGCGTACGCCTCACCCGAACCACCTTGATGACCGGCCAGCGCGAGCGCGGCCCGACCGGCCCACCGTCTGGCAGAAGCGGGCGGTGGGCGACAACTCACCCATGAAGGGGAAGTCGGGAGTTTGAATTAGCGCGTCTTGCCGATGTTCTGGACAGGGCGTCCTACTTCCTTGGGCGTACCTCGAAGGTACCTGCCGCCGGTTCCACGCCGCCGTATGCAAGTGACAAGACTCGTGCGGGAGGCTTGTCATGCGATGGAGCGCATTCGCAGGTTTCGTCATGGTGTTGGTCGGCCTGCCGTTGGCTTGCGGAAGCAGCAACACGCCCCCACCGCCGACAACGTTCTCGGGCTCCTACGCCATGACCGCGAACCACTGCAACGGAGGCCCGGGGCTCCCTGGAACTGCTCCCGGCATCGAACAAGGCAGGAGTACGAAGTTTGAGTGGACCGATGCCGGACAAGCCCTGACCGTGAGCGTGTCGGATGCCACTTGCACGGACTCGATTGGCTACCACGTGACCTATCCCTCCGATAGCAGCTTCACCGTGACAGCCTTTGGGGTGACGACTTGCTCCCCCAACTCTGCTAGCGCCTGCGCAAGTCTGTTGGCCGCGGTGGGCGCTCTTGGAGGCGCGTGCGGCGTCGCCCTTTCAGGAATGGATACTTGGAGCTTCACGGCCATCCCAACCGCAGCGGGAGGGACCGTGACCATCACAACTGTAGCAGGGGACGCCGCCACGGCTTGCAGTGATTCCGGCCTGAGCAACCCGCTTCAATACACGCTGACAAAGCTCTAGGGGCTCGTCACGCGCACGCTGCCCTAGTCCCTTCGGACTCGGACGCCGCGGACGTGACGCAAGGAAGGCGCTAGCGCTGGAAACGCCTCGGTCACCGCGCAAACAACTATCCCACAAAGCGTCGTAGTCCCTTCGGCCACCTCCCGTCCGAGACTCCGGACTTGCACCCGCCGGCTCCCAGCCCTTCGCTGCAGACCGAAATGCAAGGGGGTCACCGTGGCTGCGCAAAACGATGGCAAGAAGCCGGGCCCGAAGGACCCTCGTCCGGGCAAATCAAGCGCCCGGAAATTGCGCCGCCCGAAACAACGCCCTCGCCTACGGACTCAGCTCCGGCCTTTAGATATCGCAGCGACGACGAAGGGAGCTCCTGTTCCCATAGTCAAAGTCGCGATTGATACCGACCAGCCATTGATAGACGTCCGGGGTCACCTCTTTTGCTCGGACCATCTTGGCTCTTTCGGCGACATTGACCTGGGCATGGGGCACCCCTCGGGGCCTCTCCAGTTGCCCAAAGGAGATTATCTCTGCCAATTTTTTCACATAGACTATTGGGACGGAGCTACGAAGCTCGACGTCTATATATTAGATTCTACTCAATCCAAAACACAAGTCAAATCAATACCACTTCCGCCGCCAAACGTCTATGAGTATAAGTTTACTATTTCATAGAGGGGTCGGATTTACGGTCTGCCTCGTACTGCTCTGCGCCCGGGTGTCCGGCGCCCAGGTGGTAGTTACGACACCGCACGCTAAGCTCACGGCCACAACCAACGGACAGGCCACCGCCCAGGCCGGCGCCGACATATTTGTTGTGACACATGGCCAGAAAGATTGGGAGGGTTGGGCCCTGGGGTTTTCGCCCGTGGTTCTAGTCACAACAACAAACGGCGTTGGAACCATATTTTCTTCCAACGGCTCGGACATTACGAACTCAATTCCAATTAGACTCGGACTCGAGACTACATATTACTATATTCCGAGACTTCCAGATGATACTCTCGAGACGCCGTTTCCGCTTAGAATTGTATCGCTTGGCTTTCTTGCTGGATGGGACTCATTCAAGTATTTGTCCACAACAAGTCCTGATTTGACATTAGTAAAAAACGAGCAACATGGGTACGGTCTCCTCGGTTTCTATTTCGCGACTATACCGCCTTCTCTTGCCGGTGATTTGATTCCAAGCCTTGAACTCACTCTGTCTTCGGAGTGGAAGCACCAAGCCTCAACGACCCAAGCAATGTGGTGCGTTCCCGCGGGCTCGGTGGCTCGCCCTGACGGAACGGGCACCGACGCTGCGCAAATTTGCGATAAACAGCCTCTCGGCGCCCCGAAATCGATGGAGGTCTTTTCCGCCTCGGCGCTGGCCGGGGCTGCTGACCGAAAGGGGGCGCTCTGGCGCTTTGCGGCGGGACCGTTCTTCTTGCGGATGGGGGACGACTCGGGGGTTGGATTCGCTCTCGCCGTATATATCAGATTCGCTGCGCCCAGTGATTTCAAAGGTATTATTAAACTTGCCGTGAACGCCGAGTGGCGGATTGGCGGCACTGGCCTGCCTGACCAGAGAGTCTTCGCAACACTTGAGGTTCTGGCCCGGAAGACTCTCTTTGGGTCCGCACTCCAGTAGCTCGGGCGGAGTAGAGGTCTCGGGGAGCATGAGCTCTTCGGACCACGTCCCTGGATGCGCTTCGGAGAGGCCGATGACGGGCGCTTGGGAGATATTGAGATGATTATAATTCTTTGGGAAGCACTTATTATCGCTGGGTGCGGAGCATTGGGCGGTTTGGTGAATGGGTTAATGACGGACCGTGGGATTGTTATTCCAACACGAAAAGACTTGCCAGATGGCGGCAAGGTGTTGCTGCCAGGAATAGTAGGTAACATTGTTATTGGTCTTGCTGCAGCCCTATTCTCTTGGGGTCTATACGGGCCTGCGGCTGCCGTTCCTGTTTTTGGGGGAGATGGCAAGACCCCGGATGTAGTTCTGACGCTGGCGGCAATGGCTGGGGCCGGATTGGTCGGAGTGAGCGGGGCAAATTGGCTGTCCACTCGCACGGAGAGGGACGTCACGGCGGCTATTTCAAAGGCATTGGCTCAGGCCACTGGCCGGCCGCCCGACGGAAAGCCGCCCGACGGAAAGGCGGCAACCCCTGACGAAAAGGCGGGCTACGTCTCTAAGCTCGGGCGCGCTCTGGCGGGGAAGCTGTCAGCGAGTGCCCGCCTCACGATGCTTAGGTGAGCGGCCGGCCGCGGCGTTGCAAGGGTTCGCAGAGCGTGGCGCAAGGACCGGAAAGCGCGCAACTCCGGGCCCACTCCGCGACCACCTCGGCCAGCTCCCGCTCCATCGCTGAGCGCCTGGCCAGCAACGGCAAGTAGGAGACTGCGGCTGGGCTTATGGTCATGGATTACCTCCGATGCTCAGCCTCGGGAATGTAGTCAGCGACTTCGCGGCCGGATTGGCAGCGGCTGACGCCAAGCGGCCGGTCTTCACCAGCCGGACCGGACGCATCTATCAGGCCGGAATCGGACCTCACGGAGAGGACCGAGCCGTAGAACTTACCATCGCTGAGATGCGCACCGCGCACCCCGAGCGGTACACCGCCATCGGGCAGGGGCTCCAATACCCGAATTCCAAGCAGCGGTGCGACGTCTGGATTGGCGAGCCCGTCACCTGGGTGTTGGAAATCAAGATGGCGCGGTTCTTCGGGGACAACGGCAAGCCCGATGACACCTCGCTCAAGGACCTGCTGTCGCCTTTTGACTTGCACCGCAGCGCGCTGACCGATGCTCAGAAGCTGGCCGCATCCACCCTGCCCGGGCGCCGGGCTGTGCTCATTTACGGCTTCACCTATCCGAGGATGCCGCTTGAGCTGGCAATCGAGGCGTTCGAGGTCCTAGCCCGCGCACGAGTATCCCTGGGGCCACGCGCGTCTGCACCACTCGGAGCACTTGTCCATCCGGTTCATGCTCAAGGCGCCGTGTTTGGCTGGGAGGTCCTTGGGTATCACGCCAAACAGAAGTGATTCTCTAGCTCGGGAGCATCCATGCGGAAGGCCTGGTCGCCTCCATCCGTGTCCAGGATGGCCGAGTCGCACTGCACGGACCAAACGCGCCAGACTGAGCCCCTAGAGATGCCCCACCATCCGCCGCCCACGTTCCAGTAATTCTCCCGGCAACGAACCAGGTCGCCGTGCTGGAGGTCGGTCACCCGTACGCCAGCGTCCGAGTATCTCCAGCTGGGCCCTTCCCGTATCTCCACCCAGTTGGGGTTCGCTTCTGGACCTCGCCAGACGCCTTTCCGGAGGGCGTTGTTTATCTTCGCCGCCAGATGTTCTGCGGTGCGGTCGGCTTCATCGAGGCTTTGCTCTCTTGTGGTGAACCAGCGCCTGTGACGGAACCTGCGTCCGGAGGGCACGGTCGCCCCGACGAAAAAGCCAACCACCTCCTTCCGCTTCCCGTCAGGCTGCTTATTGAGAAAGACCTCTCCCCGGACTGCCACATGGATAGGACCAGGCGCCGCTGTATGCGCCGCAGGCTCGGGGCTCGGTTCCACCGGCGGGGTCCGGCGCGTGCGCACCGGTCGAGGAGGCGCAGGTTCGCATGACGGGCGTCGGGCGCTTCGAGGCTTCGGTCGCGGCGATGGCCGGGGCTTTGCCAGCCACCACCGCTGGTGGTTCCGCGAGCCCCGGTTGACGAGGGCTCCCTCCTCTTCGAGCTCGCTCCGAGCCTGGACCAGGGCGGCTCGGCCGTAGCGCTTCAGGGCCCGACGACACGCGCACCAGAGTGCGCCGGGGTTCTCGCTTATGAATACGAGCAAGGCGGTCCGGCAAGCTTTGACTTTGCCGGAATGCACTTCTCGACCCTCCCTGCGCGCCATCCTCAGGCTTGTACTACTCCGGGCCGACTCGCAGCTCCGCTTCGGCGGAGGCCCCCTGGGCGCTCTCGACGACGAGGACGGCCTGGTCCGCCTCGATGCGCTGAAGCCGGCCTGGGTGTGCCGCCTGTTGCTGGACATGCGTTCAGTATAGAGCTAGAGAGCAGCCGGCATGCCTCCCCCTCCCCATTGGCGCGACCGCATCGGTGCTCGCCCTCTGGCGTGGACCAAGGAGCGCGACGGGAGTTGGTCTGCGGTCGAGAAGCGCTTCAGGGTTCATCGAATGCTCGACGACCAATGGGCTCTCGAGGACGCAACCCGAGAGCCTCGCCTTGTCGGCATCTACGCTGCTTTGCCGCTCGCCCAGGGCGTCGCCGCCTACGTAGTCAGCAACGAAACTGGGACCCCGAAAAAGGGCGGGCGCTAGGCTAGGGCGTTAAACTCGCATGCTCGGCGCGCAACGAACCGCTCGCGATAACGAAGCGTCTGCGCGCTCAGCGGGTCCCTTTGATGGCGGCTTCGAGCGGCTCCAGGGCCCGCACCACGACCTTGGAGATTCCACGAAGCGCTAGGGTCGTGCTCCTCATCCCGGCAGGCAGGAGTTTCTTGCTCCACTTCTCCAGTTCCTGGTCTTTGGGCTCTCGCGCGGCAAGCGTATGAACCGCCCCGTCAAACTTAGCGGCGTGCTGAATCACCTCTCGCACGGTCACGAGTCGGCCGTTTACGGCCATTACGGGGTGGGCGAGGAAGGCATCTAGGTCAAGAGACTCGGTTGGCTGGGGTTGTAGGTAGTTCCCTGGGTCGATGCCCTCCAGGAGCGCCCAGAACTGAGGGAGGACAGCGGGCGGTGGCGCTGCATAGACGACGAATGCCAGCTTGATGCGGTTTCGTCGGCCTGCCTGAGTGGCTAACGGAGACGCGTCGAGGAGAAAGTGTCGCAAGATTCCCGCGGCCTTCAGCACCTCGTATGCCCTGACGGCCTTGGTCCGCTCTCGGAGGTCGGCAAGCTTCTCCAGAAATAGTCGCTCGTGCTCCATGACGCTTCGCTCACGGCCTCCTCGCCCAATGACGCCCGTCCGCTCGAATGTGATGAGCTACCGATAGCGCTCTATCTACTAAGCCTTTGGGATGACAATCCACGGCCAAGCTCTCGGAGGTTGAGCCTTAAACTCGCTTGAACTCGGTTCTATTCGCATCAAGAACCAAGACGACGAGAATGCTCGGCGCCGTCGAGGCCACTCGTATTTCAACGCATGGCCGAGCCAACGCTTTCGACGAATGGGCGGCGCCGGACACGCTCTCAAATGTGGATAATCCAGTTGACGTTCGCGTTCACTGGGCGCGTCTCGGCCCCACCAGCATCGGCCGTAGTTGTAGCTGAGCTAGTGCCCCATTGGGTGCCCCCAGAGGCGATGCCTCCGTTCGGTGCGTGATACGCGGCAGGCTGCTCAATGAAGGCGTGTACGTGGCTACGGAAGGCATCTGCTTCACTGCTCCCAACTTTGTCGCCACTGTTCCCGCCATTGGTGGCAGTCCGTGAAGCACTATCGGGGTCACGGCCCGCGCCGTTGTCGACTCCTCGCAGGAACTGGCCTCGGAGGTCAGGAAGATTGAACGTCGTCGAACCATCTCCAACGCCCCAAGCGGTACCAATCGCGGCAAAAAGGTTGGGGTAGTTGGCTCGGCTGACCGCGCTGCCATCGCAAAGGAGCCAGCCCGCTGGCGGCGTCGCGCTCGCAAACGCAATCACCACGCCGGGGGGGACGGATTCGCCAGCTGGTCCCTGCGGTCCCGTTGGCCCGGGTGACCCCTGTGGCCCGACCGCACCGGTGTCCCCCTTTGGACCTGGAGGCCCCTGCGGCCCGGTCGCGCCTGTGTCGCCCTTGGGGCCCTGGGGTCCCTGGGTTCCGGAGGCGCCGGAGCAGCCCATCGCCACCAGAAGCAGCGACGGCAAGAGCACTCCAAGAGCCGGCGCGGTCTTCATCGGCCACCTCCCCTCCACCGAAGCCACGGGCAAGGAAGCGCCAAGCCAGCGCACTCGCCCCGTAAGCGCGAAGTCTCCCGCTCGGCAACTTCCCTGTCCAAGAGGAAGAGACCCAGCATCGCCCGGCCACCAGGATAACCCGTAGCGCGCGGGGGCGGCCGGGGCACCCCGGGCGGCAGACTCAGCCTCCTGTGTCGTCCCCGCCGCCCGATTCCCCGGGCCAACCTCCCGCCTCGCCGAATCTGAGCCTCCCCTCGTTTCGTGGACACCCAAGGAGCGGTGTACATGTCCACGATGGCGAAACGACCACGGCGGAGGTTCAGCCCGGAGTTCAAGGCTGAGACCGTCAAGCTGGTCCGAGAGAGTGGCAAGACCGTCGGCCAGGTTGCCAAGGAACTGGACCTGACCGAGACGGCGCTGCGGTACTGGGTCCGGCAGGCGGAAATCGACGAAGGGAAGGGTCCGGAGGGGGCGATGACAACCGCGGAGAAGGAAGAGCTCACTCGGCTTCGCCGTGAGAACCGCACGCTGCGGATGGAGCGTGACCTGCTAAAAAAATGGGCGGCCTTCTTCGCCAAGGAGAGCAAGTGAAGTTCGCTCAGGTCCAGGCGGAGAAGGCCCAGGGGTGCGAGGCGTCAGTCGCGGGGATGTGCCGGCTGCTGGGTGTCTCGCGTGCTGGCTACTACGCCTGGTGCCGGAGAGCCGAATCGACTCGAGCCCGGAGTAGCCGGGAGCTGACGGTGCAGATTGCCGCCATTCACGAGGAGAGTCGGCGCACCTATGGCAGTCCGCGCATCCATGCCGAGCTCCGCTTCCGCGGGCGGCAGGTAGGGCTGCACCGTGTCGAGCGGCTGATGCGTGCTGCCGGCATCCGTGCTCGGCGAAAGCGCCGCTTCGTGCGGACGACGACGCCCGATGCGTCGCTTCCGGTGGCTCCGAACGTGCTGGAACGAGACTTCCGGGCGCACCTGCCCAACCGAGTCTGGAGCACCGACATCACCTACATCCCCACCCGCGAAGGGTGGCTCTACCTGGCCATCGTCGAGGACCTCTTCAGCCGGCGCATCGTGGGCTGGTCGACCGCCACCTCGCTCGAGCGGACGCTTCCGCTCGAAGCGCTGGGGATGGCGCTGGCGCTCCGAGTGCCCGCCACGGGTCTCGTCCACCACTCCGATCAGGGGAGCCAATACGCCAGTTGGGACTACCAAAAGCTGCTCGAGCTGCACGGCATCCGCTGCAGCATGAGCCGCCGGGGCAACTGCCTGGACAACGCCCCGGTCGAGAGCTTCTTCGGGACGCTGAAGAACGAGCACGTGCACCACTGCGACTTCGAGACCGTGGCCGCCGCCCGGGCCAGCGTCATCGACTACATCGAGAACTTCTACAACTCACGCCGGCGCCATTCGGCGCTCGGCTACCGGACGCCCATGGAGTACGAAGCAGAAACCAGACGCAGTGCGGCGGCTTAACCCACCCGTCCACGGGATCGGGGGAAGCTCAATCAGCCCGCCGACGCTGTTCTGCAGTTCCTGGTCCACACGCACCTAGCGGCACGCAGGCCATCAGCGCAGGGCGCCGTACCTGCGCAGTGGTGTGCGGTGGCGTGCAATGCTCGGGACTCAATGCCGCCGGTCAGCTTGGAAACGATTCCGCCGCCGCCAGCTTCGCGCCGGTTCCACTCGTTCCTGCCTCGGCGCGAGGCCATGTCGAACACATGCGCGGCCGATGCGAGGAGCATCGAGACCAGGGGGTGCATCATGCGGTCAGGGCTTCTCGCTGCCGTTCTGCTGCTCGTCGCGTGCAGTTCCGGCAGCAAGGGAGACACCGGGGCGCAGGGCCCAAAGGGCGACACCGGGCCGCAGGGGCCAATGGGGGCAACAGGGGCAACGGGCCCCCGGGGACCAGCGGGACCGTCGATGCCCCGTCTTCTTCAAGCTGACGGTGGGCTTGTCGGGTACCTCAGCGGGACGATGACTTACCCGCCTGGGTTCACGTGCGGACTCGTCCTGGCGTCGTTCCCGGATGCAGGGTTCGGGTGGATTGGAGCGAACTCCCCACCTCTGTATTTCACCTCGTCGGACTGTTCAGGGCAGCCGTACGGCATTTTGGACATCTTCGTGGGCTGCCAGACGTTGGTCCGCTACGGGTCTGAGCCCTGGTATCAGCCGGTGCAGCCGATGGCGGCCGGCCCCCAGCACATCTTGTCGTTGATTCGCCCGGGAGCCCCGGGGCCGTGTGTTTCGCAAGACACCGGCATTCAAGTCGTAGTGCCGTTGGAGAAAGTGGCGGTGCCCCCCGCCCCAACGCCTCCGCTCACTATTGTGCCGGTACAGTAGGTTCGTGGTTGTCATCGGCGCGCTCGCGCATCTCGACAAGGTCGACGACGTATGCGGCGTGCGCGCCCTTCCATGAAGTCATTCAGGTCGATGCGCCGTAGCCGGAGGTTTTGGTCGAGCCGCTGAGCCGCCTGCCTGTGCAGGAACACACGGACGGCCAAACACGCCACGAAGAGGAGGACGGCGGCGGGTCCAGGAGGGCCTCCCTAGCGCAGGCACCCAGCGATTGCGGCGAAGACGAACGCAACGACCACCCAGCCGCCACCGAGCCCGCCTCTTTTCGCAAGCCGGTCCACGCTGACCGTCGTCCGCGAGTAAACCCGGTTGTACGCGGCCCGCTTGGGGTTGGTGAGCCATCCCCAGCCACGGGGCGCCTTGAGCCCGAGAGAGTGCCGGACGTAGCGCTTCACCGAGGTGCGGGCCGCGAGACGTCCTCGGAGAGATGGCTTGCGGACCCCGAACTTCACAGCTTGTGCCCGGGCTTGCCCGTGTAGGGATTGACGTTGCCGCTGTGCGACCAGTTGTTCGACCGCGTGCTGTCAGCGTGGGTGCGATAGTGGGGAGCCACGTAGGTCCCGCGGCGAGTGGTGTAACCGCCGACGCGAACGTGCCCGCCGTGACTGCCGCCGCGAGCGTAGGCAGGCGACGCAACGAGAAGGACCAGGGCCAGGCCGAGCGCTCGTTTCAGCATGGCCTCCGCCGCTGCAGTGCCCGGGCCACGCAGAATCGGAGTGAGGTCGGAATCTTGGGCTGAGCAGCCTGGGTCTGCGTCGCTCGCCAGGGCGATGCTCACCTATCCGTGTTCCCGGACGTCCGAGGGCACGCACGGCTCATGCGCGACCCGGTGCTTGCCCTCTGAGCAGATTTGACCCAGGCGGCGGCACGCAACCCTGCGGTCTGACTTACACGAAATCACTGGCCTGACCGCTGCAGCCCGTTTCGGGAATGAAGACGTCCGAGCGACTATTCCTCGTCCTCGCGGCCCTGGCCCCAGCCGTTGCGCTCGCCGAGGTCCCGTGTGAGCGACTCGTCGTCGAGTACCGGCGAACTACGCCGTTAGGCACCGCGGACTTCAAGGGCCCACCGCAACAGACACAGTCGGGCATGGTCTGCGTGGATTTCAATGACGACGGCAAGACCGCCCGCTGGTCGATTGAGTGGGACGACGGGAAGGTCTATCGGAGCTGGACACTGACTCCGGACAAGCCGGCCAAACGGAAGGACGGCCTCAAGCTCCAGACGTGGTCCCGGCTTTCCTCTGACTACAGCGAGGAGGCCATGCAGGGGCGCGGCGAGAATCTCACGGTCTTCTCCGGCAACGGTAACGTGGTCGTGGCCGGCATCGTCATCATCCTCGACCAGCGACTGGCGATGACTTGGAGCACTGTCGAGAAGAGCGAGTCAGAGGCCAACCCCGCCAAAGACATTGCACCGAGCCACCCGAGCCAGGCCACGAAGGTCGCTCCAGCCAAGTCCACGAGCCTCTGATGCGCGCTCTCTCGGCGGTGGCGGTGTGTCTAGTCCTGCTCGCGGGCCCGATGGCCCGGGCAAGCCAGTGCACGCTCGACAAGCCGTGCGACGGGATTCGGGAGTGGGCCAAACGGCAGGTCAAGAACGCCAGCCTTCACTGCGCGCCAGACCAGAGCGCGAAGTGCCAGGAGCTGGAGGCGCTCATTGAGCGGGCCGAGGAGGAAGACCGCAAATTCTGGACCGGCTTCTGCGTCAATGCCACGACGCACTTCCTGACCTCGAAGATGGTCTACCCGTACGTCGGCCAGCCGGACCAGGACGAAACTAAGACCTGCGGGGCCAAGACCGGCAAGCCGTACGAGTGCCGGATGTGGACCTGGACGTGGTCGGTTGGCGTCGAAGCCCAGGCCTTCGTCGTCTTGTTCGAGCGTTCTGGGGACGAGTGGGTCGCCCAGAAGTGCCTACACTGCCCAAACGGCCGCTGCCGGGAGATTCCCTTCCAGCCGTAGGTCCGGTCGCCCGTGCAGCAAGGATGCAGCAAACTGCGACGGAACCCGTCGTAGCTGACCAACGGCCTGGACGCGGGCGAGACGTGGCCTTTGTTCCAAGCCTACGGAACCAGACGGAAGCGAACCGGGCCCTACTCACCTGATTCGCTTAGACCGGGCTCCCCCTCGCCTCCGGAGCCAAGGGCCTGGGTGATGGCCCCGAAAACCGATGCTGCCTAGCGATTGACCGAGCGCCAGTTGTTCTCGAAACGGGCCATTACGAGCGACAGTTGCTTGGCCGCATCCGCCGGCGCAGCGGCTGCCGGAAGCGCACGCCGAACGGTATCGTCGTAGGTCGCTACGCCTCTCACGACCTTCATCCTGCTGGACCTCATTGGGCGCGTCTCGAGCTGTACTTCTCAGTGTTCTCGACCAGCTCGCCCCTGTCGTCGTCCCAGTAGTACTCCCGGTCGATGAGCAGCCCATCCTGCCAGTCGGTGTGGGCGCGGATGATGAACGACCTTGGGTCGCTGATGTCGTAGTCCTTCATCACCTCGGCGAGGGCTTGGTCGGCTGCAGAGCGCCCACTGGTCCTCAGCTGCCAGTTACGGATGCCGGCACACACGACGACGTGCGGCCCATAGACGAGCAGCTGCCAGTTGGCTGGGTATTCCGAGGCTGCCATGCCAGGAAGTGTGGAGTACCGCTCTGACGCCAGGTGTGCTCACGAGGATTCAGCGGACCTCCAATGCTGGGTTCCTGGGCGTGGCGAACCTCGCGTAGAAGGCGCGCGTCGTGGCCAGGGTCCTATGTCCGAGGAAGGTCGAGACGCTGGCCAGGTCGGCACCAGCCTCCACCATCCACGTCGCGACCGAGTGCCTCATCCGCCCTGGCGTGAAGGGCGGCACCTTGGCGCGCTCGCACGCGAGACGCACCTCTAAATGGTACCCGCTGGGGTCGAAGGTGCCCGAGATGCGCACGGCTCGGGCTGCCTGGTCGAGCCCTGCATCGAGGGCAACTCTGTGCTCGTCGCCGTTCTTGTGCAATGGAACAACCATCACCGACGTTGCCCGCTGCGGCCCTCGGTACCCTTCCAGCCATCCTGCCCGGGCGAAGCGGAGAAGCTCCGTGGTGTGGATTCCGGTGCCTGCCTGAAGGTGGAGGAGCGCCCGCCAACGTTCGGACATGCAGGCCAATACGGCATCGACGCGGGCCCTTGGAACGGACTTGTCGGCCACCCTCCTCTGCCCCACTCGCCGCTGAGGCACGGTCAAGGTGCCGTGCGTGGGGTCCTCTGCAGGCGTGAGACGGTGCTCCACCTTCCGCAGCCAGGAATACAGCGCCTTGAGAACCGCGATGCGATGCGCATTCCCCTTGACCAGCGGGAGGAGTGTCTGGAGTGGCAGGCCGCGGAGGTCCTGCTTCCCGAGGCCATCCTTCAAGGCAAGGAGATGCACCCGTTGCTCCGATACCCAGTCCCCGGTGTTGCCCTTGCGACGGGAGAAGTCGAGGAAGCCTTTGACCAGCGCTTCGTCGAGGTGGATGGGCTGCTGTGCAGGGTCTGGCGGCGGCGCGACCAGCCTGAAGCCGTCAGGGTCGACAATGAACCGCCTGTAGATGGCCCGTGCCTCTTTCAGCGTCCAAGCCCGCGTGCTCTGTCTGAAGCGCCGGCCACGAACGTTGACGCTGATGACGTACAAGCGCCGACCACTCGCTAGCCGAACCACTTCTCCGCCTTCCCATCTGCCGATGTACCGCGCCATTCGTCCGGTCTCCCTCGCCAACAGGTGACCAACGACATGGCGCTTCTCGTGAAGGGGTCCGCGTAAGTCCTTGGCCCTCCCCGGACTCGAACCGGGACGCGGGGTCAGCCGCAGCGGATTTTGAGTCCGCCTCGTCTACCAATTTCGACAGAGGGCCTTGCGACGCCGCGGCGCCGGGTCTAGCACGTCCGC
>Ga0335077_10003650_pt1 | contig 18677 bp, 13 predicted proteins | sample Lox_Sample_31_FD_207151 | JGI IMG/M metagenome (GOLD analysis project Ga0335077, IMG submission 207151) | Soil microbial communities from Loxahatchee National Wildlife Refuge, Florida, United States - Lox_Sample_3.1 | ecosystem: Environmental > Terrestrial > Soil > Wetlands | place: USA... | reverse complement strand
CAGTCCGTCCATGAAATGCCAGTAAATGCCCGCGACTTCCGCCGCCACCCCACCCGAGGCGCGCAGCCGCAGCCAGCCGCGCGAGAGCACGTAGCCCAACGCGGCCAGTCCGCCGGCCACGTGCAGGCCGTGCGCCGCGGTGAACAGATAGAAAAAGCTGCTGCTCGGATTGGTGGCCAGAAAGACGCCGGCGGCGGCCAGTTCGCGCCAGGCCACCCATTGGCCGGCGAGAAACAGCACGCCCAGCGCCGTGGCCGCGGCCCACCAGGCGCGGAACGCGCCGGCCTCTTCGCGCTCCCAGGCGCGGTGCGCGGCTTCCAGGGCCAGGCTGCTCACCAGAAGCACAGCCGTATTCAGCCACACGATGCGCGGCAGAATCACCGCTCTCCAGTCCACCGAACTCTTCCGCACAATGTACGCGCTGACCAGGGACATGAAAAACATGAGAATTCCGGCGAGCGCGATCCAGATGCCCGTGTAGTAGACGCGGCGGGAAACGCCGCCCGGCCTGGGAGCAGGCTGCGATTGGCCGTCGCCGCCTCCGCGGCCGTTGCCGCCGCCTCCGCCTCCACGGCCCTCGGGGGGAGGCAGTGAGGTGCGCCCGCCCGCCCCTCCGCTCGAGGAGATTTCCTGATCGTCGATGATCGTCGTACCGGGCATGCTTCTCGCGGGCCGCTAGTCTCCCGCCTCGGTCACCAGCCCGCCGGGTTCGAGATGCTGCGGCAGGTAGTCCTCTTTATATCCGGGCACGCCGTACTCATAGGGCCCGCGGTAGACGGCGGGCTCGTGGCCGCCGAAATTGTCGAAGGGCGGCGGCGAGGGAATGGTCCACTCGAGCGTGGTGGCTTCCCACGGATTGGTGGCCGCCTTCTCGCCGAACTTCAGGCTCCACACCAGGTTGATCAGGAACAGGAGCTGCGCGGCCACGGTGATGAACGCGGCGATGGAAATGAAATGCTGGACGGGCTGGAGCGCCGGCAGATATAGCACCGCCGTGGCGTCCGCATACCGCCGCGGCGCGCCGGCCAGTCCCAGGAAATGCATGGGCATGAAGATCAGGTAGGTGCCCGGCAGCGTAATCCAGAAGTGGAGCTTGCCCAGCGTCTCGTTCAGCTTGCGTCCCGTGACTTTCGGGAACCACAAATATGTGGCGGTGAACATGCCGAAGATGGCGGCCACGCCCATCACCAGGTGGAAGTGCGCGGGCACGAAATAGGTGTTGTGGAGGTAGAGGTCAACGGAAGGCTGGGCGAGGAACAGGCCGGAAAGGCCGCCGGAAACGAACAGGGTGACGAAGCCGATGGCGCAGAGCATCGCGGAGGTGAAACGAATCTGCCCGCCCCACAGTGTCCCGAGCCAGTTGAACGTCTTGATGGCGGAGGGAACGCCGATGGCCATGGTCATGAGCGAAAACGCGAAACCGGTGTAGGGGCTCATGCCGCTGACGAACATGTGGTGGCCCCAGACCATGAACCCGAGAATCCCGATGGCCGACAAGGCATAGACCATGGCGCGATAGCCGAACACCGGTTTACGCGCGAAGAGCGACAGTGTGTGCGAAGCCACTCCCATGCCCGGGACGATGGCGATGTACACCTCCGGATGGCCGAAAAACCAAAACAGGTGCTGCCACAGCAGCGGCGACCCTCCGGTGTGCTGCTTCTGCACTATGCCGCTGACCACCAGCCCGCCGGGGATGAAGAAGCTGGTGCCCGCCGTGCGATCGAGAAGCATCAGGATGCCCGCGGCCAGGAGCACGCCGAAGGCCAGCAGGCTGAGGATGGCGGTGATGAACCAGGCCCACACAGTGAGGGGCAGGCGCATCATGCTCAGGCCCGGCGCGCGCAGGTCAATCACCGTGGTGATGAAATTGATCGCGCCCATCAGCGAAGCCGCGCAGAAAAACGCGATGGAAATCACCCACAGGGTCTGGCCCAGTCCTTCGCCCGGCCCCGCGATGGTGCCCAGGGTGGAGAGCGGCGAATACGCCGTCCACCCGCTGATCGGAGCCCCTCCCTCCACAAAGAACGCGGCGATCAGGAAGCTGAAGGAGATGAACGTGGTCCAGAACGACATCATGTTCAGCGTGGGAAAGGCCATGTCCGCGGCGCCGATCTGGATGGGCAGGAAGTAATTGCCGAAGCCGGACTGCGGCGCCGTGGTGAGCACCATGAACACCATGATGGTGCCGTGCATGGTCATCAGAGCGAGGTACTGCTCCGGAGTCATCTCGCCGAACAGGGGAAGCTTCAGGAACGGCCACACCAAGTGGATGCGCATGAGCACGGAAAGCGCCATCCCGGTGAACACGGCGACCACGGCCAGCAGGTAGTACTGAATGCCGATGACCTTGTGGTCCTTGCTGAAAATATATTTCCAGAGAAACCCCTGCGGCGGAGCATGGACATGTCCCGCGGCAGCGTGTGCGCTCATCCCTTCCCTCCCCTTGGTCCCCTTCCGGCCGGCGCGCCGGCGACGGCTACTTCACTGCCTCGTTGGCCAGCCACTTCTCGAATTCCGCCTGGGTCATGGCCTTCAGCGTTGCGCGCATGCGCTGGTGCCCGGAGCCGCACAGTTGCGTGCAGGCAATCTCGTAGTCGCCCATCTTGTCCGGGTCAATGTGGAAGTGCACCGGGATGACCATGCCGGGCACGGCGTCCTGCTTCAGGCGCAACTCGCGGACAAAGAACCCGTGCGTCACGTCCTGCGATTTCTCAATGAGTTTGATCTCGCGGCCCACCGGTACGCCCAGCGTCAGCGTGACCACGTCGTCCTGCCCGGCCGGGTCCTTCGGGTCGATGCCCACGGGGTTGGTCTCGTCCACGAATTTGGCCTCGGTGCGGCCGAACACGCCGTCCTTGCCGGGATAGCGGAAAATCCAGTTGAACTGCTTACCGGTGACCTCAATGACCATGGCGTCCGCGGGAGCGCTGTCGAAATGAAGCTGCGCCCAGGCCGTGCGCCCGAAAATTCCCAGGCCCACAAAAATGATGACGGTGGCCGTGGTCCAAAGGGCTTCGAAGGCGTTGTTGCCCTCCACATATTTCGCGCGGCCCCCGTTCGCCCGGTAGCGCCACACCACCCAGGCCAGGCCCAGTTGCGAGGCCACAAACGCGATTCCCGTGATGATGAACGTGCGCGTGAACTGCGCGTCAATCTCGCGCCCAAAGTCGTTGATGGCCGGCGGATACCACCACACTTTGGCCGCAAAGATGTACAGGGTGAGACCGACGAAGAGGACCAACATCACTGCCAGGGCTGCTGCCACTGCTGCGGAACCGCGCTGACCGGACCGTTCTTCCATCCTCCCCCCATTCGGCGCGAGGGCCGAAACCCGCCGGCCGGCGCCGCAACCACACACTCCCACCCTCAAAACGGTTCGAGCGAACCGCATATCATACCCGTGCGAAGGGGAATTGCAAGGCGCATCCGCTGTTGACTGCAACGTTTCGCGCCCCCCTTTCCGCTTTCGCCGCCCGGCCCTCCCGCTCACAATGGTCGGCGAATGGACGCCCTCGCGCCGCTCCGCCGCGACCCCCTCCGTGCCGCGCTCATCGCCCTCGCTCTGGTCTATGCGTTGCTCGCCGGACTGAAAACCGTGGCGGATCCGGACCTCGGCTGGCAACTGGCTACCGGCCGGTACATCGTCCAGAACCACACGATTCCTTCTACCGATGTGCTTTCTTCCACCGCGCGCGGAAAGGAATGGATTTATCCGCCAGTCTCCGGAGTCATTCTGTACGAGGTGTGGCGGCACGGGGGATGGGCCGCGCTGTCGTGGCTCAACGCCCTGGCCTGCGCTGCCGTCGTGGCCATGCTGGCTCTGGCGGGAGGGAGGCTGGCGGCGCTGCTCGCGCTCGTGGCTGTGCCGGCCATGAGCTTCGGCACGGAGCCGCGCTCGGAGCTGTTCACCACATTGATTTTCGCCGCGTCGTTCGGCATTTTGTGGCGTCACTACCGCGGCAAGCGTGCGCTCCTGTGGCTGCTGCCGGTGCTGATGGCGCTGTGGGTGAATCTGCACACCGGATTCGCGGCCGGATTCGCGCTGCTGGCCGGGTACGTGGCGCTCGAGGTGGCGGAGCTGCCGTTCGGCGCGCGCCGGTCGCCGGCCATCGCGCGGCTGCGCCGTGCCGCGCCCTGGTGCGTGCTCACCGCGCTCGCCACGCTGGTGAATCCCTGGGGCGCGCATCTCTACGAATCGATGCAGCGGCAGAATCAGGCCATCGCCGTCTACGGGACATACATCAGTTGGTGGTCGCCCGTAAAGGTGAGTTACGCCGTGCTCGCCCAGATGCTCGATCTGCGCAATGGGTCCAGCGGCGACTGGTGGCTGCTGCTCATTGCGGCGTGCGCCGGGATTGTGTACGTGGCGCGCCAGCGGCCTGGACCCGCGCTGCTGCTGGCCGGCGGGGCGTATTTTTCGCTGCTCCACGTGCGGCTGCAGGTGCTGTTCGCAATCCTGGTGGTCATTATTGTAGGAGCCTGGGCGGGCAGCGGGGACCAGGGAGCCGCGCCGGGGACCGGCCTGGAAGCGGCGCTCGCACGGTGGAGGCGCGCGCTCCGCGAACTTTTCGCGCGCCGCAACTCGCAGATCGCCCTTCTGGCCGCCGCCGCCCTGCTCGTGGGACTACGCTGCTTCGATCTCGTCTCGGATCGTCAGTACCTCGCCACGGGCCAGGTCTCGCTGTTCGGCGCTGGGCCCTCCTGGTGGTTTCCGGAGCGGGCCGCGGAGTTCCTGTTGCGCGAGCAAATCCCCGGGAATGTGTTCAACGGGTACGACATCGGCGGCTACCTGGCCTTCCGCCTCGGGCCCCGCTATCTCGATTACGCGGACGGGCGCTACATTCCCTTCGGCACCGGCCACCTGCTTCACACCCTGCGGCTGACGGCCTCGCCGCCCGATTCCGCCGAGTGGGACCGGGAGGCAGCCGCCCGCGACATCAATCTCGCCATTTTCTCTCTCTCTCGCTACGGCCAACTGGAAGCGGCGCCGCTCGCCGCTTTTTGTTCCAGCCGCAACTGGAAGGCCGTCTATCTGGACGAGGTATCCGCGATCTTTCTGCGCGTCCGGCCGGAAAACCAGCGCTGGCTCGCCCGGCTGGGACTGGATTGCCGCAGCGCGCCGATCCCCGCGCCGGCGCTCGCTCCCGATTCCTGGCGCCATCGCGCCGAGCTGTACGAGTTCTACGCCAACGCCGGGTCGGTCTTTTATGTCTTGTCGCGCGACGCGGAGGCCGCCGCCGCGCTCGACCGCGCGCAGTCGCTCTTTTCCGCCGACCCCAACCTGCATCTCATCCACGGCGAATTTCTCGCCGCGACCAATCATGCGGCCGATGCCGAAAGCGAAATGCGCACTTCGCTCGACCTCCAGCCGACAGACGCGGCCTGGTACGCGCTCGGCCGGCTCTATGGCGAGGAACACCGCTATCCGGAGGCCGCCGAATGTCTGCGACACTCCGCCGCTCTCTCCGTCCGCGATTACGAGCGTTACCGCGTGCTCGGACAGATTGATCTGCTGCTGAAATCGCCGCAAGAAGCGCTCGCGGCCTTCGACCGCGCCCAGCGGCACAGCCCGTTTGAAGGAGCCGCGGCGGTCCTGGGCGTGGAATTCCACGCACGGCTGGCGGAAGACCGCGCGCAGGCCTGGCGGATGCTCGGCGACCTGACGCGGGCAACGCAGTACGCGGAGCAGTCCGTGCAACTCACGCCGGATCGCGCGCCGCGCTGGCTTCTGCTGGCTGATCTCTACACCGCGCAGGGCAGAACGGCAGAGGCGGCCGATGCCCGCCGGCACGCGGCGGCGCTCACAGCACCCCGGTAGCGCCTGCTCCGCGCACACTCTTCCATCCGGCACGAAACTTTTTCCTGCCTGCCTCGTCCAATAGGCTGGTTCCTATTGTCTTCCCATAGGGAGAACGGTACCCTCCCTATGGCTTTCTAATAGGAGGACGTATGGACGGAAAATCCGACGTCTGGCAGGGCACCCTGGCCCTGATGATCCTGAAGACCATCGAGCTGATGGGCCCGCTCCACGGCTACGGGATCGCGCGGCGCATCGAGCAGACCAGCGGCAACCGCCTGCTGATCAACTACGGCACGCTCTACCCCGCGCTTCTGAAGCTGGAGCAGGAGGGCTACATCGCCTCGGAGTGGGGCGCTTCGGAAAACAACCGGCGGGCGAAGTTCTACAAGCTGACGCGCGCCGGGCGCAAACAGGTGGGACGCGAGGCGCGCGACTGGGAGAAAGCGAACGCAATCCTGGCCCGGTTCCTGGCGCCCGAGGAGAAGGCATAGCGCCCGGCCATGACCCTGCGAACGATTCGCGCCTGGGTTCACCGCGCTGCCGGCCTGGTGCGCGCGCGCCGCGAGGAGCGCGAATTCGCAGCGGAACTCGAAGCCAATCTCCAGCTTCATATCGAAGACAATCAGCGGCGCGGGCTTCCGCCGGCGGAAGCGCGGCGGCAGGCGCTGGTGGCGCTGGGCGGCGTCGACGCCGCCAGCGAGCAGCACCGCGAACGAAGGAGCCTTCCCATGCTCGAAACCGTCGTGCAGGACGCGAGATTCGCGCTCCGCATGCTTCGACGCAATCCCGGCTTCGCTCTTCTCGCCGTGCTCACCCTGGCGCTGGGAATCGGCGCGAATACAGCCATCTTCAGCATCATCAACGGCGTCCTGCTGCGGCCGCTGCCCTTCGCGGAACCGGCGCGGCTGATGGCCACGCACAGCGAATATCCCAAAGGCCCGTTCGTCTTCCTTCGCGGCCACAGCCGCACCATGCAGTTCGCCGCAAATACGGAAGGCACCGAATTCAATCTCACCGGCCGGGACACGCCGGAGCGCCTCACCGGCTGCTCGGTTTCCGCCAACTGGTTCGACGTGCTCGGCGTGCACGCGAAACTGGGCAGGACCTTCCGCGAAGGCGAAGATCAGCCGGGCAAAGACAACGTCGTAGTGCTCAGCTATTCGCTGTGGCAGCGGCGCTTTGCCGGCGACCCCGCCATCGTCGGCCGCACCATCCTTCTGGACGGCGCCGGCCGCGAAATCATCGGCGTGATGCCGCCGGAATTCCGCTTTCCGTCGCCGAAGACGGAGCTGTGGGCGCCTCTGCACCTCGATCCCCGCGCCACCGGCGATTACTGGGGCGACAGCTACATGGAGATTCTCTCGCGCCTGCGCCCCGGCGCCACGCTCCCGCAGGCCGCGTCCGAACTGGCCTCGCTCCGGCCGCAGATTCTTGCCGCATATCCGTGGAGGATGCCGGACGAAATGTGGATCAGAGATTATCTGCTCCCGGTGCAGGAATCGCTGGTCGTCGACGCGCGTCCTCGCCTGTTAATTCTCCTCGCCGCCGTGGGGCTGCTCCTGCTGATCGCCTGCGCCAACGTGGCCAATCTGCAGCTCGCGCGCTCCGCCAGCCGCGAGCGGGAAGTGGCCGTGCGCACCGCTCTCGGCGCCGGCCGCTGGCGGATTATTCGCCAGCTCATGACGGAAAGCGTGCTGCTGGCAATTCTGGGCGGCGGGCTGGGACTTCTGGCTGCCGTCTCCGGGCTGGGTCTTCTCAAAGCCAGTCTTCCCGCAGACACGCCGCGCCTCGCCTCCGTCTCCATCGACGGGCGCGTGCTCGCCTTCACGGCCCTGCTGTCCATACTCACCGGACTCGCTTTCGGCTCAATGCCAGCCATGGGCGCCGGGTTGGTGGATCTCAATGATTCGCTGAAATCCGGCGGGGACAGGAGTGCCACGAGCGGTGGCCATCGTCTGAGCCGCGGCCTCGTCGTCGCAGAGGTGGCCGTCGCCTCTGTCCTCGTAATCGCCGCGGGCCTGCTGGTCAAAAGCCTCTGGCTCCTCTCCAATTCGAGCCAGGGGTATCATCCGGAATCGATCCTGACGGCGCGCATCACGCCGAACCAGTCTTTCTGCGCGGACCAGGGCCGCTGCCGGGCGTTCTACGACGAGCTGCTTTCGCGCGTGCGCGCGCTTCCCGGAGTTTCCGCCGCGGCCACCGCGGACGGCCTGCCGCTGAGCGGCGTGTGGCAGACCATCCCTTCAGACATCGAGGGCCATCCCGTGCGTACGGGTGGTCACAGCCCGATGCTCATGGAGCGCGTGATCAGTCCCGGTTATCTGCGGCTGATGGAAATTCCGCTGCTCGCCGGCCGTGCCTTTTCCGGCGCGGACGCCTCCCCCAATTCGCAGCGCGTGGTTCTCGTCTCGAAATCCATGGCCGAACGTCTCTGGCCCGGGCAGGATCCCATCGGCCAGCACGTGAAGCCGCGCTGGCTGGACAACTGGTGGACCGTGGTGGGCGTGGTGGCGGACGTGCATGAAGACTCCATGACCCGGAACATCCCCCAGTGGATTGACGGCGAAATCTATGCGCCCTACGGCGCGCATTCGATCCAGGGCAGCGGGCCGGAAGCGCCCCCGGCGGAAATGACGCTGCTGCTCCGCACCTCTGCCGGCCGTACCCAGATCGCCCGCGAGATCGAGCGAACCGTCGCCGGGCTGAACCGCGATGTCCCGGTGAGTAACGTCGCCACGATGCAGGGCTGGATGGCGGACGCGGCTGCCGGCCCGCGCTCCACCGCGTCGCTCTTTTCCATTTTCGCCGCTCTCGCGCTGGCGCTCGGCGCCGTCGGAATTTACGGCGTCATCTCCTATTCGGTGGCGCGCCGGACGCGCGAAATCGGCATACGCCTGGCGCTGGGCGCTGACCGCAGGAGGGTTCTGGGCCTGATCGTGGGACAGAGTGCGCGTCTCGCCCTTTTCGGCGTCGCCATTGGCTGGGCCGCGGCGCTGGCCCTGGCTCGAGCCATGTCCAGCCTGCTTTACGGGGTCGGCGCGGCGGACCCGGTGACCTACGCCGGGGTGGCAGTTCTGCTGGTGCTCGTGGCGCTGGCCGCTTCCTACATTCCGGCGCGGCGCGCTACTCGCGTGGACCCGCTCGTCGCGCTGCGTTACGAATAGGGAGACGCCATGCCAGCCCTTCGCGCGCTTCTCCATCGCATCGCCGGGATATTTCACAGGGAGCCCCGCGACCGGGAATTCTCCGACGAGCTGGACTCGCACCTAGCACATCACGTGGACGACAACATTCGCCGTGGGCTCCCGCCAGACGAAGCGCGCCGCCAGGCACTCATCTCTCTCGGCGGCATGGAATCGCTGCGCGAGGCGCAGCGCCAGCAGCGCGGCCTGCCGTTCCTCGACGCGCTCGCGCAGGACCTGCGCTTCGCCATCCGCACGCTGCGCAAAAATCCGGGATTCACCGCCGTGGCCGTCCTGACGCTGGCACTGGGCATCGGCGCCAACACCGCCATCTTCACGGTGATCAATGCGGTGATGCTGAGGCCGCTGCCCGTGCACGATCCGCGCCACCTCTACCTGCTGCATTGGAGCGCGAAGGTGCAACCGAAGACGCACGGTTACAGTTCCTACGGAGATTGCGCCTCGGCGGACTGGCATAACCTCACGAATGGTTGCTCGCTCTCCAGACAGTTCCTGGAGGACGTCCGAAAACTTGACGTTTTTTCCGGGCTCGTCGAATTCTCCGGTGGCGGCGGCTGGACCCTCAGTGGGAATGGTCCGGCCAGCCTGGTGGAGGGAGATTTCGTTTCCGGCGACTATTTTGAAACACTGGGAGTCGTCCCGGCCCTGGGCCGTCTGTTCACTCTGAAGGACGACGCCCCCGGCGCCCCCGCTGTAGCGGTCCTGCAGTACGGCTACTGGCAGCGCGGGTTCGGCAGCGATCCTGCAGTTGTCGGAAAGACCATTCACCTCAACCGCCAAGCGTTCACCATCATCGGCGTGGCGGCGCAGAGTTTCACTTGTTTCACGCCGGGAAAAACCCGCGAGATGTGGGTGCCGCTCGCCCAACGGGAGAATTTGCGCCCGCACTGGGCTGCTGCCAGGCAGGATGCCACCTCCTGGTGGGTGGTGGCCGTCGGAAGGTTGAATCCCGGAGTCTCCCGCGCTGAGGCCCAGAGCAAGATCAGCACCCTTTTCGAATATGACGTGACGCACGCGGAGAAGCCGATGCTGAGCGCGGAGGACGCTCCCAGGATCACCCTGCTTCCCGCTCAGGACGCGATGACCGGCGTGCGCGAGGACGTCTCCCGAATGCTGTACACCCTGATGATTGCCGTGGGCATCGTGCTCCTGGTGGCCTGCGCCAATGTTGCCGGCTTGTTGCTGGCCCGCAGCGCCGCTCGACAGCGGGAGATCGCCGTCCGGCTGGCACTTGGAGCGGGGCGAACGAGGCTGGTTCGGCAGTTGCTCACGGAAAGTCTGACGCTCAGCGCCGCTGGCGGCGCGCTTGCTGTTCTGATGGCCCATTGGGCAGCCCGGGCTCTGGTCGCCTTTGCCTCCAGCAATTCATCGCGTCCGCTGGGTCTTTCTCTGGAACTGGATTGGCGCGTGCTGGGCTTCACGATGGTAACCACCGCTCTTGCCGGAGTCTTCTTCGGCCTGGCCCCCGCGCTCCGCGCCACGCGCGCGTCGCTCGCTCTGGCGCTGAAGGGGGAAGGGGGCAAGAGCGCCGGGTACGGCCGCGCCCTCCGCCACGGATTCACGCTGGGCAACAGCCTGGTAGTGGTTCAGGTGGCACTCGCTGTAGTCGTGCTGGTGGGCGCCGGACTGCTGGTCCGCTCGCTCCAGAATCTTCGCAGCGTGGATCCGGGTTTTGCCACCAGCAATCTGCTGACCTTCGACGTGGATACGGCCCTGACAGGGTATACCGGCGAGCGACTGGAGCAATTTTACGGCGATCTGCGCGACCGCTTCCGCGCCATCCCTGGGGTGATTTCCGCCAGCTACGCCGAGGATCTGCTGCTGGCAGGGTGGCTGTCCACGACCGACTTCCATCTGGAGGGCACTCCGCCGAAATTCCGCTCCACGGCGGATTGGATCCCCATCGGGCCTGAATACTTCGCCACCATGAACATTCCACTTCGCCGGGGCCGGAGTTTCCTGCCCGAGGAATATCAGACTGCGGCCAGGATCGCTGCCGACCACAAACTGGAGGCGCAATTGCCCCGGGCCACCATCGTCAGTGAAGCCTTCGTCCGCTCGTACTTCCCGCACGTCGACCCGATCGGCCGGCATTTCGGCGCGGACAGTCCTGAGCAAAGCGGCGATCCCGATACCACTCCCACCGCCGGGTATTTCATCGTTGGCGTCGCAGCCGACACCAAGTACAACGATCTGCGCCGCGAGATTCAACCGACGATGTACGTCCCGGCCGGCGAAGGCGGTTCGTTCGAGCTGAGGACCGCGGGAGATCCCTTGGCGACTCTGCCGGCCGTGCGGCAAATCGTGCGGCAGGCGGGCAGCGACATCCCCATCGCGGACGTAAAGACGCAGACCCAGCGGATTGACGACCTGCTGCTGCAGGAGCGTTTGATCGCCAGGCTGTCGAGCTTGCTTGGCCTGCTGGCACTGTCACTGGCCTGCCTGGGGCTCTACGGGTTGCTGGCGTTCGAGGTGACACGCGCGACGCGCGAGATCGGCATCCGCATGGCGCTCGGCGCGCAGGCCGGCAACGTGCTCCGGTCGGTGGTGGGCCGCGGCGTCGCGCTCGCCGGCCTCGGCGTGTTGCTGGGGGGCGCGGCCGCGTCCGGACTGACTCGTTTTCTTGGTTCCTTGCTCTTCGGGGTGAAGCCGGACGACGCGGTGACGCTTTCCGTGGTCACCGCGATCCTGCTACTCGTCGCGCTCGCCGCCTGCTACATCCCCGCGCGGCGCGCTACTCGCGTGGACCCGCTTGTGGCCCTGCGCCACGAATAACGCACGCGTACCCCTGCACCCTCATTGCGGATCGCAATAACGCACACGCGGCGCGCACCGCCGGGCATTGACACCACTTCGGCCGGGCCGTAGCATCCCCCTTAGCCTATGGCTGGCCCTGCCATCCGCCGCCCAGGAAGGAACACCTCCCATGACATTGCGTGACTTTCTCTCCAAGCAGTTCATTGACGTTATTGACTGGACCGAGCCGGAAGACGGCATCCTGGCCTACCGCTTCCCCATGCAGGACCGCGAAATCCAGAACGGCGGCAAACTTACCGTGCGCGAGTCCCAGTTCGCCGTGTTCGTCAACGAAGGCCGCGTGGCCGATGCCTTCGGCCCTGGCCTCTTCACGCTCACCACCAACACTCTTCCCATCCTCACCTACATCATGAACTGGGATAAGGCCTTCAAATCGCCCTTCAAATCCGACGTGTATTTCTTTTCCGCGCGCACGCAGACCGACCAGCACTGGGGCACACCGAATCCCATCACCATTCGCGACAAGGAATTCGGCGCCATCCGCCTGCGCGGCTTCGGGATTTATTCCTATCACCTGACCGACGCGAAAACCTTCTATTCCAAGATCAGCGGCTCGCGCGACCTCTACCGCGTGGCCGATCTCGAGGGCCAGCTCCGCAACACCATCATCGCCAAAATGACGGACGCCTTCGCACAGAGCCAGGTGCCCTTCCTCGATATGGCCGCGAACCAGGGCGCGCTGGCCGAAAAAATCAGCGCGCAGCTCAAACCCGCCTTTTCCGACTACGGCCTCTCGCTCGACACCTTTGTGGTGGAAAATCTCTCCCTCCCCGAAGAGCTCCAGAAAGTGCTCGACCAGCGCATCAGCATGACCATGCTCAACGACATGGGTAAATTCACGCAGTACCAGGTGGCCCAGTCGATTCCCATTGCCGCCGCGAACGAAGGTTCCGGCGGAGTGGGCGTGGGCGCCGGCCTGGGCGCGGGCATGGCCATGGGCCAGGCCATGATGGACGCGGTTCGCCAGTCCACCTCGGGCGGCGCCGCCGCGGGAGGGACCACGGCTCCGGCCCCCGCTTCCCCGGAGGCGGCCGCGGCAACAAAGTTCTGCTCCGAATGCGGCAAGCCCATTCCCCGCACCGCCAAGTTCTGTCCGGAGTGCGGCAAGCCGCAACCCTAGCCGCGGAGAAACGCCAATGGGCGGGATTGAGTGGGTGGTGGAAGCGTTCGGCTGCTCCCCGGAGTCGCTCCGCGACCTGCGCGCCGTGCAGACTCTCTTTCACGGCATGATCCGCGGGATGAAGCTGCGTCCCGTGGGCGACACCCAGTGGCACCAGTTTCCCGTCACCGGCGGCATCACCGGCCTGTGCCTGCTTTCGGAATCGCATCTGGCCTGCCACACGTTTCCGGAGCACGGCTCGCTGTGCCTGAATCTGTTCTGCTGCTTTCCGCGGCCGGAGTGGGCGTTCGAGCCCGCGCTGCAGCAGCTTTTTTCGGCGCAGACCGTCTCCATTCGCCGCCTCGCGCGTCCCTACGAACTCGCGCGCCAGCAGGCCGCGAGCGATTGAAATGACCGGCCAGCGACCCACGCCGTGAGCCGCCCATGACGCAACCCGTCGCGAACTGTCCCAATTGCGGCGCCAAGATTGTCTTCCAGTGGTCCAGCAGCGTGCAGACCGTGTGCACCTACTGCAAGAGCATCCTGGTGCGCACGGAAGTGGACCTGAAGCGCGTGGGCGAAGTCGCCGACCTGCCGTCCGACAGCTCTCCCATCCAGCTCAATACCGAGGGCATTTACGGGAACAAGGCGTTCCGCGCCATCGGCCGTATCCTCTATGAATACGAGCAGGGTGGATGGAACGAATGGCACATTTTGATGAACGACGGGACCAGCGCGTGGCTCTCCGACGCGCAGGATGAGTACGCCGTCTCGTTCGCCGCGCGCATCGCGAATCTTCCGCCCGCCGATCATCTGCAAGTCGGCCAGCAGTTCACCTGGAACACACAGCCCTACACCGTCAGCGTGATCACCGAGGCGAATTACCGCGGCGTGGAGGGCGAATTGCCCTTCGAGTTCTGGGACAAGACCGTGGTGACCTTCGCCGACCTGCGCACGCCCTCGCGAAAATTCGCCACGCTCGATTACAGTGACGACGAGCCGGCGCTCTATCTGGGCGAGTTCGTCGAATTCGAGGATCTGCATCTGAAGAACCTGCGCAGCTTCGAGGGCTGGTGATGAGCGCCGCGCCGCCACAGCCGCCGCCTCCGCCGCGCCCCGGCGGCCCGCAGCCGCCTCCCAAACCACAAGTGAAGGCCGTCAATTGTCCCAAGTGCGGCGCGGCCATCGTTCTGCGCTCCTTCGGCAAAGCGGAAACGGTGGTCTGCGAGAGCTGCCACTCCATTCTCGACGCCACCGACCCGAACCTGAAAATCCTGCAAACGTTTCAGTCCAAGGTCCGCGAGGACCCTCCGCGCATCCCGCTGGGCAAGCGCGGCAAACTCCACGGCGTGGATTACGAAGTGATCGGATTCCAGCGCCGCAGCACGCTGGTGGACGGCACCCGCTATAGCTGGCACGAGTACGTTCTGTTCAATCCCTACAAGGGTTTCCGCTACCTCACCGAATACGACGGCCACTGGAACGACGTGGGTCCCTGCAAGATGCTTCCCACCCTCGTTCCCAGCGTCCCGCCGAAGGCCACCTACCTGGGCGAGACCTACAAACATTTTCAGACCTGCACGGCGGAAACCGGTTTTGTGCTCGGCGAATTTCCCTGGCAGGTGCGCGTCGGCGAAAAGGCCGAAGTCACCGATCTCATCTGTCCGCCGCGCGTGCTCTCCTCCGAGCAATCCGGCGGCGAAGTCACCTGGTCGCTGGGCGAGTACATGAATGGCCGCGATGTGTGGGCCGCATTCCAGATGCCGGGCAATCCGCCGCCGGCCGTGGGCGTGTTTGAAAATCAGCCCGCGCCCGTGCACGAGTCGGTGGGAGGAGTGTGGCGCGCCTTCGCTCTCCACACCGTGCTGTTGCTCTTCCTGCTCGTCGCCTTCAGCGTTTTCATCCTCCGCGACCGGCAGGTGTTCAGCGCGGACTACATTCTCAGCGCCGGCCCGCAGAAGGGCGAAGTGTCGTTCGTCACGGACGAGTTCCAACTGGGGGGCCACACCTCCAACGTCGAGGTGAGCACGCGCGCCGACGTGGACAACAACTGGATCTACCTCAATTACGCGCTCATCAATCAGGACACCGGGCAGGCCTGGGACTTCGGACGCGAGGTCAGCTACTACCACGGGCACGACAGCGACGGGAGCTGGTCCGAAGGCAGCCGCAGCGATTCCGTGATCGTTTCTTCGGTTCCCGCGGGCACTTACTATCTCCGCATCGAACCGGAATTCGCCGCCAATCACCCCCGCATCGTCTACAGCGTGCAGGTGAAGCGCGACGTTCCCGTGTTTGGATTTTACGGTCTGGCGTTCCTCGCGCTGCTGTTCCCCGCCATCGCGCTCACCTGGCGGCGATTCAACTTCGAGCGGCAGCGCTGGGCTGAAAGCGATCACCCGCTGGTGACGACAAGTTCCGGCAGTTCGGAGGACGACGACTGATGATGCGAAGACTGTATTTTCTGTACGGCATGCTGGTGCTCGCCGGGACCGGCTTCGCGCAGTACAGCGGCTGGAGTCTCGACAAGACCACGGAGCTCAAGAACATTCCCAAATCCATTCGCGACAATCCCGGCTCGTACCGTTCCATCTATCAGAGCTATCACCACTACACCGGAGGCAAATAAGATGAACCTCGTCCCGCTCGGCAACATCCTGGCTGCGCTGGCCTTCGCCTTTCTCGGCATGGTGATCTTCGTCGTCGCCTTCCTGGTGATGGACAAGCTCACGCCCTATCACCTGTGGAAGGAGATCGTGCAGGAGCACAACATGGCGCTGGCCATTCTGGTCGGTTCCATGTCCATCGGCCTCTGCATCATCATCGCCTCCGCCATTCACTGACCGATGGGAGTCCTCCTGTTCATTTCCGTGCTGCTGGTGGCCGCCTGCGGGCTCATCTACGAGCTCGTGGCCGGCACGCTGGCCAGCTACCTCCTGGGCGACAGCGTGCTCCAGTTTTCCACCGTGATCGGCACGTATCTGTTCGCCATGGGGCTGGGAAGCGCGCTCTCGCGCTTCCTCGTCCGCGGGCTGGTGTACCAGTTCGTGTGGATCGAGCTGATGCTCGGCGTGATCGGCGGATTTTCCTCTGCGGCTCTGATGCTGGCCTTCGCCTACACGCAGGGCTTCGGGCTGCTGCTCTACGCCCTGGTCATCGTGATGGGCGTGCTGGTGGGACTGGAAATTCCGCTGCTCATGCGCATCGTGCGCGGGCGCTACCAGTTTCGCGACGTGATCGCGCACGTGCTCACCTTCGATTATCTGGGCGCGCTGGGCGCTTCGCTGCTGTTTCCCATTCTGCTGGTCCCGCGCCTGGGGCTGGTGCGCTCCGCCATGCTCTTCGGACTGGTGAACGTGGCCGTGGCGCTGTGGAGCACGTTCCTGTTCGGCGATCAACTGGTTCGCGCGCGCGGCCTGCGCATCGCCTGTCTGGCTGTCTTCTGCGTGCTCGGCGCGGGCATGCTCAACGCGAAGCTGATCACCGCTGCGGCCGAGGACAATATCTACGCCGACGACATCATTTTTTCGCGCGACACGAAGTACCAGCACATCGTCCTGACGCGCTTCAAGGACGACCTGCGCCTTTTTCTCAACAGCCACCTGCAATTCAGCTCTCGCGACGAATATCGCTACCACGAAGCGCTCGTCCATCCGGGCCTCTCCTCGATCCCCGCGGCGCGCCGCGTGCTCGTGCTGGGCGGCGGCGACGGCCTGGCCGTCCGCGAAATTCTCAAATATCCGCAGGTGGAATCCGTCACGCTGGTGGACCTGGACCCGGAGATGACCCGGATCTTCTCCACCAATCCCATGCTCACCGCGCTCAACCACGATTCTCTGCGCTCGCCGAAGGTGCATGTGATCAACGCCGACGCGTTTCCCTGGCTCGACTCGAATACGGACAGCTTCGATTTCATCGTCGTGGATTTTCCCGACCCCACCAGCTATTCGCTGGGAAAGCTGTACACCACGGCGTTCTATCGCGCCGCCGCGCGCCACCTGAGCGTGCAGGGAATGATGGTGGTGCAGAGCACCTCGCCGATGTTCGCGCGCGATTCCTTCTGGTGCATCGTGGCCACGCTGAAGCAGGCCGGCCTGCATACGTACCCCTTTCACGTCTATGTGCCGTCGTTCGGCGAGTGGGGATTCGTGCTCGCGGGATTGCACGACTACCACCCGCCCGCCGCGCTTCCCGCCGGCCTGCGATTCGCCAGCGTGCAGGGTCTGCCCGCGCTCTTCCAGTTTCCTCCGGACATGGCGCTCCTGCCCATGCCGCCAAACCGGCTGAACACGCAGGTGCTCGTCCGCACCTACGAAAACGACTGGAAGGACATTTCTCATTGAAGGTTGGACGCCGCAGTTTTCTCCGCTCGGCCAGCGCAGCGCTCGTCGGTCTCTCCCTGAAGGGCGGCCACCCCATTGAGGGCTCCTTCGTCAACGACAACTTCCAGATGGGCCACCTGTTGCGCGACCGCGCGCCGTTTGCCGCGCCGAAGCGGAATGAAAAAGTTTCCGTCGTCATCGTGGGCGGCGGCATAGCGGGACTCAGCGCGGCCTGGCGCCTGCACAAACGCGGCTTCCGCGACTTTGTTCTGCTGGAAATGAACGCGCAGGCCGGCGGCAACGCGCGCTGGGGCGAAAATGAAATCAGCGCCTATCCCTGGGCCGCGCACTACGTTCCCGTGCCGGGGCGGCAGGCCGTCTATGTCCGCGAATTGTTCGAAGACCTTGGCGTGCTGCAAGACGGCCACTGGAATGAGCGCTACTTCTGCTTTGCGCCGCAGGAGCGGCTGTTCCTGTTCGGCCGCTGGCAGGATGGAATCGAGCCGGCCGTTGGCTTGCGGCAGAAGGATCGCGACCAGTTCCAGCGGCTCGAAGATCTCCTAGCGAACCATCGCGCCTCGGGCGGATTCACGATTCCGCTGGAGCTGGGCCGCTCGCAAAAAGACGCGGAGCTGGACCGCATCTCGTTTGCCGAGTGGCTCGGCCGGCAAGGCTTCGATTCGCGCCTGCTGCTCTGGTACATGAATTATGCCTGCCGAGATGATTACGGCGCGCTGGCCGGCGCCACTTCCGCGTGGGCCGGCATTCACTATTTCGCCTCGCGGCCGGAAGAGGAGAAAGGCCCGCTCACCTGGCCGGAGGGAAACGGATGGATCACGCGCCGGCTGCTCGAGCGCGTGGGCGAACAGGTGCGCACCGGCCAGATGGTTCACAGGATTGTGCCGTCGGCGCGGGGCCTATCCGTCTTCGCGGGCGATATGGAATATCAGGCGGATTTCGTGATTTTCGCCGCGCCGTCGTTTCTTGCGCCGTACCTGATGGAGGGCTTTCCTCACCTTCACGATTTCGTCTACTCGCCCTGGCTGACGGCAAACCTGACGCTCGAACGCCTGCCGGATTCGCGCGGGGCGGAGCCGGCCTGGGACACGGTGTTTCTCGATTCGCCCACGCTCGGCTATGTGGACGCCACGCATCAGAGCCTGCGCACGCACATCGACCGCACGGTGTGGACATTCTATTGGGCTCTGGCTGATGGCGAGCCCGCCGACGGCCGCCGGCTGCTGCTCTCGACGGACTGGAATTACTGGAAGGAAGCGATTCTGCACGATCTGGAGCGCGTGCATTCAGACATTCGCCAGTGCGTCTCGCGCATCGACGTGATGCGCATGGGCCACGCCATGATCCGGCCCGCGGTCGGCTCGATTTTCTCGGAGGAGCGGCGGCGGATCACGCGCCGCGATCCGCGTTCGCGC
>Ga0335077_10003647_pt1 | contig 18681 bp, 16 predicted proteins | sample Lox_Sample_31_FD_207151 | JGI IMG/M metagenome (GOLD analysis project Ga0335077, IMG submission 207151) | Soil microbial communities from Loxahatchee National Wildlife Refuge, Florida, United States - Lox_Sample_3.1 | ecosystem: Environmental > Terrestrial > Soil > Wetlands | place: USA... | reverse complement strand
GGGAGCCCTGCGCGCGCCAGCCAGCAGCCGGCCCGTCGCCGGATCGCGCACATCGCCGAAGGCATTCACGGCCGCCAGCGCCGCCACACGCACTGTCCCGCCGCGAGCTCCCGCACACTCCTCCGTCCAGCAGCCGATGCCGGCCTTCATGGCCTGCTGGATGCCGCACAGTTTCCCCACCGTCGCTCCGGCGCCCGCGCCAGCATTGCCTTCCGCCACCGGCCCGCTGCCGGCCGCGTTCGCCGCCTGATAACCCATCGCGGCATCGGGACGCCGCGCGGCGTCGCCCATCGCCAGGTCGAACAGGATCGCCGCGGGCACAATCGGCACGCGCGCCACCCCGGCATCGAAACCGGAGCCGCGCTCTTCGAGCCAGCGGACGACTCCGGAGGCGGCCTCGAGTCCGAACGCGCTGCCTCCGGCAAATACCAGGGCATGAATTTTTCCGGCGATGTGGCCCGGATCGAGCACGCCCAGTTCGCGCGTGCCCGTCGCGCCGCCGCGCACCTCGCACGCCGCCGTCATCCCGCCCTCGGCGATAAAAACGGTGCAGCCCGTCAGCGCACGCTCGTCCTGCGCGTGTCCCACTTTCAATCCGTCAATGGGTCCGAACCCGGGAGGCATATTCGGTTGGCCGAACGCCGGGCCATTCTAATCGCATCCGCGGCCCGCGGCCATTTGCAACATGCTCGGAGGAAACTCCGCGGGCACGCTCGCGGCGGCGACCGCCCCAGGTGTGCTAGCATCAAATTCTCACCCAGCTTCTGAGGGCTAGAAACAGGACGGAAGCCGCCTTCCATGAGCCGCGGAGTTTACATAGCCAGCGCGGTGCGCACGCCGATCGGCAAATTCGGCGGCGGGCTCGCCGATCTCGCCGCGCCCGACCTCGGCGTTATCGCCGTGCGCGAAGCGCTGCGGCGAGCGTTCGGCAGCGCGCCCGAAGAGCGCACTCCCGGCGACCGCAAGCGCATGGACCCGGGACGGCCGCCGCGCCTGGTGGATGAATTGATTCTGGGCAACGCGCGCCCGGCCGGCGTGGGGCCCAACCTGGCCCGGCAGGTGGCCTGGCGCTCCGGACTGGGCGACGACGTTCCCGCCTTCACCGTCAACATGGCCTGCGCCTCCGGTATTCGCGCGATTTTGCTCGGCTGGCAGCAGATTGCCCTGGGCGCGGCCGGCGTGATCGTCGCCGGTGGCGCGGAATCCATGAGCCGCGTGCCCTATCTGCTGGACGCGCGCTGGGGCATGCGCATGGGCCACCAGCAGCTCGTGGACTCCATGTACCGCGACGGCTTTCTCTGCCCCCTTTCCCAGATGGTGATGGGCGAAACGGCGGAGGTGCTCGTCAAAGAATACGGCATCGCGCGGTCCGAGCAGGATGAGTACGCGCTCGAAAGTCACCGCCGCGCCGCGCGCGCCATGGAGAGCTGCCGGTTCAGCCAGGAGATCATTGCGGTGGAAAAAACGGACGCAAAAGGCCGCGCCTCGCGCATCGAAAAGGACGAACACGTCCGCCCCGAGGTCACCCTGGAGGGCCTGGCGAAACTCCCGCCCGTCTTCGCCAAGGACGGCACCATTACCGCCGGCAATTCGAGCGGGCTGACCGACGCGGCATCCGCGCTCGTGCTGGTGAGCGAGGACCGCCTGAACACGCTGGCCGGCCCGCCGCTCGCGCGCATCGTGGACGCCACCGTGGCCGCCGTCGAGCCTCACCGCATGGGCATCGCTCCCGTGCCCGCGTTCCGCAAACTCGAAGAGCGCACCGGCTGGAAACTCGCGGACTACGCCGCGGTGGAATTGAATGAAGCCTTCGCCGCGCAGGTGCTGGCCTGCGACCGCGAACTGCGCTTCGACCGCGCGCGGCTGAACCCCAATGGCGGCGCCATCGCCCTCGGCCATCCCATCGGAGCCACGGGCGCCCGCATCGTCACCACCCTGCTCCACGAACTGCGCCGGCAGCCCACGGGCCCGCGGCGGGGACTCGCGACCTTGTGCGTATCGGGCGGGCTGGGCGTAGCGCTCGCTCTGGAGGCGGCATAACCATGGAACGCGCATCGCAGGCTCGGCGTCCCGCCATTGATGTGGCCATCGCATCCGTGCAGCGCATCAAGGCGGACGAGTTTCGTTTTGTGAATTACAAGACGGACGGCCCGCTGGCGCGGCTGACGCTCAACCGGCCGGAGCACAACCTGCTGAACGAGCCCATGCTGCGCGAGCTGGCCTCCGGAATCGAATGGGCCGGCGACGACGAGGCCGTAAAGCTCGTGCTCATCGATTCCGCGTGCAAAACTTTTTCCGGCGGCATTGACGTCGGCGAGTACACCGCCCAGCGCGTCTTCCAGATGACGGATGCGTTCCACCGCGTGTTTCTGGCCATGGTGGACGTGGGCAAACCCGTGATGGTGGTGGTGGACGGCCCGGCCATCGGCGGCGGTTCCGAACTCGCCGCGTTCGGCGACATCGTGCTGGCCACTCCCCGCGCGCGGTTCGCCCAGCCCGAAATCAAAATTGGCGTCTTCCCCCCGCTGGCGGCCACCATCTTCCCGCAGATCGTGGGCCCGCGGCTGGCCATGGAGCTGGTGCTCACCGGGGAGCCTATTTCCGCCGAGCGCGCCCGCGACCTGGGGCTGGCCAGCCGGCTGGTTCCCGAGGATCAGCTCGAGAAAACCGTCAACGCCATGATCGCGCAGATCACCGCGCAATCCGGCGCCGTCCTGCGCATGGCCAAGAAGGCCATCATCGGCGGCATCGGCCTCTCCCTGCAGGAAGGTCTCAAGACCTCCATGGATATCTTTCTGAACGAGCTGTACAAACTGGAGGACTCGCAGGAAGGCCTGCGCGCCCTGGTGGAAAAGCGGAAACCGCAGTGGAAGAACCGGTAAGCGGCGGAGAATTCTCACCGGAACCGGCTGCGCCCGAGCCGGAGCCCGTTCCGGCGTGGCGGCCCGCCTACGAACGCGAGCGCCACAGGCGGAGGACCCTGGTGCGCCGGCTGGGCGCACTGCTCGGCACCGGCACTCTGGCCTTCACGCTCACCACCTGGCTGCTCTTGCGCCATGAGAACCGGGCAGCGCGTCCGGAGCGCGCCGGGGCGGCCGGCGCCCGCGTCCAGGGCACGGCCCCGGATTCCGCCACCGCGGCGCAGGACGCCGTGGGCGCGGCGCTGCGCGTGGCCCGCGCACAGCTCGAAGCCCTGAATCAGGACGACGTCGCCGGCGCCTATTCCTGCTTTTCCCCGGGCTACCGCGAGCGAGTTCCCCTGGCCACCTTCCGCCGCCTGGTGCGCGCGCACCGCGACATGTTCCACACCGAAGAAGAGGATGTATGGACGCGCGGCCAGTCCGAGGGCCGCGTGCAGCTCGATATTCACGTCTCTTCCGACGACGACGAGGACTACATCGCCCACTACACGCTGCTGCGCGTGGATGGCCGCTGGTGGGTGGACAATCTGCGCTGGGGCGTCGACGAAGGCGAGAACCACAGCTCCGCCTAGCTCCCCTCCTCGTTGCTCCGATTTCCCGCTTCCACGGACAGGCACGCCCGGCTCACTCCTGGCTTCTCAATGCGCGTGCGGAGCCTCAGCGCGGCGCGAGCCGTCGAATCGTCGTCGCGATGGGCAATCCCACGCAGCAGATGTGGATCACCACGCCGATGATCATGAATTTCAGCGAGAAGGGCCGCCGCGTCGCCGCCGACAGCGGCAGCACCGCGTACTGCATGAAGTAATACACGCATACTCCGTAGAGCGCGCCGAATCCGAGGAAGTGCCGCACCAGCACCGGCATGGCCCGGCTGGCTGCGTAGTACACGCTCGCCGCGGAGCAGGCGATGAAGTAGTGGCAGGCCAGTCCCAGCGCGGCCGTGGCCGCTCCCCCGTCAAAGGAGCGCCGGCCCAGCAGGCCCGCGGCAATTCCCTGCAGCAGCCGCATCGGCGCCAGCCCGTAGTGGCCGTACACCACCAGTGCTGCGGTGATGTCCATCGTGCCGCAGATCAATCCCGCCCAGAAAATTGGCAATGCCGCCCCCGGTCCTGCTGCCACCATGGATGCCGCATGCCGGCGCGATGCTGCCTCGCCTCGCCGCCCCGCCTGCGTGCCTCCCCGCCACGCGTTGACACTCTTCCGCACGCGGCATACACTGGCTCGCGACATTTGAACGGCACTCGACAGGGGAAGGCCGTGCAATTCGGCCGCGGTCCCGCCACTGTGATCGGTTGCTGACCTGCCGCCCGGGCCATGTGCACCGGACATCGCCGGCAGCCGTAAGCCAGGAGACCTGCCTGAGCCGCTTCTCCCCGTCGCTCCTCGCGAGAAGGAGCGCGGGCCCGGCGCCCCATGCTCGCATGGGGCTTTTTTGTTGCCGGGCAATCTGGCGTGAAATGAAACGAAGCCGCAATCCGCTGAAACTCGCCGCCGTGTGGATCCTGTTCGGCGCGCTGGTCGTGCGCGCGCAGGCCGCCGCGCCCGCCCCCCCGCCGGAGGCGCCTGCCAAGGCCGCGGAATCCATCGTCGAATTTCACGACGATCTGGGCCGTCGGGTGCGCCTCCCGGCCGTGCCGCAACGGATCGTGTCGCTCGCTCCCAATCTGACGGAGACCGTATTTGCCCTCGACCTCGGCGCGCGCCTGGCCGGCGTCACCGATTTCTGCGATTACCCTCCCGAGGCGCGCACCCGCGCCCGCGTGGGCGGCCCTATCAATCCCAACCTCGAAGAAATCGTCTCGCTTCACCCCGATCTGGTGCTGGCCACTCGCGTGCTCAACCGCGCGGAAACCGTGGAGGCCCTCGACCGCCTGGGCATACCCGTCTACACCACAGACCCGCGCACCGTGGAAGACGTCGTGGCCTCCGTGCGGCGCCTCGGCGAGGTGCTGGGCGCCAAGGCCCGCGGCGACGCCCTCGCCACACAGATGCAGCAGCGCCTCGCCGGTCTGGCCCTCAGGCTCCGCGGTCTTCCCCTGCGCCGCGTCTTCTTTGTCGTCTGGCTCGACCCGCTCATCTCCACCGGCCCGCACACGTTTATCGCAGACGCCATCCGCCACGCCGGCGCCGAATCCGTGGTGAACGTCGCGCAGGACTGGCCGCAGATCAATCTGGAGGAGGTCCTGCGGCAGAATCCCGACTATCTTGTGTTTGCGGGCGAACATCAGGACGACCCCCAGGCCACCATCGACTCGCTGAAGAAGCGGCCGGGATGGAGCAGCCTGGAAGCCGTCCGGCTCGGCCATTTCGCCGTGGTCAGCGACGCGCTGGACCGTCCCGCGCCCCGCATGCTCGACGCCATCGAAGATCTGGCGCGCCAGCTCCATCCCGAAGCATTCGCTCCCCCCGCGGCGCCTCCGGCCGCGCCCTCGCCGCACAGGGGGCTCGACTGATGCGCCCGCTCACTCCCCGCCGTCTGCTGCTCACCTGCGCGATGCTCGCCGGCATCCTGCTCCTGGTGGTTTTCTTTTCCCTGAAGTTCGGCACCCGGTCCATTTCCATCTACGACCTCGGAGCGCTGCTGTTCCGCACCGTCACCGGCCACACCGACCAGGTTTCCAGCGATTTCCGGCTGATCATTCTGGACATTCGCTGGCCGCGCATCGTGCTGGCCATGATCGTGGGCGCTTCGCTGTCCGTCGCCGGTGCCAGTTTCCAGGCGCTGCTGCGCAATCCGCTGGCCGATCCCTATGTGCTCGGGGTTTCCAGCGGCGCCGCGCTCGGCTCCATCCTCTCGCTCATCTGGGCCGCGCAACTCCCCGGCGCCACTCCCTTCGGCGCGTTTGCCGGCGCCATTGCCGCCACTGCCGCCGTCTATTTCCTCGGCCGCCGCGGAGGCGAACTGGATAGCTACGCCCTCCTGCTCGGCGGAATCATCACCGCGTCCTTCCTCTCCGCCCTCATCATGTTTCTGATGACCACGATTTCCGGCCGCGAGCTTCGCGGCATGGCGTTCTGGCTCATGGGCGATCTCTCCACGCCGTCTCCGGTGGCCACCGGCTGGCTGTTCCTGGTGCTGGTGCTCGGCGTGGGCGCCATTTACACCACCGCCGCGGACCTGAATCTGCTGCTGGGCGGCGAGCAGGAGGCCATGCACCTGGGCGTGGACGTGGTGCGCGTCAAACTCGTCGTGTACCTCGGCGCCTCCGTGCTCACCGGCCTGGCCGTTTCCGTCAGCGGCGCCATCGGCTACGTCGGCCTGCTCGTGCCGCATCTGGTGCGCCTGCTCTTCGGCTCGGACTACCGTCTGCTCATCCCTGCCACCGCGCTGGGCGGCGCCATCGCCGTCGTGCTGGCGGATACGCTCGCCCGCACGCTCGTCTCTCCCACGCAGCTGCCCGTCGGCGCCATGACCGCTCTGGTCGGAGCTCCCGTGTTCATTTATCTGCTGCGCAGGGGCATGGCGTGAACCCCGCGGAAAAAACGGCGGAGAAGGCTGCACCCGCGGGCGCCGGCATTCCCGGCCGTCCGCTGCCCCCGGAACCTCCGCGTCTCAGCGTGGACCTGGCCAGTTTTTCCTATTCGCCCGAGGGAGGCGCTTCCCTCTTCACTTTGGAAGCTACCACCTTCGACGTGCGCTCGCGGGAGGTCGTGGCCGTGCTCGGCCGCAACGGCAGCGGCAAATCCACCCTGCTGCGCCTGCTCGCCGGAACCCTCGCGCCGCTCTCCGGCCGCGTCAAACTCGAAGGCCTGGAAGTCAGCCGGCTCGACCTGCGCACGCGCGCGCAGCGCATCGCCATGGTGCAGCAGGAGAACCCGCTGCTGTTTCCCATCCGCGTGTGGGATTTCGTCGTGCAGGGCCGCTATCCGTACAGCCGCGGCCTGCGCTTCGAAACCGACGACGATGCCGCCGTGGCCCGCCAGGCGCTCTATGAAGCCGGCGCCGATCCCCTCCGCGGCCGCTGGATGCACAAACTTTCCGGAGGCGAAAAGCAGCGCGTGGTGCTGGCGCGCGCGCTGGCCCAGCAGCCCCTGCTTCTCCTGCTCGACGAGCCCACTCTCCACCTCGACATCGCCGCGCAGGTGGACCTGCTCCGCCGCCTCCGCCGCATCGCCACCGACCGCGGCTTCGCCGTCGTCGTGGTCACCCACGAATTGAATCTGGCCGCCGAATTCGCGGACCGCATCGTTCTGCTCGACCGCGGGAAAACCCTTCGCGTGGGCAAACCGGTGGAGGTTTACCAGCAGGCGCTGCTCCAGCAGGTTTTCGGAACGCTCCTCAGCGTGGAGTTCAACTCGCGGGGCGTCCCCAAAGTCACCTTCTCCGGCGCTGAGACGGAGTAGGGCCCGCGGGAAGAATTTCCCCGCCGGCGCGCTGCTCGGCAGAGTGCTCGACCGCCCATCCGGCGGCGTCTCGTCCCGAACCATCGGGACCGGGCGCTGCACCGATCCACCCGCCAGCTCTTTGTACGGGAAGACGGTGAAATTCCGTCGCCGCCGCGCGACTGTAAGGCGGACGCATACCCTGCGTCACACACAGCCCGCGCGGGTCACTCCTCGAATCACCGGGGGGGAAGGCCCGCCACCTAGCATTCAGGGCTGCCGCCGAGCCAGGAGACCGGAAGAGCCGGCCGTCCCCTCCCGAGGCTTCGGGTTCGGGACGCACCTTTTTTCTCCCGCGCGAGAGGGAGAGGAGGACCCATGGCACGTCTTCTGGCCGTTTCCCTGCTTTGCCTGCTGTTTTCTCCCCGGCTCCACGCTCAGATTTCCGCAACGCTCTACGGAAGTGTCACCGATTCCCGCGGCAGCGCTCTCCAGGGCGCGCGCATCGCCGCCGGCCCGTCCGGAGGACCGCCGAGTGCCCAGGCCGTCTCCGGCGCGGACGGCCGCTACCGCATCTCGCTTCCCGCGGGCCGCTCGACGCTGGTCGTCACGCGCGCCTCCTTCGCACCCGTGGAGCGCCAGCTCGATCTGCAGCCCGGCGAGTCGCGCGAGATGAATATCTCCATGCTGCTCGCCCCGCTCTCCTCCCGCGTGGAAGTCACCGGACAATCCACCCCTGAGGAAGTGAACACCGCGCCCGAGCAGGTCACCATCCTCACGCGCGAGCAGATCGAACAGTCCGCCTCCATCTCACTCCCCGTTCTTCTCGAAACTCAGCCCGGCTTCAGCCTCGCGCAAACCGGACGCGGCGGCGGCCTCACCAGCCTCTTCCTCGACGGCGGCAACTCCAATCACACCAAGGTGCTGGTGGACGGAACTACCGTCAACGATTCCGGCGGCGCCATGGATTATTCGAATATGACCCTCGTGAACGTGGACAAAATCGAGATCGTCCACGGCGCCGCCAGCGCGCTCTACGGTTCCGACGCCATGGATGGCGTCATTCAGGTGTTTACCCGCCGCGGCACCACGCGCGAGCCGGAACTGGACCTGACCGGCGAGGGCGGCACCTTCGGCACCGGCAACGGCGAGGCGGACCTGAGCGGCCTCCTCGGCCGCTTCGACTATTCCGCCGCCTACGCCTATTTCTCCACCGACGGCCAGGGGCCGAACGATTTCTTCGTCAATCGCACCTACTCCGGCAATTTCGGCTGGAGCTTCTCAGAAGGAAATTCGCTCCGTCTCGCCCTTCGCGCCAATTCGAGCGACGCGGGCCTGCCCGGCCAGACCCTCTTCGGGCCGCCCGACCTGACCCAGCATTACTCGCGGCAGGACTTCACCTCCAATCTCTCCTGGAACGGACGCGCCGGCCCGCACTGGAGCTGGACCCTTTCCGGCTCCGACTCCACTCCTCGCTGGGTGGACAACGATTCCCCCAACTTCGTCTCCACCAGCCAGTACAATCTCGCCGCCTTCAACTCCCAGGCCAGCTACCAGACCGGCACGGTCACCGCCACTGCCGGATATGCCCTCGAGGTCGAAAACGGTTTTCCCAGCGGCCTCGTTGGAGAGCACGCCCATCGCTTCGACCAGGCCGGATTCCTCGAAGCCCTCTGGCGTCCCCTGCGCCGCCTGAATCTCCAGGCCGGCGTCCGCGCCGAGGACAATGGCAGCTTCGGCACCCGCGTGGTTCCCCGCTTGGGCGCCTCCTATCTTCTGCGCGAAAGCCAGGGCCCCTGGGGCGACACGCGCCTTCGCGGCTACTATAGCCAGGGCATCGTCGCGCCGCGCCTCGATCAATCGTTCGGAAACGATCCCTGTTTTCCCGGCAATCCTTCGCTCAGCCCCGAGCAGAGCCGCACCGCCAGCTTCGGCGTGGAGCAGGCCCTCGCCTCCAACCGCGTTCGCGTGTCTGCCGATTATTTCTACACGGAACTGCACGACGTGATCAGCTTCGCGTTTCTTGCCCCCACGGCCGGCTGCATGTTCGGCACCGGAACCTATTTCAATACCGATCTGGCCATCGCCCGCGGCGCCCGCGCCACGGTGGAAACCCATCCCGCGCGCTGGCTCTCCCTGGCGGGCAGCTACATCTACGACAACACGCGCGTCCTGCGCGCCCCCAACGCCTTCGACCCCACCATGCTCCCCGGCAATCATCTCTTCCACCGCCCCGTGCATTCCGGCAGCCTGGCGATGAATTTCTCCGCCCGCCGCCTGGAGGCCAACGTCACCGGCTATTTCACCGGCATCCGCACGGATTCCGATTTTCTGGGCCTCGGGCTCACCCACGCCCCCGGCTACGCGCGTTTCGATTCCACCGTCTCCTTCCGGGTACAAGCGCGCGCCACTTTATTCCTGCGCGCCTCCAACCTCTTCGACAAGCAATATCAGGACGTCCTCGGCTTCCCCGCCTTCGGCCGCGAAGTTCGCGGCGGCGTGCGCCTCCGCATCGGCGGACGCTCATGACCGTGCCGGACGAACCCTTGCTTTTCTGTTGGAGTGGCGGGAAGGACAGCGCCATGGCCCTCGCCGCCATCCGCGGCAGTCCGGAGTGCCGTGTCTCCACGTTGCTCACCACCGTCACCGAAGGCTACGATCGCATCAGCATGCACGGCGTGCGGCGCGAACTCCTCCGGCAGCAGGCCGCCTCCATCGGCCTGCCGCTCCGCGAGGTCTTCATTCCTCCGGAGTGCGTTAATCCCGTCTACGAGGCGCGCATGGAGCAGGCCCTTCGCGAGCAGTTTTCCTGCGGCATCCGCCGCGTTGTCTTCGGCGACATTTTTCTGGAAGACCTGCGCGCGTATCGCCAGCGGAACCTCGCCCGCGTCGGGATGACTGCGCTCTTCCCCCTCTGGAAGCAGGACACCCGCGCGCTGGCCCGCCAGTTCGTGGACGCCGGATTCCGCGCCATCGCCGTGTGCGTCGATTCTCGCGTCCTGCCCTGCGAATTCGCCGGCCGCGAGCTCGACGCTTCCTTTTTCGCCGATCTCCCGCCGGGCGTCGATCCCTGCGGCGAAAACGGCGAATTTCACACCTTCGTCTTCGACGGCCCCGTGTTCAGCGCCCCTCTCTCCATCCGGCGTGGAGAGGTGGTCCAAAGAGGCCCCTTCGTGTTCTGCGACCTGATGCCGGCCGCATGACATCGGAACCGGCCCGCCGGGACCGGCCATCCCAGCCGTCTTCGCGGAATCGGGATGCTATAATTTCCCCTTCACCATGGCCAGAACGGCGCAGGAAGCCTCCCGCGTGTCGCCCGAAGTTCTGGCGCGATACGAGCCCATCATCGGCATCGAGACGCACGTCCAACTGAAGACGGCGTCGAAGATTTTCTGCGCCTGCTCCGCTCAGTTCGGCGATCCCCCGAATCACAACACCTGTCCCGTTTGCCTGGGACTCCCGGGCGCGCTGCCCGTGCTCAATCGCCGCGCTCTCGAGCTGGCCGTGAAAGCCGCCCTGGCTCTGAACTGCACCGTGCAGCCGCGCTCCCGCTTCGCCCGCAAAAACTATTTCTATCCCGACCTGCCCAAGGGCTATCAAATCTCCATGTACGAGCTGCCCCTGGCCACCGGCGGATGGCTCGAAATCGAGCATGACGGGCAAACCAAACGCGTCGGCATCACCCGCCTGCACCTCGAAGACGATGCCGCCAAGGGCATGCACGAGGGTTTCTCCGACTCCGGCCGCTACACCTACATTGACTTCAACCGCGGCGGCGTGCCGCTCATCGAAATCGTTTCCGAGCCGGACCTGCGCGCGCCCGAGGAAGCCCACGCCTACCTCATCGCGCTCAAGCAGGTGCTGCTCTACACTGAAGTGAGCGACTGCAACATGGAGGAAGGCTCTCTGCGCTGCGACGCCAACGTCAGCGTGCGCCTCCGCGGCGAACACAGCTTCGGCACCAAGGCCGAAGTGAAAAATCTCAACTCCTTCCGCTATCTCACCCACGCGCTCGAATACGAAATCGAGCGCCAGGTGCAACTGCTCGAATCCGGCGGGCGCGTCGTGCAGGAAACGCGCCTGTGGAATGTGGCCGCCGGCCGCACCGAGCCCATGCGCTCCAAGGAATACGCCCACGACTACCGCTACTTCCCGGAGCCGGACCTGCTCCCCGTCCAGGCCTCCGAAGAGCTGCTGGCCCGCGTGCGCGCGGAGATGCCGGAGCTGCCCGCTGCCCGCCGCGCCCGTTTCGTCCGCGACTACGCCGTCACTCCTTACGACGCCGGCGTGCTCACCGCCACGCGCGAGTTGGCCGGTTATTTCGAGCAGACCGTGCGCGCCGGCGCCCCGGCCAAATCCGCCGCCAACTGGATTCAGGGCGAGCTCCTCCGCCTGCTCAACGAATCCGGCCGGGAAATCGCGAACTCCCCCGTCCCGCCCGGCGTGCTGGCCAGGGTGATTGGCCTCGCGGAAACACAGGCCACCACCGCCAGCGGAGCGAAGGCCACCCTCGCCATCGCCTTCAAGACCGGAGAAGACCCGGACGCAATCGTCAAGCGCGAAGGTTTCGCTCAAATCACCGACACTTCGGCCATCGAACGCGCTTGCCGCGAAGTGATCGAAAAGAACACCGAACAGGTGGCAAAATACCGTGCAGGCAACGAAGGCGTGTTCAAGTTTCTGGTCGGACAGGTCATGCGCTCCACGCGCGGCCAGGCCCATCCGCAGGCCGTCAACGACGCTCTGCGGCGCCTCCTGGCCGCAAAATGATTCAGCGAACTGAGGTGAGCAATGCTGCAGCCGGGTGATGTCGCTCCGCCGTTCACGCTTCCCAGCGACGAGGGCCAGACCATTTCCCTTTCCGACTTCAAAGGGAAAAACGTCCTGCTCTATTTCTTCGTCAAGGCGCTCACGCCGGGTTGAACCACGGAAGCGTCCGAGTTTCGCGACGCCAAGACGAAGTTCGACCGCGTGGGCACCACCATCGTCGGCTGCAGCGCCGACCCCCCCGACACCATGTCCAAATTCCGCGCCAAGCACAAACTCAACTTCACCCTGGTCAGCGATCCCGATTTCCGCGTCATCGAAGCCTACGGCGCCCGCCGCATGAAGACCTTTCTGGGCAAATCCTTCCTGGGCATCGTGCGCAGCAGCGTGCTCATCGGCCCGGACGGCAAAGTCCTTCGCGTGTGGGAAAAGGCCGCCGCCAAGGGCCACGCCGCCGAAGTCCTGGAAGCCCTGGAAGAGCTCAAAAAGAAATAGTCCGTGCGGTTCTGAAGCGGCGCGGCCCCCCGGCGTTCACCGCTGCGCCGGGTGGCAGCGCGAAGCCCTTTGAGTGCGACAGGCGCCCTATGCCTGTCGCCTTTCCCCTACTGGCCTTCTCGTCTCGTTAAATCTCGCACCGCACCTGGCCGTCTTTTTCCTCGATCCGCATGTTGTCCAGCAGCCGCGTCGTCCCGAAAAAGACGGCCAGCAGCGCGTAGCATGTTCCCCGGATGCGCCCTGCGGGCTCAAACGCCTCCGCGTTCACCACTTCCACGTAATCCGCCGCGGCGCGCGGTTCCTTCGCCAGCACCTCCCGCGCCGCCGCCTCCAGCCGCGTGCCGTCGCGCTCGCCGCGCGCCACCGCGTCCCGTGCCGCGCCCAGCGCACGGTGAAGCACCGTCGCCGCGCGCCGGTCCTCCGCACTCAGGTACGCGTTGCGGCTGGAGAGCGCCAGCCCGTCCTCCTCCCTCACGATGGGACACACCTGAATTTCCGCATCCAGATGAAAATCGCGCGCCAGTTGCTGGATGATCCGCGCCTGCTGCGCGTCCTTCCGCCCGAAATACGCGCGCCACGGCTGCACGATTTCCAGCAGTTTCAGCACCACCGTGGCCACTCCGCGGAAATGTCCCGGCCGCGCGCGCCCCTCCAGCCGCCCGGAAATCCCCTCCACTTCCGCGTAGCTCGAAAACCCCGGCGGATACATCTCCGCCGCCTCAGGGGCAAACAGGTACTCGACGCCCAGTGACTCGAGCAGTTGCGAATCGGCTTCCAGCGCGCGTGGGTAGCGCTCGAAATCCTCTCCGGGGCCGAATTGCTTCGGATTCACGAAAATCGAAACCACCACCGGCGAGCATTCCCGCTGTGCCGCGCGCACCAGCGACACGTGCCCGGCATGCAGCGCGCCCATCGTGGGCACAAACCCCGGCATGTGCCCCTCCTCCCGCGCGCGGCGCGACACCTGCTTCATCCATTCGACAGTGCGGATGATTTCCATCGGCCCGGAGGCAGGGAGAGCGGCTCAGTCCACCGGCAGGCCGGCCAGCGCGTCGTAGTAGCGCAGCAAGTCCGTGGAGAGCGGCTTCGCGCCGATTTCCCTCAGTTGCGTGGCCACCTGCCCGCGGTGGTACGTGCTGTGATTCACCACGTGCTGCAGCAGCGCCCGCAGCGGATACCGGAAATGTTTCCCCTTCAGGTTCCGGTATTCCACGATCCGTTCCGGATCCCCCAGCTCCTCGCCGCGGATGTAGTCTTCCAGGCCCTTTTTGATTCCTTCCCAGCGCGCCGCAAATTCCCCCACCGTGGCGAACTTCTCGCCCGGCAGCAATTCCGCCGGATAGCGGCCGTGCAGCCGCTCCAGGTAGAGCCACTCCACGCCCATGATGTGGTGCAGCGTGTCGCGCACGGTCGGAAAACTCGACGGCGCCGATTGCGATAGCTGCGCCGGCGCGAGCGCCGCGCACGCTTCCAGCACGCGCTGATTTGCCCACGCGTTGAACGCAAACAGCGAGCGCAGTTCGTCCTGTGTCATGGAGTTTGCTCCCCGGTATCTGTCTCAGATTTGCAAGATGCGGACTCGTGACCCGCCGCTACATTTTTTTCACCGGGTCCGCCTCGCGCGTGCCCGCCGGCAGATGGTACGACTCCGCGTCCGCAGGAAACGCGCCCGTCCGCACGTCCTCCGCGTAATGCTCCACCGCTCCGCGGATCGTCTCCGCCAGCTCCGCGTACTTCCGCGCGAATTTCGGCGTGTGCCCGTTCGTCAGCCCCAGCAGATCGCTCAGCACCAGCACCTGCCCGTCACAATCCGGCCCTGCGCCGATGCCGATGGTCGGCACGGGCACGCGTCCCGTGATGCGTGCCGCAATCTCCCGCGGCACCGCTTCAATCACAATGCTGAATGCTCCCGCCGCGGCCAGCGCCTGCGCGTCGCGCACCAGCGCTTCCGCCGTTTCCGCCGTCTTTCCCTGCACGCGGAATCCGCCCAGCGCGTGCAGCGATTGCGGCGTCAGCCCGATGTGGCCCATCACCGGAATTTCCGCCTCCACCAGCCGCGCCACCAGCTCCATGCGCCGTTCGCCGCCTTCGATTTTCACCGCTTCGGCTCCGGCCTCTTTCACGAACCTCGTCGCGTTGCGCACCGCCTCCGCCGCGCCGTTCTGGAAACTGCCGAACGGCATGTCCGCCACCAGCAGCGCCCGCTTCACTCCCCGCCGCACCGCGCGCGTGTGATGCAGCATTTCCTCCATCGTCACCGGCAGCGTGTTCTCGTAGCCCAGCACGGCCATGGCCAGCGAATCGCCCACCAGCACGATGTCCACTCCCGCCTCGTCCGCCAGCCGCCCCGTGGGGCAGTCGTACGCCGTCACCGAAGTGATTTTTCGTTCGGTTACGGGCGGTTCGCCGGACCGGAATTTTTTTCGCGAGAGGATTTCGGGCACGGTCACTCGCCCGTCGCCCGCAGTCGGCAGGATACTCATGGTCCCTCCGGTGCCGCTCCCGTGCGCTCAGGGATGCAGCCCAGCGTTTCGGATGCTACCAGCCCGGCCGGCGTTACGCCAGCGGATTTCCGCCCGCCGCGCTCCTTCCGCTACATCTGCTCGTGCCGCAGCCGCGTGTACTTCGCAATCTGCTCCGCCGTCAGCAGCTTCTGCGCCGCCAGATGCGCCGACAGGTGGATCCACCGCAGCTCCGCATGGATCGAATCCACCCGGAACGATTGCTCCCGCAGGTCCGCCTCCGGACGCCCCTCGCGAAACATCTGCTCCAGCCGCGCTTCCGCTTCGAACAGCTCCTTCCCCCGCGCCACGGCCTTCTCGTGCATGGCCTCGTAGATCTTTTCCACGCCCGCCTTCTGCTCCGCCGTCAGCCCCAGATCCTTGGCCATATCCAGCACGTGCCGCGGGCCGGGATAGCCCGCCAGGTCCGCTGGCATGGCCATTCCGAATCCCTCGCCCCGTTCGATCGATGCGCGCTCCTCTTGCTGGCACGAGTGATGATGCTGCATGGCGGAGTTGCCCTGCTCCGTCCGCCGCACCGGCGCGCCGGCCGCCAGCGCGGCACATCCCAGCACCACCGTCAGCATCCCTCCGGGTTTCATGTGCCCCTCCCCAGGGCATGACGTGCGGCGCCGGCATTGTGTTACACGGCGGCGGCCCGCCCGGTTGCGCCTTCAGGCTTCGTCCGACGCCGGTTTCGGCTGCGGCTGCACGCCCCGCCAGCCCACCGCCCCGCCCTTCCAGGCCTGCACCACCGCGCGAAACAGCACAATGTACATGAGCTGCCGGTAGTAGAATCGCTGTGCAATCAGCGGCAGCAGCAGCGACCAGTCCTCGTCCCGCTCCAGCGCGAACGCCACCACGCAGGTGATGAAATCGATCAGCATGAACAGCGCGAAGAACGCCACGGACCGCTGCACGTCCTCTCCCGTCCACACCTGTCCGAACCGCGAGAGCGGCAGCTGCGCCACTCCCCACATCAGCATGGTGCCCAGAAACATCAGGTCGATCACCGGCGACACCAGCGGCAGCAGGATCTGGAACAGGAAAATGTTGGGCAGCGCGATGAATCCCAGCGACCCGTAGCGCGGCCGGAACAGCGTGTCGCGGTGCTTCCACACCGATTGCAGCGTCCCGTACGTCCACCGGAACCGCTGCCGGACGAGCGCCCGCGGCGTTTCCGGCGCCTCCGTGTAGGCCTCCGCTTCCTCGTCGTACGAGATCCGCCATCCCCGCCTCTTCAGCGACATGGTCAGGTCCGTGTCCTCCGCCAGCGTATCGGCCACAAAGCCGCCCATGTTTCTCACCGCTTCCGTCCGCCATGCCCCCAGCGCCCCCGGCACCACCGTGATGCAGTTCAGCAGATCGAACGCGCGCTTTTCCATGTTCTGGCTGGTGATGTATTCCAGCGCCTGCCAGCGCGTGATCCAGCTCGTGCGGTTGCCTACTTTCACGTTTCCGGCCACCGCTCCGGTCGCTTCGTCCGCAAAATGCCGCACCAGCCGCCCGATCGCCTCCGGATGCACCAGGGTGTCCGCGTCGATGGTCACCACGATTTCCCCCGCGCACATGGCCAGCGCCTGGTTCAGCGCCGCGGGCTTTCCCCGGTTCGCCTGGTGATGGATGCGCACGCGCGCCTCCGCGCCGAACCGGCTGTCCAGGATTTCCGCCGTACGGTCCGTCGACCCGTCGTCCACCACCACCACTTCCAGCCGCGGATATTCCGATCCAAGCGCCGAACGCACCGTCGCTTCGATGGCCGCCTCTTCGTTGTGCGCCGGGATCACCACGCTCACCAGCGGCTGGTACCCCGGATGATCCGGCTCCCTCCTCCGCAGCTTCTCCGCCAGCGCCAGCAGCCCGATGATCACCGCGCGCCCGCTCACCAGGATGATCCCGGCCAGAAAGATCACCGTCATGGTCATCCCCGCGAGGTTCGACAGATTGAACACAAACGAGTCCAGCCGCGAGAGCAACCATTCGTTGCCCGTCAGCGGCGGCATCACCTGCTCCCGCGTCTGCCCGATCAGCTCCGACACCGGAACCAGCTGCAATCCCTCCGCGCGAAGCCCGTCGATGATCTGCGGCAGCGCCGCCACCGTGGACGAGCGGTTGCCGCCTCCGTCGTGCAGCAGCACGATATTCCCTTTCCCCGCCCGCGCCTGCGCCAGCACCTGCTTCCGGATTTCCTCCGGCCCAGGCGGCGGCACTCCCCCCTCCGATCCCCAGTCGTGCGGATCGATCCGCGCTCCCACCAGCAGGTAGCCCAGCCGCTGCGGTATCGGCAGCAGCACCACTTCGTCCGCCGAATCCGGCTGGTGGTCGATCCCGTACGGCGGGCGGAACAGCAGGCTCTTCGTCCCCAGCCGCGATTCGATCACCAGTTCCGTCAGGTTCAGCTCCGTGCGGATGAACGTCTCCGATATATCCGTCGCGCTGAACCGCGGGTGCGTGTACGTGTGATTCCCCACCTCGTGCCCTTCTTCGTACATGCGCCGCAGCAGCCGCGGCGAGTCCTTGGCGTTCTCCCCGATCACGAAGAATGTGGCCGGCGCGTTCTTCTCCTTCAGGATGTCCAGGATTTTCGGCGTATAGGTTGGATCCGGTCCGTCGTCAAACGTCAGCGCCACTTTGTGCGGCGCCGCTCCCATCTGCTGCACCCGGTAGGTCTCCGGCAGTTTCGTGTACGTTTCGTCCGTGATCAGCCCCGTCGAGGCGTCGAATTCGGTCGTGCGCGTCCCCGGCGTCGGCGTCGAAAGGATCCGCCAGATGTCTCCGTCGCCCTCCAGCACCAGATCGTAACCGGGCGGAATCGTGTTCAGCTTCGCGCGCACCTCGTCCGCAGACGATTTCGCTTCGATCACCGCCCACAGCGACGGGTCCTCCGACCCCAGCCTCCACAGCGCCACCCCCCGCGCCGTCCGCGCTTCCGCCGCGCGGATTTCGTTGAACGCCGCCACCCCGTCCACCATCCACACCTGGTGCGTGCGGTTGTCGTCGTCCGAATAGGAAAAGTGCGCGTTCATCCGCTCCGAATCGAACTCGATGTCCGATTCCGCCTCCCCCGCGCGCACCACCGCGTCCTGAAAACTCAGCGCCTGCGCCGTCGGATGCCCTTCCTTTTTCGTTGCCGCAGGCCAGTCGTACGCGTAGCTCCCCACCGCCACGATCAGTTTTTGCGGCGGCACTTCCTCCAATGCCCGGTCGATGTTTTTCGTGTACCAGTCCTGCGACGCGATGGGCCCGGGCGGCGCCGTGGACCAGTGCTCGTCGTAATTCATCAGGATGATCGCGTCCACGTGCGGCGCGATCGCTTTGTAATCCATCCCGTTGTCCACCGCCGGCAGCGCCACCATCGTTTTCAGCCCCGCTCGGTGCAGCACCGCGCCCAGCTCGGAGAGAAACTCCCGGAACCCCGGCAGCGCGTGCTCCGGAAGCAGCTCGAAATCCACCACGATTCCCGCAAAATGGTTTCCCAGCGCGAATCCCAGCAGCTCGCTGGCCATCCGCCTCCGCGCTCGCGGGCTTTCCAGCGCCTTCGCCGTTTCCTCCGCGTGCCAGGCGTTCCCATCCGTGTCGTTCACCAGCGGCATGGTCGGCAGTTCCACGCCCAGATGGCTCTCCCAGGCGGCCAGCTTGGGGTCCAGCTCCTGGATCAATTTCCCGTCCGGGGA
>Ga0335077_10003644_pt1 | contig 18689 bp, 10 predicted proteins | sample Lox_Sample_31_FD_207151 | JGI IMG/M metagenome (GOLD analysis project Ga0335077, IMG submission 207151) | Soil microbial communities from Loxahatchee National Wildlife Refuge, Florida, United States - Lox_Sample_3.1 | ecosystem: Environmental > Terrestrial > Soil > Wetlands | place: USA... | reverse complement strand
GGGGTGAGTCGCCACCCGCCCCGGCCGCTCCACCGTGGTGTTCGTGGCGATGACCCCGGCCGCCCCGGTCGCCACCGCCACCTCCACCGCCTCGTCGAGAGCCTCCGGCGAGAGGTCGGGCGCGAGCTTCACGAGGAGCGGCTTCCCGAGCCGGCGCGCCCGCTCCACGCTGGCGCCGAGCAGGCGCTCGAGGGGGCCGCGCTCCTGCAGCGCCCGCAGCCCGGGCGTGTTCGGCGAGGAGAGGTTCACGACGAGGTAGTCGGCGAGCGCGCCAAGGCGTTCGATGCAGGCCACGTAGTCGTCCACCGCCCGCTCGTTCGGCGTGTCCTTGTTCTTGCCGACGTTCACGCCGAGCACGTAGCGGCGGCCCCGCGCCACGGCGGCGAGCCGCGCCGCACAGGCCTCGGCCCCCTCGTTGTTGAAGCCCATGCGGTTGATGATCGCCCGCTCCTCCGGGAGCCGGAAGAGCCGGGGCCTGGGGTTCCCGGCCTGAGGGCGCGGGGTGATGGTGCCGACCTCGACGTGGCCAAACCCGAGCGCGTGGATGCCCGGAGCCACGCCCTCCCCCTTGTCGAAGCCCGCCGCGAGCCCGAGCGGGCTCTCGAAGTCGAGGCCGAGCACGCGCACCCCGAGCGACGGCGACGGCCGGGGCCGGAGCGTCCGCGCGAGCGACGTCCGGCCGCCCCGGCGGAGGAGGGCGACCGCCCAGCCGTGGACCCGCTCCGGGTCGAAGAGGAAGAGGACCTTCCGCAGGGCCGACCAGATCACGGGCTCTTTCCCCCGCCGGAGGCGGCCGGCTCCGGAACCCCCAGCGCCTCGCGCAAGAAGGCGATCTCGACCTCCGCCACCCGCAGGACGGCCTCCGGCTCGGCGATGAGGTGGGTGAGCCCGGCGAGGGGCACGAAGAGGGCCGGCCGTCCCGCCCGGAAGAGGGCATCGGCGAGCTTGAGCGAGTGCAGGAAGAAGACGTTGTCGTCGGCGGTGCCGTGGAGGAGGAGGAGGGGGCGCTTCGCGCCCGCGGCATAGGTGAGGAGCGAGCTCTTCTCGTAGGCGCCCGGGGCCTCGGCAGGGAGCCCCAGGTAGCGCTCGGTGTAGTGGGTGTCGTAATCGCGCCAGTCGACCACCGGGGCGCCAGCCACGGCGGCCCGGTAGACGTCCGGGCGGCGGAGCACGGCGAGGGCTGCCAGGTAGCCGCCGAACGACCAGCCGGAGATGGCGACGCGGGAGAGGTCCATCTCCGGGACCTCCGCGGCGAGCGCCCGCAGGCCCTCCACCTGGTCGTCGAGCGCCGGCCCCGCGAAGTCCCCCTTCACGGCGCGTTCGAAGTCCCTCCCCAGCCGCATCGTCTCGCCCCGGTTCACGATGCGGACGACGATGAATCCCTGGTCGGCGCTCCACTGGAGGAGGGGGACCTCGGTCGCGAGCCGGAGCGGAGCGAGGTGGAGCGGCCCCCCGTAGACCTCCACGAGGACCGGGTACCTCGCGCCGGGCTTGAAGCTCCTCGGCCGGTAGACCGCCGCCGGGAGGCCCTGCCGCCCGACCCGTCGGATCTCCGGTCCCGGTCCCTCCGGCGGGGCGATGGCTACCGAGGGGAGCTCGGCGACAGGACTGCCATCGGGCGCGAACACCGCCTGGCGCGGCGGCCCGGCCCGGCCGGCGGCGACGACGACGAACGCTCCCCCGCCCTCGGAGAAACTCGCCGAGAGGGCCGCTGCGCGGGGAAGCCGGAGCGGGACCTCCTCCGGCTCCGACCCGGGGCCGACCCGGAAGAGCGACTCGGAGACGGGGTCGCCCCGGGTGCCCACGAAGTAGACGGTGCCCGTCCACGGGTCCACTCCCGCGAGGGAGACGAACCCGAATCGCGGCGGGACGAGCGAGGCCGCGAGCTCCCCGCCTGGGCCGCGGAGCTCCACCTCGGCCCCGCCGTTCCGCTCGGTGAACCAGAGGAAGCCCGTGCCGCCCGGGAGCGGCCGGGGGAAGGCGGGCTCGAGGTTCAGCCAGGCGGGATCCCGCTCCACGAGGAGCGTCGCCGTCCGACCGGTCTCCGGATCGGCCCCGAGGAGCAGCTCCTCGGTCTGGGCGCGGTTCTGCACGAGGACGAAGAGCGGTCCCCCTTTCTCCCACCGCACCTGCGCCAGGTAGGGGTACCGCGCCCGATCCCACGAGACCCAGGTGACCTCCCCGCCCGCCGCCGGAACCACCCCGAGCCGCACCTCGGCGTTGGCGCGCCCGGCCCGCGGGTAGGCGAGGCGGACCGGCTCCCGCTCCGGGCGGGCCGGGTCGCCGATGGCGAGTTCCTCCACCGCCGAGTCGTCTACCTCCGCGAAGGCGAGGAGGCGGGAATCCGGGGACCACCAGTAGCCCTCCCTCCGCCCCATCTCCTCCTGGGCCACGAACTCGGCGAGGCCGTGGGTCCGGTGGGCCGAGGCCCCGCTCGTCACCGCCCGCGAGCTCCCACCCGCGAGCTCGAGGACATGGAGCTCGCCGCCGCTCGCATAGGCGAGGTGTTCCCCGTCCGGCGCCAGCCTTGGATCGAGGGCGTCCGCCGGCAGGGGGAGGACCCGGATCTGTCCGGTCGCGAGGTCGGCCGCGTAGTGGCGGCCGCCTCCCTCGGCGACGGCGAGGCGGCCGTCCTTCGAGACCTCGAACCGGGTGACCCCCCGGGCGGTGATCCTCTGCCGCTCCAGGCGGGCGGCCGCGGCCTCCCCGAGCGCTCCCGTCCCCGGGAGCGCCTCCCCGTCCAAGAGCTTCCTCGTCTCCCCGCTGCCGAGGTCGAGCTCGAACAGGGACTGCGCCCCGGAGCGCGGGCCGGAGCGCAGGAAGAGGGCTCTCCTCCCCCCGGGCAGGAGCTTCGCCCCGACCGGCCGCCCGGCCCGGAAGGCCCGCGTGAGGGCATAGAGGCGGAGGAACGAGTCGCCCTCCTCCGGGACCTCGGGCGGGGGGAGAGCGGAGGCGAGTGAGGAGGTGCCGGCGGCGAGGACCGCGAGCGCCACGGTGAGTGCGCGCACCATGCCGCTCTCTACCACGAAGGCGCCCGCCCCCTACAGGGCCTTGTCCATCACCAGCGCATCCTCGCCGTCCTCGGCGTAGTAGCGGGGGCGGATCCCCACCTCCCGGTAGCCGAGCGTCCGGTAAAGGGAGATGGCGGCGGCGTTCGACCGCCGCACCTCGAGCATGGCCATCCGCGCCCCCTGCTCCCGGGCCCGACTCTCCGCCTCGCCGAGCAGCGCCCGCGCCACCCCGCGCCTCCGGGCCTCCGGGTCGACGGCCACGTTGAGCACGTGGAACTCGTCGTGGACGAGCCAAGCGATGAGGAACCCCCGTAGAATCTCCTGGCCCGGTGCCTCTGCGGGCGAGGCGGCGAGGAGGACCGTCGAGAACTCGTGGGAGAGCTCGCGTCGAACCATCTCCTCGGACCAGGGGTGGGCGAAGGCGGCCCGCTCGATCTCCATCACCCGCGGCAGGTCCGAGGCGCGCATGCGCCGGAAGGCGAGCCGCTCTTCCCCGGCGCCGATCACCTCGGCCCCTTCGCGAAGTCGACGATGACGCGGATCTCGCTGCGCGCCCGGAGGTCGGAGAGGAGCGCCCGGGTCTCGGTGTTCGCCCGCTCCTCCGTCGCCCGGGCCCGCACCGCCTCCTTCACGTCCGCGAAGGGCGCCCCCCCGAAATCCGCGGAGTGGCTCCCGTAGTAGGCCTCCGCGTCCGCGTCGCTCACCCGCAGGCGCCCGAGCCGGGATTGCAGGTAGCGCTGTCCCCGGAGCGTCCGGCGCAGGGTCCCGAGGAGCTCCTCCTCGGTGAGGTCGAGCTCGAAGAGGAAGGCCCGGTAGTCCTCGACTCGGCGGAAGACCTCCTTGAAGCGCGCCAGCTGCGCGAGCGCCTCCGTGCGCTCGACCTCGAAGACCTTGAGGCGCACCGCCTCCTCGTAGAGGAGGTACTGGTCGACGTACCAGTCGAGCGAGGCCTGGAGCGCCATGGCGTCGAGCGGCCGGAAGGCGGCTTCGATGGCGCCCGCCGACACGAGCGCAATGCGCCCCTCCTCCTCCACCTTGGAGAGCGTGATGACGCGCGCCTCTCCGCCCGCGGACCGTACGACGGCGACCACCTCGTCGGCGAGCTTGCCCCGGCCCGGAGCGCTCGCGGCCGGTCCCTCCCCCCGCCCGGCCGCGGGCAGGGTCCCCCCGAGCGCGGCCGCGGCGACGAGGACGGCCCGGAGGGGGGAATGGGTCTCCGAGCGCGCGAACACGGGGGGATATTAGCCCCCGCCCCCACCGCGGGCGAGAGCGAACATTGACGAAGGGCGCAGCGGCGTTACGTTTTCCTCCGTGCCCGACCGCGACCTCTACGCCGTCCTTGGAGTCCCGAAGACTGCGTCGACCGACGAGATCCGCAAGGCCTACCGCCGCCTCGCGAAGAAGTACCACCCGGACATGAACCCGGGGAACAAGCAGGCCGAGGAAAAGTTCAAGGAGATCACGGCCGCGCACGAGGTGCTAAACGACCAGAAGAAGCGGAAGCTCTACGACGAGTTCGGCCCCGACGCGCTCCGGACCGGCTTCAACGAGAAGACGGCCGACGCGTACCGGCAGTGGAAGGAGCGCGGCGGGAGGCCCGGCCAGCAGGTCCCCTTCGATCTCGGCGACTTCGAGACCGTGAACGTCGGCGGGTTCGGCGACTTCGACTTCGGGGAGATCTTCGGCGACCTCTTCGGCGGGCGGGCGCGGGCCGGGACCCGCCGGGGGGCGCCCCGGGCGATCCCCGGGCAGGACAGCGAGGCGGAGCTCGCCGTGGACCTCCGCGACGCGGTGCTGGGCGCCGAGCGGGATCTCAGCATCGACCACCGGACGCTCCGGGTGAAGATCCCCCCCGGCGTGAGCGACGGCTCCCGCATCCGGCTCGCCGGCCAGGGCGGGCCGGGGAGCGGGGGCGGGCCGCCCGGGGACCTGTACCTCGTGGTCCGGCTCCGGGAGCACCCCTCGGTGCGGCGGGAGGGGCGGGACCTGTACGTGGACCTCCCTCTCACCATCCCCGAGGCGGCGCGCGGCGGGCAGGTGGTGATGCCGACCTTCGAGGGGCCGGTCCAGCTCCGGATCCCGCCCGGGTTCCAGTCGGGCAAGCAGCTCCGGCTGCGCGGCAAGGGGCTCCCCGATCTCAAGGGGGGCACCCGCGGGGACCTCTACGCGGTGGCGAAGATCATGCTCCCCGAAGAGGGCGAGGGGCTCGAGAACGCCGTGAAGTTGCTCGAGCGCCTCTACAAGGGTGATCCGCGAGCCGGCCTCTCGTTGTAGAAGGGGCCCATGGGAATCTTCGACCTCTTTGGCACCCGGGAGTCCCGGGACCAGGCGGCGCTCAAGCGGCTAGCTCAGAAGCTGACGCAAAAGTGGGGCCCCCCGGAGAACCGGGAGAAGGCCATCGACCAGCTCGCCGAGATGGGGACCCCCGCCGCGCTCAAGACCCTGTGCTTGCGGTTCACCGTCCGGTCCGAGGTCGGCATCCAGGACGATGAGGAGAAGGAGCGCACCCGGGCCATCCTCGTCGAGGCCGGGGCCGACGCGCTCGGGTCGGTGAAGGAGTTCATCGCCGAGCAGGAGTCGGGGATCGCCTGGGGGCTCCGGGTCCTCGCCGCGCTCGCCCCGCCGGAGGAGGTGCTCAGCATCGTCCTCGGGCTGCTGAAGCGCCTTTCCGGGGAGTACACCCGGGACCCCGAGAAGAAGCTCGTCCTCCTAGCCTGGCTCCTCGAGCACCCGGACCTCCTCGCCCGCACCCCCGCCGCGGGCGAGACGGTGGAGGGCGCCGCGGTACCGCTCCTCGAGGACTTCGTGGACGACGTCCGCATCGGGGCCGCGCGGGTGCTGGCCGCCGCCCCGGCGAGCGCCGGTGCGCGGGACGCCCTCATCGCGCTGCTGCTCCGGGACCGGGACAACGCCCGCGTCCGCGGAGAGGTCCTGCAGGGGCTCGCCCACATGGGCGCCGACGTGAAGGGGCACCGCCCGGACGTCGAGTCCCTCCTCGTCGAGCCCTTCTTCCTCGACCGAGAGGCCCGAGTGAAGAAGCGCGGCATCTAGGGCACCGCCCGCGAACCAGATAGACTCCCATCGTGGATACCGGAGCGCGCGACTCGCCGGTCCGCCGGGCCCGGCCCGGCCCGCTCGGTCGCTGGTTCGCCCCCATCCGGCTGCCGGAGGACCTGGAGCACCAGCTCCGCGACCTCACCTCCCGGGGCAGCGTGGTCTTCGTGATGCGCTCCTCCGGGCTCATCAACTACTTGTACCTGAAGTGGCTCCTCCGGCAGCTCCGGCTGCCACCGCTCCGCGTGGCCGTGAACTTCGTCGGCCTCTTCGGCTGGCTCGCGGCGGTGTGGCGCGGGCGCCGCGCCCTCCTCGAGTCCGTGTCCCGCGGCCGCTCCTCGGCGGTCGTGTTCCTGAACGCCCATGAGGCGCGGCGGGACCCGTTCTCCTCCCTGGTGGGCCGCCAGCGAGCGCTCGACCGCCCCATCTACCTCGTGCCCCTCATCCTGGTGTGGAGCCGGCGCGCGCAGCGGCTCCGGGCGCCCATCTGGGACGCGGTCTGGGGCTCCCCGGAGTCGCCCACCACGCTCCCGGCGGCGGTCGCCTTCCTGCGCAACTTCCGGCGGGCTTTCCTCCGGGTGGGGAAGCCCTTCGACCTCCGGGCCTTCCTCGCCGACCGGGCCGGGGAGGCCGACGCCGCGCTCGCTCGCAAGGTCCGGGGCACGCTCTACCACCACCTCTCCAAGGAGCTCCGAGCGGCGGTGGGCCCGCCGCTCAAGGCCCCGTCCCGGGTCGAGGAGAAGGTCATGCGCGACCGCCACGTCCGCCAGGTCCTGGCGCACGTGTCCCGGGGCCGGTCCAAGGCCTCCGCGGAGCGGGAGGCGCGCCGGGACCTCCGGGAGATCGCGAGCCGCTACTCCCCCCTCTTCATCGACTTCGTCCGCCCCGTCCTCCGGTTTGTGTTCGCGCGGCTGTATGAGCGCATCGAGGTGGACGAGAAGGGGATCGCGGAGGTGCGCCGCCTAGCCGTCGACAACCCCATCGTGCTCTGCCCCTCCCACAAGAGCCACGTCGACTACCTCATCCTCTCCTACGTCTTCTACGAGAACGGGCTCACCCCCCCGCACGTGGCCGCCGGGATCAACCTCGCCTTTTGGCCCTTCGGGACCATCGCCCGCTGGGGCGGGGCCTTCTTCATCCGCCGCAGCTTCCGCGGGGACAAGGTCTACAGCGCCACCCTGCGCGCCTACGTGAAGTACCTCTTGCGGGAGCGCTTCACCCAGGAGTTCTTCCCCGAGGGGGGTCGCACCCGGACCGGGAAGCTCCTCTTCCCCAAGACCGGACTCTTCTCCATGGAGGTCGACGCCTGGCTCGACGGGGCGGCGAACGACGTCCTCTTCGTACCCCTGGCTGTCGACTACGAGCGGCTGGTGGAGGGCTCGAGCTACGCCCGCGAGCTCGCCGGGGGCGAGAAGAAGAAGGAGAGCTTCGGCGACCTCCTCGGGACCCCGCGCGTGCTCCTGCGCCGCTACGGCCGCATCTACGTGCAGTTCGGCAACCCGGTGTCGCTCCGCCAGCTCGCCGAGCAGCGGGCGGACCTGGGAGCGGCCTCCCTCACCCTCGAGGACGACGACCGGGAGGTCGACTCGAAGAGGGGCCTCGTCCAGCAGCTCGCGAACCGGGTGGCCTCGGGCATCGCGGAGGTGGTGACGGTGACGCCGGTGAGCCTCGTCGCCACGGCGCTCCTCGCGCACGTGCGCCGGGGGGTCTCCGCCGAGGAGGTGGGGCGGCGCGTCGGGCTGCTGCGGGACCTCGCGGCCAAGGAGAACGCGCGAATGGCCGTGGAGCTCGTGGACGCCCCGACCGACCCGCAAGGGCCGGGCCCGGTGGGGAAAGCCCTCGCCACCCTCGCAGCCGACAAGGCGGTCGCGGTGCGGAAGGCGGCCGGGCACGTCATCTACCAGGTCTTCGAAGAGAAACGCCCTTTCCTCGACTTCCACCGCAACGTCACCCTGAGCCGCTTCGCCGCCCTTTCCCTCGTCGCCGTCGCCGCGCGGTCGCTCCCCTCGGGCGCTCCCCTCGAGGAGGTCCGCGACGCGGTACGCTGGCTCTCCCGCCTCTTCAAGCTCGAGTTCATGTACCCGGTCGGCACCACCTTCGAGTCCGTGTTCAACGAGAAGCTCGCCGTGCTCGCCCGGCTCGGGCTCGCGGGCGCGGAGGAGGGCTCGCTCCGGCTAGGGAAGGACCGGGAGACCCTCGACTTCCTGGCCGACATGATCCGCCCCTACCTCGAGGCCTACCGGCTCGCCGGGGAGACGGTGCGCTTTGCGGGGAACGAGGGCCTGCCCCTTGACCGAAAGGCCCTAGTGCAGCAGGCGCTCGAGCGGGGGCGCCTCGACTTCCTCGCCGGCCGGATCCTGCTCCGCGAGTCGCTCTCCAAGGCCACCCTGGAGAACGCCATGGAGTGGCTCTCCGGGCAGGGGGTCTTCGCGCTGAACGAGGCCGGAAAGCGAGTGCTCTCGGACCCATGGAAGGCGGAGCTCTCGAAGCAGCTCGTCGACAGGATCGGCCGCTTCCTCCCGGCCTGACCCCCGTCAAGGGGAGGCCTCGTCCCTCTTTCTTTGGCCCAAGCGTTCGGGCTATTCTGCGCCTCCCTCCCCTCCCGCGCTGCCGCGGCGAGGGTTTGCGCTGTTCACATCTTTCGGAACACAGACCCCAGGAGACACGACGATGGGTGACCGGATTCTTCACAAGGGCCTGAAAAGCAAGGTGATGTCCGCGGAGGCCGCGGCTGCCCTGATCCCGAACGGCTCGGTGGTGGGCATGTCGGGCTTCACCGGCGCCGGCTACCCCAAGGCGGTGCCCATGGCGCTCGCCAAGCGGGGGCTCGACGAGCGGATCAAGGGACAGAAGTACCGCCTGCGGGTCCTGACCGGCGCCTCCACGGGCCCGGAGCAGGACACGATCATGAGCGTCACCGAGACGCAGGAGTTCCGCTTCCCGTACCAGGGCGACGCGGCCGCGAGAGAGAAGATCAACGCGGGCCTCATCGAATACCAGGACATGCACCTGTCCCACGTGGGGACGCTCGTCCGCTACGGGTACTACGGCAAGGTGAACTTCGCCATCGTCGAGGTGATGAAGATCCGCGAGGACGGCTCGCTCATCTACAGCTCCTCCTGCGGCGGCAACAACGTCTACCTGGAGCACGCCGAGAAGATCATCCTCGAGGTGAACAGCTGGCAGGACGAGCGGCTCGAGGGGATGCACGACATCTACTCGGTGAACCCCAAGCACGGTGAGCGGAAGCCCATTCCCCTCCTCACCACCGACGGCCGCGTGGGCTCGCCCTACCAGACCATCGACCTTTCCAAGGTGGTCGCGGTGGTGGAGACGAACACCGCCGACCGCAACGCCCCCTTCAAGGCCCCCGAGGACATCCACAAGAAGATCGCCCAGCACATCCTCGACTTCCTCGACGGCGAGGTGAAGGCGGGCCGCCTTCCGAACAACCTCACCCCGCTTCAGTCCGGGGTGGGCAACATCGCGAACGCGGTGCTCGTCGGCCTGAACGAGGGCAAGTTCGAGAACATGACGAGCTACACCGAGGTGGTCCAGGACGGCATGCTCGACCTCCTCGACTCGGGCAAGCTCAAGGTCGCCTCGGCCACGGCCTTCTCGGTCTCCCCGGCGGGCCAGGTGCGCTTCAACAAGGACATCGATCGCTACCGCAAGCAGATCATCCTCCGCCCCCAGGAGGTCTCGAACAACCCCGAGGTCATCCGCCGCCTGGGCTGCATCGCCATGAACGGGTTCGTCGAGGCCGACATCTACGGGCACGTGAACTCCACCCACATCGCCGGCAAGGGCATCGAGAACGGCATCGGCGGCTCGGGCGACTTCGCCCGCAACTCCGCCTACACGATCTTCATGTCCCCCGCGACCGCCAAGGACGGCAAGATCTCCGCTATCGTCCCCTTCGCCTCGCACATCGACCACACCGAGCACGAGGTGAACGGCATCGTCACCGAGTACGGCTACGCGGACCTCCGCGGCAAGAGCCCGAAGGAGAAGGCGAAGGAGGTCATCGAGAAGGCGGCCGCCCCGGAGTTCAGGCCCATCCTCTGGGACTACGTGAAGCGCGCCATGAAGAACCCGAGCGCCGGCCTCCACTCCCCGCACATGTTCGAGGAGGCGTTCTCCTTCCACACCCGGTACCTCAAGACCGGGGACATGCGCCCCAAGAAGTAGCCGGGTACGCGAGAGAGTCTCACGGGCGGCCGCTCCGGCGACGGGGCGGCCGCTTTTCATTCCCGGCTGGTAGAGTGGCTCGATGGACCTCGACCTCGACCTCGCCCTCGCGACCGCCCGCCGCGCCGTGGAGGCGGCCGCCGGGGCCAGCCTCCCCCACTTCCGGCGCGGGGTCCGCGTGGAGGTGAAGCCGGACCGGACGCCGGTCACCGCCGCCGACCGGGACTCGGAGGCGGCGATCCTCGACGTCCTCCGAGCCGCTTTCCCCGCGCACGCGGTCCTCGGCGAGGAGACCGGGACCCACGCCGGAGCGACGGAGACGCGCTGGATCGTCGACCCCATCGACGGGACCCGCGGCTTCACCCGCGGCGGCTCCTTCTGGGGGCCGCTCGTGGCGCTCGAGCACGAGGGGGAGATCGTGGCCGGCGCCATGGGGATGCCGGCCCTCGGCGAGACCTACTGGGCGGCGCGCGGGCGGGGCGCGTTTCTCGCGCGCGGCGGGGAGGCCCCGGTACAGCTCCAGGTCTCCGGCATCCGGGACTGGGCCGAGTCCACCCTCTCCCTGGGGGAGTTCCGCGGCCTCTTCACCCCGGAGCGCGAGCGCGCCCTCGTGGATCTCGGGAGCGCGGCCGCGCAGGCCCGCTGTTACGGCGACCTCGCCGGAGCCGCCATGGTGCTCCTCGGTCGCGCCGAGGCCTGGGTGGAGGCCGGGGTGAAGATCTGGGACATCGCCCCACTCAAGATCCTCGTCGAGGAGGCCGGCGGGCGCTTCACCGACCTCGCGGGCAGGGCCACCGTCGAATCTGGGAACTGCCTGCTCTCGAACGGCCTCGTCCACGGCCCATTGCTCGCGGCCCTCGGCCGCGCGCCCTGAAGGGCCTCCCGGGGCGTCGGGTCCTCTCAGGGCGACTGGGCCGCCTCGGCGGGCTTCGCCGACGCGGTCCGATCCCGGTCGGGCTTCTCCCCGCTCGACGCCTCGTCGCCGGAGGGCATCTGGGACGAGTCCCAGCCCCCACCCAGAGCCTCGATGAGCTGCACGCTCGCCACCATCTGCTGCGAGCGCAGCGAGACGAGCGTCTGCCGGTTGCTGAGCAGCGTCGTCTGTGCCGTGATCACGTTCAGGTACGGGTCGATGCCGAGCCGGTAGCGGTCGGTGGCGATGGCAAGGCTTCGCTCGGCGGCCCGGATCGCAGTCTCCTGCTGCCCGATCTCCTTGGAGAGGATGCGGAGCGCGGCCAGGTTGTCCTCCACCTGCTGGAAGGCGGTGAGCACCGTCTGGCGGTAGTTCGCCACCGTCTGATCGTAGGCGGCCTGGAACTGCTCGACGGTGGCCCCGCGCAGCCCGGCGTCGAAGATGGTCTCCGCGAGCGAGGCGCCGAGCGCCCACACCCGACTCGGCCAGGAGAGGAGGTTCGAAAGCGAGCTGCTCTCGAAGCCGGCCGAGGCGGTGAGCGTCAGGGTCGGGTAGTAGGCGGTGACCGCCACGCCGATCTGCGCGTTCGCCTGGGCCATGAGGCGCTCGTTCGCGGCCACGTCCGGGCGCCGCTCGAGGAGCTCCGACGGGACTCCGAAGGGGATCGCCGGAGGGTGGGCGGTGAGCGTGCCCGACGGCACGGAGAGGGAGGACGGTGCCTGGCCGGTGAGGAGCGCGATGGCGTGCTCGTACTGGGCCCGGGCCACCCCGACGCCGGTGGCCTGAGCCTCGGTGGAGTCGAGCTGGGTCTCCGCCTCGGCCACGGACTCCTCGGAGTCGATGCCGGTCTCGAAGAGGGCGCGGGTGAGCTTCGAGGACTCCCGGTAGGCGACCACCGTGGCGTCGAGCACCTCCCGCAGGGAGTCCTGGCTGCGGAGCTGGAAGTAGGCGACGGCGAGCTGCGCCTGCGCGGTGAGCCGGGTGTTCTCGAGGTCGGCCGCGCTCGCCTGGGCGGCAGCCACGTTTCCCTTCACCGTGTTCGCCACCCGCCCGAAGAGGTCCGGCGCCCAGGACGCCTCGAGCGGCAGGGAGTACTGGGTGTAGGTTCCCGCCACGCTCCCGGGCGCGTTGGCGGACAGCCGGGAAACCCCGGCGCTCGGGTTCACCGACAGGGTGGGGAAGTACTGGCTTCGGGCTTCCCTCACCATGGCCCGCGCCTGAGCGTAGCTCGCGAGGGCGGCGGCCACGTTCTGGTTGGAGATGTTCACCTTCTCCTCGAGCGCGTTGAGCTCCGGGTCCCCGTACATCTCCCACCACTTGCCCTTGAGCACCCCGTCCTTCGGGGCCGCGGTCTTCCAGCCCTCGGTGTTCTTCGCGTCCGCGGGGGTGAGCTCCTTGTAGGCCGCCGGCGTCTCCGCGGCCGGCTTCTCGTACTTCGGGCCGACGCACCCGGCGAAAAGGAGCGCCGCAAAGAGGAACTCCGGTCCCCTCCCCGCCCCCGCCGGGAGACGGAGTCTCCCGCTGCGCCCCGAGAAATGCCGGATCGTCATGCCCGCCTCCGCTCGCCCGCGCCCAGAAGGCCGGGACTGTGGCCGCGCCCGGTCACGCTTTGCCCTCGCGCTCCGCCGCGGCGTCGGCGCCCCGGCCCGCCCGGCGCCGCTCCCGCCTCCGCTGCATCCGCAGCCTGATGCGGTCGAAGGTCAGGTACACCACCGGGGTGGTGTAGAGGGTGAGGAGCTGGCTCATGATGAGCCCGCCCACGATGGTGATCCCGAGGGGCCGGCGGAGCTCGGAGCCGGTGCCCGTCCCCAAGGCGAGCGGCAGGGCGCCGAAGAGCGCCGCCATGGTGGTCATCATGATGGGGCGGAAGCGCAGGAGGCAGGCCTCGGTGATGGCGTCCTTCGTGCTCTTCCCCTCCTGCCGCTCCGCCTGGAGCGCGAAGTCGATCATCATGATGGCGTTCTTCTTCACGATGCCGACGAGGAGCACGATGCCGATGATGGAGATGACGTTCAGGTCATTCCGGGAGACCAGGAGCGCGAGCATCGCCCCCACGCTCGCCGGCGGCAGGCTGGAGATGATGGTGAGCGGGTGGACCAGGCTCTCGTAGAGGATGCCGAGGACGATGTAGACGGCGAGGAGCGCGGTGAGGATGAGGAGGGGCTCGGTAGTGAGCGACTCCTGGTAGGCCTGCAGCGTGCCGGTGAAGAAGCTCCGGATGGTCGCCGGCGCCCCGAGCTTCCGCTGCGTCTGGTCGATCCGCAGGGTGGCGTCGGAGAGGGACACGTTCTGCGCCAGGTTGAAGGAGGTGGTGACCGATGGGAAGAGCCCGGTGTGGTTGATGGCGAGCGGGATGGTGCTCGCCTCGGCCTTCACCAGGGCCGCGAGCGGGATGCTGCCGCCCGTCTTCGACTGCAGGTAGACGTTCCTCAGGGCCTCCGGGCTCTGGGTGTACTCCGGAGCGGCCTCGAGCACCACGTAGTACTGGTTGAGCTGGGAGTAGATGATGGAGACCTCGGCCTGGCCGAAGGCGCTGTAGAGGACGGAGTCGAGCGACTGCGCGGTGAGGCCGAGCTTCGCTGCGGAGGCGCGGTCGAAGGTGAGGTACTCGTCGAGCCCGCCGTTCTGCTGGTCCGAGTTCACGTCCTGGAGGCCGGGGAGCGTCCTCATCTCCTTCAGGATGGCCGGGCCCCAGCGGAAGAGGTCCTGCACGGTATCGGCCTGGAGGGTGTACTGGTACATCGCGTTCGAGAGCCTGCCCCCGATGCGGATGTCCTGCGCCGCCTGCAGGAAGACCGCGGCCACCGGCAGCCGGTTGAGCCTGGCGCGCAGGCGGTTGATGATCTGCGGAGCGCCCACCTTCCGCTCTGCGAGCGGCTTCAGCGCGATGAAGACGAAGCCGGTGTTGGTGGCCCCGCCTCCCCCGGTGAAGTCGACGACGTTGTCGACGGCGGGGTCGGCCTTGATGGTGTCCGCGATCGTTTTCAGGGACTCGTTCATCACCAGGAAGGAGGCGTCCTGCGGCCCCTGCACCCCGCCGGCGATGGCGCCGGTGTCCTGCTGCGGGAAGAAGCCCTTCGGCATCTCGACGACGAGCGCCACGTTGAGCACCACCGTGAAGGTAAGGATGACGAGGGTCAGCGCCGGGTGGGCGAGCACCAGCCGCAGGCTCCGCTCGTACCAGGAGAGCACTCGCTGGAAGGCCCTCTCGCTTGCCCAGTAGAGCCGCCCGTGCTGGACCTCGCGCTCGTCCCGGAGGAGGTGGGCGCACATCATCGGCGTGGTGGTGAGCGAGATCACCATGGACACGACGATGGCGGTGGAAAGGACGACCGCGAACTCGCGGAAGAGGCGGCCGACGATGCCGCCCATCATGAGGAGGGGGATGAAGACGGCCACCAGCGACACGCTGATGGAGAAGACGGTGAAGCCGATCTCCTCCGCCCCCTTGAGGGCGGCCGCGAAGGCGCTCATCCCGCTCTCGCGGTGGCGGGTGATGTTCTCCATCACCACGATGGCGTCGTCCACCACGAAGCCGGTGGAGATGGTGAGCGCCATGAGGGAGAGGTTGTCGATGCTGTACCCGAACAGGTACATGACGGCGAAGGTCCCGACGAGGGACACGGGGACGGCGATGCCCGGGATGAGGGTGGCTCGGCCGCTCCGGAGGAAGACGAACACCACCACGATGACGAGGGCGATGGAGATGACGAGCGTCCTCTCCACGTCCGCGACAGAGGCGCGGATGGTGGTCGTCCGGTCGAGGACCACGGTGATGTCGATGCCGTGGGGGATGCTCGCCTGGACGGAGGGGATCTCGCGGCGAATGGCCTCCACGGTGTTGATGATGTTGGCGCCGGGCTGGCGGTAGACGATCAACACCACGGCGCGCCGGCCGTTCAAGTAGCCGGCGGCGCGCACGTTCTGGACGGAGTCGGTGACCTCGGCGACGTCGGAGAGCCGGACGGCCGCGCCGTTCTTGTAGCCGACGACGAGCGGCTTGTAGTCCTCGGCGCGGGAGATCTGGTCGTTGGCGAGGATGTCCGCGGTGACGATCCCGTCGGAGATCTGCCCCTTGGGGAGACGGGCGTTCTGGAGGGAGAGCAGCTTCTGCACGGTCGCGAAGTTGAGGCCGTAGGCCGCGAGCCGCGCAGGGAGGACGTCGACCCGGACCGAGGGCAGCGCTCCCCCGCCGACGTTCACCTGGCCGACGCCCCGGATCTGCGAGAGCTTCTGCTGCACGATGGTGCTCGCCGCGTCGTAGAGCCGGGCGGGCCCGTACTTTTCCGAGGTGAGGCCCAGGACCATGATGGGCGCGTCCGCCGGGTTCACCTTCCGGTAGGTCGGGTTCCCCGGCAGGTTCGCGGGCAGGTAGCTCCGGGCGCTGACGATGGCGGCCTCCACGTCGCGGGCCGCCCCGTCGATGTCCCGGTTTAGGTCGAACTGGATGGTGACGATGGTGTTGCCGAGCGAGCTCGCCGAGGTCATCTCCGCCACGCCGGCGATGTGGCCGAGCTGCCGCTCGAGCGGGGTGGCGACCGAGGAGGCCATGATCTCGGCGCTCGCCCCCGGGAGCGTGGCCGCCACCGAGATGGTGGGGAAGTCCACCTGCGGCAAGGGCGCCACCGGCAGCACCTGGAAGGCCACGGCCCCGGCGAGCGCGATGGCCACGGTGATGAGGGTGGTGGCGACCGGCCGCCGGATGAAGGGGGCGGAGATGTTCATGCGACCCAGCGGATCACGGCGGCGAACTCTCGGGGGCGGCCTGCCTCGCCTTCCGCCCGAAGCGGTGGGCGAGGTTGTCGAAGAAGATGTAGATGACCGGGGTCGTGTAGAGGGTGAGGACCTGGCTCAGGAGGAGCCCGCCCACCATGGAGATCCCGAGGGGCCGGCGGAGCTCGGCGCCGAAGCCCCTCCCGAGCGCGAGCGGGAGGCCAGCGAGGAGCGCGGCCATGGTCGTCATCATGATGGGCCGGAACCGGAGCAGGCAGGCCTCGAAGATGGCGTCGGTGGCGCTCAGGTTCCGCGTCCGCTCCGCGTCGAGGGCGAAGTCGACCATCATGATGCCGTTCTTCTTCACGATGCCGATGAGGAGGATGATCCCGATGAGCGCCACCACGGAGAGGTCCTGCCGGAAGACGATGAGCGCGAGGAGCGCGCCCACTCCGGCGGAGGGGAGCGTGGAGAGGATGGTGATGGGGTGCACGAAGCTCTCGTAGAGGACCCCGAGGACGATGTAGACGGCCACCAGCGCGGCCAGGATGAGGAGGGGCTCGTTCGAGAGAGAGTTCGTGAAGGAAGCGGCGGTGCCCTGGAACTGGGCCTGGAGGCTCGCCGGCATGTGCATGTCCTTCTGCACCCGGTCCACCGCCTCGATGGCCTCGCCGAGCGCCGCGTCCCGCGCCAGGTTGAAGGAGACCGTGATGGCGGGGAACTGGCCCTGGTGGGTGATGGAGAGCGACTCGTTCCGCTCCTCGAAATGGGAGAAGGCCGCGAAGGGGACGGCGCTGCTCATCGCGGAGCTCGTCGCCCCCGCCGAGGTCGACCCCCGGCTCGGGGTCGCGCTCGTGGCCAGGGCGCTCGTCGGGGGGACGAAGGTGTTCGCCGACGGGGTGTAGAGGGCGGTGGCGGTGAGGGCGTTCGATCCGGCCGCGGCCGACCCAGACGACGAGTAGGAGTTGGAGGCCGCGAGCCCCGTCGCCGACGACGAGGCGCTCGACTGGATGTAGAGGTGGCTCAACATGTCCGGCTTCTGCTGGAAGCGCGGCTCGCTCTCCAGGATGACGTGGTACTGGTTGAGCTGCGTGTACATGGTGTTGATCTGGCGCTGGCCAAAGGCGTCGTAGAGCGTGTTGTCGATGGTGGCCGGCGCGATCCCGAGCCGCGAGGCACTGACCCGGTCGATCGCCAGGTAGAGCGCCCTCCCTCCGAGCTGCTGGTCCGTGGCCACGTCCTCGAGCTCGGGGAGCTCCTTCAGGCGGGTCACGAAGCGGTTCGTCCACTCGTTCAGCTCGTCGATGTCCGGGTCCTCCAGGGCGTACTGGTACTGGGTGCGGCTCACCCGATCGTCCACGGTGATGTTCTGGACCGGGGTCATGAAGAGCTCGATGCCGGAGACGGCCTGGAGCTTCGGCTTCAGACGGCGGATGACGTCCGAGGCGGAGAGCCCTCGCTCCTCGAGCGGCTTCAGGTTGATCGACATCCGCCCGCTGTTCAGCGTGGTGTTCGTCCCGTCCGCCCCGATGAAGGAGGAGAGGCTCTCCACTGCCGGATCGGCGAGGATCACCTTGGCGAGCGCGCGCTGGCGCTCCGCCATGGCCTCGAACCCGACCTCCGCGGGCGCCTGGGAGATCCCCTGGATCAACCCGGTGTCCTGCACCGGGAAGAACCCCTTGGGGATGACGACGTAGAGGAGGACGGTGAGGACGAGCGTCCCCGCCGCCACGAGCAGGGTCGCGGTCTGGTAGCGGAGCACGACCCGGAGCGTCCGGCCGTAGAAGGCGATCATGCCGTTGAAGCCCCGCTCGAAGGCTTGCTGGACCCGGTTCTGACCCTCCTTCCCGGTGTGGCGGAGGATGCGCGCGCTCATCATGGGCGTGAGCGTCAGGGAGACCACCGCGGAGAAAACGATGGTGACCGCCAGGGTGACGGCGAACTCCCGGAAGAGCCGCCCCACCACGTCCCCCATGAAGAGGAGCGGGATGAGGACCGCGATGAGCGACACGGTGAGGGAGAGGATGGTGAAGCCGATCTGCTCCGCCCCCTTGAGCGCCGCCTCGAGCGGCTTCTCCCCCTGCTCGATGTAGCGGGAGATGTTCTCGATCATCACGATGGCGTCGTCGACGACGAAGCCGGTGGCGATGGTGAGGGACATGAGGGACAGGTTGTCCAGGCTGTAGCCGAGGATGTACATCACCGCGAGCGTGCCGATGAGGGAGAGCGGCACCGCCACGCTGGGGATGATGGTGGCGTAGACGCTGCGCAAGAAGAGGAAGATGACGAGGACCACGAGCCCGACCGTCAGGAAGAGCTCGAACTCCACGTCGTCGACCGAGGCCTGGATGCTGGTGGTGAGGTCGGTGAGGGTGTGGACCTGGATGCTCTTCGGCAGGTTGCTCGTGAGCCGGGGCAAGAGCAGCTTGATGCGCTTCACCACGGCGATGGTGTTGGCGCCGGGCTGTCGCTGGACGTTCACGACCACCGCGGGCGTCTCGTTCATCCAGGCCGCCAGGTTGTTGTTCTCCACGCCGTCCACGATCTGCGCCACGTCGGTGAGCATCACCGGCGAGCCGTTGCGGTAGGCGACGACGACGCTCCGGTAGTCGGCGCTGCTCAGGAGCTGATCGTTGGCGTCGATCTGGTAGTCCTGCCGGGGCCCGTCGAAGTTGCCCTTGGCGGCGTTCACCGAAGCCTGGGTGACCGCGGTCCGCAGGTCCTCGAAGTTGATGCCGTAGGAGGCGAGCGCCTCGGGCTTCACCTGGATGCGAACCGCCGGGATTTGCCCGCCGCTGATGCTCACG
>Ga0335077_10003643_pt1 | contig 18691 bp, 13 predicted proteins | sample Lox_Sample_31_FD_207151 | JGI IMG/M metagenome (GOLD analysis project Ga0335077, IMG submission 207151) | Soil microbial communities from Loxahatchee National Wildlife Refuge, Florida, United States - Lox_Sample_3.1 | ecosystem: Environmental > Terrestrial > Soil > Wetlands | place: USA... | reverse complement strand
CGGCGCACAAACAGCAGACTAGTGGCTCAAGCGCAGGACTTGCGAGGATATGGTCAAAAACGCCTGGGTTAACTCGGTCTTGCTCGATGAGTAGATGTAAGTGCCAACGGGTTGCGTGGAATAATGAACGCACGTCGATTCCTCCGAGCAGGCGCTATATGTTGGCGGGTTATTGTACAAGTCCCCGTTTGGATCGTTGGCGATGCGCTGAAGCAGGATGTTATCTGGCGGGTCACCCGTGCGCGGCGATGACGTACAGCTTGGGCTGCAGTTTCCGCCGAGCCCGATCACGAAAAAATAGGCCGGAAGGGTACTGTTGGTTCGCATCTGATAGGCTGCGTTGTCGGTCGCATTGAGGACGGCCTTGTGGTAATTGGTCCATACCGTCGAGTTGCTTCCAGCGAGCGAAAGATATGTACCGCTACCGGAAGTCACGGTGGTGACCGAACCTGCAAAAGGGTTGGTGGACGGATTGAGCTGATTGCCGTAAACGTCTGTGAGCGGAGCCCAGGCGAAATCCGAGATGTTGTTTTCAACGCCTCCGGAGTTAAAGGCGCACCCACTCGTTGCATTGCTGGTTGTCGATGAATCTTCGTAGCTGCTGTTGTTCGACGTCGTGTAGTTGCTCTGCCACGGATCGAACATGGCGATAAAGTATTCGCTACTGAAGGCTTCCTGCGCGGGATCGCCGGAGTACAGCGCCCCCACGATCCCCGCCGGTACGTTGGAATAATACGAAGAACTCATGGTGTGGCCGCTGTTGTCCCATGCGGGCAGTACGGACGAACTGCCGAAGCCGCCGTTGTTTTTGGTCTTGCGGCTGGTGCTCGCATCTTTACAGCCGCTGGCGCTCGCGATCCCGGCAACGCTATTGGCGCTGTCCCACCAATTGAGCGTCAGAGTGTTGGGCAACCCGTCGGTCTCAAGCAGGATGACGTTTAAAGCACCCGTGAGATTCAGTTTGTACAGTTGGTCGTAAGCAATCGCCAGCGCCTGCGGCGTTCCGGTACCGCCGTTGCAAACGATATTGTCAAGTTGTCCTGAGGCGTGCCCGGAGTCGTTGGTATAGCCCAAAACGGTCTGGAAGCTGGTGGTCGGAGCGGAATGCAGGTAAGCACCATCGGAAAACGACACGGCGCCGATATAGTCGCGGCCCGCCGCGAACTGCCCCGTGAACAGCTTGGCGGCGGCAATCAGATCGGGGCAGGCGCTGGAAGTATTCATCGATCCGGACCGGTCGAGCACCATCATCACCACCACGTCTCGACGGGTTGCATCGCTCTTTGAGGAGACCGTAATGTTGTTCACGCCGAACCATCTCATGAAAAAAGTATTGACAACCGTCGTGGCGGTCGCCGTTACGTGTTGCAGATGAGGGTTGCTGGGATCGTCATACACGCCGTTGCCGGCCGCGTCCTGGCCGCTGCCGCCCTGGTTCACATCGTAAACCGTGTTGTGGGTTCCAAAGTAGTTTGACGGAAAATTGGCATAAAACCAATTGACCGCATTGTTCTGCGCGCTGGTCTGCTGCGCGGTGGTGGTCTCGCCGATGCTCAGAGCACGCGCGGCGGCCAGCGTCGAACCATCCATGGCAGCCTGCAATCTAGAATCGACCGCGTATATAAAGCCGACGTCAATGCTCAGTCCCATCAGGGGAATGAGGAAGAGCAAGGACACGATTCCCACCATCAACGACACGCCCCTTTGTTTGCATCCGTTCATGAAGCGCCCTCTCGCCACGAGAATTATCCTTTAGAAAAAGTTGATGCTATGAATCCCGCCCCCGGGAAATGAGCTGAAAGACAGGTCCGGGGAAGCGAAAAATGTTTCTACAATGTAAGCGACTTGTCCATCGCTCAGCTGGGTCTGAAAAAACGAGGCGCAATTCGTACACGCTGCGTTCGCACCGGTCACGAAATCCGAGACGATGCCGCTTGAATTGATGCACGCCTCCGCGGTTCCGCAGTTGGACGAGCTCGTCCCCGGAAAAGTTGGTGTGCCGAGAGAGCTCGAGACCGTGACATTATTAATCTGAAGGCTCGCATTCCCGAAATTCAGATATTGCGTGTAGGCGTACTGATTCTGGTTGGTGCAGGTGACCCCACTATCGAGCGAGGAGCAGGTCCCGCTGCCGATGAACATGACCTGTGCTACGATCACGTACGCATTCCCGCTATTGCCATTGTTCGTGGCATCATTGCCTGAAAAACTGTTCCCGATCTGCAGATTGAAGCCCTTGGCGAGCACTTGCGCAACCGACTGGGCTTGATAGGTCGAGTAGTCGACGCCATGGATGTAAAGATTTCCGATATCCCGGGTGACCTGGTTCGCCTCATTCATGCGGACGAGGTTCATGGCATTCACAAACGACCACAGCAGAGCCGTTACCAGGAATAGTGTGATTAGCGCGAACTCGATCATTTCGCTGCCGGTCTGACCGCGTTGGTGCCTGCGACGAAAAGGAAAGCCTGGGCGCATCGTCTTTTCCTATCGCGTCACACTGCTGGCGCCCACCGGATAACCGCCCAGGACATCCATGGCGTACAGGTTAATCGTGGCAGGTGACTGCGACCGGTACGGATTGGCCAGCGTGCCCGAGATCGGAATCATCCATTGCAAGGGGTAGTTGACGACGGTCACTTGAACGATATTGCCGGGCACGTTTCCATTCGGCGCGGCAATCGCCGTGTTGGGACTTTCCTGCGTGAAGTAGTTGGTAGTGATGGAGAGTTGAGTGGGCGAAGAGCTGTCAATGGCAGTGCTGCTTGAGAGCAATCCCATGGAATTCTGCACCACGATTTGCGCGATCGACGCGTCCTGCCCGAGCGCTCCGCTGGTCTGAAAAGTGACGGCATAACGGCATCCCATGCGCACCGCATTTTGCAAGGTATTCCAGGAAAAAAGAGCGAAGGATACATCGAAAAACCCGGTGATGATCGCAAAAAGCGGTAAGAGCGTGAACACAGCCTCCAGCATCGTGTTCCCGGAGGACCGCCGGAGCCTGCAGACGGAAACTGGTTTGTTGTCCCTCACCTAGTTACATGATATGGCCCTGTTGATTTCTAATCCATTCGGGAAACCTCCCTGAAACAATCTCGACGATGCACCTAGCCGGCTTCTAAGAGATCCTAGGGAAATGTCCCACAGATTCGGATACCTTCGACCTCCGGTCGCCTGTATGTGCAGGATATCGCGAAGTTGACTTCACCTACCACCGAGCAGCGGGAGGAGTTGGGGGATTGTGGGGGGGCCTGGGGGACAGCCTGAGCAGCCGATGTTGAAAATCGCCATTTCGGGACACCCGCGGTACCATTTTACGCAAATTTCGCGAGTTTAACCCCCGTTTTCTCCGTCGGGTACCTCCAGCGCCTTCCGAAGCGCTCTTCCATTTGCTCGACGAACGAATCCTCCCCGAACGTCTCGGCCGAACCGGGTGGGCGCGATCAAGCGGCTGGCCGCTGAACACCTGGCTCGCGTGGAGCAGGAGACGCGCGCGATCGCGGCTCTGAATCACGCCAATATTTGCGCCTTTGATCTTTGGCCCGCTGAGCCTCCACGCTCTCCGTCACCTGAAGAATCATTGCCAGGAATATACTCTTGAGCATGAGGATGTGCGCGTTGCTGCTCGCTGGCCTCACGGCCGGAACGCTCCTGCCGGGTCAAAACGGCGATTCCGAAACGCCGCAACGGCTGGTTCGCTTGAGCGTGGTAGCCACCGACGCCAAAGGCGAGCCGGTCACCAATCTTCAAGCTTCCGATATTCGCATTCGCGAAGATGGGAAGGTTCGGACGGTCGTTTTTTTTCGCTACGCCGGAGTGCAGAGTCTCATTCCGGCTCTGCCGGCCGGCCAGACGGTGAAGCGTCCGGCGGCGCCGCCGACGGTGATTCTGTTCGACCGCTGGAACGATCGGATGATGACCGCGGCGAACGCGTGGGGCGACGTCGGAGAGGCGCTCGCAGCCATGCAATCGGTGGAGAGCGTCTACATTTATTTCCTGACCAATAACGGAGATTTGTTTCCGGTTCATCCGCTGCCCGCAACGGATTCCGATTTGCGCGCGATGACGCAGCCGACGCCGGCGCAGCTTCGCGGCGAGCTCGACGACGCGGTCCGAAAGCTGAACGGTCTTCGCCCGATCGATTTGCGGGAGGATCCGCTGTTTCGCGTGGATGTCACCTTTCGCGCTCTTGAAGCCCTGCGAACGCAGATGGCTTCGATCGGCGGCCGAAAGAGCCTGATTTGGATGACTCACGGCTTTCCGTTGACCACACGTGTGCCGGGCACCGCGGTAGACGTTACCGATTTCACAGTGCCGATCCGCGAGTTCAGCCGCGCGGCGGCGGAGTCGCAGATTGCGATTTATACGGTGGGCGAGTCCGCGCAGGGAGCGGGGCAGGACGTGGGAGGACTGGTGCTGCAAGCTCTGAAAATGTTCGCGTCGCTTACCGGCGGACGCTGGTACGGCAGTAACAATGCCGATCCTGCAATCACCAGCGCGCTGGCGGACGGACGCGGAAATTATAGCGTCGCCTATTATTCGCCTTACCGGGAGAAAGATCGAAAGGAACACAAGATCCGCGTGGATGCATCCGAAAAAAACGTCCGCCTGCTGACCCGCGAAGGATATTTCGGAGACGCTCCGGAGACAGATCCGGACGAGGTGGAGCAAGCCGCTTTCAGCAGCGAACGGCGCAGTCCTTTCGACGGCGGCGAGATCGGATTACGGATCACGTTTTCGCGCGATGCTTCGTCGAGCGTGGGGCATTTTTCGATTCGTGTGAACGGCGGGGACGTGCTGCTTGAAAAGCGCGACGGGAAATACAAGGGATCGGTGGGGCTGATGCTGGCTTTCTATCAAAACGGATTCCTGAAGGGACATTCCGGCGTGAAGGACGTGGATCTGGATCTGACGCAGGAACAGTATGATCAGGCGCTAAAGGACGGCATCAGTATCACCGAGAACGCGGTGGTGGCGGCGGAGACCGACAAGATTCGCGTCATGGTATTCGATCCTGCGATTCGGGCTCTGGGATCGGCAACGATCACTGTGAAGTAGGCATTGGCTTCTCTAATTTTCTGTTGGGCGCCTGATACGGAGGCGAAATTAGCGATTACGGGGAACGTTTTCGCAAATTAATCCGTAATAAAGCGTAACGCTTAGATGAGTTCCGGACGATTTAATGGATAAGAGCGATGGATCGCGACAATTTGAAAGAAATCGTCCTGCGGGCCGCAGGCCGGATGCCGATGCTGCCGGTGGTGGCCCAGCGGACCCTCGCTCTGCTGGCCCAAGACGACGTTTCGGTCGCAGAACTTTCCAACGTGGTCGAACAGGATGTGGTCATTGCCGGCTACCTGATGTCGATCGCCAATTCCGCGCTGTACAGCCGCGGGCACGCGGTCTCCTCATTACGTCAAGCGATTGCCCGCATCGGGATACGCAAGACGCGCAACGCGATCCTGGCGCTCTCGATTTCGCTTCCGCTGCGCCGGGTCCGGCTCCCGCAAAGCTGGTCCTCCGCGCGGTTCAATGCGCATTCGCTTGCATCCGCGATTCTGGCCGATCTGCTGGTCCAAAGAACTCCTGGCGAGAACGCCGAGTGGGCCTTTCTGTCGGGCTTGCTGCATGATGTGGGACTGCTCCTGATCGCCACCGCGGTGCCGGGACAAGCGGTGCTCATGTGCGACGCAACGAGCGATTACCAGATGGCCGAGTGGGAACGGGAATCGTTGGGCTTCAATCATTTTGAGGTCGGCGCGGAGCTGCTGGCGCGGTGGGATTGCCCCCGCATCGTGCAGGAAGCGTCCATGTTCTGCCAGAACAATGCCTTCGAATACCGGAGCCCGCTGAGCTTGGGGATGGTGGTGAAAACGGCGAGCCTGCTCGCGGACGCCGATGGAACTTCGGTCTTTGGTTCGACCGAGGACTCCACCTTCGTGCAGCAATTGCTTGAGGCGCTGAACCTACCGGCTCCGGCGACGTTCATTGAGCTGTTCCGGGCCGAATACAACGGGCTTCAGGCCTGCCTGGTCGGCGGGCAAACGGCGGTGATCCGATGAACTCCGCCGAGGCGCGAGCGCCCGATGACAGTCGCGGGAATGTCGAACAGCGAAGGCATGAGCGGCACGTGGTGGAGTTGCCGGGTCTGTTACGGGTGACCGAAACCCGCGGAGGAATCTATTCGGTGACCGTCCTGGATCTTTCACAGTCCGGGCTTCGGGTTAGCAGTCCCCGCCTGGTAGCGTCAGGAACACGCGTTGAGGTGATGTGCCGGAATGTCAGGATTGCCGGAACCGTCCGATATGCGCGCGAGGTTGGGGATGGAGTCCATCTGGGTATTGAAGCCGATGAGGCTGAGATCGCCGGCCGCAAGTCGGAGACGCCCGAACTCGATCTGACCGCGCTATTTCCGGACGACAGGCCACGACTGCGACGGACGTAAATTTGGATGAAATGGGGCGACAGGACAGCCTGAACCGACACTACACGTTTTTCCGAACCAAGAATATCGCATGGGATCGTAAAGTCCACTGCGCTTCGTGACGATTTCTAATTGAACAACCATGAGTGATTTGAACTTGCGCGAAACCGCATTGCGGGCCGCGGACCGGCTGCCTGTTCTTCCGGCAGTATTTCAACAGACGCTCGCACTTTTTGCAAAAGGGGATGATGTTTCGGTCGCGGAACTGGCCGGGGTCGTTGAACAGGATGTCGCCATTGTGGGCCACCTTCTTTCGATCGCGAATTCGGCCTTGTATAGCCGCTCGGGTTCGGTGTGCTCGGTCCGGCCAGCGATCGCAAGGCTCGGAATCCAGAAGACACGGAACGCGCTGCTGGGTCTTTCGGTGTCGCGACCTTTCGGCACTGTGCGGCTGCCCAAGAGCTGGTCGTCGGCACGCTTCAATTCGCACTCGCTCGCGGCGGCCATTTTGGGGGATCTCCTGGTCCAGAAAGTCCCGGCCCAAAACGCAGAATGGGCCTTCCTGACGGGGCTGCTTCACGATATCGGTCTTTTACTGATCGGGACGGGACTGCCGGAACAGGCGCTGGCGATGTCCGAGGCGGAGAGCGATGAACAACTGGTCGAGTGGGAGCGCGAACTGCTCGGGTTCACGCATTACGAAATCGGCGCCGATCTGCTGGCGCTTTGGAATTGCCCTCCGGTGGTTCGAGAGGCGTCCGTGTTCTGTGAGAGCAACGCTTTTGATTACGCCCAGCCGCTAGAGCTCGGGATGGTGGTCAAGACCGCGAGTCTGCTGGCCGACGCGAATGGACTTTCCATGTTTGGCGACAATCGCGATCCTGCGTTCGTGCCGGAGACATTGGACGCTCTGCGGATTCAAAAAGCGGCGACGTTCATGGAACATTTTCAAATGGAGTACCGCGGATTCCAATCCCAGGTGACTCAAAGGCCCTCGGCGATATTGCAATGAATCGGCCGGGGACGCAGTGTGTTCGCAGTCACCCGCCCGTGGCTGTCCCTTACTCCCTTAGCTAGCTTCGCCACCGGGCGGAGGCAAACGCGGCGGACGTTGCCAAGATTTTCGCGATCGCAGCAGGCCGCCACGATTCGCGTCCGTCTTAAAAATTCATAGCGGCGTTCGTCGATCGACCGTCCCCCCCGCCCGGCGCGCGGCTGAGCGGATCATTTGACTCAAGCAGCAGACACGCGGGCCGATGAGGATGTTGGGGGTGAGTGTTGATTTCCCTGCGTCAAACCGCGACCGAGATGGAGCGCCTGCAGGCGCTGGTCCGGGCCACATCGGAAGCTTACAAGCTCTGCATCCGGTCAGCGGCGCAGTATGCGGTGGAGCTGGATGCGGAGGAGGCGCGGGGGTTCCGCGAGCGGCTGGAGACGCTGGCGAAGAGCTACGCCGAGGAGGAGGAACGGATCCGGCTGATTCAATCTTCCTTCCGCGGGGAGCTGCGCGAGTACCGCGACTTGTCGGCCGCGCAGATCGAGCGGCTGCGGCGGGAAGTGGAAGCGGGGGCGGCGGCGATGGCGGCGTTCGCGGGGTCGATCACGTCGCACGGCGCGAACCACGAGGCGAAGGTCAAAGGCGAGCTGGCGCACCTGCGCGACATCAGCGCCTGGAACGATCCGGGCGAGATGCGGCGCGGGATTCAGGGAGTGGCGGCGGCGATCGAGAGCGCGCTCGAGCAGATCCAGAGCGCCAACCGGATGGCGATTCTGCAATTGCAAGACGAGCTGCGGATGCTGCATCAGGAGATCGAATCCAAGCGGCGGGCGATGATCACGGATGCGGCGACCGGCGCCTGGAACCGGCCGAAAACCGAAGAAAGACTCCAGGAGCTGTTGCAGGAACGGGACGCCTTCGTGGCGGTGCTGGTGAGGGTGAAAAATTACCGGCGCGCGCAGGGGCGCTTTCCACAGCGGGTGGTGGAAGACGCGCTGAAAGCACTGCTGAAGCGGCTGCGCGGGGTGATCGGCGGCGATGCGCCGGTGGGCAGACTGGACGAAGACAGGTTCCTGGCGCTGCCCGACACAGATCCGGCGGAAACGGTCGCGCTCGCGCGCGAGGCGGCGGTGAGCCTTTCCAATGAATACTCGGTGCAGGACGCGGGTTTCGCGCGCAGTCTCAGCCTGGAAGTCGCGACAGGAGTATGCGAGCGGCCGGCGGGGATGGAAGCGGCGGCCTTTCTGAAAAGGCTGGAGCAGCTTTGGGGAGCGCTCGGAGGCGGGTGACCAGACCGTTCCCTGCGCCTGTTTTCGCCCGCGTCTTCGGTTCTTAAGGCGCCGCGATGGTCAAATACGCTCCGGGGGGCGACGCAATATCACCGATAAGAATCTGAAGCGGCTGATTGCCTGCCGCGATGCCCGAAGGGATGCGGATATTTACTTGCGAGATCGGCTCACCCGGCGCGGCACCCACGTAAATAACATCACTGGGATCCAAGGGTAAAGAGCCAAGCATCACCGTGGACGTGACGGTCACCGGAGCTTGGCCGCTTGCGACAGCTCCAGGCGCGACGGGCGGATTGGTGCGACCAAAGCCCGACGCGAAAATGGCAACTACGTCTCCCGGCTTCGCCGGTGCGAAGCCTGAGCCAAGCGTCGCCGGCCCGACGTATGCACCGGTGGTCAAATCGACAGCCGCAACCGGGTTCTCGCCGTTCGCGTTATTCGTAAAATACAGGAACTCGGGAGAGACAGCCGCAACAGTGGTGAGCTGCGCCAGCGATTGGACCGCGTTGGGCGTACCGCATCCGGTGGTGACGATCACCGGAACGTTGGTGCCGGAAGGCACGTTCGGCGCGACCGCGTTAATCAGACCCGGATACACGTCGAGCAGCGGGGCGCTGAATCCATTTACGCTCACGCACACGCCAAGCAGCGTGGTGGGAAGGACGCCATTTACGATTTCGTCCGTATTCACGCGGCGTCCCGTGCCATCGGGCACAAAGTTTTGCCCGTAAATGCTGAAGAGCGCTCCGGGCGAGATGGTGGTTACCGGGGGCACGCTGCCGCCGATGCCGCCGATTCCTCCCGCGTAGATGGCCAATCCCGGAGGAATCGCAATCGGGAAATTGACCGCCATTCCGAGCGCCGTGGCGGTCACATTGGCTGGTCCGCCGCCCGGTCCCATGGTGACGGTCGCGCCGGCCGAGCCGGTCGAGTCGGTGAGGACTTGGGCGGGTGCGGCCAGGTTGGCGGAACCCTGGGTCACCGCAAAACTCACCAACTCGCCAGCTAGCGGCTTTCCTGAGCCGTCCGTAACGCGGACGACAAGCGGCGCCGGCAACGGCTGATTGGAGGAGCCGGTCTGGCTGTCTCCGCTCACAACGGCTATCTTCGGCCCGCTGACCGGCTGGAACTCGAAGGAAGTGCGGAACCCGCAGGTGGCATTGAGACCGGTTCGGTCGATCATCATGGGAAATGGCGGCGCGCTGATATTGGAACCCAGAATCGTCCGCAGCCGCGCTGCCGTTGCGGAAAGCGGAAAGCGCGCCAGATAAGGTTCCACCCAGGTCAGGTCGTTGGTCGGAGGGTTGAAGAACGAGAAATCCGGCGGGTCGCCGGGGTTCCCTTCAAAACAGGCTCCTTCGCCTGCCATCGAATACTGATACAAGAGGGAAGGATTCTGGTAGGCGTTTAAGAGAAACTCGATCGCCGTTTCGAGGGATCTGCCATTCACGCTGAGGCTATACAGATCGTAGCCCTGCGTGGCGGCCATTTCCGCAATCACCACCAGGTGCAAGAGATCCGTATCCGAGTAGGTGGCCGAACAGGCGCTGAGCGTGGCCGCCAGAGGAAAGCTCCCATCCGAGCGCATCTGATTGAGGGCGCCGTAGAATCGCTGGACTCCAAAGGCGAACATTACGTTGTCGGAACGCCGAATCGCGTCGGCCATCACGATCTCGTCGGCCCAGTAACCAAGATCGTTCGGAAAGAAATCCGAACCGGGTACGGACGGCACCAGCGCAGTCGAGATCCAGTTGTCGATTAATTCCCGGTCGGCCGGGGCCATCGCCGGGTCCGCGCGCAGCGTCGGCCAGAGCATGACGAGGGGCGCCGTGAGGCTCATCTTGGCGTCGAAGAACGAGGTAGCGCCGTTCGATGTGGCGCCGTAGGTGGGGTCGACGGCAGGAGCGTTGGCCATCGCCCACGTGCGCAAATTGCTCACCAGTACGCTGAAGGATTGTTGGGTGCGCAGGCCGAGATATTCCGCTCCCCAGGTCATGAGCATATTCGAGAACGCACCGATCTGCGCCGCGCCATTGCACGTACCGTATCCATTTAAGGTTGTGACGCAGCTGAACGGAGGGCCCACGGGGACCGTGGTACTCGAAGCCGCGGCGGCGGCAATCCACGGCTGCGCCTGGCCGGTTAGTGAGATCAGCTCGGAAGACGTCCACAGGTCCTTGCCAGCAGGCGGCGGATTGGTGACGGTGAACCTGGCTGCGCTCAAGATGGATTGCGCATTCTCGAACACACCCAAAATCGCCTCGCGCAGCGATTGCTGCGACGGAACTGTGCCGATGGCGGAGGCAGTCATTCCGACGGGGTCGACGGTGAACCCGACGCCGGAACCGGCCGCCAGGCCGGGCACGTTTTCCAACCCCGGATTTCCAGCCTGCAGCTGTATGTTGAACGCCGGAATTTCGTTGCCGTTCGAGTCCACCTGGCGAATCATTCGAAAACCGAATTTCTGGCTGGTATATCCGTTGGACGCGGTGAGGTTGGAGAATTGGACGTCCATGAACTCAGATGGGGAAAAGCTCGCCACGGGCGTTACCCAATAAATCTGGGCGACCACGCTGTTCTTGTCGAAGGTGATCGCCGGAGCCGGCGATGTGAAAACCGGTGGCGCTTCGCACATGGTATCGGTGTTGGAGGTCCCCAGCGCCACGAGCTCGTTCCACCGCTGGGCGGGGTCGAACTGGGTCGCTAAGGGGTTGGTGACTTTGTAGTCCTCATAGCGCAGGCCTCCGATGGTCGAGCTGTCCTGAAGGTAACAATTCGCAACGTTGGGACTCACGGGCAGGCCACAGATCTGTACCGTGTGCTGGGTCTGTTGTGCACATAGCGCGATGCACCCCAGCAAAGCGGAAACGGTCGCGCCACTCCGATTCTTCATGCAGCCCCCTCCTTGGCCGGAGACGCTGATTTCGAGCCTCGTGCCGATGGTTATGCGTCCCCGTATTCTACCCGAGTTGAAGGGAATTCGACAGAGCTTTTGGCTCGCTTTGAATCGAAGGGGCTAAGCGCGAACTGACAGTCTGACTTGCGAATGATTTAAGCCTGGGAAACTGCTGGAACCTAGGATCGGCTTACGGGATTTACCTGAGGGAGATCGCTCAAAAGCGGCGCGGACCACCGATTTCGACCGTGCGCGACCGGTGCTGCTGACGGATAAACATGGCGCGCAGGATTTCCCGGTTTTCGGGGAAACCTCAGCTTTGTGGCAGCTTCGCCTTGCGCCAGCGACGTACGCCGGCGGCTCCCAGAACGAGCGCGGCGAGGCCGGTGAGTTCGAAGGTCGCGGGCTCTGGGGTGAGTTCCGTCGTGCCGGCGGGCAGAAACTCGTTGGGTGTAGTGTTGTAGGCGAAGCTGTTGATGGTGAGATTGGGCCCGTCCGCGGGATTGGTGGGGACGCCCTGGTTGGCCTTGTTGATCGAGAGGCTCAGGTCGATCCAGCCGTAATATGTGTTCGGGCCGGTAAGGAACTCGAACAGGACGTATTCATCGGTGAAAGGTCCCGTCCCCCAGGTGTTGCGATGTTTCGCGCCGCCCTCTGTGTTAAGCCATGAGCGGCTTGCGACCAGACCGCGGTTGGCCTGGAAGGCCGTGCTCGACCATACTCCGCCGGCGCTTTTGAGGAAGATGAAGTAATTCTGATGGCTGCTGCCGAAAAAGGGATGATTACCGTTGGTAGCCGTGGTCCCGAATTTCAGCTTGGAATCGTTGCTGAAAAAGACACCGCGAGCCCCGCCGGAGACCGAGCCGATCCGCGCGGTGGAGAATTTGAACTGGTGTGACTGAAAGTTGGCGCTAAGACCTTGCCCGGGTCCGGTACCATAGATCCCACTGAGGCCGAGCTTGAAGGTGAGGTGTGAGTGGCTGGAGGTTTGGAAGCCCACATGCCCGCCGATGGGTCCTGAATAGACTACGCTCGCGTAAGCCTCTCCGGCACCGACTCCGAGCGCCCCTACGCCGAGCGCGGAAATGGAGGCCAGCTTGGCCGTCGTCTTTCTCCGAATCGCCATGAATCCTCCTGTTCACGCTTCAAAACGTCGTTTTACGCCCGGCGCCAGAGGTCTATATGGGGTGCTCTCGCTGTTTCCGCTGCGTTTAGAAAGCCGTCCAGGAGGATGATCGGACGGAGGTCAGTGCCAACTTTATGGCGATTTCACCTTATTTAAGGTGATTTCGCGCGAGGATAAGGCTGAAGACTAGGCCAGCACTTCGCGCGCGATCTTTTCGGCCTGCTCGGCGCGGAAGGCGTGCAGTTTTTCGCGCAGTTCGGGACGTTTGAGGGCCAGGATCGCGACGGCCAGCAGGGCGGCGTTGGTGGCGCCGGGCTTTCCGATGGCCAGGGTTCCCACCGGAATTCCGCCGGGCATCTGCACGGTCGAGAGCAGCGAATCGAGCCCCTTCAACGAGGCGCTTTCCATCGGGACACCCAGCACCGGGAGGGTGGTATGGGCCGCGACCACGCCGGCCAGGTGCGCCGCCCCGCCGGCGGCGGCGATGATCACTTCCAGGCCGCGCTGCTCGGCCGTCGCTGCGTATTCCGCGGTCAATTTCGGCGAGCGGTGCGCGGAAAGAACGCGATTTTCATGCTCGACGCCGAATTTCTGGAGCGTCTCGGAGGCCGCCCGCATGGTTTCCCAATCCGAGCGGCTGCCCATCATCACGCCCACCAGCGCGCTCACGTTATTGCCCCTGCGCCAGAGTAAATCCGGCTTTTCCGTCGTAATTGCGAAGATTTTCGGTGAGCGCGATCTCCAGACCCAGACCGTTCACGCGTTCGAGCAGCGCGATCACCTGCTTGGGAGTGACGCCGGCGCCCATGAAGCGGCAGCGGAACGAATCGGTGCAAAAGGTCTGCGGCGATCCTTCGGGCCAGACCTTGACGCCGCGGTTGGCGATCATCTCGAGCGCCAGCCCGCCGGCGTTGGCCTTCTCGATGGCGGCGGCGAGAGCGGCGGCGTCGCGCGAGGGCCAGTCGATGTAAACGTCCACGCCGACGAGTTCTTTTTTGGGCGCGGGGCGCGCCGGTTTCGCGCCGGCCGCGGCCGCGGCGAGCCTGGCGGCATACTTCACGGCTTTGAGCGTTTGCGGCTTCTGGCCGAGGCGCGCGATCACTGCTTCGGCGAACTCTTTGGTTCCGACTTTCTGCTTGCTTTGACCTTCGACGAAAATGTCGTAGGTGTGAACGCCGTCTTCGATGGTGCGGAGCCAGGCGTTCTGCACGCGCTCGGCCACATCCACCTGGCCGATGTGGACCAGCATCAGGACGGCGCCTTCGAGCAGGCCCGAGGGATTGGCCAGGTTCTGGCCGGCGCGGCGCGGAGCGGAGCCGTGGATGGCCTCGAACATGGCGGCGTGATCGCCGATGTTGGACGATCCGGCGAGGCCCACCGATCCGGCGATCTGCGCGGCGACGTCGCTGAGCACGTCGCCGTAGAGGTTGGGCATCACGACCACGTCAAAGGCCTCGGGCGTGTCGGCGAGCTTGGCGGCGCCGATGTCCACGATCCAGTGCTCTTTTTCAATATCCGGATAATCCGCGGAAATTTCGTCGAAAATCTTGTGAAATAAGCCGTCGGTCATCTTTAAAATATTGTCTTTGGTGAAGCAGGTGACCTTTTTGCGATTGTACCGGCGCGCGTATTCGAAGGCGTAGCGCACGATTTTTTCCGAACCGGGGCGCGTGATGACTTTCAGCGCGTGCATCTCGTCGGGGGTGGTCTGGTATTCGATCCCGGCGTAGAGATCCTCTTCGTTTTCGCGCACGATCACCACGTCCATGCCGGGGTGCTTGGTGCGGACGAAAGGATGATAGGACACGCACGGCCGGATGTTGGCATACAGGCCGAGCATTTTGCGCGCGGTGACGTTGAGACTCTTGTAGCCGCCGCCCTGGGGGGTGGTGATGGGGGCCTTTAGAAAAACGCGCGTGCGCCGCAGGGATTCCCACGCGCTCGGCAGGATACCCGAAGTATTTCCGCTCAGGTACACTTTTTCGCCGACCTCGATGGTCTCTATTTCGAGCCGCGCGCCGGCCTCCTTGAGAATATGCAGGGTCGCGGCCATGATTTCCGGGCCGATGCCGTCGCCGTGGGCCACGGTGACGGGTACAGGTTTCGCAGATGTCGCAGTCGCCATAGATTTGTGAAAACTTCACGATACCATGCGGCCGTCGCCTCGTTCCGTTCCCGGCGTGGGGATAACTCACGCGGCCGCCGCGCCGTGCTACATTGTCCGAGAGATCTATGTCGACACTCCGATTCGTTCTTTTCGCCGTCGCCGGCTCTGTTTTCGCTGCCTCGCCCGACGGTGCCGCCTTGTATAAGGCCCATTGCGGATTCTGCCACGACGGCGCTCCCCAGCCGCGCATGCCTAGCCATGCGGACCTCGCGTCCCGGACTCCTGAGTTCGTTCTCTCGGCAATGTCCGGCGTGATGGCGGTGCAATCCGCCGGTCTTTCCGACGATGAAGAGCGCGCGATCGCGACCTTTATCACCGGGAAGGAAATCGCGAAAGAGGCACCGCGTTCGAGCGCGGGGATGTGCACTACGGCTGCGCCCGCGTTCAAGATGATCGATGGCGACTGGTCGGGGTGGGGCGGCGATCCCGGCAACTCGCATTTCCAGACCAAGCCGGGCCTGGCTTCCGGCGATATTCCCAAGCTCAAGCTGAAGTGGGCTTTCGGATTCGACAAAGCGCCGATGGCGTGGTCGCAGCCGGCGGTGGTCGCCGGGCGCGTGTTTGTCGGCAGCGTTGCGGGCGACGTGTACGCGCTGGATGCGAAGACCGGATGCACTTACTGGACGTACTCGGCCGGCGCGGGAGTGCGCACGGCGATCAGCGTGGGCAAACTCGCCAACGGACGATGGGCCGCCTACTTCGGCGATATTCGCGCGACCGCGCACGCAGTGGATGCCGAGACGGGGAAGCTGCTGTGGAAGGTGAAGCTCGACGAGCATCCCGCGGCTCGCATCACCGGTGCGCCGACGCTGGTGAACGGACGGCTCTATGTTCCCATGGCGTCGATCGAGGAGGCATCGGCGGCGCAACCGACCTATGCCTGCTGCACGTTCCGTGGCAGCGTCTCGGCGCTGGACGCGGCGACAGGGAAAAAATACTGGCAAAGCTACAGCGTGTCCGATCCGGCCAAGCCGTACAAGACGAGCAAGAATGGGATCGAACTGAAGGGACCGGCGGGCGCGTCGATCTGGTCGTCGCCGACGGTGGATCTGAAACGCAAGCTGGTTTACGCAGCGACCGGAAATTCGTATACCGGAGTCAGCATCAGCACCAGCGATGCGGTGCTGGCGTTCGACCTGAAAGACGGGCACATGGTGTGGGCGAGCCAGGTGCAGCCCAAGGATAATTTCGTGATCGGCTGCCCGCGCGGGCCGCAGTGCGACCCCGATGACGACGGTCCGGACTACGATTTCGGCACGTCCCCGGTGCTGCGCACGCTTCCCAACGGGAAGGACATCATCATCGCGGGACAAAAGGCGGGTGTCGCGTGGGGACTCGACCCGGATAATCGTGGAAAGGTTGTGTGGCAGACGCGGCTGGGGCACGGGAGCGCGTTGGGCGGCATCGAATGGGGCCACGCGGCGGACAATCACACGGCGTACATCGCAATTTCGGATCGTATCGTGCGGGAGGGCGGAAAGCCGGGGCTGTACGCGCTCGACCTGGCGACAGGCGCACCGGTATGGAGCGCTCCGGCGCCGGAGGGGGTCAAGGGCAATCCCGCGCAATCGGCCGCGGTGACCGTGATTCCCGGAGCGGTGTTTTCGGGGGCGCTGAACGGTCACTTTAGAGCGTATTCGACCGCCGACGGGCAGATCCTGTGGGACTTCGACACGAACCGTCCGTTCGACACGGTGAACGGAGTGAAGGCTGCGGGCGGCTCGATCGACTCGGCCGGACCGGTGATCGCGCACGGGATGGTGTTCACCAATTCGGGCTACGGAATGTTCGGCGGCAAGCAGGGCAACGTTCTGCTGGCGTTCTCCGTGGACGGACAGTGACCGCGCGATGGTGAGTATCGCGGAACTGCGCTCGCGCGTGGGCCAGGAGATCGGCGTGAGCGCGTGGCACGCGGTGACGCAGGAGCAGATCGACCGGTTCGCGGAAGTGACCGGCGACAATCAGTGGATCCACATCGACACGGAGCGTGCGCGGCGGGAGTCGCCCTACGGCGCGCCGATCGCGCACGGATTCCTGACGGTTTCGATGCTCAGCGGGATGGCGCAGGAGGCGGTGAAGATCGCCGATGCGGCGAAGATGCGCATCAATTACGGGTTCAATCGGCTGCGCTTCACCGGCGCGGTGCCCGCGGGCAGCCGCATTCGCGCACGCTTCACCTTGAATTCGCTCAAGGATTTTGAGGGCGGGATCGAAGTCGCCTGGGGCGTGGTGGTGGAAGTGGAGGGTCGCGAAAAGCCGGCGCTGGTGGCGGAGTGGCTGGGGCGGACGTATTTCTGATTCTTGCGGGCGGTTGAATCACTTGCTGCAATCGGGCGCGGACGCGGGTTTCGGCGCCGCGACGGCGGGCAATGAGCTTTGCGCGAGTTGAGCGTTCAAATGCGCCACATCTTTGGCGAGCAGATCGTTCCAGCGCGCGACCGTTTCCGACGTCTCACGGCACATGACGCCGAAAGTTTCGATCAGCTCGCTTGCGGGCGGCGAATCGGACTGGTCGACGGCGATCAGCAGACGCGTGAGGTCGCGATTCAGGGGTCCGAGGCCCGTCTGATTCTCCACGCCGTCGGCGACATCCTTCGCTTTCTGCTCGACTTCCTTTGCCGCGGCGATCGTTTCGGGCTGCTTGATTTCAGCGCGCCGCTCGGCGATTTCAGAGCGCACGTGCGCGGCCGCATTGAAGAGTTCGTAGGTTGTGTGCATCCCCGCGGCGATTTTCCGCGCCAGGTCTAACTGGCGCTGCAACTCCTGCGTGGAAACATGCAGGCGCGGGTCGAGCGTCACGGTGATGGGCTGCTTCAACGTCTTGCCGTTCGCCGTGAGCCGGACCTCGTATTGGCCCGGCACGACCATGGGACCTTGCGGCTCATGCCACGGCGTGTCATGCGGAATGGCGTGATCGGCGAGCGTGTACTCGAAGTAATCGACGTGAATGCCGTAATAGGTGTACAAGAGTTGATCGGGGTCGGGATAGCGAAGGTCCCACACGAAGCGATGCAGCCCGGCATGGGTGTCGAGCAGCGCGGGCGGCGCGAGCCAATACGAGGGCACGTTGACTTTATATTCGGGCGATGTTGGCCCGGCGCTTGAATAGGAGCGCACCAGGTTCCCGGCGGAATTGTAGATTTCGAGCTTCATTTCGCCCGATGCAGGGGATTTCAGATAGTAATCGATTACCGCGCCATCGGGCGGATTTTTCGCGGCGGGAACGTCGGGGCCGAGCGGCGTGTCGGTGTAGGTGTCCCACTGCATGCGCACGGCGGGCGCGGGCGTGAACAGATAAACATCGGACGCGGCGATTTCGGCGGCTTTGGGGGCGAGCTCGCGCAAGGGGCTGATATCGTCGATGGCCCACAGCGCGCGGCCGTAGGTCGCCACGACCAGGTGGTTCTGCTCGATCGCCAGGTCGCGGCACCACGCAGCGGGAAGGTTCAGCTCGAGCGACTGCCAGGAATCGCCGCCGTTGAAGGAAACGAAAACGCCGGCGTCGAGCGCGGCGAAGACCAGCGCACGATTTTCGGGATCCTCGCGCACTGCCCAGGCGACGCTGTTGGGCAAACCCGAGTTGACCAGTTTCCAGTTCTGGCCCAAATCGTCTGTGCGATAGATGCGCGGAGGAGCGTCGCGGACCGCGCCGCGTCCTGCTCCGACCACGGCGAACGCGCGGGCCGGATCGCTCGCGGAGGGTTCGATCATTGCCACCGAGCTTCCCCGGCCGTGACCCAGATCGTGTGGCGCAACGTTGGTCCAATGGGCGCCGTCGCGCGTGATCTGGAT
>Ga0335077_10003642_pt1 | contig 18692 bp, 13 predicted proteins | sample Lox_Sample_31_FD_207151 | JGI IMG/M metagenome (GOLD analysis project Ga0335077, IMG submission 207151) | Soil microbial communities from Loxahatchee National Wildlife Refuge, Florida, United States - Lox_Sample_3.1 | ecosystem: Environmental > Terrestrial > Soil > Wetlands | place: USA... | reverse complement strand
TCCAGGGGGAATCGATCTCGTAGTGGAAACCGGCGTCGGTGCGGTGGAACTGCGCCGGCAGATGCAGCGAAATCACGAACGTGAGCAGTGTAACCACCAGGGCGAACACGCGGATGTCGCGATGGCGGCGGGGAAAGAGCAGCAGCAGCAGGCCGCCCGCCAGGGGGATGAACGTCACCAGCGTGAGAATCCAGTGATCGAGCCCTGAGGTCATCGAGTTCCCATCCAGATCATGTAGGCGATCACCACCGCGGCCCCGGCGGCAATCCAGCCCGCGTAGGAGCGCAAATTTCCTGACTGCATGTGGCGCACCGTGTCGGAGACTTCGCGAGCGCCATCGGCGCTGCCGTTCAGGCCGGCGTCAATCACGTTCTGGTCCACGCCGTGCCACAGGATGCGGGTTGAGCCATCCACCAGCGGCTTGACGAAGAGCGTGGCGTAAATCTCATCGACGTAATATTTGTTGAGCACGGCGTCGTAGAAGCTGCCGAGAGCTTGCGCAATCTGCTTCGGCAACTGCGGCCGCCGGTAGTAGAGCAGCCACGCCAGGCCAAAACCGAGCAGGGCGACCAGCACTGAGATCACGGTCAGCACACCTTCCGACAATGCCGGCTCGCTGTGACCGGACGCCGCGGCGGGCAGCGCGAAGTGGAAGACCGGAGCCAGAAAGCCGCCAAAACGCTCGCTGCCGATCCATCCGCCGATCACCGATAGCACCGCCAGAATCACCAGCGGCACCAGCATGACTTTCGGACTCTCATGAATCCCGCCATGCCCGTGTGAGGACGAGTCGTGCCCCGTGCCGTGAGCATCGTGCTCGTGCTCCGCTTCTCCGCGATACTCGCCAAAGAACGTCAGGAACCACTGCCGGAACATGTAGAACGAAGTCAGAAAAGCGGTAATCACTCCAATCAGCCAGTACACCCAACTGCCATAGGGGCTGGAGTAGGCCTGCCAGAGAATCGCGTCCTTGCTGAAGAACCCGGCAAAAGGAGGAAATCCCGCGATGGCAAATGTCGCCGCGGTCATGGTCCAGAAGGTCCAGGGAATTTTAGTGCGTAGGCCGCCCATCTTGCGCATGTCCTGCTCGCCGCCCACGGCGTGAATCACCGAGCCCGCCGCCAGGAAAAGCAGGCCCTTGAAGAAGGCGTGGGTCATGAGGTGGAAGACGCCCATGGAGAACGCGCCCACGCCGCAAGCCATGAACATGTAGCCGAGCTGCGAGACGGTCGAGTAGGCGAGAACTTTCTTGATATCGGTCTGGCAGATGCCGATGGTGGCGGCGAAGAACGCAGTCAGCGTTCCGATGATGGCGACCACGGCAAGTGCCGAAGGCGCGCGGTCAAAGATCACGTGCGAGCGCGAAACCATATAGACGCCGGCGGTGACCATGGTCGCGGCGTGAATGAGGGCGGAAACCGGCGTGGGGCCTTCCATGGCGTCGGGCAGCCAGATGTAGAGGGGAATCTGCGCCGACTTTCCGCAGGCGCCGAGCATCAGCAGCAGGCCTATGGCGGTAAGGGTGCCGGCGGCGGCTTCGGGAGGCAGCGGGGCGATGCTCTGGAAGACTTCAGCAAAATTCAGCGAGCCAAAGTGCTTGATGAGCAGGAACAGGGCGATGAGAAATCCGAAGTCGCCGATGCGGTTGACGATGAAGGCCTTCTTGCCGGCGGAGGCGGCGGAATCCTTGGTGAACCAGAAGCCGATCAGCAGATATGACGCCAGGCCCACGCCCTCCCAGCCGATGAACATCAGCAGGTAGTTGCTGGCCAGCACCAGCGTGAGCATGAAAAACATGAACAGGTTGAGGTAGGCGAAAAAGCGGTAGAAACCGCCCTCCTCCCACATGTAGCCGACCGAATAAATGTGGATGAGGAAGCCGACGCCGGTGACTACCAGCAGCATGACGATCGAAAGTTGGTCGAGATAGAAGGCGAAATCCACCTGGAAGCTGCCCACGCGGATCCAGGGGGCAACGCTTTCGATGTGCGGCAAAGTCAGGGAAGAGAAGCGCGCGGCGACGAAAAGCGCCATGGCGAAGGCCGCACCGCAAAAGGCCAGCGCCACTGAGACCACGGTCTGGCGGGAAAACTTCTTTCCCAGCAGGCCGTTGATGGCGGCGCCGATGAGCGGCAGCAGCGGTATGAGCCAGAGATTCAGGCTGTTCGTCATAGCTTGAGCAGGTTCACCTGATCAACGTTCAGAGTTTCGCGCGTGCGGAACACGGCGATGATGATGGCGAGCCCCACAGTCGCTTCCGCGGCCGCCACAACCATTACGAAGAAGACGAATACCTGCCCGCTAAGCGCATGCCACTGCGCGGCGAAGGCCACGAAGGACAGGTTCACGCCGTTGAGCATCAGCTCAATCGACAAGAAGATAGAGATGATGTTGCGCTTGATGAGAAATCCGGTGACGCCGCAGGCGAACAGAATTCCACCCAGCAACAGGTAATACGACAGGGGTACCATCACTCCTCCTTCTTGCCCGGGGGAATCGGGCCGGGCTTGGATGCCAGCACAACCGCGCCCATGATGGCGATCAGCACCAGCACGGATGTGACTTCAAAAGGCAGCAGAAATTCGTGAAACAGCAGCTGCGCTATAACTTTCGGAGGCCCGGGCAGGGCTCCCACGGCAACTTCGCCGGTGTTGGAATGGGTAAGCAGCACCCATGCGACCAGCACGCTGCCGATGAGCATTCCGGGAACCCCGAACAGCAGAGCGATGCGGCTGCCTTTGGTTCGCTCCTCGACGCCTGCATTCAGCAGCATGATGACGAAGACGAACAGCACCATAATGGCACCGGCATAGACGATGACCTGCACCGCAGCCAGGAACTCGGCGCCCAGCAGAAGATATTCGCCCGCCAACGCGCCCATCACCACCACCAGCGACAAGGCGCTGTTGATGGGATGGCGCTGCACCAGCAGGTTGACCGCGCCCGCCACGCAGACCGCGCCGAAGCCGAGAAATAAGATCAGATGCATATGCAGCGCCGGCGCCCCGCCGGCAACTTAACCAACAATCAGAAAGTCAGGTCCTATCCACGGCGGGCTTCGCCCGCGCTTCGGGCCGGCGAGACGCCGGCGCTACGACCACAACGCTACCACCAGCGCCGTTACCACCAGGTTCGCAATCGCCAGGGGCAGCAGAAATTTCCAGCCGAACGCCATGAGTTGGTCATAGCGGAAGCGCGGCAGCGTGCCGCGCACCCAGATGTAAATGAACATGAACACGAAAACTTTGGCGACAAAATAGAATATTGGCAGCAGCGCGCTCAGCAGCGCCCCGCCGAACAGCGGTCCGTTCCATCCGCCCAGGAAGAGCAGCGTCGCCAGGCAGGCCACAGTGATCATGTTGGCGTACTCCGCCATGAAAAACATGGCGAACTTCATGGCGCTGTACTCGGTGTGATAGCCGGCCACCAGTTCGGTTTCCGCCTCCGGCAAGTCGAAAGGAATGCGGTTGGTTTCGGCATAGGCTGACATCAGATAAATAAAAAACGCCACGAACTGACCGTGGAAAATATTCCAGCGCGGAATGAATTCCCAGAAACGCCCGCCCTGGGCCTCGACAATACCGCGAAGGCTGAACGTGCCCGACGTAATGAGGACGCCCACCAGCGAAAGTCCCAGCGCGATTTCGTAACTCACCATCTGCGCGCTGGCCCGCAGCCCGCCCAGCAGCGAATATTTGCTGTTCGACGACCACCCCGAGAGCGCCACACCGTAAACCCCCAGCGAAGTGATGCCCAGAATGATGAGCAATCCGATGTTGACGTCGGCGATCTCGAGCGGAATCGTAAGGCCCGCGACGTGGATCGGATTGCCGATGGGGATGAGGGCGATGGAGGTGAGGGCGAAGGTCACCGCGATCATGGGGGCCGCGATGTAGAGCGGCTTGTACACGTGCGGCGGCGTGAGGTCTTCTTTGAATAAGAATTTCACCCCATCGGCCAGCGGCTGCAGCAATCCGAAGGGACCGACGCGCGTAGGGCCCCAGCGGTTCTGGATGTGGCCCACCACTTTCCGCTCCAGCCATACGCTGTAGGCCACCGCCGTAAGCAGCACGAACAGCGCGATGACGGTTTTAATAACGGAAACGATGATGAATGTTTGGATGGTCAATCGTCTTACTCGTATGTGTGGCGCGGGCGCCCTCGCCCGCGATGCCTGCATCGGTTCAAAGGTCTCAGCAGCAACGAACCTTATACTCTGTCGTCCTGAGCGAAGCGAAGGACCCCAAATTCGCGTCGAGTGTCCCGGACCGCGCAAGGCATTTTCTCACTGCTCATTCAACTGCATGAAGAGAACGCCCTGCAGTGCCGCTGCAGATTGAGGCGTTCATGCGGTCCTTCGCTTCGCTCAGGATGACAGTGTATCTTCAGTGCCCGACAACCCGAACTAATCCGCCGGCACTTCGCTTTCCGCCGCCGGCTTGTGTTGCTCCTCTATCACGGAATTCAGCGCCCGTGAATAGCGTCCCAACGTTCCGGAACTGAACAATGCGTCCTGCGCGGGAACAATGAGTGCAGGATCCTGCAACGCACCCGGCCCGCCGGTGGACAGACTCGTGTGCTCATCATTGCCCGAGAGCAGATTCAGCCGTGAAACGTTGTACCCCGGCACCAGCCGCTGGATTTCATCCAGAATTGCCATAGGATCGAAGGGGCTCATCTTCGGTTCCAGGCCGTTGGCTTCGAGCCACACGCTGTGGCGGTCGGCCTCGCCCGACTGTGCCCCGCGCGATTGCCCCATGTCGGCGTGAGTCCCAGCCGTTCCGAATGGAACAAGTTTACGAACATCGAAGCCCATGGCGTCAGCGATGCGCACAATCATTTCGAAATCGGATTTCGTGCTCGTGACCTCACCCGCTTTCTTCACCAGCTGCAGATCGCCGCAGGTATTGGTGAAGGTGCCAGATTTCTCATAAGCGTTGGCCGCGGGCAGAACCACGTCGGCGATGGTCGCGGTCTCGGTGAGGAACATGTCCTGCACGACCACGAAGCTTTGCGAGAAGGCGAAGGGGTCAATTCCAAAGCGGCCCACGGGATTCGAACCCACGACGTAGAACGCTCTGAGCTTGCCCGCCTTGGCCGCCTCAATCATCTGCGGCAGCGCCAGGCCAGGCTGAGTCACAGCGCCCCATTCTTCGTGGAAGACCGTGCGGTTGGTGGCGGGGTGGTACCCGGGCAGCAGGTCGGGGTAAAGCCCCATGTCGGCGGCGCCGCGCGAGTTGGCGTAGTCGGCCAGGCAGATGAGCTTTGCGCCCGGAATGCCGGAAGCAAATTGCACCAGCGCAGCGATATCGTTACCGCGAATCTCCGAGCCGAAGCTGATGACGAGATTCTGTTCGCCCTTGAGCTTGTCCCGTGTGGCGCGGGCGCCCTCGCGCGCGTCAGGGCCAAAGGTCTCAACCGCGGCGTCGTCTCCAGTAAGAAACGCCGCGAACGAGCCTTCCCCGCCGGCGGGAATCTGCAAAAACTCCGCCGCCTGCCGCCGCAACTTAATCTCCTGCGAATTCACCACATACAACTTCGCCCGGTGCAGCCGAACGTTGTTGCGAATCTGCCACGCCAGCAGCGGATGCTGCTCGGTGGGATTATTTCCAATCAGCAGGATGGCGGGCGCGTTGTACACGTCGCGCATGCTGGCGGTCATTTCCGCCTTGCCGGCGAGGGCGGCCGCCAGGGCAGGGAAGTCGGCGGTACGGTGGTGGTCGATGTTGCCGGTGCCGAGCACCACACGCGCAAACTTCTGCAAGAGATAATTCTCTTCGTTGGTAGTGCGGTTCGAGCCCACCACGCCGATGGCCGGACCGCCGTGCTTTTCGCGTATGCCGGAAAATTCCTTGCCAATCAACTCGAACGCTTCCTCCCACGTAGAGGGCGTCAGCTTGCCGTTCTTGCGGATCAGCGGCTGGGTGAGGCGGTCCTCGTTGCTGGCGAAATCGAAGGCGTAGCGTCCCTTGATGCAGAGGAAGTCGCCGTTGATTCCGCTCTTGTCGCGGTTATCGCCGCGCACGATTTCCATGCCGGTATCGCTGCGGCGTACACCCAGCGTGGTCTTGCAGCCGTCGGCGCAGTGGGTGCAAGTCGTGCCGACGTGGTTCATCTCCCAGGGCCGCGTCTTGTAACGGTACGCCCCCGAAGTCAGCGCACCCACCGGGCAGATGTCGATGCACATGCCGCACTCTTCGCAGTCCAGGTGGTCTTCCTGGTTGGGTGCGATGATCGAACTCACGCCGCGGTTCTGCACTCCCAGCGCCCAAACATCCATGCCCTCGCCACACACGCGCACGCAGCGGTAGCAGAGAATGCAGCGCGGGCGATCAAAGTAGACTACAGGCGACCACTGCTGCTCCTCGCGGTGCTGCTTGGCCTCGATGTATTTCGACTCGGCCGCGCCGTAGGAAAACGTCATGTCCTGCAGTTCGCACTCCCCGCCGGCGTCGCACACCGGGCAATCCAGGGGATGGTTGCCCAGCAGCAACTCGACCATGCCCTTGCGCGCTTGATGGATCTCCGGGCTGTCGGTAGTGACGATCATGCCCTCGCCGATCACCGTGGTACAGGCGGTCTGCAGCTTGGGCATCTTTTCGATCTTCACCAGGCACATGCGGCAAGCACCCTGCAGGGAGAGGTTGGGGTAGTAGCAGAACGACGGAACCTCAATGCCTACGCTCTTGCAGGCTTCGATGAGAAGCGTCCCGGCCGGGGCCGTTACCTTCTTTCCGTCTACGGTGATGTTGGCGTCAGCCATTGAGTAATTGGGGAATTTGGTAATTGGGAAATTTAAAAACCTATGCCGCTTTCCTCGCGGTCTGTTGACTGGCTGTGAAAATTGCTGCCAGTTCTCGCGCTTCTTTCATCAATTCTTTCGTTTGTTCCGGCTTGACTATGCCGGACTCGGTCAATAGTTCCAACCAGAGAACCACTTCGTCTGCCTCTTCCGCAACAATCCCGATCCTCGCTACAAATTCCGCTTTGGATCGTGAAAGGCAAACCGCCCGATAATTCGCTGCCACGGCGGTTCCGCAGCGCAACAATTGCTTTCCCAGAACCTGCGTGTCTGTCCGGAATGGCAAAGAACGAAACCGCCGGATAACACGGAGCGCAAATATCTTCGTTCGGTCGCGCAACTCCTCCGGCCTGCTCATGCTGCCACTCCAAATTACACAATTACCAGATTTCCCCAATTACTCAATCCGCTCATGCCATCGCCGGCTCCGGCTGCTTCTCAAACGGGCACGGCTTGCCGTCCAGATGGTCCTCGAACTCTTTCCTGAACTTCTTGATGAAGGCCATCGTCGGCATCGCGGCCGCGTCGCCTAGCGGGCAGAACGTGCGGCCCAGCATGTTTTCCGAGAGGTAGTACATGTTGTCGATGTCTTTCATCACGCCGCCGCCGTTATGGAATCGCGTCAGCGTCTTCTTCAGCCAGTCGGTGCCTTCGCGGCAGGGAATGCACCAGCCGCAGCTTTCATGCTGGTAAAACTTCATGGTGCGCAGGGCAAATTTCACGATGCAGGTGGTGTCATCCAGCACCACCACGCCACCCGAACCCAGCATGGAGCCGGCTTTGCCGACGGAATCGAAATCCATAGCGACGTCGATTTCACTGGGCAGAAGCACCGGCGTGCTCGATCCGCCCGGAACAACCGCTTTGAGATTTCTGCCATTGGGAATTCCGCCGCCCACGTCGTAAATCATTTTCTTGAGGTTGTAGCCCATGGGCAGTTCGTACACGCCGGGCTTGTTCAAATGGCCGCTCAGGCAGAACAGGCGCGTGCCGCCGTTTTTGGGCGTGCCCAGCTTGGCGTACCAGTCCGCACCACCAAGAATAATGTGGGGCACGCTGGCCAGGGTTTCAGCATTGTTAATAACCGTAGGCCCGCCCCAAAGGCCGACCACGGCGGGAAACGGCGGCCGGATGCGGGGAATGCCGCGCTTGCCTTCGAGCGATTCCATCAGCGCCGACTCTTCACCGACTTCGTAAGCCCCAGCCCCGCCGTGCCAGAACACGTCGAAGTCGCGGCCGCTGCCGAAGATGTTCTTGCCCAGAAATCCGCGAGCGTAAGCGTCGGCAATCGCCTTCTGCATGATGACCGAGAGATAGCGATACTCGCCGCGAATGTAGATGTAGCCCTGAGTCGAGCCGACGGCGAGCCCCGCAATCATCACGCCTTCGATCACCGCATGCGGATCATGCTCGAAGATCAGCCGGTCTTTGCAGGTGCCAGGCTCGCTTTCGTCGCCATTACACAGAATGTACTTCGGCTTGGCTGACTGCTTGGGCACGAACGACCACTTCATGCCGGTGCTGAACCCCGCGCCGCCGCGGCCGCGCAGACCGGAGTTTTTCACCTCGTTGATGATGGCGTCCGGCTCCATCCCGAGCGCCTTCTGCACCGCCTTATAGCCATCAAGCTCCAGATAGCGGTCGAGCGACGTCGCGCCCTGGCCAAAGCGCCGGGTGACGACTTTTACTTCGTCGGGATGGGAGACGAGTGATGCCATTTTCGATTGCTGATTTTTGATTGTCGATTGAAGAACCTGGCTCAGGTTTTCAATCAGCAATTTTTTATCGCGCCGCTTTCTTGTATTCCTCCAGAATCCCGTCCAGCTTCTCCGCCGTCAGGTTCTCGTGAAAGTCGTAGTTCACCTGGATGGCCGGCGCCCAACTGCAGCCGCCGATGCATTCCACCTCTTCCAGCGTGAACAGGCCGTCGGACGTGGTCTGCTTATGGCCGATGCCCAGTTTCTTCTCGCAATGCTCCAGCAGTTCTTCTCCGCCGCGCAGCATGCAGGCGATGTTGGTGCACACCTGCACGTTGAACTTGCCGCGCGGCTTGGTGACCAGCATCGAGTAGTAACTGATCACGTTGCGCACATCGAGTTCGGTAAGCTCCAGGCGGCCGGCGATCTCGGCGATGACCTCGTCGCTGAGATAGCCGGCTTCGTCCTGCGCATACAAAAGCGTAGGGACAAGCACCGACCGCTTCGTCGGATAATGCCTGAGCATTTCGGCGAAACGCGACTCGAATTCATCAGAAAACTTCATCGGTAATCTTCAGGATTGAGTAATTGGGAAATTGGGTAATCTGGTAATTGAAAACCTTTGCTCGCATCGCCTCGCATCAACCAGGGTTTTCAATTGCTCAATTACCAGATTTCCCAATTACTCAATTTTCTCACCGGTCGATTTCCCCCAAAACGATATCGATGCTTCCAATCGCGGCCACCACGTCTGCGATCAGCCTGCCCTCGCACATTGTGGGCAGCGTCTGCAGGTTGGCCAGGCAGGCGGCGCGCATGTGTACGCGGTAGGGCTTGGCGGTGCCGTCGCTCACGATGTAATAGCCCATTTCGCCGCGCGGCGACTCCACTGCCTGGTACACCTCACCTGCGGGAATCGTAAAGCCCTCGGTAACGATCTTGAAGTGGTAGATGAGCGCTTCCATCTGCGTCTTCATCTTTTCGCGGTCGGGGAGGACAACCTTGGGTGCGTCGGCCTTGATTGGCCCTTCCGGCATGCCATCGAGCGCCTGTTGCACGATGGCAATCGACTCGCGCAGTTCCTGTACCCGGCACATGTAGCGGGCGAAGACGTCGCCGTCTGTGCTCACCGGCACTTTGAACTTGAAATTCTCATAGCCGGAGTAGGGCATGTCGCGCCGCAGATCGACATCCACGCCGCTGCCGCGCAGCGTCGGCCCGCTTGCGCCGAGGGCAATTGCATCCTCAGCGGTGATCTTTGCCACGCCTTTGGTCCGCATCACCCAGATGGGATTTCCCGTCAGCAGGTTTTCGTATTCGTCCACGCAGGCAGGAAAGCGCTTGGCGAAATCGCGCACCCGGTCGAAGAACCCAAGCGGCGGCTCCAGCGCAACTCCGCCGATGCGGAAATAAGACGTCATCATGCGCTGCCCGCTCACGGCTTCAAACAGCCGCAAAATATCTTCCCGTTCGCGGAAGCAGTACAGGAAAACGGTCATGGCACCAATATCCAGGGCGTGCGTTCCCAGCCACACCAGGTGCGAGTTGATGCGTGTGAGTTCGTTCATCAGCACCCGCAGCCATTGCGCCTTGGGCGGCATCTCCAGGCCCAACAACTTTTCCACTGCCAGCGCGTAGCACAAATTATTGGTAAGCGGGCAGAGGTAATCGATGCGGTCGGTGAGCGGCACCACCTGGTGATAGAACTTGGCCTCGCAGGTTTTCTCGATCCCGGTGTGCAGGTAGCCGATGTCCGGCATGATGCGCACGATGGTCTCGCCGTCGATTTCCAGGATGAGCCGCAACACCCCGTGCGTCGATGGATGCTGCGGGCCCATGTTCAGGATCATGGTGCGATCCTGGCCGGGCTCGAGAACGGGCGTGGGGGCGAGATGGGCCACTAGCGGTAGCCCTCCACGGGATAGTCTTTGCGCAAGGGATAGCCTTCCCAATCCTCGGGCATCAGAATCCGCCGCAAATAAGGATGCCCGGTAAAGCGTATGCCGAACAGGTCGAACACTTCGCGCTCAAAGTAATTTGCCGCCGGCCAAACCGAAGTAACCGACTCCACTGCCGGTGCCTCGCCGCTGAGCTTGACCTTCAGCCGGACGCGTTCTTTCTTAGGGATAGAGAAAAGGTGGTAAATCACCTCAAAGCGAGGTTCCGAGGGATACCAATCCACGCAGGTAACGTCGGAGAGAAAATTAAAAGGGCAACTGGGATTGTCGCGCAGCAGCATGCAGGCCTCGCGCAGAAAAGGCCGGTCCACATAAAGGCTCATTTCCTCGCGGTCAAACTTGGCGCCCTGTACAGCGGACGGGTTCCAGCCCAGCAGGCGCGCCACCGCGGGATGGTTTTTCAATTGTTCCAGATCCGTAACTGGGGGGGCCAAAGGCATTAGTTCGAACCTCGTTTGGCCGTCTCACCCCAGTCCAGCACGCCCTTCTTCCATATATAGAAGAACCCCACCAGCACGATGCCGATGTAAACCATCATCTCCCAGAAGCCGAACATCTTCAGATCGCGCAGGATCACCGCCCAGGGATAGAGGAAAACCGCCTCAATGTCGAACAGAATGAACAACATGGCTACCATGTAGAACTTCACTGAGAAGCGCTCGCGGGCGTCGCCCACCGGGGTCATGCCGCATTCATAGGGAGAAAGTTTGGCCCGGGTCGGACGGCGGTAACCGATAATCCAGGAAAGCAGCACAATTACGGTCGCGAGCGCCCCAGCCACCAGGAAGTGGATCAGCAGCGGCAGGTAACGGGCGAAGTAATTGTCGGGCATAAGGGGAGCTATATATAATGCGCGCCAGCACTTGTGTGAATTTCTAGATTAGAGTTCACGGTTCGGCAGTGTCAAGCGGGTGAGGCGGTTGTAATAAATCACCCGGGCTTGAGACGTGACGAAGGTGGCGCGAAGCATTGCGTTTCCCTTCACGTCTGGGCGCTCCCGGCGGCGATCCTTGAACCGCGAAGAGCGCGAACGACGCGGAGTACGGTGGTGGAATGGCGGCCTGTCCTCGATGCACAAACGCATAATCTTCGGCTTCAACACAGACATTAAGCACGGGGACACGGTTTACCACGTGCAAAGCGAGGCTCGCAACGCTGACCTGCTGCTGCAAACCCAGGTTTTCGTACGCGGCCGCTGCATCGGCAAGCGCGCCACTTCCTACGCCCAGCGCGCCAGCGAAGAGGCATTCAACGACCAGCAGAAAGAGCAGATTCTGCGCGACCAGCACCGCCTGGTGCTTGATTCCATTCGTGATGGCCGGTTGGACGAGGTGATCGAACAACAGGCTCCAGCGGCACTGACGGCCGTTCCCGCTTCCCCGCCCCCGGTCCCCGAGCCGGCCACGCGGGAGTTCGACGTGCACTGGCTCAACGCCGATTCCGTGCACTCCGACCGCACGCTGGTCATGCGCCTTCAAGTGACGGAGGACGGAGCCGGCATCGAGGGCGCCACCGTTACCATTCGCTTTTCGCGCATGGAGGCGGCGCCTTTTTACAGCCAGCGCTTCACCGATCCTGACGGAAATGTGGAAATGAGGATTGAGATGGATGAGTCTCTGCTCGCCGACTCCTCCATCCTGGTGCAGGCCAGCCACAAAGGCCGCACCGCCACGCGCAAGTTCCAACTGCGCAAGGTGGAAGCGTAACTTCGACGGTAGCGCCGACGTCCCGCCGGCAGCAGCGAGAGTGAGAAGCCGCTAATTGCCATAGATCACGCCATGCATCTTGACTTTCGGGCACCAGCGACATAGCGCAACCTCGTTTGCTGGAATTGAGCCTTCCACATGGACCCGATACCAGCGGTGCAAGCCGACGCTGCATAGTAGGCTCTTGAACCAACTCGATTCGTGTGTTCTATGGGGTGATAACTTCGCCAGAGCCGCCGGGGAGAAATGGCTTGATAGTGCCTGAGTCGATGGCTCTTGATGCTTGTGTTTTGCCATCTTGCTCTCCCTATTGGGCGGGTTGCCGGCGGGAAGCCCTCGCTATCTTTGCGGCTCCAGCCTCAGCTCGTGCACCTTGGATTTCTGAATAGCTCCCGCCGAGAACCCCCAGGGGAACGTGTAGCCCTCGTACCATGCGCCCCACTGATCCATGTAGTAAGGGCTGAGGAAATTGCCGCCTTCACCGGTCACCAGGTTTAGCGTGGATTGGTCCAAATCGGCGAGGTTCACCGTCAGCCGCTCCGAGGGGCCGTGATGTCGCGTTACGGCTTTCACGGTGTATCCGCTTCCTGACTGCTCCTGCACTCCCGGCCCGGCCCAGTTCCGCAGGATAGGAATCTGTCCGAGAAGCGGATGCTCGATCTCAACCGCGTTGAATGGTCCCCAATGCCAGGATGCAAGGTTCTTCGGAGCATCCGGGGCGCTTACGGCTGCATCGACCGCCGCCGCCAGCAACTCGTCATAATTCTCGAACCGGCCGGGAAGCCAGCGCGGCGGCTGGTGCGCCAGGATATTCTCCATCCACACCGAGCGCATCGCCCACTGATAGCTCTTCCAGCTCAGCGTGGATTCGTCTTTTGGATCGTGCGGCGCGGGTCCTAATTTCGGTTCGAGCAAAAGCCGCGTCAGCTCGGCGCGTGCGCGGAATTGCAACGCAGGCGCGGCCGAACCGGCACGCATGTGGCCGTCCCACTGCCGCAGGATATCGGCCGCCTGCCGCGCCCGCGCGCTCGCGTTGCGGGCATGGTCCACGGCGTAAACGAAGCGCTCGCCGAAGTAGCGCTCGCTTTCGGAGAGCGTATCGGTCTGCAGGTTGAGCATGTCCGCCGGTGAAAATTTCCGGCCTGACTCCAGCACGCGATAGATGCGCGCCGTGCGCCAGGGGGCTTCCCACTCGGTGCTGATAGAAAACGGATAGCCATCCGGCGTGATGCGCCCGTTGGCCGTCGCGATCACGCCCGAAGGTGGATTGAAGACGTTCGGCAGCTGCTCGAACGGAATGTAGCCGGTCCACTCGTAGGCATTGTCGCGGCCGTCTTCCGGCAGGCTGCCGTCGCCCGAGGCGCGGATTGGCACTCTGCCGGTTGCCTGGTAGCCGATGTTGCCGTCCACGTCGGCGTACACCACGTTTTGCCCGGGTGCATCCATCACTGAAAGGGCGTGGCGAAAATCGTCCCAGTTCTGCGAAGAGTTCAGGGCGAAGAAGGGATTGCGGACACCGTCGTAGAGTGTCCAGCGCAAAGCGAGCTGGCGGGTTTCGCCGGGAACAAGCTCAGTGACGATCGGTCCATGGCGGGTGAGCGAGACATCCGCGATTACATCCGCGCCGCCCTTCACATGAATGACTTCTGTTCGGTGCTCGGGCTTCTTCCAGCCCTCGGGCGTCTGGTACTCGCCGCCGGCATCGAATACTTCGACGTAAACATCTTCTACGGTCGGCCCAACGTTGGTGAATCCCCAGGCGATGCGCTGATTGTGCCCCACGATGACATAGGGCATGCCGGGAAGGGTCACGCCGGCGACATCGAGCGCTCCACAGCGCAGGTGAGCTTCGTACCACAGGTTGGGCATCTGATGCCCAAGGTGCATGTCATCGGAGAGTAGCGGCTTGCCGCTGACCGTGTGCGCGCCCGAAACGACCCAGTCGTTGGAGCCGAGACCCGCGGGGCGCTCCGCTTCGGCGGAGATCGCCGGCCAGGCAGGCAACGCCCACGTCACCTCCGGCACCGGGCCCCCGCCGGTGATCGAGCCCGGATCGTCCTCTTCTTCATTGTCCTCGTCCGAGTCTGAATCGGAAGGATTTTCCAGAGCCGGCCGCGTCGCGGTGGGCGGGCGGTCGTGCCAGGAGGTGTTCACGTACAGATCGGCAGTCAGGTCCGGGCCCAGCTTGGCCAGGATTTTCTCCCGGGTGAGCGCATCGCGAAAATGCCCGTGGTTGAGGTCTTTCACCATCTGCGCCGCGATCACCATCGAATCTTCGGGAGTCCAGGGCTGCGGCGAATATTTCAGGATGCGGAATTCGATGGGCAGACTGTCGCGGTGCGCCGCAATGAACGCGTTCACTCCGCTGGCGTAGGCGGCAAAGCGCTGGCGATCCTCCGGCGAAGAGACTTCCAGCGATTTCCGCGCCGCCACCCTTAGGCCGAGAATGCGCTGCTCGCGGTCGTGCTCGATAAAGTCTTTGCCCAGCACTTCAGACAACTCCCCCGCGGCGAAACGTCGCATGCCGTCCATTTGCCAGAGCCGGTCCTGGGCGGTGACGTAGCCCTGGGCGAAGAATAAATCCTCCAGATTCGCCGCCTCGATGGTGGGAACGCCGTGGCCGTCGCGAATAACTTCCACCGGCGCTGAAAGACCGCTGATCTGGATGCTGCCGTCGAGTTGCGGCAAAGCGGACCGCGCGATCCGATAGCCCCAAAGGGCTAACCCGGCCGCCACCAGCAGGACCAGGGCGAGCAATCCGCCCAGAACGCGCCACAGCCAGCGCCGCGAGGTGCGCGAAGGACTCGAAATAGAAGCAGTGGCCACGCTGAGTGTATGCGCCATTCTAGGAGAGAAGCCGACCGCTAGACAAATGGTGCGAGTGCCTCCGCTGGATGATATGGCTAGCGCAGTTCGAGGCCGCGCCAATAGGCGTTGCCGGCTTCATGATGCGGAACCAGGACACGCTGGTAGAGCCGCAGCACGACTTGCTGATTCTTGTATGCGGAGAGATCGATCTTGATCTCCCGCCACGTTCGCGTATCCGAAGATCCATCGATCATCTTGTCGAGCACTTTGCCGTCGTTCACGTAAATCTGCAGCTGCCACACGCGGCCGGGATCCACACCTGCCTGGAATTGCAGAACCGGGGCGCCGCCCAGTTTCGCGGTTCGCTGGAGGAGGGTCCCACGAACTTCGTCGCGCGGATAGGTGGCTAGCACATCGCCATCGAGATAGGTGATGCCGCGAATTCCCGGCAAGCCGCCGCCTGCGCCGCCGAACCCGGCACGCTCCAGCACCCAGTCGGGATTCCAATAACGCATCAGATCGCCGAGCTTGAAGAGTTCCGCCGGTTGGGTCCGGGGCTGCTGAATGGGCGATCGCAGCGTGCTGCCGTCGTCGCTGGCGCCGTTGGCCGCCGCGATAGTGAGGCCGATTTTCGCCGTGCGCCGCGCCAACCCCGAGATGCTCTCATCCACCGGCGGGGTCAGTTTCAGCGGGCCCATTTCCGCACCGAAGATCCGGTCGTGCAGCTCGGAAACTTCCTTCGCAGGCAGGGCTTTCATGCCGTGCATGGCTGCCACCACTGATTCCGCGTTGGCGGTGTTGCAGTCGGTATCCGCAAAGTCAGCGGCGTGCACTGCCAGCTGCAGGGTCTTTTGAAAGTCGCCTTCGCCGAACCACACGCTGGTAGCGACAAATCCGCCGTTTACCACCGCGTTGTTTGTGGCGGGATATTCCATGCCCCAGCGCTCATCGACAGCGCGAAAAATTTCCTGCGGCGAACTGCCTGAATCCGCCATGGCGATGACCAGATCCAGGCATTGGCGATATGGGGAGCGGGGATCGATCAGGCTCGCCGCTTTGCGCACCACGGCATGCGGATCCTTTTCCGCGAACGCAATGCTGATCATGCCCGCGACAAACACCGCCCCATCGGTTCCCTCCGCGTAGCCGTTGATGTGGCTCAAACGCCGCGCCATTTCGCCGGCTACGTTGGGCATTCCCGGAGCCAGCGCGCCGTACACGTCGCTGCTGAACTGCGGGCCGATCGTCCACCACAGTTTGTTGTAGCGGGGATGGCCGGTGTCGGGCGGCTTGATGCCGCGCCTGAGCAGCAGCAGCGCCTGCTCGCTCGAGCCCCAGGAGCCGGCATTGTTCTCCAGCCACTGCTCGCCGAGTTGTTGCACCGTGAGTCCGATTCCGTACTTCTCGAAAGCGCGCACTGCCACCATTTCGTAGTAGTAGTCGTCGTCCACCGGGGCATAACCCTGGGGCTGGGTGAGCGGCGTCACCGGCAGCACGGAGGCAGGCTTGTGCTCGAAGCGAACGCCCGTCATCTGGCCGATCATCTGCGCCGTCCAGATGGCTCGCACGCGATCGAGATACTCGGCGTGCGACAGCACAAGCGTGGCGGGCGAGGGGGATTCTGCAGCGGCTCCGATCTTCCGCGCGGTGGCTTCGGCGTTGCAAGATGCAACGCAGATCAAACTGAGGAGAGTGAGCAGCCATTTCATACTCCGTGCCCGGTTCATCCCTCGCCTCCCGTTGCAATCAATCTCAAAGGCCCGTCCGAAAAGAAAGCATGGACATGATATTTGAAACGTTTTATATTTGCTGCCCGTGAAACGCTTTCGCGTGCCGCCTGCCGGGGACGACCGCTGCCAGTTGTGCCTGAAAACGGTCTCGGACCGTTCGCCTTCCCGCTCCGCTGCAGCCATCCCGGTTACATTCCTCTCGCCGGAGACTCTTAGTTCCAGCCGAAAGCGCTCGCCTTCCCAGCAACTGCTCACGGATAAGTCACAGCACAAAGTTCGGGTACAGATATGGGGGAACACGCTTTGAAATCAAATATGGCTCGATTCAGCGCAATCATTTTGCTCGCAGGTGCTCTTCCGCTCCTCGCCCAGGATTCGCATTACCGCCCCGAGCGCCAGCAGATTCCCGTGCCCGGTTGCCTCCTCATGAAAGCCGCGTGGGAGGGCGGATCACGGTTCTGCACGCCGGAAGACCATGAGGCCTGGCTGGCCGACATCACTCACTGGCGCAACGAACGGCGCATTCGTATCGGCTACAACGGTTCGCGCTACGACATGCCCGCGCTGAAGTGGACGCAATCCAGTTTCTTCCAGCCGCAGATGATGGCGGAAGACCGCTACTTCTACGATCCAGTCGCCCACCGCTACACCGTGGACCGCTATCTCGACGACCTGGAAAAAAGATACGGAGGTATCGATGCTGTGCTCATCTGGCCGACGTATCCGAACATGGGCATCGACAACCGCAACCAGCATGACATGATCCGCAGCATGCCCGGCGGGGTGGCCGGAGTGCGGCAGATGATCGCCGACTTCCACAAGCGGGGAGTGAGGGTGCTGTTTCCGATGATGATGTGGGACCAAGGAACGCGCGACGTGGGCAAGCCATGGCCCGAAGCGATCGCGGAACTGATGGCGGAAATCGGCGCTGACGGCATCAATGGCGACACTCAGGATGGCGTCCCGCTGGCTTTCTCTCAGGCAGCCGACAAAGTGGGGCACCCGCTGGCCTTCGAACCCGAGGGTGGCCCATCTGACGAGGCGCTGGCATGGAATGTGATGACCTGGGGGCAGTACCAATACCAGTTCGCTCCCATGGTGGACAAGTACAAGTGGCTGGAGCCACGCCACATGGTGAATATCTCCGACCGCTGGAAGCGCGACAAAACCGATAACCTGCAATTCGCCTTCTTCAACGGCGTGGGCTGGGAGAGTTGGGAGAATATCTGGGGTATCTGGAACGGCATCACTCCGCGCGACGCTGAAGCCACGCGGCGTGTGGCCACCATCGAACGCGCGGTGGCGCCGTTTCTCAGCAGCAGTGGCTGGGAGCCGCTCGCGCCCATGCTGCGCTACGGCGTTTATGCCAGCCGGTGGCCGCAAGGCGATCATGCGGTGTGGACAATCGTCAATCGCAATGAGTACGACGTTGCAGGGCCGCAGATGGAACTTCCGGCGGAAAATGGTGTCCGTTACTTCGATCTCTACCACGGCGTAGAACTCACCCCGATGCGAAATGCCACCGGAGAATCGGTGCTGAGCTTTGCCATCGAAGCTCACGGTTATGGCGCCATTCTCGCCTCGCACGCGGGTCCGGATGCGGGAATTCAGACGCTTATGTCGAAAATGAAAGACATGACCACCACGCCGCTGGCGAGTTACTCGCACGAATGGACCGTGCTCCCCCAACAGATTGTGCCCATCACCGCCACCAAGCCGCCTTCCGGCTCGCCGCCCGGTATGGTAAAAATTCCAGCCGCGGATTTTCTCTTCCGCGTGGAGGGAATTGAGATCGAAGGGTTCGACGACATCGGCGTAGATGTGCAATATCCCTGGGAAGATACCCCGCGGCGCTTTCATGAGCATCCCATGCGTGTGAATTCGTTCTGGATTGACAAATATCCCATCACCAACGCGCAATTCAAAACATTTCTCGACGCTACTCATTTCCATCCGCAGGACGATCTGAATTTCCTGCGTGACTGGCAGAA
>Ga0335077_10003640_pt1 | contig 18696 bp, 15 predicted proteins | sample Lox_Sample_31_FD_207151 | JGI IMG/M metagenome (GOLD analysis project Ga0335077, IMG submission 207151) | Soil microbial communities from Loxahatchee National Wildlife Refuge, Florida, United States - Lox_Sample_3.1 | ecosystem: Environmental > Terrestrial > Soil > Wetlands | place: USA... | reverse complement strand
GCGCGTGGGCAGCCGCGCGAGCCACGTCTCCAGCGAATCCATTCCCGGCCCATGCACCCAGGCCTGCCCGTGCGCTACCAGGTCCTGTTCATGCGTCAGCTTGCGCTGCGGAACCGGATTCCGCTCGGTGGTGAACGAAGTCGGCACGCCGTACTGTTCGCGGCTCAGCATGTACGGCATTTTGGTCCATTCGCCGCTGACAGCTTTATCCTGAAGAAACACCAGCGCGACCGCCGGCAGAAAACTGATCACCGCAAGCGCCGCCGCGGCCGGAACGCGCCGTCGCGCGGCCGCGTCGAACAAAGCCGGCAGGAACAGCACCACCACCGCCGCGGACAGAAAGACGGTCTCGTAAGGCCGCGATAAAAACGCGAGTCCCACGCCGAGCCCCAGGATCACCGCGTGTCTCGCTCGCCAACCCGATCGTAGCCGCGGCGCCGCGCCGAAGATCATGCATCCCGCGACCGCCGCCACTCCTCCGCCCCAATAACTGTTCATCCAGTGATTCAGCGGACCGAATTCGATCACCGCGAGGATTCCGCCCGCCAGCGCCCATTCCGGCGTGGTCCACGCCAGCAGCATCCAGTAACACAGCGCGCAAAAAATACCGATAGAGATCGCCACTCCCGCCCACGGCAGACCGAAGACCAATTTCCCGAACGCCAGGGCCAGCGCCGGACCCAGCGGATAAATCGAGCTGTACGACGGTTCCTGCAACACGAAGATGGTTTCGAAGAAGCGATGCATCGGGTGCACCGGATTCGCCAGCCGGAAATGCGCCAGCGTGTCGCCGAGCAGCAGGTAGCTGAAATCGTCTGAGCCGAGCGGCGTGGGCACCGGGTGCAACGGCAACAGCGCCAGCCGCAGCACGATCGGCGCCAGAAACAAGGCCAGCAGGCACCAGCCTGGGCGCCGCGCGAAGCGCGCGAATGCGTCCTTCCACCTTTTCCAGGCGAACGCCGCCGCGAGCAGCGCCGCGCCGAACGCCAACGTGATGAAATCGCTCCCGCCGAAGCCGATGGGATTGTGCAGCGGCAGAAACGAGCGAAACCAGTGGAACAAATAGAACATCAATCTCTCGTGGCTCAAGAAAGGGGACAGACCGCTCTGTCCACGTGCGCTGGTTCACGCGAGGTCAATCCCTTGCGGCGGGGACAGAGTAGTCTGTCCCCTTTCTTGCCCATGTCCTTAAGACGACTATTCTAGAATGGACGTTGCGATGAGCGCGCTCGCCAGTTACACCGTCGAAGATCAGCAGCGCATGACGCGCGCCAGGAATTACTTCGCCTGGCAGGCGCGCCTGGCGCTTCCCGAGCTGGGCCGACGCGTGCTCGAAATCGGCTGCGGAATCGGCAACTTCACCGGGCTGCTGGCCGATCGCGAAGCGGTGATCGCCGTCGATTCGAGCGCCGAATGCATCGCGCTGCTCCAGGCGCGCTGCCCCCGAGCGCACGCCTTCGCTCTCGACGCCTCAAGCGAGCGCCTCACCGAGCTCGCGCGTTTGCGCCCCGATTCCTGCCTGCTGTGGAACGTCATCGAACATATCCAGGACGATCGCGGCACGCTCCGCCGCATCGCGGCCCTGCTTCCGTCCGGCGGCATCGTGGTGCTGCTCGCGCCCGCCTTCCCTTCGCTCTTCGGCCCCATCGACCGAAACCTGGGCCACCATCGCCGTTATTCGCGATCTGCAATCGCGCGGCTCGCGCGCTATGCGTCGCTCGAAGTTCGAAAATTGCGCTACGTGAACGCGCTGGGATTCTTCGGTTGGTGGATCAACGCGCACCTGCTGAAGCGGCAGGCGCAATCCGAAGCGCAGATCGAATGGTTCGACCGTTTGGTGCCCCTGCTCTCGCGCGCCGAATCGATCTTCCCGCCGCCCTTCGGCCAATCGCTGTTCGCGGTGTTGAAAAAACCGTGAAAATCTCCATTCTCATTCCCGTGTACAACGAGTTCCGCACCTTCCCGCAGGTGATCGCCCGAGTTTTCCGCGCGCCGCTGCCCCAAGGCTTCGACCGCGAAATCGTTGTCGTCGACGACGGTTCCACCGACGGCACTTCGCAGGCGATCGCGGAGCTGGCGCGCGCGGGCCGCATCGTCGCGCATCGCTCCGCGGCCAATCTCGGAAAAGGGATGGCCATCCGCGCCGGCCTCGCGCTCGCTTCAGGCGACATCATCGTGATTCAGGACGGCGATCTCGAATACGATCCGGACGACTACGCGCGCCTGGTCGAGCCGATTCTCGCGGGCCACGCCGAAGTAGTCTACGGTTCGCGCTTTCCGGGCGCGCGCAATATGGCGCTGCGCAACCGCATCGCCAACGCGATCCTCACCGCCGCGGCGAACCTGCTATACCGGGCGCGCATCAGCGACGAAGCCACCGCGTACAAGGCGTTTCGCGCGCCGCTGCTGCGCTCGCTCGATCTCCAATGCCAGCGCTTCGAATTCTGCCCCGAGGTCACCGCCAAGCTGCGCCGTCTGGGTTATCGCATCCACGAAGTGCCCATCCGCTACAACGCGCGCGGCATCGCCGATGGAAAAAAGATCCGCGCGCGCGACGGATTCGAAGCGCTGTGGACTCTCATCCGTTATCGCTTCTCGCCGCGCAAAATAAGGTTGCTCAAAATACCCCACGCATGCGCGCAGATGAACACCAATCTCTCCGCGTGAGCCTCAGGCGCGTGCGCGCAGCACCACCGCGCGCCGCAGCACCACGTCGATGTGATCCTGACCCGCCTTGAGCGCGCGCGCGGCGGCGAGAAATCCGCTGCCCCAGAAGAACAGCGCCAGCTCGGGACGATCCAGGCGAAAGCGGCCCTCGGCGTCGGTTTCGGCATAGTTGAGGTCGGCGCCCATCACCAGCACGCCTTCCACCGGCGATCCGTCGTCGGCTCGCACTGTTCCCCGGATCACCTTAAGCGCCCCTTAGCCCCGCCGACGCGACGATCAGCGCCACCAGATTCCACGCCACCACGATCGCGAAGAGAATGTTGATGCGGTTCAGCAGCCGCTCCCGACCCGCGCGCCAGCAGTAAATCCCCAGCACGATCGCCGCGATCTTGATCGCCAGCAATCCTTCGAGCGGATTTGGCGAAAAGTGCACCGCCAGCCGCACCAGCGGATTACCCTCCCGAACGCCATTGAGCAGGAACGCAATGGTGGTCATGAAGTCCAGCACTTGCAAATAAGAATATTGGAGCAAAAGCTGATTCACAAATGTATCTTAGCTCACTCTAAACGCAATACCCTAGTGAGTAAATAGGGCGGAGGCCCTGGTACTCCTCGGGGATATATGCCCAGTACTTTTTCCTGAGTTTTCTTTCTGGGGGCTCAGCGCCCGGTGACCTCGCGAATCACTCGCAGATCGTTCTCGCCAAAGATCTTCTTGACCTGCTGGTCCGTATACCCGCGCTTGAGCAGCGCCGCAATCAGGTTGGGCATTTTGGACACGTCCTCGAGGCCGTTGGGCGGCCCGGTAATGCCGTCAAAATCGCTCCCGATACCGACGTGATCGATTCCCGCGATCTTGACTGCATGGTCGATGTGATCGGCGACTTTTTCCACGTTCGCGGCAACTCGGGTGTGCGCGACCATGTCGTCATGAATGTTTTTCGCGGCATAGTCGTCGAGCGCCTTCCCGAACAGCACGGGCGCCTCCGACAGGTTGGTGATCGCCGCACGCAGCGCCTCCGCGTCCTTGGGATCGATAAATCCTTCGCCGAAATTGATCCCGATCACGCCGCCGTTTTTGGCCAGCGCGCGCAGCATGTCGTCGGTCACGTTGCGGGGAATATCGGAGATGGCGCGCATGGAGGAATGCGAAACGATCACCGGCTTGGTGGTCACCGTCAGCGCATCGTAGAACGTCTTGTCGGAAACATGCGAAAGATCCACGATCATGCCCAGCCGGTTCATCTCGCGCACCACCTGCTTGCCGAAATCGGTCAGCCCGTTGTGCGCCGGCTTGTCGGTGGAGGAATCCGCCCAGTTGTTGTTCTTGAAGTGGGTGAGCGTCATGGAGCGGATGCCCAGCTTGTAGTACATGCGCAGCACGCGCAGGTCGTCGTCGATCTGGTGCCCGCCCTCGATGCTCAAAAACGCCGCGATCTTGCCGGATTTCACGATGCGCTGAATATCTGCGGCCGTGGTGGCCAACTCAATCTGATCAGGATGGGCATCCAACACCGATTGCATCGCGTCACGCAGATCGAGCGTTCGCCGAACCGCCTCGGCGCCCGGAAAATACACCGGACACCACAGCGCGAAAAAGGGCGCGTGCATCCCGCCTTCTTTAAGCCGCGGAATGTCGGCGTGGCCGACGTTCGTTCGCACGCCCAGGTCCATGCCGCCCACCAGCACCTTCTGAATGGTATCGATGTGCGTGTCGATCCCGATCACCTCCGTCGCGAGCCTCCGGGCGTGCGCCATGTAATCCTGCGCGCAAAGCGGCAGCGCCAGCGCGGCGATCCATGCAAGTCTCATAAGATGCCCATTGTCACACACCGACGGTACAGGCACACGTGATGGCGCGAAATCTCGACGGGCTGGCGACTACATATCTGAGAGGGCGCTCGCACGCACCAAAGTGGTTGGACGCGCCGCATCTGCTATACGCTGTTCGGCGGCTTGCTCCAGGTCTCCGAGGCAATGCCGACGAAGCTCTCGTAGACCGCTCACCGCCTCTTCCAAGAACTGCCGAACGATCTCGGCCTTTCGGGCTGGGTCCAGGCCCAGTTTCGCGACAGTCTTGTCATACGCGGATCCCTTGCGGGGTGCAGCAACCCCGCACCCCAACCGTGCCGAACCAGCACACACCCGCCCTCCTGGAGTTTGCGGATCAGGTCGGCGCGCTTCATCCAATCGAAAGTTCCGCAACTCTGCGGATGCCCGGAATCTCGCCGCTGGTGAGATCCCGGTAAAGATCGCGAAGGTTGTCCTCAAGCTCCGCCAAGGACTCGCCCTGGGTCATGTAGTCGGGAAACTCTTCCAGGTAGCCGAGCCACATGTCTCCGTCTTGCCAGTGGACGTATCTAGCCTTCATACCCCTAGTGTACGCCGACGTCTCAAATTCGATGAAAACTCTTCAAAATATCCCGCATCCCGTAGCGCAGCGCGATGGGGCGGCCGTGCGGACAGCTCATCGGGCACGACGTCGCGGCCAGTGCGCGCAGCAGCCAGTCGATCTTCGCCGGCTCCAGGCGCGTGTTGATCTTGATCGCCGCGCGGCAGGCGATCGACGCCGCCATTCCGCGGCGCAGATCGTCGAGCGAAACGTTCCGCAGCTCGCGCTCCGAGATTTCCAGGATCTCGAACAGCGCCTTCTCGACATCGCCGGCGTTGATCCCCGCCGGCGCGGCCTGAATCGCGATGGTCCGGTTGCCGAACGGCTCGGTCTCGAACCCGAGCGTGTGCAGCTCTTCGGCGATGCGCGCGTACTCGATCTGCTGCGCGGCGCTCAGCGCGATCACCAGCGGCGTGAGCAGGCGCTGCGATTCCACGTGTCCCGCCGATCTCGCTGCCAGAACCTGCTCAAACAGGATACGCTCGTGCGCCACGTGCTGGTCGATGATCCACAATCCGTCGCGCCCCGCCGCGACGATGAAGCTGTCGTGAATCTGGCCCAGCGGGCGCAGATCGCGCAGCGCTTCCAGGCTCTCCGGCTCGGGGACGTATCCATCCGGCGCGAGCGGGCCGTGCGTCTCCGGAACCGGGATTTTCGGCGCTTCCGAAAAATCGAAGCGCGCCGGCGGCGGCGACGGACGGCGCAGCGTGAACTCCGGCAGTGCGGAGATGTCGGTGGTGATCGCCGGCGTAAAGGTCTCACCGAACTGCATGCTCTCGATGCGCTGGCTGAACTCGGAATAGGGCAGCTCTGCGGCGGGCTGCGGAGGCGTGGGCGCCGGAATACTCGACGCCGGCCGCTGCGCCATCAGAGCGCCGCGAATCGTATCGCGAACGAAGTCGTGCACCAGCGACCCGTGGCGAAAGCGCACTTCGGTTTTCGACGGATGCACGTTGACGTCCACCTCCTCGGCGTCGCATTCCAGGAAAATCAGCGCGAAGGGATAACACGCCGGCGGAATCAGGTTGTGATACGCCGAGGAAATCGCATGCATCAGCAGCTTGTCGCGAATCAGCCGGCCGTTGACGAACACATAAATCGAGTTGCGATTCATCTTCTGCACCTGCGGCCCGCTCACGAATCCGCGCAGGCGGAAGCGCCGCTCGACCATCTCTTCCTCGTCGATCGGCATTTTCAAATCGCGAGCCTGGTCGCCCAGATCGATCAGATCGTCCAGGATCTGCGAACCGAACACCTGGAACACGCGCTCGCGCAACGTCGCCACCGGTTCCACCGACAGAAGTTCCGCGTGATTGTGCCGCAAGACAAAGCTTTTCGAAGGGTGCGCCAGGCTGTAGTGCGTTACCAGCGACGCGATGTGTGCGATCTCGGTCTGTTCCGTGCGAAGGAACTTCTTCCGCGCTGGAACATTGAAGAACAGGTCGCGCACCGTGATGGTGGTTCCGCAGGCGAGCGCGGCGTCGTCGCAGCGCAGAATTTTTCCGCCCGCGATCTCGACCACGGTGCCCAAGCGATCGTCGGCCGCGCGCGTTTCGAGCAGCAGCCGCGACACCGAGCCGATCGACGGCAGCGCCTCGCCGCGAAACCCCAACGTGGCGATCGAAAGCAGGTCCTTCACGTCGGAAAGCTTGCTGGTGGCGTGGCGCTCGAAGGCGAGCAGCGCGTCATCGCGCATCATGCCGCAGCCGTTGTCGGCCAGCCGGATCAGCCTGCGCCCGCCTGCTTCGGCCTCCAGCCGGAACTCGGTTGCGCCCGCGTCGAGCGAGTTTTCGAGCAGCTCCTTGACCACGCTCGCCGGGCGCTCGACCACTTCTCCCGCGGCGATCTTGTTGGCGACGATGTCGGAGAGAATGCGGATGCGGCCCATCGGCTTCCTTATTTTAGGTCACGAATGAACACGAATGAACACGAATCGCATTGGGGTGCATTCTCACATGACGCGGCGGAATGTGTTGGGGTTCTCGACGTTAGTTGCGGCGAGAACCTGCGGCGCCGTGCATACGCGTGAGCTGTTTTCGCCACCACAACGCACTGAGTATCTCGCCGACGACGGCCGTGATGCAGGGCGCCCAAGCGAAAGCCAATATGATTTTTTCCTGATGTGCCATCGTGATGTTCAAATTCATCACCCGCTCATCGATGCCAAAAATTCGGCGTTGGAGCGCGTCTTAGACAGCTTGTCGATCAGCAGTTCCATGCTCTCGACCGGCGACAGCGGGTTCAGCACTCGGCGCAGGACGTAGACCCGGTTCAGCTCCTCACGAGGCAGAAGCAGCTCTTCTTTTCGCGTGCCGGATTTCGAGATATCCACGGCGGGGAACACGCGCTTGTCCATCAATTTCCGGTCAAGATGGATTTCCATGTTGCCGGTGCCCTTGAATTCTTCGAAAATCACGTCGTCCATGCGGCTGCCGGTGTCGATCAACGCGGAGGCGACAATGGTGAGAGAACCGCCTTCTTCGATGTTGCGCGCGGCTCCGAAGAATCGCTTGGGGCGTTGCAGCGCGTTCGAATCGACGCCGCCCGACAGCACTTTTCCGGAGGGCGGAACGACGGTGTTGTAGGCACGCGCCAGGCGCGTGATCGAATCAAGCAGGATCACGACGTCTTTTTTGTGCTCCACCAGCCGCTTGGCTTTTTCGATTACCATCTCGGCCACTTGCACGTGGCGCGAAGCCGGTTCATCGAAGGTCGACGAGATCACTTCGCCCTTCACGGAGCGCTGCATGTCAGTGACTTCTTCCGGACGCTCGTCGATCAGCAGAACGATCAGCGTCACCTCCGGATGGTTGGCGGTGATCGAATTGGCGATGGATTGCAGCAGCATCGTCTTGCCGGTACGCGGCGCGGCGACGATCAGCCCGCGCTGGCCTTTCCCGATGGGCGTCATCAGGTCCAGCACGCGGCCGCTGTAATTCTCCTTGGCGGTTTCCATCTTCAATCTCGACTGCGGGTACAGCGGCGTGAGATTGTCGAAGAAGATTTTGTTGCGCGCTTCCTCGGGCGGCTCGAAATTGATCGCGTCGACCTTGATCAGCGCGAAGTAGCGCTCGCCTTCCTTGGGCGGACGGATCTGGCCGCTGACGGTATCGCCGGTGCGCAGATCGAAGCGGCGGATCTGCGAGGGCGAGACGTACACGTCATCCGGACCGGGAAGGTAGTTGTATTCGGGCGCGCGCAGGAACCCGAAACCGTCGGGCAGGCATTCGAGCACGCCCTCGGAGAAGATCAGGCCGCTTTTTTCCGCCTGGACTTGTAAAATTTTGAAAATCAGCTCCTGCTTGCGCAGCCCGGCGAAGCCCTGCACGCCCAGATCTTTGGCGATCTGGTTGAGCTTCTGGATGCTCATGTCCTTGAGCTCGACCAGATCGAGCGCGCTGCCGCCATTGCGCCCTTGGTTGCCCTGGCTCAAGCGGCGCTTGCTGTCGAACATGCGTCCGGAGGGCTGGGCCGCAGGCGCGGCAGATTCGCCATCCGTCTTTGCGCCATCTGCCTTTGTTTCCGGCGGCTTAGCTGCCTCGGCCGGCTTTGCCTCGGACTCCGGCTTGGGTTCGTTTTGTAATTTTTCAGCAGCCGGCTTTTCAGCGGGCGGCTTTTCGGCCGAACGTTTGGGGCGCTCCGCTTTGGGCGCCGGTTCGGTCTTCACCGCCGCTTCCGGCTTGGGTTCCTCCGTTTGGGGTGCTGCTTCTTTTGGTGTCTCCGGCGCCACCGTATCGGCGCCATTTGCGGTGGTGACCGCTACATCTTGATTTTCGAGATCGCTTGCCAAATTTCCCTCACTCCCCAGCCTCTCACGGCCGAGCTTTCGAGGATCTCTCCGGAATATCCATCCCGAAGAGCCCTCAGGCTTTGCTGCCTTTCTCTTGGAGACTTCAACTTGTCCACTTTCGTCGCCACGACCAGATATGGCCGTTTATGGAATTCGAGCCAGTCTCGCAACTCGACGTCCTTCTCCATCCAACCCCGCCGCGCATCCAGAACCATCACGCACAGCCGCAAAGCTCCCCGGCCGAGCAGATAATGCTCGATCAGCGCCTTCCATCCTCTCGTTTTTTCCCGGGGAACCTTGGCGAATCCATACCCTGGCAGGTCCACGAATCGCAATCCGTCCCGGACCTGGTAGAAATTGACGATCTGCGTACAACCCGGCCTGGAACTGGTCCGCGCCAGCCCGTCGGCGCCGGCCAGCGCGTTAATCAAGCTCGATTTGCCGACGTTGCTGCGACCCAGGAAGGCAACTTCAGCATCGCCTTCCGGCGGAAACTGTTCCGGCCTCGCTGCACTTATTATAAACCGCGGAAAGTGGCCGGTGCCCAGTGGCCGGTGGCCAGCCTTCACGCTTTCCAATCCGTTCTCCGAGATCTACTGGCCGCTGACCACTGGCCACCGGCCACTAGTGCGTTACTTTCTCTTCTCTTGATCGCGCCACGATTTCGGCAGCCGTCAGCATGCTGGTAATCGGCGCCATTTCAATTTCCCGTTCGAGCGCCAGCTTCAAGACCTCGTCCATGGAGTTGACGAAGTGCAGCTTCATCTCGCTGCGAACGTTTTCGGGAATGTCGGGCAGATCCTTTTCGTTGTCCGACGGCAGAACCACTTCGCGAATTCCCTGCCGGTGCGCCGCGAGTAATTTTTCTTTCAATCCGCCGATGGGCAGAACGCGGCCGCGCACCGTGATTTCGCCGGTCATGGCGATATCGGCGCGCACCGGGATGCTGGTGAGCGCGCTGCAAATGCTAGTGGCGATGGTGATTCCGGCCGAGGGCCCATCCTTGGGGATGGCGCCTTCGGGTACGTGCAGGTGAATATCGATGTGACGGTAGAAATCGCGCGGCAGGCCGATCACGTGGCTGCGGCTGCGGATGTAGCTCATGGCCGCCTGCGCCGATTCCTGCATCACGTCGCCCAATTTACCCGTGGTGGTGAGCTTGCCGCGGCCTTCCATGATGGCGGCTTCGGTGGTCAGAATCGACCCGCCCACTTCGGTCCACGCCAGCCCGACCGTTGCGCCGACTTCGTTCTTCTTGTCGGTCTGCTGCTCGCGGAATTTCTGCGGTCCCAGCAGATCGTTGACTTTGGCCGGCGTGACCACCGTGTTTTCGAACTTTTTCTTGTCCTTTTTGGCGGATTGCGCGTTCACCACGCTGCGCGCGATCTTGCGGCACACGTTACCGATTTCGCGCTCCAGATTGCGGACGCCGGCTTCGCGCGTGTAGTGCTGGATCAGCTCCTGAATCCCTTCATCGGGGAAAGCGAGCTGTATTTCGGTGAGACCGCATTCCTTGCGCTGCTTGAGAACCAGGAAGCGTTTGGCGATTTCCAGTTTTTCCAGTTCCGTGTAGCCGGAGAGCCGGATCACTTCCATGCGATCCTGAAGCGCCGGCGGAATGGTGTGCAGCACGTTGGCCGTGGCGATGAAGAAAACCTGGCTCAGATCGTACTCGACATCGAGATAGTGGTCGACGAACATGTAGTTCTGCTCGGGATCGAGCACCTCGAGCAAAGCAGCCGAGGGGTCGCCACGGAAATCGGTGGACATTTTGTCGACTTCGTCCAGCATGAACACCGGATTGCGCACGCCGGCCTTCTTCATCATCTGGATGATCTGGCCGGGCAATGCGCCGATGTAGGTGCGGCGATGGCCGCGCACTTCGGCTTCATCGCGCACGCCGCCGAGCGACAGGCGCACGAATTTCCGTCCGGTCGCCTTGGCGATGGACATTCCCAATGACGTTTTTCCCACGCCCGGGGGTCCCACGAAGCACAGGATGGAGCCCTTGGGGTCCTTCACCAGGCGGCGCACGGCGAGAAATTCGAGAATGCGCTCCTTGATCTTTTCCAGGCCGTAGTGGTCGCTTTCGAGGACGTTCTGAGCGAAAGGCAGGTCGCGGATTTCCTTGGATTTCTTTTTCCACGGCACGGCCAGCAGCCAGTCCAGGTAATTGCGCGAAACCGTGGATTCGGCCGACATGGGCGGCATGTTTTCCAGGCGCTTGAGCTCGGCCATGGCCTTTTCGTGCGCGTCCTTGGTCATGCCGGCGGTTTCGATCTTCTTCTTAAGCTCGTCGAACTCGCTTTTTTCGCCGCGGCCCAGCTCTTTCTGGATGGCCTTGATCTTTTCGTTGAGGTAATACTCTTTTTGCGCCTTCTCCATCTGGCGCTTGACGCGGCCCTGGATGGTGCGATCGACGTTCAACTTTTCGATTTCGATATCCAGAATCTCGGCGACGCGCGTGAGGCGGTCGACCGGATCGAAGATTTCGATCAGCTCCTGCTTTTCCTCAATATCGAGCTGCATGTTGTCGCCGACGATATCAGCCAGCTTGCCGGGATCGTCGCCGCGGATGGCCGCGACCATGGTGTCGTAATTGACGTTCTGGCTGAGCTTGACGTACTGCTCGAACAGCGTGGTGACGCGCGCGGTGAGCGCGTCGAGCTGCGGGCCGTTCTCGATTTTGAAGCTGAAGGTTTTGATGGTGGCCTTGAAATAGCCTTCCTCTTCGCTCACCGAGAGGATTTTTCCGCGCTCCAGCCCTTCCACCAGGACCTTCAGGTTGCCATCGGCCTGCTTGACGCTTTGGACGATATTGGCGATGCAGCCGACCGAGTAGATCTCGTCGGGCCGCGGCTCGTCCACGTCGGCGTCGTGCTGCGTGGCCAGGAAAATCTTCTTGTCGCCGGCCAGCGCTTCTTCGAGCGCGCGCACGCTCGACTCGCGCCCCACCAGGAACGGCGTCATCTTGTGCGGAAAGATGACCACGTTGCGGATGGGCATCATCGGCAGCCGGCGTGTATCGGACTTTTCTTTCGAGGTAAGCATCAGTGATCTGTGTCCAGTGTCAGTAAGACCCAGCTTAGCGCTGGCCACTGGCGCCCGGCCACTGGCCACTTGATCGGCGGTTTACCCAGCCTTCTCCAGCAGGGCCATGTTGATCACCATCTCCTTGGTGACCAGAAACTCGCGGACCTTCTTGTAGGACGGGAGGTAGTACATCAGATCCAGCATCAGATCTTCGAGAATCATGCGCAGGCCGCGCGCCCCCACCTTGCGCTCCATGGCGAGCTGTGCGATCGCCTCCAGCGCATCGTCGCTAAACTTCAGTCTAACATTCTCAAACTCGAAGAGCTTCTGATACTGGCGGACGATGGCGTTCTTGGGCTTGGTAAGGATCTGAACCAGCGCTTCTTTGCTCAGGTCTTCGAGCACGGCGACCACCGGGAGGCGGCCGATGAATTCAGGGATGAATCCGCCCTTGATGAGGTCGACGGGCTGCACCTGCTCGAGCATGCTGACGTCGCGGCGTCCAGAACTGCCCGGCCGGCGCGTGGAGGGCTGCGCGTCCTCGGGATTCGAAAATCCGATGGTGCGGGTGCCCACGCGGCGCGAGATGGTCTTTTCGAGGCCGATGAAGGCTCCGCCGCAGATGAACAGGATGTTGGTGGTGTCGACCGGAGTGAATTCCTGGTGGGGATGCTTTCTTCCGCCTTGCGGAGGAACGTTGGCGATGGTGCCTTCGAGAATCTTCAAAAGAGCCTGCTGGACGCCTTCGCCTGAAACATCGCGGGTAATGGAGGGGTTTTCGTCCTTGCGGCCGATCTTGTCAATCTCGTCGATATAAATGATGCCCTGCTGGCAACGTTGCACGTCCCAATCGGAGTTCTGGAGCAGGCGGAGAATGATATTTTCGACATCCTCGCCGACGTAGCCGGCTTCGGTGAGGGTGGTCGCGTCGACAATGGCGAAGGGGACGTCCAGGATGCGGGCCAAAGTCTGCGCCAGCAGTGTCTTGCCGGTGCCGGTCGGGCCGATCAGCAGGATATTCGATTTGGACAGCTCCACTTCGCCGGCGCGCTGCTTGTTCATCTGAATGCGCTTATAGTGGTTGTAAACGGCTACGGCGAGCTTCTTTTTGGTGGCGTCCTGCCCGATCACGTACTGATCGAGATATTCCTTTAATTCCAGCGGTTTGGGAAGTTTATGCGGAGTTCCGTACTGCTGTTCCTGGCGATCGTCTTCAAGAATCGAGTTGCAGACGGCGATGCATTCGTCGCAAATGTAGGCGCGGGGATAGTCTGAAGGCGACGAAATCAGTTTCCCTACAACGTCCTGGCTCTTGGCGCAAAAAGAACAACGTAGCGAATCGTCGGAGCCGGCACGCTTCACAGGGATCTCCCGCTAAACATGATAGTGTAACGAACACCCCGATTATACCGAACTTTTCGCTCCAGGAACATAGATGGGGGGCTAAAGCGGGCGGATTCCATTCTTAGGGGCCCGGGTGATTCCCCTTATCCGGGTCCGGGAACAAATCCAGAACCGACGGTATCTATTGGCCATGCTCGAGGTTAGGGAGCTTACCAAGCGCTACCCGACGGTCACCGCGATCGACGACGTAAGTTTTACGGTCAGGCCGTATGAGGTGCTGGGGTACCTGGGACCGAACGGGTCGGGAAAGAGTACTACGGTCAACATCGTCACCGGGCTGCTGGAGCCGACGCGGGGCCAGGTGCTTTTCGACGGGCGGAGTATTCAGAGCCAGTTGATCGAATACAAGCGGCGGCTGGGATACGTTCCCGAGCAGCCGCATCTTTATCCGCATCTGACGGGTCGCGAATACCTGCAATTGACCGGACGGCTGCGCGGCCTGGGCGGGCGGGCGCTCGACCGCAAGATCGACGACCTGCTGCAACTTTTCGCGCTGGGCGCGGCGCGGCATTCGCCGATCGCGTCGTATTCGAAAGGAATGCGGCAGAAGGTGCTGATTTCCGCGGCGCTGCTGCACAATCCCGACATCCTGGTGTTCGACGAGCCCCTTTCGGGGCTGGATGTGACCAGCGCGCTGGTGTTCCGCAACCTGGTGAAGTCGCTTTCGCGAGAAGGAAAGGTGATCCTGTACAGCTCGCATGTGCTGGAGGTGGTGGAAAAAATCTGCACGCAGGTGATGATTCTTCGCAAGGGGCGCGTGGCGGCGAACGATACGGTGGAGAATCTGCGCAGCCTGATGCAGCGCGGGTCGCTCGAGGATATTTTTTCCGAGCTGGTGCTCGAACAGGACATCGAGACCACGGCGAGCGCGATTGTCGAGGTCATGAAGGGCTGAGAGGGTTGTGAAAAAAAGCATTTACACACTTGACACGGCCTTAGGACGGAGAAATCATCGCCCATGACCACCGCACGCACAATAGAGTTTAAAGCCCAACGAACTGTCTTCTTCTCGCAGCTGGACGAAGACAGCTTCTTCGGCTGGCTAGAGAAGTTGCCATGCGTCTCAGGGTTTCAAGGAAGGGGCGACGTGCTGCTTATCCGAGTTCTCCAATCGAGGGTGGATGAGGGCGCCCTGCGGGATCTTTTGGCGTTGTTTTATCGCTACCGGATCGAGATGGGGCAACTGGCGGTGTTTGATAAACCGGAGTTTGCACACTGGTTTCACAAGAAGAGCGCCTATTGGTATAAACGAGTCTTCGGCTCCGGTGCGGTCAATCCACCTCGGGGCAGCGGTCGGCGCAAAAGGGTCGTGATGGTTACGTCAGGTATATAAATACCGACGCGCTTATTGAAAGCGATGCCGCAATTTCTGGCTTTGGTTCGCCATTTCTTTGGTCGATTTTTCGATAACGAGTTCGTGGCGCACAACGCCGATGTGCAGGTGACGGTTACCAAGACGCTGGCGCTGCTGGCGTCGCCGGGTATGCTGCTGCCGTTTTTCCGCTACACGACGTATTTGGCGCTGGATGCGTATCCTCCCGAGGCGCGCATGGCGACGCTATGGTTCGACCGCTGCTTCTTCTTTTCCTTTTCGATTCTGGTGATGGGCGCGGTGACGGTGCTCGAATGGGACGCGCTGTTTCCGGACCGGCGCGATTACGTGTCGCTGATCCCGCTGCCGATCCGGGCGCGGACGATGTTTCTGGCCAAAATCGGGGCACTGGGATTGTTTTTGCTGGGATTTACCGCGGCTGTAAACGCGATTTCGACGGTTTTGTTTCCGATTATTTCTTACCGCTATCGCGCGGGCGGGTTGAGCGTGGGGCTTGCGACGATTCTGGGTTTCAGCGGCCTGGGATGGACTATTGCGGCGCAGGGGATCTCGGTGTTCATGGCGAGCGCGTTCGTGTTTCTGTCGCTGGTGGCGATCGAGGGGCTGCTGCTCAATGTATTGAGCGTGCGCTGGTTCCGGAAGGCGTCGGTGTATGCGCAGTGCGCCATGATCTTCGCGCTGCTGTCACTGTTTTTTCTGTTTCCGAATATCGCGGCATCGATTCCGCGGCTGAAGGCGGCGAATTCGTGGGTGTTGTACGCATTTCCGCCGGCGTGGTTTTTGGGATTGAACGAAGTGCTGCTGGGCTCGCGCGATGCGGTGTTCCTGGCGCTGGCGCGGATTGCGGAGTGGGGAGTGGCGGGCGCGGCGATGGTTGCGGCGATCGCCTATGCGGTCGCTTACCGGCGCCACGTGAAACGCACGCTCGAATCGATCGAGGGGACCGAAGGGGTCCGGACGCGGATCGACGAATGGATGAGTTGGCTCGCGGACCGGATCGCGCCGCATCCGCTGGAGCGGGCTACCGTCGCATTCATTGGAAAAACCATCGCGCGCAGTCCGCGGCACCGCATTTTTCTGGCAGCCTACGCTGGGGTGGGATGCGCGTTCGTACTGCAGGCGCTCGCCGGGACGAAGCTGCGGGAGGCGTGGCTGTCGATTCCGCTGGTGCTGAGTTTTTTCGTGCTGAGCGGGATGCGCTACATTTTCACGCTGCCGAGCGAACTGGCGGCGAACTGGGTATTTCGCGTGACGGAATCCGAGGAGCGGAGGCGGGCGCTCGACGGAGCGCGGACGGCGATGTTGTGGATGGGAGTGGCGCCATTGTTCGCCGCGCTCGCTCCGTTTTATTTCGTGCTGTGGCCCGCGTGGATCGCGCTGGCGCATTTCGTGTTCAGCGTGACGATTTCGGTGATCTTGGTGGACATATTATTACTGGATTTTTGGAAAATTCCGTTCACCTGCTCGTATCCGCCGGGGAAAGCGAACGTGACCATCCTGTGGATTTTCTATTGGCTGGCGTTCACGACGTATGCTTACTCGATGGCGTCGCTCGAGGCATGGATGGTGCGGCAGTCGGCTCGGCTGATCGTGTTTTACGCGGTAGCGGCGGTCATTTGGATGGGATTCCAGTGGTATCGGAAGCGCTGGGACCAGGTGGGATTCACGCTGGTTTTCGACGACGCGCCGGATCCGGTGGTGCGGACGCTGAATTTGAGCGAGTTCGCGTGGCGCAGGAAACGGTCGGCCGCGGGATAAAATGCACCCATGACGAGCCTCGCGCAGGACGTGCGCTACGCGCTGCGGATGCTGGCACAATCGCCGGGATTCGCGGCGCTGGCGGTGCTGACTCTGGCGCTGGGAATTGGCGCGAACACGGCGCTGTTTTCGGTGGTCAACGGCGTGCTGCTCAACCCGCTGCCGTATCCGCACTCTGAGCAACTCGTTTCGGTGTACGACCGGAGGCCGGGCGTGGAGCGGGGGCCCTCGGTGTATCTCAATTTTCTCGACTGGCAGCGCGACGCCCGCACGTTCGCATCGATGGCGATTTATCGCAATCAGGATTACAATCTGACCGGCGGCGTCCAGGCGCAGCGGCTGAGCGGGTACATGATTTCGTCGGATTTTTTTCCGACGCTCGGTGTGCAACCGGTGTTGGGACGGACGTTCCGGCCGGATGACGACCAGGTGGGTGCGGCACCCGTAGTGATTTTAAGCGGCGGGCTCTGGAGCCGCGAGTTCGGGTCGGTGAACGTGGTGGGGAAATCTCTGGTCCTCAATGGCGCGTCGTACACGATCATCGGGGTGATTCCGGCGAGCTTCCGTTTTTACGGCAATGAGCGCGACGTGTACACGCCCATCGGTCAGTGGAACGACCCGTCGTTTCGCGACCGGCGCATTTCGGTGAGCGCGCGCGTGATCGGACGGCTGAAGACGGAAGTTACGATGCAGCAGGCGCAGGCCGACATGGACGTGGTAGCGCGCGAACTGGCGGCCGACTTTCCGGTCGCCGACAAGAACGCCGGGATCGCGCTGGTACCGATGAAAGAGGATATCGTCGGGAATATCGAGCCGTTCCTGGTGGTGCTGCTGGCGGCGGTGGGATTTCTCCTGCTGATTGCCTGCGCGAATGTGGCGAATCTGCTTCTGGCGCGGTCGGTCCGGCGCTCTCGAGAATTTGCGGTTCGGGCGGCGCTGGGCGCGGGACGCGGGCGCATTGTGCGGCAACTCGCTACCGAAAGCGTGGTGCTGGCGGGTTTGGGCGCGACATTGGGACTGCTGCTGGCGATGTTTGCTCTGAAGACGGCGCTGCACGCGCTCCCCGGGACGCTGCCGCGCGCGGATGAGGTGTCGCTCGACGGAGGCGTGCTTTTGTTTACGCTAGCGCTGGCGATCGGTTCGGCTTTGATTTTCGGCCTGGCTCGGCGCTCGGAGGCTCGCGGGTGAGTTTGCAGGAGGTGTTGAAGGAAAGCGGGCGGGGATCGAGCGGCGCGCGGAATCGGCTTCAGCGGGTATTCGTGATGGTGGAGATCGCGATGGCGCTGGTGCTGCTGGTGGGCGCGGGCCTGATGGTACGGAGCCTCGGGGCGCTGTGGCGCGTGAATCCGGGCTACAATCCGCAGCACGCGATCACGTTCAGCCTGTCGATGCCGGCGACTTCGGCTACGACTTCGGCTGAGACACGCGCGCGGCTGCGCCAGTTTGGCGATAAGATGCGCTCGATTCCCGGCGTTGTGGCAGTTTCGGTGACGCTGGGGTCGCGCCCGATGATCCATGATTCGTCGCTGCCCCTTTGGATCGAAGGTCGGCCGAAACCGGCGAGCGATAACGAAATGCCGGCGGCGATGTTTTACCTGGTGGAGGAGGGATTTCGCCAAGCGATGGGAATTACGCTCGAGCGCGGCCGGTTCGTTGACGCGCGGGACAATGAAAATGCGCCGATCGTAATCGACATCGACGACGCATTCGAGCGCGCTTATTTTCCGAGTGAAGATCCGATTGGCAGGCGCGTGCACCTGACGCAGTTCAACGTTGAGGCCGAGATTGTCGGCGTGGTGGGGCACATCAAGCAGTGGGGTCCGGGAGCGGATGAAAGGTCGGCGATCGAGCCGGAGTTTTTCTATCCGTTCATGCAGCTTCCGGAAAAGATCATGGCTCTGGCGGCGGGCGGGGTCGCGGTGGTGTTGCGGACGGAGGGAGATCCGGCGGCGGCGATGGGGCCGGTGCGGCGTGCGGTTGTGGAGCTCGATTCGCGCGACGTGATTTACGCGGTCGAGACGATGGACGAGGTGATCGCGGGGTCGCTTGCGGCGCGGCGGCTGTCGATGATCCTGCTGGGAGTTCTTGCGGCGCTTGCGATGGGGTTGGCGTGCGTTGGGATTTACGGCGTGATTTCTTACGTGGTGGGACAGCGTACGCATGAAATCGGCGTGCGGATGGCGCTGGGCGCGGATCGCGGGCGGGTGATCGGACTGGTGCTGGGGGGCGCGTTTTGGCAGGTAGGGACCGGCCTGGCGGTTGGTCTGCCGGCGGCGATTGGCGCGGGCAAGCTGATGACTACTCAGTTATTCGGAGTAG
>Ga0335077_10003638_pt1 | contig 18703 bp, 16 predicted proteins | sample Lox_Sample_31_FD_207151 | JGI IMG/M metagenome (GOLD analysis project Ga0335077, IMG submission 207151) | Soil microbial communities from Loxahatchee National Wildlife Refuge, Florida, United States - Lox_Sample_3.1 | ecosystem: Environmental > Terrestrial > Soil > Wetlands | place: USA... | reverse complement strand
AAGAGAGGCGGAAGTCCGTCGCGACCTGGTCGTTGCGCGAGCGGCCCGTGTGGAGTTTCCCTGCGAGCGGCCCCACCTTCGCCGCGAGACGTGCCTCCACGAAGGAATGGACGTCCTCGTCGTCCGCGTCGGCCGGCACGCCCGTCCGGGAAACCTCGGCGCCGATCTCCTCGAGGCCGGCGACGAGCTTCTTCACGTCGGTCGCCGAGAGCACGCCGGCCCTCCCGAGGGCCTCCGCCCACGCGATCGAACCACGGACGTCCTCCACCAGGAGAGCCCTGTCGAACCCGAACGAGTCGTTGAAGACCCTGAGAACCTGGGCGGGAGGCTCGGAAAACCGGCCTCCCCAGAGCTGGCGCCGGGTCAACGCCTCACCCTTCCCCGGAGACGACGGCCTGATAGGTCGTTCCGGCCTTCAGGCGCAGGCGTCCCTTCGTGGGCAGGCCGAACAGGCGGATGAAGCCGGTCGCGTCGGCTGGCGCGTAGCCGCGCATGTCGAACGAGGCGAGGTGCGCCGAGTAGAGCGCGTGCGGCGAGGTGCGGCCCACGACCGACGAGGAGCCCTTGTAGAGCTTGAGCGTGACGTCGCCCGTCACGGTGGGCATGAGCGCGTTCATGAACGCGTCGAGCGCCTCCCTCAGAGGCGAGAACCACTGCCCGAAATAGACGAGCTCGGCGTAGCGCGCCGCGAGCTTCTCCTTCTCGTGCACGCTGTCGCGGTCGAGCGTGAGCGTCTCGAGCGCCCGGAGGGCCTGGACGAGCAGCGTTCCGCCCGGCGTCTCGTAGACGCCGCGCGACTTGATTCCGATGAGCCGGTTCTCGACGATGTCCGCGCGGCCCACGCCGTGCCGGCCGGCCATCTCGTTGAGCTTCTGGATGAGCGGGACCGGCGCGAGCCTCTGGCCGTTCACGGCCACCGGCAGGCCGGCGGCGAAGGAGATCGTCACGCGCTCGGGCACGTCCGGCGCCTTCTCGGGATCGACCGTGAGCTTGAACATCGAGGGCTCGGGCTCGAACCCGGGCTCCTCCAGCGGGCCGCCCTCGTGCGAGAGATGCCAGAGGTTGCGGTCGCGGGAGTAGGAGTCCTTCTTCGTTGCGGAGACGGGGATGCCCCGCGCCGCGGCGTAGTCGATGGCGTCCTCACGCGACGCGATGTTCCATTCGCGCCAGGGCGCGATGATCGCGAGCTCGGGCGCGAGCGCCATGTACGCGAGCTCGAACCTCACCTGGTCGTTGCCCTTGCCGGTGCAGCCGTGCGAGAAGGCGTCGCAGCCCGTCGCGAGCGCGACCTCGACCTGCTTCTTGGCGATGAGCGGGCGCGCCGTGGCCGTGCCGAGAAGGTAGTCGTGCTCGTACGCGGCGCCCGCCTTGAGGACCGGAAACAGATAGTCCCTCGCGAACTCGTCCTTCGCGTCGACGAGGAAGAACTCGGAGGCGCCGGTCTTCTTCGCCTTCTCCGCGAGGCCGGACGTCTCTTCGGCCTGGCCGACGTCGACGGCCACGGCCACGACCTCGCAGCCGTAGTTTTCCTTGAGCCAGGGAATGATGACGGACGTGTCGAGCCCGCCCGAATAGGCCAGCGCGACTTTCTTGATCTTCGGCTTCACGGGACTTTCTCCTTCGGCGGCTCGCGGAGGATCTCCTCGAGCGCCCTGATGAATCCGGACAGGGCCGGGCGGGGAACGACGTACGGGGGCAGGAGGCGCAGCACGTTCGCGCGGGACGTCCCGACGACGAAGCCCTTCTTCAGAAGAGCCTTCTGAACCTCGGCGGCTTCCCGGTCGAGCTCCACGCCCCACATGAGGCCGCGGCCGCGCACGTCCACGATCGCGCCCTTGCTGCGTTTCTTCGCGTTCCGGAGCTTTCTTCCGAACCACTCCCCCGTCTCGCGAATCCCCTCGAGGAGGCCGCCGTCCACGATCTCGGAAAGCGTCTCGAGCCCGAGCCGGCAGGCGATCGGGTTCCCTCCGAACGTGGTCCCGTGGTGAGAGGGCTTGACGAGGGGCACGATCCGCTCGCTCACGAGGACGGCTCCGAGCGGCAGGCCGCCGCCGAGGGGCTTGGCGAGCGTCACGAGATCGGGGTGAACGCCCATCTCCTGGAAGACGAAGAGATGGCCGGTGCGCCCGAGGCCCGACTGGATCTCGTCGAAGACGAGCGCCGCGCCCACGCGGTCGGCCGCGGCGCGCGCCGCCTCCACGTACTCTTTCGTCAGCGGGACGATGCCCCCTTCGCCGAGGATCGGCTCCAGGAAGATCGCGGCCGTCTCCGCCGTCGCGGCATTCTGGAGCGCCGCGATGTCGTTCGCGGGAAGGAAGACGGTCTCGCCCACGAGCGGCTCGAACGGCTTGCGGTACGCCTCGTTGCCCGTGAGCGCGAGCGCTCCCATCGTGCGCCCGTGAAAGCCGCCTTCGAGAGCGAGCATCCGGCCTCGCCCGGGCGCGGCGAGGCGAGTGAACTTCACCGCGGCCTCGACCGCCTCGGTGCCGCTGTTGCAGAAGAAGACGCGCGGCATCCCGGAAAGGTGCGTCAGCCGCTCGGCCAGAAGCCCCTGCGCCGGGTGGTAGAAGAGATTCGAGACGTGGAGAAGGCGGCTCGCCTCCTCGCGGAGCGCCTTCACGAGGCGCGGATGCCGGTGCCCGAGCGCGTTCACGGCGATGCCGGCGAGGAGGTCCCAGTAGACCCTGCCCTCGGCGTCGACGAGCTTCGCGCCCTTTCCCGCGCGCGGGTGGAAGGACGTGCGCTTGTAGGTACCGAGGATGTTCTCGGCATCCCGCTTCTCGACGCGTGACGGGGATTCAGGCGGCGGCGGCTGCAAGGCGGGTCCCTCCGTTGCCCTCGGCCAGCGCCGAGGCGTGGCCGTTCGGTCCTGCGATGACGACCTGGGAAACGCCCGCCTTCACGGCCTCGAGGCAGGCGACGAGCTTCGGGCGCATCCCCCCCGCCACGGCGCCGGACGACAGGAGCGTCCAGGCCGAGTCGGGATCGAGCTCCGGCACGAGCTTTCCCTGGGCGTCGAGGAGGCCCTCGACGTCCGTGAGGAAGACGAGTCTCTCGGCCTGGAGCGCCGCCGCGAGCGCGGAAGCGGCCGAGTCGGCGTTCACGTTCAGGAGCGTCCCCTCGCGCCCGAGCGCGACGGAGGCGACGATGGGCAGCAGGTCGGCGCCGAGGATCGCGCCGATGAGCTTCGGATTCGAGAACGTGACGCGCCCGACGAATCCGAAGTCCACGCCGTCGAGGCGGGGGTGGAACTCGGCCCACAGGGTCTCGCCGTCCGCGCCCGAGAGGCCGGCCGCCGTGATTCCGAGCGAACGGAACTCGGCCACGAGCGACTTGTTCACGAGGCCGGACAGGATCGAGACGACGACGTCGAGCGTCTCGGGATCCGTGATGCGCAGGCCGCGGTACGTCTTCTTCGGGATCTTGAGCGCTTGCAGCGAGGCGTCGATCCGCTTGCCGCCGCCGTGCACGACGACGATGCGCGCTCCCGCGGTCCAGCGCGCCGCAATGGCGGCCAGCGCGCGCACGCGGAGCGCGGGGTCCTCGAGAAGGCTCCCGCCCAGCTTGACGACGATGGGGCGGCCGGCGTGGGTGGCGCTCACGCGAGGCCCTCCGTCTCCTCATGCCGGAAGACCCGGTTCATGTTCTGCACCGCCGAGGAGGCCGCGCCCTTCAGCAGGTTGTCCAGGGCCGAGACGAGGACGCCGCGCCGGCCGCCCGGGAGCACGGTGAAGCCGATGTCCGCGCGCGGCGTGCCGACGACGTCGCGCAGCTCGGGCAGCTCGCCGGCCGCCCGGACGCGCACGAAGGGAGCCCTCGCGTACGCCTCGGCATATGCGGCCGCGAGCGTCTCCTGCGTCTGGGGCTCCGCGAACGAGACGTGGAGCGTCGTGAGGAGGCCGCGCACGACCGGCAGGAGATGCGGGACGAAGACGAACGGCGCGTCCTCGGAAAGGCCGAGGCCCTGCCTCATCTCCGGCTCGTGCCGATGCACGCCGACCCCGTAGGCCTTGAAGTTGCCGTCGAGCTCGGAGAAGGAGTAGGCGACTTCGCTCTTCTTCCCCGCCCCCGAGACGCCGCTCACGCTGTCGCAGATGAGGGGCTGCCCCTCCGCGAGGAGCGCGAATACGGGCCTGAGCGCCAGGAGGACGGACGTCGGATAGCAGCCCGGGTTCGCGACGAGCCTCGCGCCGGCGAGCTCCCCGCCGCACCACTCCGTGAGGCCGTAGACCGCTTCTTCGAGGAGAGAGGGCGCGGGATGCTCGAACCCGTACCACTTCGGATAGGCGGCCGCGTCGCGAAGCCGGAAGGCTCCGGAAATGTCGATGACCTTCGCGCCGGACTCGAGGATCTTCGGGGCCAGCTCGGCCGACGTCTCGTTCGGCGTCGCGAGGAAGACGACGTCCGGCCGCGCCGCCTCGAGACGCTGCTCGGAGAATGGCTCGGCATCAGGCCCTTGAGCGCGTCCGAGCAGTGGATGAAGCCGCTCGAACGGGACAGGGCGTCCGTCCCCCCTTCCGGAGGAGAACAAGGAGACGATCTCCGCATGGGGGTGGCGGAAGAGAAGCGCGCACAGCTCCGCTCCCGAGTACCCCGTGGCTCCGACGACGGCGGCGCGCGTCACCCGCGCCCCTGCCGGGAGCGGCCCGGCAGAAGGCCTGACGAGAGCCGCCGGGCAAGCCGCTGTGAGACGGCGCACGTGGCCGCCGCGAGGAAGATCGTGTCGTCTCCGGCGATCGTACCCACGACTCCGTCGAGCGCGGCCTCGTCGAGGGCACGCGCCACGGGATGGGCCGCGGCCGGGGGCGTCTTGAGGACGACGAGGTTTCCCGCCGTCGCGACGCCGAGCACCCATTCGCGGAGCGCGCGCTCGAGGCGCTCCTCGCGGCGGGCCTGGAGCTCGCCGCCGGTCGCCGACGCCTCCTCGCCCGGCACGACGTAGCCGGCCGCCGACTTCGCGAGGCCGAGATCCTTGAGGTCCCGCGACAGCGTGGGCTGCGCGACGTCGATCCCGCGGCGCTGGAGGCGGTGCTGCAGCTCCTCCTGCGAGTGCACGGCGCCGTCGCGGATGACCTTCAGGATCTCGTCGCGCCGCCTCAGCGTGGTCGAATGAGTATTCACCTAATCGAATATCCATTCATTTGCGGCGCGCGTCAAGCCTTTTCTTTCGTGATGAAAGCCGTGCAGCCCGCGGTCCTTCGAGGGCTAGAATCCGCTTGGTGAGCCGCGAAGTCTTCCGCTGGCGGGTGAAGCGATGAGCCCCTCGCGCGTCTTCGACGCGTTCGAGGCCGAGATCGGGCGGCTCCCGGAGAAGCTGCGGCGCTTCTTCCTTTCCCGCGGCGTGCGGACGGAGGACGATGCGCGCGACCTCGCGCAGGAAACCCTCCTGCGCGTCCTGCAGCGGCTCTCGCGCGGCGAGCTGCTGGACTCGCCCGAAGCGTTCTCCCTCGGGGTCGCGAAGAACGTCTTCTTCGAGTACTGCCGCCGCGTGGCGAAATCCCACGCTCACGCCGGCCTTTCGGGCGCCGTGGACCTCGCCGGAGGCGAGGATCCCCTGACGGACGCGCTGGCGTCGAGCCAGGCGATTCTCTTTCGCAAGGCGCTCGAGCTCCTGCCCGAGCGCATGAAGAGCCTCCTCGTCAAGAGGTTCGTGGAGGAGGTCCCGTCGCGGACGATCGCGCGCGAAGAGGGAATCTCGACGGATGCCATCGACATGCGCGTCTATCGCGCGAAGCGCGAGCTGAAGAAGCGGATGGACCGCGAAAGGGCGGCGCGGGGAAACGGAGATTTCCCGCCGGACCAGGACCTCCCTTCGTGAGCGCCTCGTCGCCCGGATCTGCGGAGATCCGCGACTACCTCCTCCGCCGCATGACCGAGACGGCGCGCGGCCGTTTCGAGGAGGCCTATTTCCGCGACGACACCCTGCTGGACCGGATCGAAGCCGAGGAGGACGCCCTCGTTTCCGACTACGTCCTCGGACACCTGAGCGACGGAGAGCGGCGCCTCTTCGAGGAGTCCCTCCTCGGAACGCCGTACTACAAAGAGCGGGTCGAGACGACGAGCCGGCTCCGGCTGAAAGTGGACTCGTCCTCGCTCTTCCCGAGGCGCCCGGCCGTGTCGTCGGCCGCCGACGCGCGCCTCTTCCCGGGGCGAACCGGTGTCGCCGTGGCGTTCTCCCTTCTGACGCTCCTGCTCGTCGCCGCCCTTCTCTCGGCTCTGCGCCTCAAGAGCGACCTCTCGCGCGCGCGGCTGGAGCTCGCTGCGCGGCCGGTCCCGGCTGCCGGCCCCGCCGCGCAGGCGGGCGTCGTGCCGCTCGCCCAGTCGGTCGTACTGGGCGCCGAACGGACCACCGGTCCGCCCATCGCGAGCCTCAGGCGGGCGACGGGCGGTGCGATCCTCCTGAGCTTTCCGCACACGCTGCTCGGCCCGGAAAACGCGTCCTTCTCTCTCGTCCTCTCCGACGGAAAGAAGGTGGCCTGGGAGTCCGCCGTTCTCCCCTCGAAGGAACCGGACGCGGGAGACGTGTCGCTCCGCCTGCCGCCGGGCGTGCCTCCCGCCGGGGCCTACTCGGTCCTTCTCAGGACGCCCGGCGCGCCGGATCGCCCGGAGAGGCTGCTCGGCATCCTCGAGATCAACGACCGATAGCCAGGCCGTTCAGGAAGAGCGACGCGAACGCTTCGCCGATCTCGTCCGCGGACGCCCCGCCGCCCGCGCGGTACCAGCGCGCCATCCAGTTCAGGGCGCCCAGGATCGCAAATGCCGTGATCTTCGGATCGACCGGGCGAAAGATCCGCTTCGCCACGCCCTCGGCAATCACGTCGCGCAGGCTCGCCTCGTACGCGTCGCGAACGCTCACGACGGCGGCGCGCCGCCGCGCGTCGAGCGCGTCGAACTGGAGCGCGAGCGCGGTCCCGTGGAACTTGTCCACCATGACCCGGGCGTGCTCCACGACGATTCGTCTGAGCGCCTGATCCGGCGGCAGCGCGGAGGCCCGCACGCGCTCGGCCACGTCGAGCATCGCCTGGTTCGCCGTCTCGTGGCACAGCGCGAGAATCTCCTCCTTGTCGCGGAAGTAGTAATAGAGGCTGCCGCGCGTGAGGAGGAGCTCCTCGGCGATGTCGTCCATCGACGTGCCGTAGAACCCCTTCGCCGCGAAGCTGCGCACGGCGCTTTCGAGGATCCGCGCGCGCTTGATCCTGCGCTTCGTCGCCACGTGCGCCGACGGGGTCCGGCGACGGGCAGCGCTGCCCCGCGTTCCGGCGGCTTCCTTGCGCGACATGGGATGCCGATCTTAGGTCCTCGGGACTCCCGGAATGAAAAGGCCCCGCGCGGGAAGCGGGGCCGGGACGCGAGGAAATGGTCGGGGCGAGAGGATTCGAACCTCCGACCCCACGGTCCCGAACCGTGTGCGCTACCAGGCTGCGCTACGCCCCGAGGAGCGCGGACGATACCATCCGCCGACCCTCGCCGCCAACGTCGTCGAGGTGTCGCGGCCGGTTACGGTCCGGCGGCCGCTCCGTAGCCACGGGGGTCGGCCACCCCCGTGAGCGTTCCGTCCTTTTCGAAGGCGATCGCGTGAACCATGCCGAGCGCCGATCGCTCTTCGATCACGTGCCCTTTCTCGCGCAGCGCCGCTTTCACGCTTTCGGGAAACCCTCCGGATTCCAGCTCGATGCGGTCCGGCAGGTGCTGGTGATGGAACCGCGGCGCCGCGACGGCCTCGGCGAGCGTCTGCCCGCGCGGCCCGGCGTTCAGGAAGACCTGAAGGACGGTCGTCGGGATCGTGGATCCGCCCGGCGAGCCGAGGACGAAACGCGGCCGGCCGTTCTCGAGGACGATCGTCGGCACCATGGACGAAAGGGGCCGGCCGCCCGCGCGCACGGCGTTCGCCTCGCCCTGGACGAGGCCGTACGAGTTCGCGGTCCCCGGCACGGCCGAGAAATCGTCCATCTCGTTGTTGAGGAAGACCCCGACGCCCGGCACGATCGTGCCGTTTCCGAACGCGTCGTTCAGCGTGTACGTCAAAGCCACGGCGTCGCCGTCGGCCGTCGCGCTTGAGAGGTGCGTCGTTTGATCCCGCTCGCCGGGCCACGCGCCGCCCGGCACCTCCCGCGACGGCGTGGCCCGCGCGGGGTCGATCGAGAAGCCGAGCGCCGCGAGGCGAGCGGGCGCGAGGAGCCGCGCGAGCGGCATGTCCACGCAGTCGGGATCTCCGAGAAAGCGGTTCCGGTCCGCGTACGCGCGGCGCTCGGCTTCCGCGATCAGATGAACGGTCTCCGCCGCGTCGCGGGACGAGATGTCCCCGCGCACGAAACGAAGCTGCCCGAGAATCGAGGCGAGCAGGAAGCCGCCCGCCGAGGGAGGCGGCATCGTCACGAGCCGAAAGCGGCCGCAGTCGAACGCGAACGGGATCCGCCACGACGGCGCGTAGCCGGCGAGATCCGCCGCGGTCAGAACCCCGCCGGTCGCGCGGACGAACTCCGCGATCCTGCGCGCAACGTCGCCGCGGTGGAACCCGTCCGCTCCCCGCGAGGCGATCGCCTCGAGCGTCGTCGCGAGATCCGGCTGCACGAGAAGCGTCCCGGCCGCGACGGGCTCTCCCCGCGGATAGAGGAGGCGCGCAGCCTCGGGATCGCGGGACAGGACGCGCCGCACACGGTCCGCGGCGAGCTCACGGGCGAGGCCGGGAGGGACGCGATACCCGCCCCGCGCGAGCGCAATCGCAGGCGCGACGAGCCGGCTCCAGGGCAGGCGGCCGAATTTCCCGTGCAGGGCTTCGAGGCCGCGCACGGTTCCGGGCGTCGCCACGGCGAGACCGCCGAATCGCGAGGGCTGCGGCCGGGACGCTCCTCTCGCGTCGAGATAGGTGTCACGCCAGGTTCCCGCCGGGGCTGTCTCACGGAAGTCCAGCGCGAAGAAGCCGCCCTCGGCCGTGCGCACCACCGCGAAGCCCCCGCCCGCGAGGTTGCCGGCCTGGGGATACGTGACCGCCAGAACGAACGCGGCGGAGATCGCCGCGTCGACGGCCCCGCCTCCCTCGGCGAGGACACGGGCGCCCGCCTCGGAGGCCTCCTTCGTCGCGGACGAGACCATGCCCCTTCTCGAGCGTGCCTCCGGCGCCTCGCCTTCCGGCGCGGAAGCCCGCACCGGAAGGCCGCCGAGCGCGAGAAAAGAGGCGACGGCGGCTCCGGCAACCTGGCACGCGCGCATGCGGCAGCCTAGCGCAACGTGACGGTGAGGTTTTTCGACGCGTCCACGACGAGCGCGAGCGTGCGGCCCTCGCTGCCGAGCGTAAACGTGGTCACCTTGTACTGGTTGACGCTGCGGTCCGTCGCGATGACCCACGCCTTGAACTCGGCCTGCCCGGTCGGCAGATCGATCTCGCCATCGAAGCTCCCGCCGCCCGCCTTGCGCCCGAAATCGAAGGAGCGCCGGAAGACCTCGACGTCGTTGCGGCGCAACATGACGTAGCCTTGCGGGGCCGGGACGGTCACGGCGATGCGGAGCCGGACGCGAGCGGGCGTCGGCTTCGGAGGCGGCGTCGCTTCCGGCTTCGGCGCCACTGCGACCGGCGTGGGCGCGGCCGTCGGCAGGACGGCAGGCTTCGCCGAGGACTTCAGGGAACGAATCTGCTCCGCCGCCTTCCTCTGGGCCTTGCGCCCCTGCTTGGCGACCTCCGCCTGGGCGCCGGCCTTGAGCTGCTGCGCTTCGGGCGAATCCGGAAGGAGCGCAAGGACCGTGTCCGCTTCCACGATGACGCGGGCGTAGTCCTTCGCGGCGAAGGCCTCGCGGGCGACCGAGAGCCGCGCGCCGGCCTCTGCGACACGGCGCTCCTGATCCTCCTTCTTCGCAAGCGCCGCGTCCGCCTTCTCGAGCGCCACTCGGGCCGCGACGGATTCCGGCGCCTGCCGCAGCAGCTCGAGAAAGGCGGCTCGCGCTTCCATCAGGCGGCCTTCGGCCAGCGCCCGGGTTCCGTCCTCGAGAAGCTTCTTCCGTGCCAGCGTGTCCCGTTCCGCCGTCACGTCGGGCGCCTTACTCGCGATCGCGCAGCTCCGCTCGAGGAGGGCGCCGACGACGAGGAGCGCCAGCAGGGCGGCGGCGCCGAGGATGAGGGTGACGAAGCGCCGGTTCACCTCGCGCTTGAGGACCTCGGGCACCTTCTCCGCCAGGGGCTGCGCGCTCCCGGGGAGGTTCACGGGACCGGTCGCGGCCGATCCGGGGCGCGGCGGAATGGTCGCGACGGGGCCCGTGATCGGGCTGGTAATCGGGCCCGTGACCGGGCCCGTGACGTCTCGGCCCGGTGGACGCACGGGGACGCCGGCGGGCCGGGCCGGGGGCAACCGGCCGGGTGGCACCGCGGTGCTCGCCGCGGCGCGCGGCGGCTGGATCGGCGCGGTGATGTCGCGTCCCGCCCTGGCGATGCGCGGAGCGCCCGGTGGCTCCACCGGCGAAACGAGCGGCGCCGGCGCGGCCGGATGCTCCGGGGTCCGGGCGGGGGGCGCCGGCGGGCGCACCGTTTGAATCCTCTCGGTGACCTGTGAGAGCGGGTCGTTAGCGGGCAAAACCGGCGCGGCAGGACGCTCCGGGAGCGGCTCCGGCGGACGATCCGGGACCTTGATGCGCCCGCTGTCCCGCTCCGTCGCCGGCTTGACGCCGCGTTTCACGTCGGAGACGAGCGTCCCGGGAGACGATGGCTGGGTCTCGTGAACAGGCGGGGCTTCTTCCCGCGCATTCGGCGAGCTCTTCCTCAGGGCGTCCGTGTCCAGACTCCAGTCGGGAATCGAAGTCTCCTTGCTGAGCGAACGCGGGGGAAGGGCGGCCAGAGAGGGATCGAGATCGCTCCGCCCGCGGCGGGCGAGGTCTTCGAGTGTCGTCGTTCCGCCGCCGAGGGGTCCGAGCGCCGCCGCAGGGCGCGCCGGAGGGGCGGCCGGCGCGGCAACGCTCTCGGGGGCCGCCGGGCGGCTCTCCTTGGATTCGACGGCCGAGACGGGGCCGAGCCGCTCGGCCTGCGCCACCATCTCCCCCAGATCCTTCAGCTTCTCCATCTCGGCGTGGCGGGCGCGGAACTCGGCGAGGGCCTTCACGAAATCCCGTCCGCTCTGGAAGCGGGCCGCCGGGTCCTTCGCGAGCGCGCGCGCGAGAATCGGGTTGAAGTCGGCCGGGATCGCCGCGTCGTACGTCTGCGGGGACGGATACTCCTCGTGGACGATCTTGTAGGAGATCGACGTGAGGTTGTCGCCGGCGAACGGCTTCTTCTTCGTCAGGAGCTCGTACAGGACCACGCCGAGCGAGAACAGGTCGCTCCGGCCGTCCACGATCTCCGCGGTCACCTGTTCGGGCGACATGTAGTTCGGCGTGCCGAGGAACTGGCCGGTCGCCGTGAGGCTCGAGCTCTCCATCTTCGCGATGCCGAAGTCCGTGATCTTCACGGTGCCGTCGGTCGTGAGAATGATGTTCGCGGGTTTCACGTCGCGGTGCACGATGCCGCGGCGGTGGGCGTAGTCGAGGGCTTCCCCGACGGAAATCACGATTTCGGCAATCCGGTCGTAGGAGAAGGAGACCTTGTCCTTCAGAAGCTGCTTGAGGTTCTTGCCCTCGACGTACTCCATCGCGATGAAGGACGTCCCGGTCTCGACCTCCTCGCCGACATCGTGGATCGTGACGATGTTCGGGTGGGAGAGCGTGCCTGCCGCCTGTGCCTCCCGGAGGAAGCGCTCCGTGAACTCCCGCGTGTCCGAGCTGTCGTCGCCATCGGCCCGGATCGTCTTCAGCGCGACGCGGCGGCCGATGACCGGGTCGCGTCCCAGGAAGACGACTCCCATCGCTCCCTTTCCCAGCTCGCGTTCCACCTCGTAGCGCGCGAATTTTCTGGGCAGATTGGACGGTCCCGGTTCGGACGGCAGACGGCCTCCCTGCCTGCGCGCGGTCACGCAGGCAATCCGGGGGAACACCCGGAATCCCGAAATTCTAGCAGCCGCGCGGCCCGCAGCCCGGAGCGCCGCGCAATCGCCGTGTCTTGTTCCTGCGCAGTCGGACGGGGGCGAAAAGAACCCGCCGCCTCCCGACACCCGCGCCTATAATTCCCGCCCCGAAACAAAACACCGGAGGGCCTCGAATGAAGGTTTACCCCGCTTCCGCCATCCACAACGTCGCCGTCGTCGGCCACAACGGGGTCGGCAAGACGACGCTCGTTTCCGCCCTCCTGCACGAAGCCGGCGCGACGCCGCGCTTCGGGCGCGTGGAGGACGGCAACGCGCCGACCGACTTCGACCCGGAGGAGATCGAGCGGAAGATCTCGATCTCGCTCGCGGTCGCGTCGCTCGAGTGGAAGAAGAAGAAGGTCAACCTCATCGACACGCCCGGTTACGGAATCTTCGTCTCCGAGATGATCTGCGGCCTGAAGGCGGCGGACGCCGCGCTCCTCGTCGTGGACGCCGTCGCCGGCGTCGAGGTCCAGACGGAGAAAGCCTGGAAGCTCTGTGACGAGCTGGGCCTCCCCCGCCTCGTGGTCGTCAACCGGATGGACCGCGAGAACGCGGACGGAGGCCGCGTCATGGAGCAGCTTTCCCGCAAGTTCGGACGCACCTGTGTCTGTCTCGAGGCCCCCATCGGACGGGAGAAGTCCTTTCGCGGCGTTATCGACCTCGTCGCCATGGAGGGCCATCTGACCGACGCCTCCGGCAAGACGGCACCGGGTCCCGTTCCCGAGGAGTTCACGAAGGATGCCGCGACCCTGCACGAGTCGCTCGTCGAGATGGTCGCCGAGGGTGACGACAAGCTCATGGAGACGTTCTTCTCCCAGGGCAACCTCTCCGAGGAGCAGATGAAGCCCGCCCTCGTGAAGGCGATCCGCGACCGCAAGATCACGCCGGTCCTGTTCGCGGCGAGCGGCGACCACGAAACCGGCGTCGAGAAGCTCCTCGACGAGATCGTGGACCTGCTGCCGACGGCCGACTCCTTCCAGACCGTCGCGAGGAACAAGGCCGGGCAGAGCGAGGCCCTGGCCGCCGATTCATCCGGCCCCTGCGCCGCATTCGTCTTCAAGACGATTTCCGACCCGTATTCCGGGCGGCTGACGCTTTTTCGAGTCGTCTCGGGCACCTTCAGGAGCGACGGCACCTACTGGAACGCCTCGCGCGAGACGGCCGAGCGCTTCGGCCCCGTGTTCTCCCCCCTCGGCAAGACGATCCAGAACGTGACCGAAATTCCCGCGGGCGACATCGGAGGCGTCGCCAAGCTGAGGGAGACGCTCACGGGGGATTCCCTCTCGGCGAAGGAAAAGCCATTCGTTTTCGCGCCGCCCTCGATTCCGGAGCCCGCGATCGCCTTCGCGATCGAGCCGAAGTCCAAGGGGGACGAGGACAAGATCTCGGTCGCGCTGCACAAGCTCATCGAGGAGGACCCGTCCCTCCACTTCTCGCGGGACGCGGACACCCACGAGTTCCTGCTCGCCGGCGCGGGGCAGCTGCACGTCGAGATCGCGGTCGCGCGCATGAAGAGAAAAAGCGGCGTCGAGGTCATCCTCCACCCGCCGAAGGTCCCGTACCGCGAGACGATCACGCGGCCCGCCGAAGGCCACGGCCGCCACAAGAAGCAGACGGGCGGGCACGGCCAGTTCGCCGACTGCAAGATCCGCATCAAGCCCCTTGCCCGCGGCGCGGACTTCGAGTTCGTGGACGACCTCTACGGCGGCTCGATCCCGCGCAACTACGTGCCCGCGGTGGAGAAGGGCATCCAGGACGTGCGCAAGCGCGGGTTCCTCGCCGGGTTCCCGATGGTGGACTTCCGGGTCGAGCTGTACGACGGCCAGTACCACGACGTCGACTCGTCGGAGCTGGCGTTCAAGATCGCGGGATCGCTGGCCTACAAGGACGCCATGGAGAAGGCGAAACCGATCATCCTCGAGCCGATCATGAAGATCGCGATCCGGGCTCCGCAGGAGTACATGGGCGATCTCATGGGCGACCTCACGTCGCGCCGCGGCCGGCCGGCGGGCATGGACCAGGACGGGGACGACTCGATCATCCGCGCCGAGGCGCCGCTCGCCGAGATGATCTCGTACGGATCCATCCTGCGTGCGATCACGCAGGGGCGCGGCTCGTTCCACATGGAGATGGACCACTACGAGGAAGTGCCGCGTCCGCTCCAGGAAAAGCTCATCGCCGAGCACGCGAAGCACCGCAAGGTGGAGGTCGCCGAGGAGTAGCGGAGCCGGTGACTGCGTCAGTGCAGGCGCGTGATCCCGGGGTACGCGTCGAAGCCTGCGTCGAAGGTCAGGATCTCGGTCACGCCCTGCTCCTCCATCACCGCGAGGTGCAACGCATCGCGCGCCGAGAGCTTTCGGCGGGCGAGGATGATCGCCTTGGCGCGCTCGGCGGACGACATCTGAATCGGGAAGACATCATCGACGACCCCGAGCAGCGCGTCGAACGCCGGCTGGATCATCTCCCGGCGGTCGATCGCCGCATATCGGTGGAGGACCTCCTGAAGGACCTCGACGTCGGTCACGAGACGCCTTCGTTCGGAGATGAGCTCTTCGACCATGCGCTGCGCGTCCACTTTTCGCGGATGCGGCGCGCCGACGAGGTACATCGGGACGTTCGAGTCGACGAAGATCACTCGCCCGACCCGTAGCCCCTTTCGATCTCGGCGAGCATCTGTTCGATGTCTCCGGTCGGGCCCCGATGGCGCACCGCGCGGCGGACCGCCGCGAGCTTCTCCGAGACGTCCCCGAGTGGCTCTTTCCGGCGCGCTTCGCGCAGAGCTCCGCGGACCCACTCGGCAACGGTCATGCGCTTGGCGCGCGCGGCTCGCTGGATCTCGCGGATTTCGGGCTCGTCGAGGAGGACCTGGAGGCGCTTACTCATCTGGATGAGTCTATCAGACTTCCCTGTCGACGCTTATCTACGCCCGACTCGACCTTCTTCCGGCTGGACGGCGGCTGGCTTTTTGCACTGATCTGTCCGCATCATGGCGGCGGGCAGCCTCCCGGGTGGACGTTTGAGAGGAGGTCCGCCCATGTCCGTTCTGGAGACGACCGCCGAAGAAGCGCTCCTCGGAGGGCTGATGAGCAACGAACCGGGCCGGGCGGGGGCGCCCATGTCCGCGGCGCCAGAGACGCTCTGGGAGCCGCGATTCGCGCAGCGCATGCATGGCATCAGGGCCTCGATGATCCGGGAGCTCCTCAAGCTCACGGAGAAGCCGGACATCATCTCGTTCGGCGGCGGGTTGCCGGCGCCCGAGGTCTTTCCCGCGGAGGAGATCCGGGCGGCCACGAATCGCGTGCTGACGGAGCACGGCACGACGGCGCTCCAGTACACCACGACCGAAGGGTACCGGCCCCTGCGCGAGCTCCTCGTCCGCCACATGGCGCGCTACGGAGTCATCGTGCGCCCGGAGAACGTGCTGATCACGTCCGGCTCGCAGCAGGCGCTCGACCTCGTGGGCAAGCTCCTCATCAACCCGGGGGACCGGGTGCTGACCGAAGAGCCCACCTACCTCGGCGCGCTCCAGGCCTTCAACGCGTACCAGGCCGAGTACCTCCCGGTGCCGATCGACGACGAGGGTCTCGACCTCGACGCACTGGAGAGACAGCTCCGCTCCGGCCCGAAGTTCCTCTACGTGCTCCCGAACTTCCAGAATCCCGGCGGCGTCACGTTGAGCCTCGTCCGGCGCCGCCGCGTCGTCGAGCGGGCGGCTCACTACGGTATCCCGATCGTCGAGGACGACCCGTACGGCCAGCTCCGATACGAGGGCGAGCACCTTCCGCCGCTCGTGAGGATCGACGCCGAGCTCCACGGGTGCGGGGGCGGTGAGAGGGCGTTCACGGGCAACGTGCTCTACATGTCGACGCTTTCCAAGACGCTCGCGCCCGGTCTGAGGGTCGCCTGGGTCGTCGCGCCGGAAACAATCATCACGAAGCTCGTCCAGATCAAGCAGGGCGCGGACCTTCACACCTCGACCTTCTGCCAGTACGTGGCGCACGAAGTCGCGAAGGGCGGTTTCCTCGACCAGCATGTTCGCCGCATCCGGGCGGTCTACGGGGAGCGCCGGGAGGCCATGCTGGCCGCGCTCGCGCGGCACTTCCCGCGCGGCGTGCGCTGGACGCGTCCGCAGGGAGGACTCTTCCTGTGGGTCACGCTGCCGAAGGGGTTCGACACCGCGGCGCTCCTCGAGGACGCGATCCGGGAGAAGGTCGCCTTCGTCCCGGGCTCGGCGTTCTACCCCTGCGGCGGCGGCCAGGAGACGATGCGCCTGAACTTCTCCTACGCGCCGCCGGACGTCATCGAGGAAGGCATCAGGCGCCTGGCGCGCGTCGTCGAGCGAGCTCGGAAGAAATAGCGGCGCTTCGCGCCGAAGATTCTCTTAGAAGGTGGAGTGGGCGGTTCGCCACTTCGATGAACCTCGGCAGTGCTCGGCCGTGGCGCCAATCACCCTTCTGAGAAAGTCCCCCGTCCCCTCTTCTCTTTCTCAGTGTCTCTTCCTCTTACGCCCCGTGAATCCCCTGAACCGAGCTCGCGATGAAGTCGCGAAGCGCCTTCACGTCCTCCGACGTCGCGGCGAGAGCCTCGAGGCCCGCGAGGAGCGCGGCCTTGTCGTGGCGGTGCCTGTGGAGGACGCGGTAGGCCTTCTGCAGGGCGGCCACGCGCTCTTTCGAGAATCCCTTCCGTTCCAGCCCCACGCTGTTGACCTTCCATGCCCTCACGTCGCGATCCGAGGAGGTCCACAGAAAGGGCAGGACGTCGTGATTCAACCCGGCGAACGCTCCGACGAAGGCGTGCCTGCCGACCCTCAGGAACTGCCGGACGCCGGCGAAGGCTCCGAGGACGGCGTCGTCGCCGACGGCGCAGTGGCCCGCGAGCGAGGCGCCGTTCGCGAAGACCGTGCGGTTCCCGACGACGCAGTCGTGAGCCACGTGCGAATACGCCATGAACAGGTTGTCGTCGCCGATGACCGTCGTGCCGTGGCCGGTCATCGTGCCTCGGTGGACCGTGCAGAACTCCCGGAAGGTGTTGCGGCTGCCGATCGACAGGGTCGTCGGCTCGCCCTTGTACTTGAGGTCCTGCGGAGGACCTCCGAGCGCGGCCTGGAAGAAGACGCGGTTGTCCTCAGCGAGGGTCGTGGGCCCTTCGATCACCGCGTGCGCGCCCACGACCGTGCGCGCGCCGATCGTGACGTGCGCGCCGACGATCGCGTAGGGGCCGATCTCGACGGTCTCGTGGACGACGGCCGAGCGATCGACGACGGCGGTCGGGTGGACGGCCATCAGCGTTCCGCCGCCGGAAGCCTGACGAGACTGCTCATGAACTCGGCCTCGGCGCACAGGGAGCCGTCCACCCGGGCCTCCGCCCTCAATCGCACGACGTTGGAACGGACCTGCACGATCTCGGCGGCGACGATCAGCTGGTCACCGGGATAAACGGGGCGCCTGAAGCGCGCCTTGTCGACGCCCGAGAGGTACATCAGGGTCTTCCGCGGCTCGTCCACGCCCGTGAAAAAGAGACAGCCGCCCACCTGCGCCATGCATTCGAGGATGAGGACGCCGGGCATGACCGGGTTGCCCGGAAAATGGCCCTGGAAGAACGGCTCGTTGACCGAGACGTTCTTGAGACCGGTGACCTTCGAGCCCGCGGCCACGGGGCCTTCCGTCATGGAGACGATGCGATCCACGAGAAGGAAGGGATACCGGTGCGGCAGAAGCCGCATGATCTCCAGAATGTTCCTCCCGCTGCCCGGTTCGCTCATTCCTCTGCACCCTTCAGGAGACCCGCCTTCCGGGCGAGGCGCCGCACGAGACGCGCGGTCTCCGGCAGCCGGCGGAATTCGATGTGCGCCTTCTGGTAGGCGCGGTAGTTGAACGCGGGAGTCCCGTGGAGGGCCTCGCCGTCCGGCACGTCCGCTCCGATGCCGCTCTGCGCCTGGACCTTCACGCCGTTGCCCACCGCGATGTGGCCGGCGACGCCCACCTGCCCGCCCAGGACGACGCCATCACCGATCACGGCCGAGCCGGCGACCCCGACCTGCGCGCACAGGACGTCGCGGCGGCCGACCCGCACGTTGTGGCCCAGCATGACGAGGTCGTCGATCTTCGTGCCGGCGCCGACGAAGGTCGTTTCGAGAGACGCGCGGTCGATGCACGTGTTCGCGCCGATCTCGACGTCGTCGCCGATCGTGACACTCCCGACCTGCGGGATCTTCACGAGGCCTTTCTCCGTCGTCGCATAGCCGAAGCCGTCCCCGCCGAGGACGGCGCCGCTGTGGATCTCGACGCGCTCTCCCAGCACGACGTCGTCGTAGAGAACGACCTGGGGATGCAGCCACGACCCCGCCCCCACCCGGCATCGGGCCCCGATGACCGCATGAGACCCTACGATCACGTTCGCCTCCACGCGCGAGTGGTCGCCCACGACGGCATAGGGACCGACCTCCGCGGACGGATCGACGAAGGCGCCCGCGTCGACGACGGCCGTCACATGAATGCCGGGTCGCGGAGTCCGCGCGGGATGGAACAGGCGCAGCACGGCGACGAGAGCCCCGGACGGATCCGGAACCTCGATCACCGTCCGGCCCGGGAGCGCGGATGCCGACCGCGCGAGGAACGCGCCCGCCGCGGAAACGGCCGCGCGCGGCAGCGCCTTCTCCTCGCTGACGAACGAGAGCACGTCCGCCCCCGCCCCCTCGAGCGCGCGCACGCCGGAGAGCC
>Ga0335077_10003637_pt1 | contig 18704 bp, 11 predicted proteins | sample Lox_Sample_31_FD_207151 | JGI IMG/M metagenome (GOLD analysis project Ga0335077, IMG submission 207151) | Soil microbial communities from Loxahatchee National Wildlife Refuge, Florida, United States - Lox_Sample_3.1 | ecosystem: Environmental > Terrestrial > Soil > Wetlands | place: USA... | reverse complement strand
CGAGACGATCTGTGGACCGCCAGTGAACTCACTGAACAACACTCCTTTGCTGCCATGAAAAAGAATACCGTCACCCGGGAATTCCTTTTCCGCAGGCCAGCCCTCCGGTTGTGGAGGCCGGATTCCGCCGTCGTACCAGTGCACCCGGACAGGCGGCAGTTTTCCGCGCCCAGCGAAGTCCCACGTCACGATCGATGCCGCCGGATAGGTCTCCGGATACTTTGCCTTCTTCGACATCATCCAGTCCTTGTCGGCGTCGTTGCCGTACGCGGGCAGCATCACGAAATTAGAGCAAGCCTGCACGCGCGTCGGATGCTCCAGCCGCAGAGCCTGAACGATCACGTGAAACGTATGGCAGCCCATGTCGCCCAGGGCGCCGGTTCCGAAGTCATACCAGCCCCGCCATCGAAATGGGTGATACTCAGGTTGGTACGGCCGCTCCGGCGCCGGGCCCAGCCAAAGATCCCAGGCGAATGTGGGCGGCATTGTATGTGTTTCCTCCGGCCGCGTGAGCCCTTGTGGCCATACCGGCCGGTCCGTCCACACATGCACTTCGCGCACTTCTCCGACGGCGCCCGCCAGCACCCACTCGGCCGTCTGGCAGGCCTTCTCGGACGCGCAGCTCTGCACGCTCATCTGCGTGGCGACCTTCGCCTCTCGCGCGGCCTTCACCACCATGCGGGCCTCGTGTATCGTCCGCGTCATCGGCTTGGCGCAATAAACATCTTTGCGCAGTTGAATTGCCGCCAGCGCCACCGCCGCGTGCGTATGGTCCGGTGTCCCGATGATCACCGCGTCGATATCCTTCTGTTTATCGAGCATTTGCCGGAAATCGACGTACGTCTTGGCTCCCGGGTAGCGGTTGAACGTCTTGGCGGCCTTCTCGGCGTCGACGTCGCAAAGCGCCACGATGTTTTCGCTCTCCAGGTGCTTCAAATACTCGCCGCCCATACCGCCGACTCCCACGCCGGCCAGGTTCAATTTGTCGCTCGGCGCCGTGTGACCGGGTCCGCCGAGCAGGTGGCGGGGCAGCAGCATGATGCCTGTCAGCGCCGCGGCGGCCTGCGGTGTGAACTCGCGGCGGGAGAGCGTTTGTCCGCCATCGTGAATCGATTCGCTCTCGCCCTTTGTATTTTGAGGTTCAACTGTGTTCTCCATGATCTTGCCTGCTGGCCATGATATCATTCCGGTACGGAAGTCCGATTTAATGTCTGACACAATCTTGCGCAAGGATTTTCTTCGTGGCGCGATTGGTCTGCCGTTGCTGTTAGGCCGCGCGGCGCCCGTAAATGCTCAATCCGAGTCCCGCAATCCGGCTGCTCAGCCTACCGAAGAGTTAGGCAAGTATTACGCCAAGAAACACTATGATACGGCGCCATTGCCGCAATGGCAGGCGACCCGGCCCCAGCTTCCGTCCCCGATCTATGAAAGCCGTCCCGACTGGATCGCCACTTATTGGAAGTCCTGGGAACTGGCATTCCGCAACTTTCATGAGCCCGCGGCCGGAAGCGGATTTGTTTCGCAATTCATCGATGCGGCATTTAACGCGAACATCTTCCTGTGGGATAGCTGCTTCATGACGATGTTCTGCAACTACGCGCACCCACTGGTCCCGGGCATCGCCACGCTCGATAATTTCTACGCCAAGCAGCACGAAGATGGCGAGATCTGCCGCGAAATCGTCCGGAACACCGGCAAGGATTTCTCGCAGTGGGTGAACCAAGAGAACCGTCCGCTGTTCAGCCGCTGGGGAAAGGCACCCAGCAGCCCGCCCGTCCCATACGACGTCGAATACCGTGGCCGAACCGCGCCGAAGCAAAACCCGAAGCTGACGCTCGACGCGTTGAACCATCCGATCCTCGCGTGGGCTGAGCTGTCGAGTTACCGCATGACGGGCGACGCCGCGCGGCTGGGGCGCGTTTGGCAGCCTCTGGTTCACTACTACGCAGCGTTGCAGGAGTATCTGCGGCAGGGCAACGGGCTGTACATGACTGACTGGGCCAGCATGGATAACTCCACCCGTAACGTTTATCTCGATCGCGGCGGCACGGGCATCGACATTTCCGCTGAGATGGTATTGTTCGCCAGGCAGCTATCGGAAATCGCCGGCATCCTGGGCAAGGCCGGAGAAGCCGGCCGCTACGCGGCGGACGCTGATCGCGTCGCGAGTACCATCAACGAATCCATGTGGGACGGGCAGCGGCGATTTTATTTCGATCTCACGCTCGATGGAAAGCGCGCGCCGGTGAAAACGGTCGCGGCCTTCTGGACGCTGCTCGCCAACGTGGCGTCGCGCGACCAGGCCGATGCGCTGGCCGCCGAGTTGGAAAACCCAAAGACTTTCAAGCGCCTCAATCGGGTTCCGACGTTGGCCGCCGATGAGCCCGGATATGTTCCTTCCGGTGGCTACTGGAAAGGGTCCGTGTGGGCGCCCACCGACACGATGGTGATGCGCGGCCTCGAAAACTACGGCTATCACGCGCGCGCCCGCGATATCGCTCTGAACCATTTGAATGTTGCGGCGCAGGTCTTCGATAAAACCGGCACCATCTGGGAAAACTACGCTCCCGATGAGGCCGCCCAGGGAAACCCCGCGCGAAAGGATTTCGCGGGTTGGAGCGCCATCGGCCCAATCCTGTACCTCATAGAATATGCGATTGGCATGCGCGCTGACGCGCCCAAAAATACGCTTGCCTGGAATCTGACGCCTGGTGTTCAGCACGGCTGCGAGCGCTACCGGTTCAACGGTCACATCGCATCGCTGGTCGCGAAGCCCCTCCCTGATGCTCCGGGCCGGTTCCACATCAGCGTCGAGTCCGATGGCCCCTTCAAGATGTTGCTGGCCTCCGGTGATACCAAGAAGGAATGTCCCGTCCAAACGGGCCGGCAGGAATTCCAGATCTGACGCCATGCAGCTTCCCCGCCGCTCATTTTTGACCGGGACCGCCCTGGCGTTGGCGGCGCCACGCCTGGCGCCAACGGGATGGTCGGCGTCAGTGTCGTCCATCCCCGTGATGGTTTGCGACGATTTCTCCAGACCGTTCGATCCCGCATATCTGAGCAACGGGCTGATTGGAATGCGGCCCGGCCCAAACCCGCTCGCTGCCTCGCCCGCGACAGTGAGCGGGTACGTCTACCGGCATCCGGCCCAGCAGGTTGAATGCCTCGCGCCCGCGCCCTATCCGCTCGCGACTGATATTGCGGTTGGCGACATCAGCCTGTTACAGCATAAGGAGCGAGTGACCACGCGGAGGCAGACGCTGGATATGGCTTCCGGTGAACTGGTCACCGAGTTGACTTTCGAGCCCAATCCCGGCGTGCACATAACCGTCTCAGTCCTGCAGTTCGCCTCGCGCCCGACCCCAGCGCTGTTGTGCCAGGAAATCACCGTTTCCAGCAACAGCCCGGCAAGCTTACGGCTGTTGCCACAAATCACCGTGCAAGGGATACCCGGCCGTACGCAAAGCACTGCCATGCCTCGCGGTACGCGCGACATCGATTCTGTTTTGCGGTGGAACTCTCCGGATGATCTCAGTCAACTCGGCATTGCAACGGCGACCGTCGCAGACGCGCCATTCCATCGTGACGAAAACTCGTCTGCATACACAGCGGAGCTGGCGTCCGGCCGGCAGTTGACACTCCGCACCATCGCGGCGATGGTATCAAGTTACTACCATCCCGCTCCCAATTTACAAGCTATCCGCATGGCATCCTGGGGCCACATGCTCGGCTTCGAGCGCCTGCGACAGCAAAACCGCGACAATTGGAATTCGCTCTGGAAGTCGCGTGTGCGAATCGATGGAGACGCCGACAGCCAGCGCGCCTTGGACGCAGCCTTCTTCTATCTCCACTCCTCTGTGCATCGCTCTAACCAGAACGGCATGCCGCCCTTCGGTCTTTCGCAAACCGAACATTATTACGGCCATAGTTTTTGGGATACCGAGACGTGGTCATTGATCCCCATCTTATTGGCCTCGCCGGAAGCTGCGAAATCGCTGCTCGAATTCCGCGTCCGCGGCCTCACGGCCGCGCGGAAAATCGCCAATCTCTACGGACATGGCGGCGCCCAGTTCCCCTGGGAAGCAGCCCAGACCGATGGTTCCGAGGTCACGCCGGTGTTTGCCGATACCGGCTGGAGCGAGCAGCACGTGGTCCCCGACGTGGCCCTCGCCTTCTGGCAGTATCAACAGGCGGCGGGCGATTCTCAATTTCTTCGCGAGGCAACCTGGCCCGTCCTCAAGGCTGTCGCTGAATGGATCGAAAGCCGCGGCGAATTCACCAAGCGCGGGTACGAGATACGGAACATCATGGGTCCGAACGAAGGCGTCAATAATGTTGATAACAACGCCTACGTGAATGCCGGTTGCATGACCGCGCTCAATGCCGCCTTTCGCTGTGCGGCTCAAGTGGGCTACGCGCCGCCGGCGCGGTGGAAACGGATCGCGTCCGAAATGTTTCTGCCGCGCGATCCGAAGACCGGCGCGCTGGTGGTTTACGACGGCAGCGATCAGGACGCATTTCCCGACCTCAGTTTCCTTGTGCCGTTCGAGCCGGTCTTTCCCGCCGGCGCCTTCGAGCGCACGTACGCTGCGTTCAAGCAGCGCCAGCGCGAATACATGATTGGATTCGCGACTGCCGGCGTGGCTACGGGCGCGGCATTCATGGGCGACCGCAAGTTGGCCGGCGACCTGTTCAACCAAAGCTGGCGGCCATTCTGGATGCCGCCCTACGGCATGATCAAGGAAGCGGAACAGCAAACTTACGGATGCTTTTTGACTGATTTCGGCGCCATGCTGCAGGCCGTCCTGATCGGCTTTACCGGCATCCGCATCCAGGATGGCGATTGGGCAAAGTATCCGGCCGCCCTGCCGCCAGGTTGGAACAGCATCGAGGTAGATCGCATTTGGGTGCGCGGCGAGTGCCGGCGTCTGTTGGCGCTTTCCGGTCGCAAGGCCCAATTGACGGCAGCTTGAATGTCCTCCCGCTTCTGTGTCCTCGGTGTGCTTTCTTTTGCCATCGTTTGCGCGCAATCCCCAGTGGCCGCCGAAGCCGATGGGCTCCGCTTCTTCGGGAGCGGCCGCTATCGGGAAGCTGCGCCGTTGCTCGCCGCTGCCAGCGCCGCCGCTCCGGATCGCCCTGAGTTGGCTCGGGCGCTGGGGCTCTGTTATCTTCGCCTGCAAAACGCTGACGGCTCTCGCGCAGCCTTCGCGCGCTTATTCGGCGTGCCTCCGGAGTCCGCCAAGGCGCGGCTCCTGAATGCCAAGATGATGCTCGGCGAACAACTCGAGGAAATGGCAGAGCCGGAACTGCGCGCTGCGGTCAAGCTCGACCCCAAGCTTCCCGAACTCCATTTCATGCTCGGCGAGTTGGCGATCTATCGCGGCGATACCGAAACGGGCATCGCGGAACTTCAGGAAGAAATCGCGCTCAATCCGGCTTTCTCCATGGCGTACTACCGGCTCGGCGATGCTTACACACGCAAAGACATGTGGCAGCAGGCCGTGGCGCCGCTCGAAAAAGCGATCTGGCTGAACCCCGATTTCAGCAGCCCGTATATCCTGCTCGGCAAGGCTTACTACCACACGGACAAGCTGGAGTTCGCGGAAGGCATGCTCAAGAAAGCCGTCTCCATGGATCCGAACAGCGCCGGTGCTCACTATCTGCTGGCTAACATCTATCGCGATTTGGGCCGGCCAGAGGATTCGCGCAAGGAACTGGAACTCTGGCGCATCGCCAGTAAAAAATAGCCGCCTATCGCTCGTTTCCAAGTGAGGCGGCGCTCTCATCCTTCTCCGCAACGAGCCATGCCACGTTGTCGGTCGAATCTCCAAAGCGCCGCATCCCCGTCTCCTTGATCGTGCTGTCCGGCAGCTTCTTCAAAGGCGTATAGCGCGGGTGGTGCGACTCTTTGTAGGGATCGTTGCGCGCGGCGTTGTAGCAGCAGATCATCGACCAGCGCGGATGATCCGATCGGTTCTGGTCTGAGCGATGTATGAGGTTGGCATGGAAAAACAGCACATCGCCGGGATCCATTTCGGCGTACACCAGCGGGAAGCGCCGTAGCACCTCGTTCACTCGCTCCATATCGGCGCCAGCCTGGTCACCGCTAAGCCGGTGATCGATGCGGCCAAGTTCGTGCGACCCTTCGATTACCTGCAGGCATCCATTCTCTTTCGTGGCCCGGTCCACGGCAATGAATGCGCTGCACAACAGCGGTCGCAGCACGCCATTCTGATACCAGTAACCGTAATCCTGGTGCCACGTCCATGCGCCCCCGACGCGCGGATCCTTCATGATCATCTTGGAGTGATAGTGATAAACCTCCCCGCCCAGGAGCTTCTCGGCGGAATCCACGATCGAAGCGCAACGCGCGAAAGCGCCATATATACTGTCTCCCGGATGGTTCCAAAGCGACAGCCGCACCTTGCCGCCTTCTCCATCGGCCTTGCCGAACGCATGATCGTCGAGCGCTTTGTCTTCCCTCGCGGCGCGGCCTAGGAGTCCGATTTCATCGTCATCGAACATCCTCGTTACCAGCACGAAGCCGCGCTGCTGATATTCGCGCGACTGTTCATCGGAAAGCGGACCCAAAGCCATAATGACTATTCTCCTTCTCTAACCAGAAACGACGGAATCAACTTCGAATCCGCAGGCTGGACATAATCGCATCGGCCCCCTGATACGCTTCGCGCACCCAGTCGACGATCTTGTCCGGTTCGGGCGAATATTCCAGTTCGATGCTCACCGTGCCATTGAACCCCGCGTCCCGCAGCGCAACAAGGTAAGCCTCGAACGGAACGCAGCCCCGGCCCGGCGGAAGGTCGCCGTGAACTTTGCCATCACAGTCGGAAAGGTGGGCGTGTACAATCCGGCCGGCGAGCCGGCTGATACGTTCCGGCTGGTCATGGGCCAGGACCAGATGGGAAATATCGATGTTGGCGCCCACTGCCCGGCATGCCACGTCATCCAAAAAGCGCGACATCTTCTCGACGCTGTTGATGATCGACAACTGAAAGGGTTCGATCTCGATCGCGATCTCGAGGCCCATTCCCTCCGCGTACTTGCCCAGAGCTTGCAGTCCTTCCACCGCCCAGTTCCATTGCTCCGCGGCGGGAATCACCTGCCGTTCCCAGATGTATTCGCCCAGCACGATCAGGAAGTTCGCCGCCTCCAGCTCATAAACCAGGTCGAGATATGCCATCGCGCGTTGCAGATGGAACTTGCGCACCGCCGCGTTAAAATCCGCAATCCCAAGGGTGATTCCCACAACCGAGCGCACTGGGAGACAGGCGTCACGGCACGTGTGCCGGATCAACCGCCGCTCGCTCGCGCCAATCTCCAGCGGGTCGGCGAAGATGTCGATCGTGTCAAATCCGATTTCCTTGGTCAGCCGTATGCCCTCGGCCGTACCAACAGCGGTGCCCAGCCAAGCCGAGTTGATGAGCCCCAATTTCATGGCAGACTGATTCCAGCCCTGGCAAAAATATTAGCGTCCCGTACAAAGCAATGCTATCATGAGCCGACCGCTTTATATGAAACGTTTCATGAACTGAGCATCGAATGGACCTGGATCTGGATCTGGAACATACGGCTCCGCCGCCGGTCCGCTCCGACTACCGCATCGGCGCAATTGGAGCCGGCTTCATTATGCGCGATGTGCAGTTGCCCGCGTATCGCAATGCGGGCTTCCACGTAGCTGCGCTGGCCTCCCGAACCGCCGAGATTGCACGCGAAGTAGCTGACTTCCGCGGTGTCCCTCAGGTCTACGACTCCATCGACGAACTGCTCAGAGATGGCTCGATCGATATCTTCGATATCGCCATTCCACCGGACCGCCAGGTGGATATCATCCGCCGGATGGTTCGCATCGGAGCGAGGCCCAAAGGAATCTTGGCTCAGAAGCCGCTCGCGACCGATCTCACGGGTGCGCGTGATGTGGTTCAGATCTGCGCGGACCACGGAATCATTCTGGCTGTCAATCAGAACATGCGCTTCGATCAATCCATTCGCGCGCTTCGCACGGTTTTGCGCCGCGGTTACTTGGGCGAGCCGGTGTTGGCGACCATCGAGATGCGGGCGGTGCCTCATTGGCAGGCCTGGCTGCAGCATTATCGCCGTCTCACCCTGCTGAACATGAGCGTTCATCACCTGGATACCTTGCGCTGGCTGTTCGGTGAGCCTGACGCCGTCTATACCAGCGCCCGGCGGGACCCCCGCACGGCCTTCGCGCATGAGGATGGCATCTGCATGTACATCCTGGAATACGCGAACCAGTTTCGGGCGGCGGCTTGGGACGACGTTTGGGTCGGGCCGCGGACCACGGCGCAGGATCAGGATCCCTACATCCGATGGCGCGTGGAAGGTCTCGAAGGCGTAGCCGAAGGCTGGCTGGGCTGGCCCCATTACCCGGACCGCCGCCCGAGCGGCATGCGATTCAACACGCGCCGCCAGCCCGATACGTGGTTTATTCCGAAATGGAATGAAGTGTGGTTCCCGGATGCTTTCAGCGGCCCGATGGGTGCTCTCATGGATGCGATCACCCTGGGGAAACCGCCTATGAACAGCGGCTTCGATAACCTCTCCACAATGGCGTTGGTGGAGGCCTGCTATCTCTCGCTCAGTGAGAAACGCCGCGTGGAATTGGTTGAGGTTAACCGTGATGCCACGCATAACATCGCTATTTAGTATCATGTCCCACTTACCACTTATCGAACCCAGTAACAAGGCTGGTTAGGATGGCGCGCAAGAGTCCGGGCGATGTCCCGACAATCAAGGATGTAGCCCATAAAGCGGCGGTGTCTATTGGGACGGTTTCGCGCGTTCTAAATGCCAGCGACAACGTGGATGCCGCGCTGCGGGAGAAAGTGAATAAGGCGATCCGGGAACTTGGCTACCGGCCCAATGCCCGCGCCCGCAGCTTTGTGCGCGAGCGTTCCAATGTAATCGCGTTCGTGCTGTCGAACCGGATCGGATTAAGCAGCGCTTATGGCCGCATCCTGCTGGGTATCGAGGAGTATTGCGCCGACTCAGGCTATCATTTGCTCTTCACCCGGTTCCGTTATGACGCCGGCCACGCCGCTACGGAACTGCGACTGCCGGGCGTGTTGGCGGCCCGTGGCATGGCCGATTGCGTAATCGTAGGCGGCACCAACTATCGAAACCTGCTGGACGCTCTACATTCGCTGGGCATAAACAGCATTCTGCTGGCCAACGACATGGCGGACGATTTCGTGCCCGAGGCCAACTACGTCCGTTATGACGATGTAGGCGGATCGAACGCTGCTACGCAGTATCTGATCCGGCTGGGCCATCGCGATATCTGGTTTGTCGCCGATACTTCGATACCGGTCTATCGAAACATGCACAACGGCTACATCTCCGCGATGGAATCAAGCGGGTTGGAGCCTCGCGCGCATACAGTCGCCTTGGCCGACGATTCCTTCGATAACGGTCACGCCGCCCTCACCCACATCCTGGAACAGAACGTGCAGTTTTCGGCCGTTGTCGCCGGGTCCGATGACATCGCACATGGCGCCCGCGACGCGTTGCGGGAGCACGGCAAGAATGTGCCGCGGGACGTCAGTTTGATCGGCCTGGAGCAGTCCGGCGGCGCGAGGGCCGCGCATTTAACGTGCATTCAGGTAGACATGGCGGAGGTAGGGCGCCAACTTGCCAGGCTGGCTCTGGCGCGCGTGGTTGGCGGTGGCAAGGACCAGGCGCCGGTGACAGTTCCGGCGACCATTATTCGCCGGAGCAGTTGCCGTCCGCTAAGGCGCGGCGACTCGATGGTGCTGTAGGAGAGACCCAATGGAACGAAGAGATTTTCTGAAGACTGCCGCTGCGGCAGGCCCATTTCTCGGCAAGGTGCTTGGCGCGAACGACCGCGTCACGATCGCACAGATCGGGCTGGGCGCCCGCGGGCAATATGAAACGACCATCAACCTGGCGAACTCCGCAGTTGAAATCCTGGCGGTGTGCGATCCCTACGAGGCTCTGGTCGACCGCGCAATCAAGAAAGTTGGCGGCAAAGTGCAAGGATACGGCGACTTTCGACGGGTGCTCGATCGCAAAGATATCGACGCCGTATTCGTCTCCACCCCGGATCACTGGCACGCACCCATCTCCATCATGGCCTGTATGGCCGGAAAGGACGTGTACTGCGAGAAGCCGCTTACGCATGTCATCGACGAGGGCAAGACGATGATCGCTGCCGCCCGCAGATACAACCGCGTAGTGCAGACCGGCAGCCAGCAGCGTTCCGCTCCGCATTTCGCAAAGGCGCAGCAATTGGTCCAAAGCGGCTACATCGGCAAAGTCAGTTTTGTCGAATCTTGGAACTGCAGCAATAACTATCCGGAAGGTTGCGGGAATCCGCCGGACTCAGATCCACCCGCTGGTCTCAATTGGGACATGTATCTGGGCCCAGCGCCTAAGGTGCCGTACAACGTGAATCGTTTCATCTGGAATTACCGCTGGTTCTGGGACTACTCGGGCGGATGGATGACTGACTGGGGCGCACACCATATGGATAGCGTGCACCAGATCATGGGTGTTGATGCGCCCCTGGCGGTATCGTCGAGCGGCGGAAAACTGGGCCTCCAAGATATGCGCGAGGTTCCCGATTGCTTCACTACGGTTTTCGAGTATCCCGGTTTCGTGACGACCTACACCCACACCTTGTTGAATGATTATCCGATAGCGAACCGAGTCTACGGGATAATGTTCCACGGCACCAGCGGCACCCTCATCATCGACCGCGAGAGTTATGAAGTGGTGCCGCAAGTCCGCCGTCCGGCTTACGGCAATGGCGATATGCTGGCCGAGGTGTTTGCCGACTGGGTCGCGCCCTTGAATGAGCCGCATAAGTCGGCGTTCGCGCAGTCGTTCCCGCCGAAACAGCTTTGCGAACCAATCCACGTGGACGGCATTCGCCTCGATCCGAACATTCAGATCGTGCATGTGCACAATTTCATCGAGTGCGTGAAATCACGCCAGAAAACCAACGCGCCGTGGGACATCGGGCATAAGTCGGTGACGGCCTGCCATCTAGGCGTGATCGCCCAACGCACCGGCCGCAAGATCCGGTGGGACGCTCAGGCCGAACAGATTATCGGCGACCCCGAGGCGGCAAAAATGATGAGCAAAATCTACCGGGCACCTTGGGAGATGCCAAAAGTCTAGCTATAAATAGCTAAGGCTTCAGTAGCCACACCCGGTACGTGCGCGCGTCGGCAAAAGGTACCAGCACCAAATCCCGCGGCTTTCCCGCAACTATTCCGTCCATACGGTAAGCCTGCTTGCCGACCCATTCCGGCGGCAGTTGGCGGAGCTCCGAGAGCTTCACAGCGGTCGTCCGCGGGCCGGCCGCCTGCATATCGATCAGGCCGGGATTGAGTTCGCTTTCCAGCGCGAGAAACTGTGGCCCGCGCGCTACTGCGGCGTTGTATGGATAGCTCGGGCCGCCGGGCACAACGCGCGTCGTGAGATCCATTTCAACCCGCACTGTATCGCCCGGATTCCATATGCGCTCGATCCTCAGAAACGCGCCCGGTTCGCCGCGATAGGGCTTGCCGCCGGCCACGGCTTCATAACGCGCCGTCCACGATGGCACACGCAGATGAAGGGGGAATCGCACTGCTTTTGCGGCCTGAATGGTCAGTTGCACGGTTCCGTCCAACGGGTAGTTTGTCCGCGACTCGAGCCTAACCTCGCCAGCACGCGTTTCCAATGTAACTTTGCCGGACGTGTAGAGCAGCACCGCTGGCGCATCGCCAAGGTTTCCCCAGGCCAATTGCGGGATCAGCGAGATCCCGCGCGGCTCGCTCGATACGCAGCAATTGATGCCCGGCGTCGGATTCTTCTTGCCATTAAGCGGAGTGAAATAGCATATATTTCCGTTGCTGGGATCTTGCGCACCCAGCAGAGCATTGTAGACTGTGTGCTCCAAACGGTCTGCATATTGCGCTTCGCCGGTGACGCGTAGTAACTGCCAGGTCAATTGCAGGAACGTCACGGTTGCGCAACCTTCCCCTACGGCCGACTCGTCCTCGCCGGGGAGCACGAAATCGTCGTGAAAATGCTCGCCTGCGCTGGTGGTCCCGGTTACGTACAGCCGGTGACTTGCGATGTCCTTCCACGCAATTGCCGCCGGCTTCAGATACTCCGCCTTGCCCGAAACTCGATACAACTCCACCAGCCCAACCAAATTTGACATCATTTCGTAGGCCTTGGCGTTCGCCGTCTTGAAAACGCTTCCCGTCGCCATCAGCGAGCTTGCGATCTTCGGCCCGTTGGGCTGATCCCAGGCCCGCACCAGGTATTCGCAGAAATCCAGGTATTTGCGCTCGCCTGTGAAGCGGTAAAGATTGACCATCGCCTCGAGCACGCTGGTGGACGCCATGCCGACGTGAGTGCCGGCGGCAATAATATCGCGCTGTCCCGGACCGGTTCCGAAGGTGCGAACTAATAAGTCGCCGATCTTACGCGAGGCCTCTAACGCCGGTTCGTATCCGGTGGCCCGGTAGTAATTTAGCAAGCCAAGCAGGTCGTACTTATGAACCCACACATCCCAACTCGTCCAGCGCTGATCGTCCGTGTAAGTGCCCAGATACCCATCGGCAAGTTGCGTCGCGATCAGATTACGCGCCATGCGGTCCATCAGCGCCTTCAGCCGTTCGTCGCCGGTGTACAACCAGGTATTCGCGGCGGCGTGCAGAAACTTGCCCGCATGTTCTCCCGACCACGCCTGTGGGCCCGGACGATGTTGGAAACAGCCGATCAGGCCGTTCTCATCGACCCGCAGGAGCCGGCCTTCCAGGTTTACCCGCATCCGGTCGCCCAAGATGCCGTCGATACGCTGGCGGTCAAACCCAGCCGGTGCAAACTGGTCCGCAACCTTATCCGCGACCACCGGATCTTTCATCGGCGGCCCTGCCAAAGCCGGCAGGACCAGCAGCACACCAACAATCGTCTTACGCATGGCTTCGATTTCCAACCAACGACTATACACCCATTGCCTCGCCGTCCCGAGAGCAAAATCTTCCAGCCAATTTTGCGGTAGCATTTGAAGCATCGCTTCATGCGCGGGATGCTGGTTATCGCTTGTCTTGCCGAGGCAGTTCTCCCGCTAGCTGCGTTTGCGGCGGATTGTGCGACCTGCCATCCGGCCGAAACGAAACTCCACCTGCAATCGGCACACGCCTCGGCCTTGGTGGCGCCCGACACGAGCAATTTCATTCGCAATCTGCCGGACAATCCGTTGGGCGAAGCTGCGAACGGATATTTCTTCGAATACAGCAAGACTCTGGATGGCGTCTCGGCCACAATCGAACGTGGCTCTGATCGCCTGAGCGCGCACATGGTCTGGGTCTTCGGCGCCGGGCGCCAAGGCCAGACACCAATGCTCAACTATCAGGGCCATTTTATCGAGCACAGGGTCAGCCGGTACATCGCTACCGGCAGTTACGGCATCACCCTTGGACATGAAAACCGTATCTCCGCGAGCGCGCTGGAGGCTCTCGGGGTGGTCGAATCCGATGCCGACGCGCGCTCCTGTTTCAACTGTCACGCCTCCGTCACCGGCCAGGACCTCACTCGTGTGATCCCGGGCGTTCAATGTATCCGTTGCCATGCCGGCGCGGACGAGCACGCCAACGGCCATGGTACGCCGGTCAATCCAGGCCATCTGGGACACTTGGCGCAAGTTCAGCTCTGCGGCGCCTGCCACCGCCTGAAACCGCCTTCAGGCAACGAGGACGACATCGCGAACGTTCGCTTTCAGCCTCTGCGCCTAATGAAGAGCGCTTGTTTCCGAAAGGGCGGCATCAAGTGCACGACCTGCCACCTGGCCCATATCGATGCCCGGCGCGATGCGCCTGATTCATACAACCGGCAATGTCGCGGCTGTCATCCTGATGAGGATTCACATGCCGCCCGTGAGAAGAGCGGCAACTGTACTGATTGCCACATGCCGAAGGTCAGTCCCATCCCAGCTTTCACCTTTGCCGATCACTTCATCCGTATCGTGTCCGGCAAGAGGGGACGGTTCTAAGAGCGATGAACTCCTCTTCAGAAAACCCCAGGGTAGGCACACCAAAAATAACTTCGCGCACTCCTTGACATCATGAATCGTTTCATGAAACAATCCCGGATATTGTTAGCTCGTCTGGGTTTAGACCGCTATGAGCCAAGGAGGGTTTGCTGTGTTGCATAACCACAAGTGGTCAAATTTCGCTGCTGTCGCCCTTTTGGGCGTTTGTGCTTGCCTCGCAGTCTACGGCCAAGCAACTTCTGGCAACATAATTGGAACCGTCACCGACCCTGCGGGCGCGGTGATCCCCGGAGTCAAAATCACGATTACCAGCCAGAATCGGGGTGTATCTTACACTACAACCTCGAACGAATCCGGGAACTATTCACAACTGCATCTTTTGCCTGGCCCTTACACCATCGAATTCGTCGCCACGGGCTTTGAGCGCTACCAGCAGAAGGACGTCACCGTCAATGTCGATCAGTCCGCGCGCGTCGATGCGCAACTGACCGTGGGCCAAGTCTCCGAGCAAATCAGCGTGACAGGCGCCGCTCCTCCGCTGGTGACCGACCGCGCGGAAGTCAGCGCGTCTCTGGCGACGCAGCAGATTAGCGATCTGCCTACACTCAACCGCAACTTCACCAACCTGGAACTGCTCATGCCGGGCGCGCAGAAAATGTCATGGCAGCACGCCACCAGCGAGAACCCGCAGCAGGGCATTCAAATCAATGTGAACGGACAGCGCTTCGGCTCACAGAATTTCATGATCGACGGCGCCGACAACAACGACCCGGTGCTGGGTATTATTGTGGTGAATCCGACCATCGATTCCGTAGGGGAGTTCAAGTACACTACCGGAAACTACGACGCCGAATTCGCGCAGGCGGGCGGGGCGGTGATGCAGGCAGAGACCAAGTCGGGCACTAACGCCTTTCACGGCAGCCTTTTTGAATTTCTGCGCAACGATGTCCTAAATGCGCGCAACCCCTTCAGCGAGCCGAACGGTCCTCCGCCGCTACGCTGGAACCAGTTCGGCGGCTCGTTCGGAGGCCCCATCAAGAAGAACAAACTGTTCTTTTTCGGCGATTACCAAGGGTCCCGGCAACGTACGGGCGGCTCCAGGGTGGACACCACACCGACGGCGGCGGAGCGTGGTGGAGACTTCAGCGCATTAGGCGTTCCGATCTTCGATCCAAACACGGGCAATGCGGATGGGAGCGGCCGCGTGCAGTTTGCCAACAACCGGATACCGAGCAGCCAGATCTCACCGGTAGCCACGAACCTGCTGGCGTTGTTGCCGATGCCCAATTCCGGCAGCGGGTTCAACAACAATTACGTGGCCTCTGGCTCCGAGGCGTTCGACAGCGACCAGTTCGATGCACGCGGGGACGATTATTTGAAAGATAATGTCCGCATTTTCGGCCGTTATTCGTACGCCAAATACCACAAGATTTCGCCGGCCGTGTTCGGCCCGATCGCCGGCGGGAACAATTTTCCGCAGATCGGTTTTTCCGGAACCTCGGATGTACTAAACCAGAACGTCACTGGCGGTTTGAATTATGTCCTTAGCCCGACGCTGCTTACCGACATTCGCTTCGGCTACGTGCGTTACCGGGTGAACGTACGAGCCCCGGATTTCGGCAAGAATACGGGCGAAGCCGTCGGCATCCCGGGCGTGAACTTCTCCGACCGCCCCGATACTTCAGGTTTGCCGGAGTTCAGCATCAACGGCGACGGCGGATTCAATGAGGGGTTCGGCCTCAGCATCGACCAGTGCAACTGTCCTCTCCAGGAGCGGGAGTGGCGCGTGCAGTTCGTCGACACCTGGACCAAGACCAAGGGTAACCACACCCTCAAATGGGGGACAGATATCGGACGGGCACAGAATCTTCGGGCGCCCAGCGACCAGACGCGTAACGGCTACTTCCAGTTCAGCCCCGCTATCACGGCCAGCGCGGATGTAGCCGGCTCCGGGCTGGGTCCCGCCAGTTTCCTACTGGGCATGCCGAGTTCTTTCACGCGGTTCTGGCAGACCGTGACGCAATTCCCCGAGGACACGCAGTGGCGCATGTACTACTTCGTACAAGATACCTGGCGTGTCACGCAGAAGTTGACGCTCAGCTACGGTCTGCGATGGGACACCTGGTTCGCCAACAAAAGCACTCTGAAAGGCGGCGGAAGTGACTACAACGTCAACACAAACATGTTCGAGATTGCAGGCGTCGGCGGCAACTCCGCGGCCGCCAACGTGCAAACGCAGTACCACAACTTCTCGCCGCGTTTTGCGATAGCTTATGCTTTGAATACGAAGACCGTGATTCGCACCGGCTGGGGGCGGAGCTATTACGAGGAGATCTTCGGGGCAAACTTCAACAACATCGCCTACAACTACCCCACGGTGATCGGCCAGTCACTGCCGCAAGTGAACTCATTCACGCCCTTGTTCCTGCTGACCGACGGGCCGCAGGCCCCGGTCACTCCGACCATCCCCTCGAGCGGCCTCCTGCCGCTACCCCCGGGAGTAGGGGCAAGCTACATACCGAGGAACCTCAAGTATCCCAACGTGGACTCCTGGAATTTTTCCGTGGAGCGTCTGATCACGGGCGACCTGACCGCCACGGCGTCCTACGTGGGTAACGTGGGGCGGCACGAGCAGTGGGGTGTCCCGCTGAACCAAGCCGTGCCCGGGCCCGGGCCGTTCGATCCGCGGCGGCATTTGTACCAGGTCTACGGCATCAATAATTCGGTCAACGATGCGAGCACCGCGCAAAGCAATAACTACAATGCCCTGCAAACGAAGCTGACCAAGCGCTTCTCGCACGGCCTTTCCCTATTGGCCACCTACACCTGGTCGCATGCGCTGGGAGACGCCGGCGGACTTAGTCCTGGGCTGGGTAATGCTCTGGGCGATCACATCACCTACGGGCCTCAGGGATGGGACCGCCGGCACACATTCACGCTCGGACACGTCTGGGAGCTGCCGTTCGGCCCGGGACATGCTTACCTCTCTAACATTCACGGTGTGGCAAAACAGCTCATTGCGGGATGGCAATTCTCGGGAATCACGACGTACGAGTCCGGGTGGCCTTTCTCGCCCGCGTTGAACAACAACGCTTCGATCAATGCGGATGTCGGTACGCCGCCGGACGTCGTGCCGGGTGTTAATCCGTATGCTGTCCCCGGCGGCCAGAGCCGGAACCTTTGGTTCAATCCGGCGGCGTATACCATACCGGCGCCCTACCAATACGGCAACGCCGCGCAAGGCTCTCTGCGCGGGCCAAACCTCTTTGAGGCTGATTGGTCGTTCTCGAAGCGGTTCCCCGTGACGGAGACCAAGGCCTTTCAGTTCCGGTGGGAGAGTTACAACATCATCAACCGGACCAACCTGGCAAATCCCAATGGGGCCATTGATGCAGGCGCCGGAAGCGCCGGGGTGATTACCGGACTTGCCGGTAACATGCGGCAGATGCAAGTGGGGCTGCGATTCGATTTCTAGGTTCGCAGGTATGAAAGGGCGCATACCGGTCCTTGCGCTCTTCGTAACAGCTCTGTACGGAGAGGGCGTTGCGAAGTTCCCCCTGCCGTACGGCCCGCTGGAGATCAGCGGGCCGGTTAACCCCTGGCGTTTTCTGAATGCGGTGGGGGAAAAGAGCGGGCTTTGGGGCTACGAGAGTGGCCGCCTGGAAGGCTGGGTTTACCCTCTCAAGATATTCCACGATTTCTACCTGACGTTTGAACTCGAGGGGATCCCCCGGACGTACGAGGGCGACCAGATCGTCCGCAGTGTGCGCGTTTATCCGCATGCCGTTCAACTGCAATATGCAGCGGAACAGTTCTCCGTAGAAGAGACCCTTTTCGCGCCGCGCAGCGATCCCGGCTTCGTCATTCTGCTCGACGTCCGGTCTCCCGCTGCGATGCGTATTCGCGCTCGCTTTCGTCCCGATCTGAACGCTATGTGGCCGGGTAGCATCGGCGGCCAATCGACCGAATGGGTGTCCGACAAGAAGTGGGTGGTGCTGTCCGAAGCCTCCGGCCGCTTTTCCGCGGTGATCGGTTCGCCAATGGCCGTAAGTTCGACCGCCGTCGGCTATCACGCCTATCTTACCGACCAGCAGCCTTACGAAGAAATCGCACTGTCCGTTGCGCCTGAACTAGCTAAGACGTCCTACGTTCCACTAGTCGTCGCCGGCGGCATTCGGGGCATTTACGACGCGCCACAAACATACGGAACCCTGCTGCGCGAGCTGCCCGATCGTTACGCGCAGGCCCGCAGGCATTATGAGGCCCTTAATTCTGACGGTACGCGGTTTGAAACGCCAGATCCTGAGGTGAACGAAGCTTTGCGCTGGGCGCGTGTTTCTCTCGAACAACTCAAGGTGTGCAATCCGTACGTGGGATGCAGCTACGTTTCCGGGTACGGTTCTTCGGGTACCGGCACGCGGCCGATGTATGCCTGGTTCTTTGATGAGCCAGCCGTGACCGCGTGGGCCTATCTGGAAGGCGGACAAATGGACCAGTTGCGGGAAGCGTATCGTTTCATCCGCAAATATCAGCGCGCCGATGGCAAGATCCCTCACGAGGTTTCGCAAAGCGCCGGCCTGATCGATTGGTTCAAAGACTATCCCTACAGTTACATTCACCCCGACTCACCATCCTGGTACCTCATTTCAATGGG
>Ga0335077_10003635_pt1 | contig 18706 bp, 18 predicted proteins | sample Lox_Sample_31_FD_207151 | JGI IMG/M metagenome (GOLD analysis project Ga0335077, IMG submission 207151) | Soil microbial communities from Loxahatchee National Wildlife Refuge, Florida, United States - Lox_Sample_3.1 | ecosystem: Environmental > Terrestrial > Soil > Wetlands | place: USA... | reverse complement strand
CAGGCCGCGCATGAGAAATTCATTGGAAAAACTGCCATCCGGAAGGCTCGGTGACGGAACGATAAAAAACGAGGCATCCGTTTCAACCGCATCCCGCGCGTTCGTTGAGGCGCGCAAGCGGGGGCGGGCGGCAGCCATGGTTTCCGCCAGCCGCGGTTCGTCCACCGGCGGTTCACCGGCATTGATTTTGCCAACGGCCTCGACGTTGATGTCCACACCCAGCACATCAAATCCCTTTTGCGCGAACGTGGCCGCCATGCAAGCGCCTAATTTACCCAAACCGAAAACGGACAGTCTTTGAAGATTGGACATGGACTGCAACATCTTAAAAACGCCCGCCAAAGGCAAGCCGGCACTTCCACTGCTTTCCATGTGCACGGAGAATTGAATTGCCATGTTGCCGTTCATCGGGCAGACTTGTTGTTCCCATGCAAAACCAATTCATATTTGCAGGTGCTGGCGAATACACCAGCGGCCAACTCGATTAGGTTCCGCTTATAACCCCGGAGATTCACCTTCTGAAGCAACAAAAAACTGATATGGAAACAAAGCGACTTGTAGAAAAAGACCCGCCACTAAAAAAGGATGATTTAATCGTCATCACCGGCGCCGGCGGATTTATCGGCGGCAACCTCGCCCTTTATTTCAAGAAAAAAGGATTCAAGCGCATCCGCGGCGTGGACAAAAAACCGCTTTACGAGTGGTACCTCAAAGTGCCGGGCGTGGAAAATCTCTGTCTTGATGTCAGCCACGAAGATAATTGCCACCGCGTTTGCGAAGGCGCGGTGGAGGTGTATCAACTGGCCGCCGACATGGGCGGCATGGGTTTCATCGAGCGTTTCCGCGTCGAATGCCTGCGCTCAATTCTCATTAACACGCACTTGATTGAGGCCGCTTATCGTGCCGGCGTGCACCGCTACTTTTATTCCTCGTCGGCCTGCGCCTACAATACCCTCCTGCAGCAGGACCCGAACGTCCGCGCGCTCAAGGAATCCGACGCCTATCCGGCGATGGCTGAGCGTGGTTACGGCTGGGAAAAACTCATTTCCGAAATGTTCTGCCAGGAATACTGGGTCGAACGCGGAATGAAAACCTTGATTGCCCGCTTCCACAATGTCTATGGCCCGAACGGCACTTGGGACGGCGGCCGCGAGAAAGCCCCCGCTGCCCTCTGCCGCAAGGTCATTGAAGCTATTGATACTGGTCGGAAGAGCATCACGATTTGGGGCGATGGGACGCCGACCCGCAGTTTCATGTACATTGACGATTGCGTGAAGGGCATTGACCTGATCATGCACTGCGATGATTTGATTGCCACACCCATCAACCTCGGCACCAGTGAACTGGTTTCCGTCAACGAACTTCTCTCGAAAATTGAAAAAATTGCCGGCGTGAAGCTCAAACGGCATTACGACCTTGACGCGCCACGCGGGGTCGCCGGTCGCAACAGCGACAACACGTTTATCAAGCAAGTCCTCGGCTGGGAACCGAACACGCCGTTGGACAAGGGTTTGGCCGTGACCTACAAGTGGATCCACGAGCAATACCACAACCGCAAAAAAGGCCGGCATGTCGTCGAGTGATCTGCAATCTTGAAGAAAGTTCTTCCGGTCGCCCTGATGGTTCTGGTCGGTTGCGCCGCCGCCTTCACCAACGATTTGACGCTGTGATAGCTACAGCCGGTACCCCGGCCCTGAATGAAGGCTTGCCCGTCGGTAACGATCGCATGGGCGGCTTGATTATGGGCGTCTGCCAGTTCCTCGGCATGTGAATGTCAACCTGACCGGTCAGGATAAAATGAGTCATTGGGTCATTACCTGGTTGTCGGTGCGTTGACATGCCGCTCGCGTCTGTTACAATGCACGGCCTTTTTATGAATCGAAATCCGCATGTGGCCGTGGTCGGCGCGACTGGCGCCGTCGGCATCGAAATGATCAGGACGCTGGAAAAAAGAAACTTTCCGGTGGGCAAACTGACGTTGCTTGCATCGGCGCGGTCGGTCGGCAAACAGCTTAAATTTCGCGGCCAGGATGTTGCAGTCAAGGAACTCACCAAAGATTCTTTCGCCGGCATTGACATCGCGCTGTTCAGCGCGGGCAGCAGCATTTCGAAAGAATTCGCACCCATCGCGGCCAAGGCTGGTTGCGTGGTGGTGGACAATTCCAGCGCGTTCCGGCAGGACGACAACGTTCCGCTGGTGATTCCTGAAATCAACGCCGCCGACGTGAAATGGCACAAGGGCATCATCGCGAATCCGAATTGCACCACCGCCATCACGCTGATGGCGCTGTACCCGCTCCATCAGGCGTTTGGCTGCAAGCGCATTTTTGCGTCCAGCTACCAGGCCGTGAGCGGCGCGGGCGCAAAAGCGATGGAAGAATTGAAACGGCAGGTTGGCGAAATCGTTGCCGGCAAGCCGGTGACGAAACAGGCTTTTCCACATCAAATCGCGTTCAACGTGCTGCCACAGGTGGATGTCTTTCTGCCGAGCGGCTACACGAAGGAGGAAATGAAGATGGAAAACGAAGGCCGCAAGATCATGCACCATCCGAATTTCCGGGCGAGCGTGACCTGCGTGCGCGTGCCGGTCTACCGGTCGCATTCCATCGCCGTGAGCGCGGAATTTGAAAAGGCCGTCAGCGTGGATGCCGCGCGCAATGTTTTGAAGCAGGCACCCGGCCTCGATCTCGTGGACGAGCCGGAAAACAAGAAATATCCGATGCCGCTGTTCACCTCGGAGAAATACAACTGCGAAGTCGGCCGCATCCGCAAGGATTGCGCTTTGGATAACGGATTGTGTTTCTGGGTGAGCGGTGACCAACTGCTCAAAGGCGCTGCGCTCAATGCAGTGCAGATTGCGGAGGAATTGCTGAAATAATTTCAACGCAACGGCGCAAATAAATTTGTGGGGTAGCACTCGCGTCTCGCGGGTTGTTTTGAGCGTCGCGCCGCAAATACAAGTTGCTGTCTTTCTTTTTTGATTCGTCTGGCTTTGGCCATTTCATTGTTAGAGACTGACAACTATGCCGGCTGACGATTTACCATCCCATCATAGTTATTGACGCTCAGCTTTAGATGGTTCCACGAGGAACTCTCAATAAGATTGATTGGTGACGCTTTATCCAACACGGAGTTGGGATCGGAGACGATTGGCGGTTTGATTTGGTGAGCGCACGCTGTTTCAGAAAATATGCGCGACTTCTTGCGAATTACTATTCTTCTACTTTTAGAAAGAGATATTGTATTCGCACGCGGTAGCGACGTGGATTACGGCTTTGTCGTTTCCTTGGTATAGGCGACGAGATTTTTGATGTTTGCCTTGGCGGCGGCGTCGCGCACCTTCACGATTTTTCCCCATGGCGCGTTTTCATCGGCGTTGATAGCGAGAACGAGTTTGGGATTTTTTGCCGCCCGCGAAATCAAATTAGTCTGCAACTGTTCGAACGTGACCGGCAGCTTGTCCACGAAGTACATTCCGTTGGAGTCAATGCTCACCACAAACGGCGGGTTTTCATTCGCACCGACTTTTTTGGCTTGCGACGATTGAGGCAACTGTAGTTTCAACGCCGCCTGCTGCTTGAACGTGGTCGTCACCAGCAAAAAAATCAGCAGCACGATGAGCACGTCAATCAGCGCGACGATGATGACGGCGGGCGTGGTGCGGCGTTTGCGAACGAGGAAACGCATGTCAAGCGGGGTCCAAGGTCTGGGGTTTGGCCTCCGGCGTCTGGCGTTTGGCCTCTGGCTTCCGGGGCTTGGTGCCGGGGGCGGGTTGCGTTTCGGAATTCGGAGGGCCGGTCTTCAGTCGCGGGGGAGCAAACGTTGGTTCGCTGTACTGTCGGCGGATGAAATCATCGCAAATCGCCTCCATCTCCACGGCGAATACTTCGACTTTCTTGCTGAAATAACTCCAGAAAATCAGCGACGGAATGGCAATGAGCAGACCCATCAGCGTCGCATTCAAAATCAGCGCGATGCCCTTGGCTAATCGCGCGGCGTCATTCAAGCCGGAAATGCCGATGTCGCCGAACAAGGTCATCATGCCCGCGATGGTGCCGACGAGGCCAAGCAGCGGCGCAATGCCGACAATGATTTCGAGCACGACGAGGCCGCGTTCGAGCCGGACGATTTCGTGGCGCGCGGCGGTTTGCAATGCGTCCACGTTGTCCGCTTTCGGCCAGTCCAGGTGCTCCGACGCGAGCAGGAGCAAGCGTCCGAGCGGCGACGGTTTCCGGTGGCAGACGTGGCATAATACCTTCGCGTCCTCGCGGGTTCTGCAAGCCGCGAGCGCCTCAGTGATGGCCGGGGGCACGACTTTATTCCAGCGCAACGCCAGCGCGCGCTCAACAATAAACGTCAATCCCACAACCGAAGTCAGTCCCAGCAAAATGTAAACAATGTCATCCATAAAATTTTTCCGTTGGTGGCTGCCGCGCGCGCTCAGTAATAGTAAAATGTGAACGTAATTTCGCGGTAATCCGAACCCACCAGTTCCCGCATATTCGTCGGCCACCTGGCGTAGGGCGCGGGGTCCATCACCGCTTTCTGGCAAACGTAGCACAGCAATTCACCCACAGTGTTTTGCACGACCTTCATATCGGATATGCGCCCGTCGTAATTCAAGTGAAATCGCAGGACCACCTTGCCGCTGCGGTCGCGCGCGAATTCCCGGCTGTCCAGCAAATCGTACCAGCGCTGCGACACGGCCTGGATGAAGGCAGCATCATACGCGCCAAACGGCGTGGCCTTCACATCCAGCGACGGCACCAGCGCTTCGCGGCGAACGCCGCCTTCCTGTTTCATTTTCAGGCCGGGCAGCTGGTGCTGTTGGGCGAGCGCCTGTTTGAGCGTCCGCGGGCGCGGTTGTGCCTGTTCTTCTGGTTGGTTTTCCGGTGGTTTGCCGAGCGTCAAATCACCCGCGTTCATCGCCAGTTGCGGCTGCTCCCGCGAAGGCTGCATGGCGGGTTGTAGTTTGGAAAAATCCGGGCGCGTGGCGTCTTCGGTTTTCGCGACCTCGGTTTGTTTGCCCTTTAGTTCCGGAACTTTTGTGTCGCGATTTGCCTCCGGATTGGCCGCGCGCGAATTTTGGTTGGAATAATACTTGGCGTTCTTTGGTGCCCCGGTGGTTGCCTGAGCTGGATTAACGTCCACGAACACGATCGGCTCGCTGGGTTGAACCGAAGAATGGGCCGGAATGTTTTTTACGAAAAGCATCAACGGAGGCAAATGAAGCCTTTGCCACAGATTGAAGGCCTTGCCGAGCTCGTAGCCGTCCCACGCCAGCATGTGCGCCGCGAGCGACAATACCAGCGCCAGCGCAAGCCGCCGGGATTCGGGGCCGCTAAACCGCAAAGAATCAAACTGTGTGCCAACTCCGGTCATGTCCATTAAGCCTGCCCCAGGAAAAGAGGGGGAGCAACTTCTTTGCCGGGTTTAGAGCGGCATTTGTCCTGATTGGCTCGAAAATTCCACGTTGCTTTTTTGGCGGGCGCTGGCACTCTTGTCTGTCCGGCGTCGGGGCGTAGCGTAGCCTGGCTAGCGCGCTTGTTTCGGGTACAAGAGGTCGTGAGTTCGAATCTCACCGCCCCGACCATCTTCAATTCGTGGCTGTGGCAGATGGGGGTTGCTTTTCCAGAGTGTATTTCACGAAGTCCACATCAGCGCGTCCGCCGTTTGGTCCAAAACAGAACAATGCCAGCCGCGCGCCTTTCCATTTCCCGAACTTCAATTCCACCGCCAGCCCGGTGTCGGTGTAATGTTCGCCGTCCACGCTGTAAAGCAACCGGGCCTCTTTTCCATGGTACGTGCCGCGGAACCACACGTCCCTGCCGTCCAGTACCGGGCCGTCACCGCCTTCCCAAGTGATTCGGCGCACGCGGTTGCTTTGCGTCACCCCGACCCAGTCAAACACATCGCCACTCATGAAGGCGAATCCGGCGCACTGTTCTTCCTTCATGGCACCGACGTCGAACTTTGTGTCAATGACTCCGGTCTCTCCCCACAATTTTTCGGTCAGGCTGTTGCGAGCGCTGGAAAGTCCTGCGGCGGGAAGGGCTTTGAGCCGCAGCCAGCCCGGTCGCGCGGTCAACGACCAGGCATCGTTCACGGGATTATGGTTCCATTGCCAGGTCGGCGACAACATCGGAGCGTTGAAATCGTCACTTCGTTGAGGATGATGAATGGGATAAACCTGTCCGACGTTTGGCTTCTTCCATTGGTCCACGGAATGGCCTTGGTCGCCGAATACCGGCCAGCCGTCGGCGCCCCAAGTGACCGGCATCAGATAAGTGATGCGCCCGAGGAAACCGCTGGACTTGAAGCAGAGAAACCACCAATCGCCGTTGGCCAGTTCCACCAACGCGCCTTGATGCGGACTGCCGTGAGGCAACACCTCGCGCCGTTCGTAGGGACCGTAAATGTTTGTTGAGCGGAGCACCGTCTGGCCCCCTGTGCTGACGCCACCTTCGGGAAGGGAAATGTAATACCAGCCGCGCCGTTTGAAGAGTTTCGGGCCTTCCGCGTTCGGACCGCGATAAATTTCAACGCCGTCATCCAACAATCGCGTGCCGTCCGGGCTCATTCGATTCAGGATCAATGGGCCGGCGCCTTTAAGACTGTGAATGAGATAGGCCTTGCCGTCGTCATCCCAAAACGGGCATGGATCTTCCCAACGTTCCACGGCCTTGACGGTCACCGTTTTCGACCATGGTCCAGCCGGATTTTTGGCGTGCCACATGAACAAACCTTCGAAAGGCGTGCAGACAAAGACATAATCCGTGCCGTCATGATAACGCAACGTCGGCGCCCACGGTCCTTGGCCGTAACCGGCCATCTTGTCGTATTTGGGAGACATGGTCAGCCGGTGGAACACCTGGCCAATGACCTGCCAATTCACGAGATCGCGTGAATGCAACACCTGTATGCCAACGAAGTGAAAGGACGACGCGACCAGATAAAAATCTTTTCCGACGCGAATGGCGTCCGGATCTGAATAGTCCGCGGGCAAAATCGGATTTCGATATGTGCCATCGCCCTGGTCACCCCAGCTCAATGGCGATTCAGCAGGAAGGGCATGCGGGGTCGTTTGGCTGGCGGCGGTAAAACTTATCATAATTGTTGCCATAGAAAACGAAAAGGCACGTTTCCAATGGGCGCAAGCAATTCGCGCCAAGAGCGGGGTGTGGTACGCCATGCGCCGATGATACACGCTTGTCAAGCCCGTCAAACGTGTAATTAATTTGCGCGATGCCGTTGACCGAACATTCTCCGGCCAATCCGATTTATGATTTGCCGTCCATCATTAAGCGGGTTGATCTGACCGCGTTGTTCCCGCAAGCGCATCCGTTGGAGGTCGAACTGGGTTGCGGCGACGCCTCATTCCTGGTCGAGTTCGCGCAGCGGCATCCAGAGAGAAATTTCATCGGCGTCGAGCGCTTGCTTGGCCGGCTGCGCAAACTGGGCCGCAAAGGCCGCCGCGCCGGGCTGGCAAATCTGCGCGGTGTGCACATCGAATCGTCATATTTTCTGGAATATCTGCTGCCGCCACATTCGGTATCGGCCTTGCACATCTATTTCCCCGATCCTTGGCCGAAGAAAAAACACCGCAAATATCGTCTCATCAATGATCGTTTCCCGGAGCTTGCCCGCATCGCACTCATGCCGGGAGGCGCGGCCTATCTACGCACGGACGACGTGGATTATTTTCAACAGATGACCGAAGTATTCGGCGCGAACCGTGAATTTCAGCAAATTGAAACACCATCCGAACTGCTCGAATTGCCCACGGATTTTGAGCGGGAATTCCAAGCGCGCGGAATCAAAACGCTTCGCGCGGCGTACCAAGTCAAATCGCAGCGGCCGACGTAAGGAGGCTCATTTTTTTCATTTGCGATGTACGATTTGCGCAGCACGAGTGAATGGCAAATGAATTTATAAATCGTAAATCGCCAATCGTAAATCCATCACACATCAATCACCGGGCCATTGCCATCATCGTGGGGATCCTTGGGCGGACGCGACCGGCGGTGTATGGTAACGCGCGTGCCGCCCGAGCCGGTCAGGATGTTCAGTGCGATGGACACAATGCTGATGATGAGCGCGCCAAGAAAAGCGAACCCGAAGCTATCCACCTGAAAGTACGGTCCCATCAGCACGCCGACGAAGTAAAGCAGCAAGGCGTTGATAACCAGCGTGAACAGGCCGAGCGTAAAAATAAGCAGCGGCAATGCGAGCAGCATCAGAATCGGCCGGACGAACGCATTGAGAATGCCCAGCAACAAGGAGGCAACGATAAGGTCCGCCGGATCTGCGTAACGAATGTGACCGCGAAGAATGATAGCCGCCACCAAGACCGCAAACGTGTTGATAATCCAGCTTTGCAGAAAGCGTAGAAGTTTTCTCGTTCCCGGTTGCATTGCTTAGGCGCCAAAAAAAAATCAGCGTCTTCAAAAATGCGTCACCTTGCCCGGAAAAACAAGGAACGTTTTCAGTGGATTCTTCAAGACCGGCGATCCAGATTGTGCACTCGTATGAAAGCCACTCTGCTCCTGCCTTTCGTTTTGTTCGGTTTCGTCGTCGTGCCGTCGGCGTTCGCTGAAAGCGTCGTGGCTCCCGGTGCGAAATTGGAAAAGATGGCCGGCGGTTTTGCCTTCACCGAAGGTCCGACCTGCGACAAGGCGGGCGATGTCTTTTTCACCGACCAGCCGAACAATCGCATCCTGGAATGGAGCGTGGCTGGAAAACTTTCCACGTTCCTCCAGCCCGCCGGGCGCGCGAATGGAATGTACTTCGACGCCAAGGGCGACCTGATCGCCTGCGCGGATGAACACAACGAGCTTTGGTCCATTGCACCCGACAAAAAGGTGACGGTGCTCATCAAGGATTATCAGGGCAAATATCTCAACGGCCCGAACGATGTGTGGGTGGCGCCCGACGGCGCAATGTATATCACCGATCCATTTTACTTGCGCAAATGGTGGGACCACGACCAGATGGCTTTGAACAGTCAGGAGGTTTTTTATCTTTCGCCGGACCAAAAAAAACTTGTCCGCGTGACGGAAGATTTGAAACAACCAAACGGCATCACCGGCACGCCCGACGGCAAAAAACTTTTTGTCGCGGACATTGGCGCCGGTCAAACGTGGCGGTATGACATTCAGCCCGACGGTTCACTCACGAACAAAACGCTGTTTTGTAAAATGGGTTCCGACGGCATGACGATTGATGAGGACGGTGACGTTTATATCACCGGTCACGGCGTGGTTGTCTTCGATAAAACCGGCAGGCAAATTGAATATATTGGCGTGCCGGAACCGTGGACAGCCAACGTCAGCTTCGGCGGCAGGGATCATCGGACACTCTTCATCACTGCGAGCAAATCGCTCTACTCGATTCAAATGCGTGTTAAAGGGGCAAATCCGGCGAAATAGCTGTCTTTTTTTGGATTTTTGGGAGCATTTTTGGGGGGCATTAAATGTGAATAACTTTTCCGACTGTTTTCATTTTAGGCACGTTAAATGCGGTTTCATGAGGCATGTGTAACCAGTCGTATGACGTATCGGTATCCCGCGAAAAAATTCAAATAACTCTGGATGGTTTGCCGGTAACTCCACCATTGGAATATCGCTCTCTTCCTGCCATTCGTTGTTTTTTGGAAACGCTCGCCTTGGAGAAGCAGCGTATCTTATGTTCCATGAACATTGACGACGAGCCGGTAAATCTTGCCTTACCGTTGGTCAATACGAGGGGATTTCACCGGGTCGAGGCTGAAACGATACCGTTGGAAGAGAAAACCCTCCTTCTCCTCAAAACTGCGCTGCAACAAGCCGACCAGGCGCGGGAATACGTTGAGACTGCGGTCGCGCTCGTCCTCATCAACGAGGTTCACGTCGCGCGCGAACTCTGGTGGAACTTGGCCAGGCAACTCAAAGAACCGGTGCTCACATTGAGTCTGTTGCCGGACGACGTCTGTGGACCGGCCAATGGCCGCGCTTCGCTCACCCAGCTTCGCAAATGGCAGCTCGAACAAATTGCCGTCATCATCAAAGACGTGGATGCGGTTTGCCACGCAGAAGATACCATTCCGCTTTCCAATGCTTTGGAGAATCGTGTATTGCCGTGGCTGCAAAATCTGACCGAGCTCATCATTCTATGGCATGAAACGGCCCGGACAGGTTCAAGACCGAAAGTGAATTGTGCAGTTGCTTGACACAAAACGGAATCCGCCGATACCGAATCCTGGCTATTATCGGCAGATAGCATATCGTTTGTGCCACGCTTGTTTCTCCGGCAGGTTGGTTTGAATTTAGGACGATTGTGAATCGTGAATATCGTCGGGATCCCGCCGCCCAGACAAGTGTTTCAAATTCCGCAAAACCGAGCCCAAGTAAACCAATCCAAAGAATGAAAAAATGCCCACGGTGAGAAGCGGGTAATCAAGCACGAGCCCCAAGAAAAAGCTCAAGGTGATCAAAAAGTAACCAACCGCAATAAACGGCCGGTTGCGGAACCGGGCGCTGACGCCGTTTCTTAACACTTCGCCTTCGGAAAACACATTCAGGAAAGGCATCAGGTTATTATAGGGGCCAACGGCAGCCCCGCAATGCTTGCAGAACCATGCGTCCGGCTCCTGCGGAGTCATGCAACGATGGCAAACTTGCTGAGTTTCCGGGTCCTGCAATTTTTGTTCGACCTCCGCGTCCCATGGATCTGGCGTTTGCGGCGCCTCACGGATCCAGGCAATAAGCCGCCACAGGACGGCCAGCGCCAGAAGCCCCAGACCAAAGCCGCCGACAATCAAATTGGGATCGTTGACTTCACCCATAAACGCTGCCCCAATTTCCCATGTTTTCCAAATTTTTCAAAGGAATTGCTGCCGCCATTGGTCTGATTGAGAAAATACTGTTTCAAAGTTGGGAAAAACAGCACCGGAACGGTTATGCTTGGTTTGACATTCAATATGTTATCTGATAGGAAATCCAAAACCCATGAAAAAGCTGTTCGTTATCATATTGCTGGCGTTCATTTTTAATTCCTTCCCGACGGCGATTGAAGCCGGCGGGACCGAAACTGTCGCGCTGGTTAAAATTCACAAGCGGCATGTAAGGCATCACAAACACAGACATCGGCATTACCGACACTGGCACCGGCACCACCATCATCATCACCGAAAAATAGTCATCATCAAACACTGACGCCTTGGCGCAGGATTTTTTATGCGATTCAAACATTTCCTTTTTCTTTCCCTGGCCTTAGTGGCGACAAATGAAGTGTTCGCCGGAGATGCCTCCAGAACTGTCGCGCTCTCGGAAACGCCTGCGGCAGTCCAAAAGACAATTCAGTCACAAGTCGGCGACGGCACTTTGGGAGAAATTGATAAAGTCCTGAATGACGGAGAGACGGCCTATGACGTCGAGTTGACGGCCAAGGACGGAAGCGAACACGATTTTACCGTGGATGAAGATGGAACGCTGTTGAGCATCGAGGTCGCACTGGCCGACACGCCCGCCCTCGTGCAAAAGGCCATCCAGACATTGATGAGCCAAGGCGAAGTGGCGGGCATAGACAAAAATCTGGATGATTCGGATGTGACTTATGACATTGAATTGACGGCCAAGGATGGGCGGGAAAAAGATTACACTCTCGCCGATGACGGAACGCTTCTGAGCGAGAACGTGGCTTTAAACGAAACGCCGGACGTAGTGCAGAAAACCATCACCGCTCGATTGGCCGGCGGCAAATTGGAGAGCATTGACAAAAATTTTTACGAAAATGGAGTCAGCTATGATGTCGAAATGACAACCAAGGAAGGCCAGGAAAGAGGTTTCACGGTGGCGGCCGACGGCAGTCTGGCGAGCGCGCAGGTGACTTTGGCAGAGACCCCATCACGGGTACGAAGTACGATCAAAAAGCAAATCGGTGATGGCGAAATTCTTCGGATTGACCAATCATTCGTAAAAGAAAAAGGAGTTTTCCCCTACGAAATCGGAGCCCGAAAAGATGGCAAACCTTTTGATTTTAGCGTCGGACCAAAGGGCAGATTTTTGGGCATGGATGATTGAATAAGGTGCGATAAGAATTACACGCGCGTTTTTTTTGACTTGCGATAGCTTACTGGCTTGGTTGAAGAATTCCTCCCGTGCGGTTTTGCATCTTCAATCATACGTTTGAGTTCCTTGATTTGGTCGCGCAGCAGCGCAGCTTTTTCAAATTGCAACTCTTCGGCGGCGGCAAGCATCTCGGTTTCCAGTTCGCTGATGGTTTCGGTCAGGTCCACGTCCAGGGCGGCATCCTTGAGGACCGATGCACCTTCCTTGCGCTTCGATTCGTAAACGGCGAGGCTCTCTTCGACCGCGCGGCTGACACTGCGCGGCGTGATGTGGTGTTCCTGATTGTAAGCCAGTTGTTTCTGACGGCGGTATTCAGTGACGGCCAGAAATCTTTTGATGCTGTCGGTCATTACATCGGCGTAAAGAATGACTTCGCCGTTGAGATGACGCGCGGCACGGCCAGCAGTTTGAATCAAACTGGTTTCGCTGCGGAGAAAACCTTCCTTGTCCGCATCGAGAATCGCGACGAGCGAGACTTCCGGTAAATCCAAACCTTCGCGCAAAAGATTGATGCCCACCAGCACGTCAAATTCGCCTTTGCGCAGCGAGCGCAAAATCTCGACGCGTTCAATGGCGTCAATCTCACTGTGGAGATATTGGACATTGACGCCAATGCCGCGCAGGTAATCGGTCAATTCCTCGGCGGTGCGTTTGGTGAGCGTGGTTACGAGCGTGCGTTCCTTCGCGTCGGCGCGCTTGCGGCATTCCTCAATGAGATCGTCAATCTGGCCTTTGAGCGGTTTGAGCGTGACCTTCGGGTCAATCAATCCGGTCGGGCGCACGACGAGTTCCACAACGCCGGACATTCTTTGGTGGGGCGAGGCTACTGACGAGCCGTCGGTTTCGGCTCGCGAGGACGCTCGCCCTACCGTTGCACTTTCCCGCGACCATTCCAATTCCCGCTTGGCCGGTGTCGCGCTGACGTAAATCGTCTGGCCTTGCATCGCTTGAAACTCCGCGAACTTCAGCGGGCGGTTGTCCAGCGCACTCGGCAGACGAAAACCGTATTCGACCAACACCGTTTTGCGCGAACGGTCGCCTTCATACATGGCACCGATTTGCGGCACGGTGGCGTGTGATTCATCAATCACCAGCAGGTAATCGTTGGGAAAGAAATCAATCACCGTCGCGGGACGTGAGCCGGCCGGGCGTCCGGCGATGTGGCGCGAATAATTTTCGATGCCGGAACAAACGCCCATTTCCTCCATCATTTCCAAGTCAAATTCCGTGCGCTGCTTGATGCGCTGGGCTTCAAGCAGTTTGCCATGTTTCTCAAACCAAACGATGCGTTCGCGCAATTCCTCACGGATGGCGAGGACGGCCCGCTTCATCTTGTCGCCGGTGGTAACGAATTGTTTTCCGGGAAAAATAGTGACCGCGTCGAGCAATTCCGCTTTGCTGCCGGTCAACGGCTCAAAACGCGTGAGACGTTCAATCTGGTCGCCGAAGAATTCCACGCGCAAGCCGTCCTCACGCCCGGCGGGGCGGATTTCCACCGTGTCGCCGCGCACACGGAAATGGCCGCGCTCAAACGCGATGTCGTTCCGGTCGTATTGCAAATCCACCAGTCGCGTGAGGAGTTGCTCGCGCGAAATGTCCTGGCCGACGCGAATCGGAATGACCATCGCCTCGTAATCTTCCTTGCTGCCGATGCCGTAAATGCACGACACACTGGCGACGACCACGACATCGCGCCGCGAAAAGAGTGAACTCATGGTCGAGAGCCGCAGCCGCTCGATTTCCTCGTTCCGGCTGGAATCCTTCTCGATGAACGTGTCGGTGCGCGGGATGTAGGCTTCGGGCTGGTAATAATCGAAATAACTGACGAAATATTCAACGGCGCTATTGGGAAAAAATCCTTTGAACTCGGCGTAAAGTTGCGCTGCCAGTGTTTTGTTGTGCGAAATAACCAGCGTGGGTTTGTCCACGTTTTTGATGACGTTGGCAATAGCAAAGGTCTTGCCGGAGCCGGTGACCCCGAGGAGCGTCTGGTGTTTTGCGCCGGACAAAACGCCATCGGTCAGCTTCGCAATCGCTTGCGGCTGATCGCCGGCGGGCTTGAAGGGCGCTATGAGGTCGAACATGTCGGTACGAAGGTAGAAGCGCAATCGGTGGGAGTCAATGAAGCGCCCGTCTCGGCAAAGCTCTGATTTGGTTGTTGTAGCGTCGGCGCTGTGCGCCGATTTCGAGCCACAGACTCGACACGACAAGAAATTCGGACATGGCATCATCTCAAGGCTTCTCTTTGTTGGAAAATCCGGTTAGACTGCTTTCCCGTGAAACCCAATTCGTGGCGTTACAGTGTCACGCGTTACCAATGGCTGGTTCTCTTCGTTGCATGGCTCGGCTGGGTGTTCGACTCAATGGACTCCACGATTTACGCACTGGTCCTGCAACCCGCATTGCACAACCTTCTGCGTTCGCCCGGTGGCGGACCCGTCACCGCCGAGGTCATCGGCTGGTACGGTGGAATCATCTTTTCGATTTTTCTGATTGGCTGGGCAATTGGCGGAGTCCTGTTCGGCATGTTTGCGGACCGTTTCGGCCGGGCCAAAACGCTGGTTTTCACCATTCTGATTTATGCGCTGTTCACCGGTTTGGCGGCATTGTCGCAAACCTGGTGGCAATTGGCGTTGTTCCGGTTCATCACGGCGCTCGGCATTGGCGGCGAATGGGCGGCGGGGGCGGCGCTGGTGGCCGAGGTGTGGCCGGAAGACAAACGTACCAAAGCCGCCGGGCTGTTGCAATCGGCTTGGGCGGGGGGATTTTTCATGGCCGCCTTTCTCAATTTGCTCCTGCGCGATTATGGCTGGCGTCCCATGTTTGTGGTCGGCATTGCGCCGGCGGTCGTTGTGATCTTTATTTTCTTATGGGTCAAGGAACCGGAACGATGGGTCAAGGCCCGTGCCGCAGAACAACAAACCCGCCTGCGCCCGCGAAAGCTGGCGGAATTGTTTGCCCCGGGAATGGCGCGTTCCACCCTGGTCGGTTCCGGTCTGGCGTTTGTGGCCGTGTTTGGTCTGTGGGGCGCAACCAACTGGACCCCGACGCTTGTTCGCGCTTTGCCAGATTTGCATGGCTTGAGCGCGTCCGAACTCACCAGCCACGTCAGTTACGCCATCATGCTGCTGAATGTCGGGGCGTTGGTGGGTTATCTCAGTTTCGGGCCGCTGGCTGACCGGCTGGGCCGGCGATGGGTTTTTGGGCTGATGTGCGCGGGCAGTTTGGTGATGCTGCCGGCCACGTTCTTGACGCCTCGAACCTACGTCCATGTGTTGCTGCTGTTGCCATTGCTGGGCTTTTTTAACAATGGCATCTTCACCGGCTTCCCGATTTATCTGCCGGAATTGTATCCAACGCGGATTCGCGCGACCGGCGCTGGATTTTGTTTCAACGTCGGTCGGGTGCTGGCTGCCGTCGGTCCGTTTGTGACCGGTTACCTCGTCACGGTATTCGGCAGTTTTGGTCTGGCTGCCAGCGCCGTGGCATTGATTTATCTCGTCGGGCTGCTGATTCTGCCTTTCGCGCCTGAAACAAAAGGCCAACCGCTCCCGCCATGAGTGCGGTGGAAAATGGTTTTTTGGTTGAACCGGTTGCAAATTTTCCGGAGGCTTCGGTTTTATTTGGCTATGAAAACAATCACGGCTTTGGCAATTTTAGTTTCGTCCTTGATTATGTCGCACGCTGAAATTCTTGCTCCCATTCCCCTTTGGCCCGACGGCGCGCCCGGTGCGCTGGGCACGCGGCCTCAGGATATTCCCACTATCACACCCTATTTGGCCGACCCGACGAACGCGACCGGCGCAGCCATGCTGATTTGTCCCGGCGGCGGTTACACACACCTCGCACCACACGAGGGACGCGATTATGCGCTCTGGCTGAATCAGCACGGGGTAACGTGTTTCGTGTTGAAATACCGGCTTGGCTCGAAAGGTTACCACTACCCGGCAGAGTTCGAAGACGTGACGCGCGCGATGCGGATGGTGCGCGCGGGCGCCACTCAATGGCACATTGACCCACACCGCATTGGCGTCATGGGTTCCTCGGCGGGCGGGCATCTGGCGGCGACGTTGCTGACGCATTTTGATCCCGGCAACCCGAAGGCGACCGACCCGCTTGAGCGGCAGAGTTCGCGGCCGGATTTGGGAATTCTCTGTTACGCGGTCATTACGATGGGCCAATATACGCACCAAGGTTCGAAGGAAAATTTGCTCGGCCAGCATCCGTCGCCCAAACTGGTAACGCTGCTTTCCAACGAATTGCAGGTCGAAACGAACACGCCGCCGTGCTTCATCTGGTGCACCTATGCGGACAAGACTGTGCCGATGGAAGACAGCCTGATGTTCGCCGAGGCGCTGCGGAAGCATCATGTGCCGTTCGCGCTCCATGTTTACGAAAAGGGCGGCCACGGCATGGGGCTGGCGGATAAACCACCGTTCGCGCATCCGCATCCGTGGGCAAACGACTGCTTGTTCTGGCTGAAGCAACATGGGTTTGTAAAATGATTCCCGCTTCGCTCTTGGCCGCCGACGTGAGGAGGCGGAATTCGATTGGGAATCACGCCCTCCATCCGCCTTGTCACCTTGGCGGCTGCTTTTTTGGCAGGCTGGTGGGTGCAAACGCACTTGCTTCCTAACGCACAGGAGATTAGTTGTGTGCGTCGGTTTGGTGAGGTGGCGGCAAGCCGTTCAATCGCATGATCCGTTCACTGGCATTCACAACTCAGGGACGCCTGCATACCAGGGACATTGACGTATTCCTGATGCCGACGCTGCTGGCGGACACCAATTTGTTTCTCTGGGTGGACCTCGAAGGGCCCTCGCCGGAGGACGTCCAGGCGATTCTGGTGGACGTTTTTCACTTTCATCCCTTGTCCATTGAAGACTGCGTCACGGTCAGCCCGTCGCCCAAGGTGGAGGAATATACGCCCAAGGAAGGCGACCAATTTTCGCCGTACCTGTTCATGGTCATTCACGCGGTGGATTACAGCCGGCAGGATGAGCAGTTTGCCACGAGCGAGCTGAACTTTTTTCTCGGCAAAAATTTTCTTGTCACCTACCACGAAAAACCGCTCCGCAACGTGGCCTTGGTCGAGGAACGCGCCCTCAAAGGCACCATCCAGATCGCGCGCGCGCCCGACCGGCTGGCCCATTCGCTACTCGATACGTTGGTGGACAATTACAAGCCCGCGCTGGACGAACTTTCCCTGGAAATCGCCGAATTGGAACAGAATGCGTTGCAGCACCCGACCAAGCAGACGTTCAACAAGATTCTCCAGCTCAAAAAGGAGGTGTTGCATCTCCGCCAGATTATCGGCCCCCAGCGCGAAGTGCTGGCCCGGTTCGCGCAGGGCGAGTTCAAACTCATCCGCCCGCATCTTGTGCCGTATTACCGCGACGTTTACGACGCACTCTTTCACATTGGTGAAATCGCCCAGGGCTATACCGATTCGCTGACCAACATTTTGCAGGTCTATCTGAACATGTCCTCCAATCAGACCGGCGAAGTCGTCAAGCTGCTCACCATGATCACCGTCATCACCACGCCGCTGATGATGGTCGGCACTTGGTACGGGATGAACTTCCATGACATGCCGGAATTGAGCGAGAAACACGCCTACCCGGTCGCTTGTGGAGTCACGGCCTTGTCCACGTTTTTGACTTATCTGTATTTCAAAAAGAAAAAGTGGTTTTGAACTCGAATCAAGCAGGGGATAATTTCCCCTTGCCATTCGGTGCCTTTCCGCTATCTTCCCTGTTGCCTGAGCGCCGCGGGTGTGGATGCTCATTAAGGCTGAGAAAAAGCAGTTAACCAACAACCTAACCATGCCACGTTTTACGTGGTTCAACCTCCGTTGCCGTTTGCAGCGTGGTAGTTAGGCAATGGAGCTTCGGTTCCCGCCGTTTGGATCCCAAGTTCCCACAGTTCAAATACAGTTATGCTCACAATGGAAGAAGCCATGAAGCAAACCGGCTCGCTGCCGTTTGCCGCTGGCAATATCGTCAAAGGCCACATTATCGAAGTCCGCCCCAAGGAAGTGCTGGTGGACATCGGTTACAAAAGCGAGGGCGTCGTCCCCGCCACGGAATTCGAAGATATCAAGACCGTCAAGGTCGGCGACGAGATTGATGTCCTCATCGAAAAACTCGAAAACAAGGAAGGCACGGTCGTCCTCTCGCACGAGAAGGCCGAGTTCAAGCGCAACTGGGAGCGCATCCTCACGATTTGTAACGAGGGTGGCACGATCCAGGGCAAGGTCAAATCGGTCGTCAAGGGCGGCCTGGTCGTCAACATTGGCGTGGAGGCGTTCTTGCCGGCGTCGCAGATTGACATCATCACGCCGAAAAATCTCGCGCAGTTTGTCGGCAATTCCTATGAGTTCAAGGTCGTCAAAATCAATCAGGAGCGGCAGAACATCGTGCTCTCGCGCCGCGAACTCATCGAGCAGGAACGTTCCGAGAAACGCGCCAAGCTGTTGGCTGAAATGGTGCCCGGCGACATCCGCAAGGGCACGGTCAAGAACATCACCGATTTCGGCGCGTTCATTGATCTCAATGGCATTGACGGCCTACTGCACATCACGGACATGAGTTGGGGAC
>Ga0335077_10003634_pt1 | contig 18706 bp, 15 predicted proteins | sample Lox_Sample_31_FD_207151 | JGI IMG/M metagenome (GOLD analysis project Ga0335077, IMG submission 207151) | Soil microbial communities from Loxahatchee National Wildlife Refuge, Florida, United States - Lox_Sample_3.1 | ecosystem: Environmental > Terrestrial > Soil > Wetlands | place: USA... | reverse complement strand
TGAACAGCGTCTACCAAGGATCGCGCGTCAAGCCCTGCCCGCCCGACAAGCGGCCCGGCCATCGAAGGTGCCGTCCGGCACTTCGGAATGCTTCCCAAACATCCGTGAGGCAGGCTCTCGTTCCGAATCGTTCCCGCCAGCTTGGCTGCGCGAGTTCGAAATCGTTTGGCGGCAGCGATCGCGCACTCCGGCGAAAAGGCAGACCGGTGTTTCATCAATTTACGCCATACCTGCAGACGGGTAGTAAGGTTCGTCCTTCCAGCCCAGCCCTCTGGCTTAGTCCACAGTTGTGTATACCATGGAATTTGAAGGGTGGCTGCGATGAAAGTGCGTGAGGTAATCCGGCTGATCGAACAGGACGGGTGCCGCTTCGTCGAGCAGCACGGAAGCCACCGGTAATAAAAGCATCCGGCGAAAGCAGGGCGCGTCACCGTTCCTGGCAAGCCGGGCGGCGACCTGCATCCGAAGACCCTCGACAGCATTCTCAAGCAAGCCCAACTGAGGAGACCTTAATGCAATACGCCGTGGTCATCGAGCACCAGGAAGGCAGCAACTATAGTGCGTACGTGCCGGATCTTCCCGGCTGCGTTTCTACCGGCGACTCGCTGGATGAGGTGCGGGCCAACATCCAGGAGGCCATCGAGTTCCATCTGCGGGGCATGCGGGAGGATGGAGAAACCATTCCTGTGCCCAGCACGCACGTGGCTTACGCGGAGGTGGCGTGATCGCCTCGCGGGTCGATCACATCGAAGAAGCTTTGGCGGCGATATGATACGGCAATTGCCGACGTACCGTGACATCCAAAACTGGGTCCGGCAAAGGCGGGGCTTCGTGCCTCAAAGTTGCTGGATTGCCCACTGCAAGGAACTCAAATGGTCTGCCGGTGAACAGCGTCTACCAAGGATCGCGCGTCAAGCCTTGCCCACCCGACAAGCGGCCGGCCCTCGAGGACGCCTTGCGCCACTTCGGCATTTTTCCCAAACATCCATGATGCAAGCTCTCGTTCAGATTGCATCCCGTCAGCTTGGCCGCGCCTAAGAATGTGGCCGCTCACCTGCCGGACTTCCGGCGCGTCTCGGATTTGCGCTTAGGCCGGGCGCGGGCCTGCACGGGGTCAACGTGCTCGCCGCGGTCGAGCGATTCGAGGCGGCGGCTAAGTTCCTCATTAAATTCCGTTAGCCGGGCAGCCCTGGCCTGGTCGTGTTCCTCCAGGAGCCGCAATGCTTCCCTGACCACTTCACTGGCGGAGTTGTAGCGGCCGGATTCCACTTTGCCGCTGATGAATTTCTCCAGGTCGGGGGTAAGGGACACGTTCATTGGAAAAGGCTCCTGACCCTACCCTAACGTTGATGGCGAAGATTATCAATATTTGACATCAGGGCCATGCGTCCGCTGAAGGATTGATAGACGCACCCCTGATTCGTCTGCTATGCTAACCGGCAGGAAGTCAGGAATCCTGACCGACCGCATGAACACCACAGGCAAGGTTCAGAACAAGGGCCAGGTTACCATCCCGACCGCCATCGCCCGCCAAGCTGGACTAGGGAAGGGCGATCTGGTCAACTTCGCCTTTGTCCGCGGCAAGATTATCATCACGCCCAGGCTCATTATTGACCGCTCCAAATTCCCAGTTGCCGACGACTACACCCCCGCACAGAGGCGGGCGATTAACCGTGGCATTGCCCAGAGCGAGAAGGAATACCGCGCCGGCAAAGCCTTTGGCCCTTATGCCACTCACGAACAGTTTGTTGCTGATCTGCACAAAGCGGCCGGACGCAAAGCGGGCAAGGCCAAGACTAAACGTGCCAGTAGATGAGACTGGAATTCTCTCCGCACCTTGCCCGCAGCTACAGGAAGGCGCCGGCAGAGATTCAGCGAGCTTTTGATAAACAATCCCTGCTGTTGCTTCACGACCTCCCCACCCGTCCTTGCACGCCAAGAAGTACGACGAAGGATCTGACCTCTGGCAAGCGCGCGTCACCCGTGACTGGCGCTTCTATTTCAAAATCGCGGGCGATACCTACCGGCTTGAAGAGATTCAACGCCACCCCAAGAAGTAGCCAACTCGCCGGCAAGCAACCGGGGGCCAACGAATAGCGACCGCCGGCGCGACTTGGACCCATGGCTGGGCAGACTTCTCAGGCTGCCGTACGGGCTTCAGTCAGCCAAGACCAGTGCGGCGACGAACCTCCGCGCTTGGGATCCCACCCTCTTGGTTTCGTCGCGAACGGGAACGTTCAATCAGTTCGAGAAAACGTGGATTGGAACTCAATGATGCCGTCTCGAGGTCCGTATTCTCAAGCGGCAGAAGGACGGCGACAGGCTTCCCATGATCAGTGACCACAAACGGCTCTTCGCCGACCTTGCGGGCATATTCGGCCAAGCTCATGTTGGCATCGTCCATTTCTACAGTCTTCATAACCTGACCTAAACCGCTAGCACGGTGACCACCCACCCAATCGGGTTGTTCCTTCACTTCGTAGTATACGGCGCAATAGGATTTGGGCTCATCGGTTTCCGATTGGGTCTCGCCGAGCAGCGCCTCGGCCTGCGGCGGCCTCTCCAGGCCGCCTCTTTGCGGGGCTGAGAGCCCCGCGGCCACGGGCCTGCCCCACCAGATCAGCTCGCGTTCAGCGGGTGGCAGGCGAGAACGCCTGCCTTGTTGGTGATGAAGATGTTGCCCCAGAGTTGCAGATTCAGCAGGCGCCATATGCGGTCGGTGGCGTCTTCTAGGCCGCTCTTATGGCGGTTGAGTAAGTCTTCCAGGTAAGTGAAATCGAGATAGCGGGCCAGAAGGCCGTCGGGGTCGCGTAGTTGGGCGATTAGGGGGCCGGCCTGGCGGTCCATCAGCCATTGGCGCAACGGCGTGGGGAAGCCCATTTTTTTGCGATAGATGATATCGCGGGGGAGGATGTCTTCGACGGCTCGCTTCAGGATGTATTTTCCGATGCCGCCGCGAAGTTTGAGGCTATCGGGGACCGTAGCGGCGAATTCCACGAAGACGTGATCCAGGAAGGGGACGCGGCTCTCGATCGAACAGGCCATGCTCATCTGGTCCTGCTTCATGAGTAACTCCACGAGGTAGGTTTTCTGGTCCACATAGAGCATGCGGGAGAGCGTGGTGGCGTCCGAGCGGCTGTCCCAGTGGCGCAGAAAGGAATCGTATGTCGCCGCAAACGGCACGGCGAGGAGGCGCTGCTGCTCGGCGCGGGAGAAGGCGGAATAGAAGTTATCGAGGTAGAGGGCTTCGAGATCTTCGCCGCGGCCGATGACGGAGTGCTGGACCTTGCGGCGAATGCCGGCGTTCAGCAGGCGGGAGGCGCCGATGCGGGAGCGGATCGAATTACGCAAGGCGCGGGGCACGTGACGGTAGGCGTTCAGCAGGCGCAGATTGAGCAGGTAGAAATGATAGCGGCCGTAACCGCCGAATAATTCGTCGCTGCCTTCGCCGGTGAGGACTACCTTGACTTGCCCGGCGGCCAGGCGGGAGACGAAGTAGAGAGACACACTGGAGGGCCAAGTGATGGGCTCGTCCTCGTGCCAGATGAGCTGGGGGAGGGCGTTAAAGAAGTCATCCGTGCCGATGGTGACTTCGTGGTGCTCGGTGCCCAGCCTTTCGGCTACCTGGCGGGCGTAGGAAAGCTCGCTGAAGGCCTGCTCGCGATAGCCGACGGCGAAGGTCTTGACGGGCCCGGTGGACATGGGCTTCATGAGCGCGGCGATGGCGCTGGAATCGACGCCGCCGGAGAGGAACATGCCGAGGGGAACGTCGCTCATGAGGCGGGTGCGGACGGCTTCTTCGAGGCGGGTGCGGCATTCGGCGATCCAGGATTGGTCGTCGCGCTTTTCGCGGGCGGCGGGGCACGGGACTTCCCAATACTGGCGGATCTCGAATTGGGTGGGGGTGAGCAGGAGCCAGTGACCGGGCATGAGCTTGCGGATGCCGGTGAAGAGAGTTTGCTCGCCGGAGCAGTAGCCGAAGTTCAGGTATTCGGAGAGGAGCGATTCTTCAAAGCCCGGAGAGATGGCCGGGTGTTCGAGCAGCGCTTTGATTTCGGAGGCAAAGGCGAATAACTGGCCGTCCCAGTAGTAATAAAAGGGCTTTTTGCCGAGACGGTCGCGGGCGCAGAACAGGGTACGGGTCTCTTTATTCCAGATGGCAAACGAGAACATGCCGCGGAATTGCGTGACGCAATCGGGCCCGTATTGCTCGTAGGCGTGGAGGATGGTTTCGGTGTCGCAGCGGGTGCGGTAGCGATGGCCGGCTTGCTCAAGGGGGGGGCGCAGATCGGCGTGATTGAAGATCTCGCCGTTATAGGTGACCCAGAGGGCGCCGTCTTCGTTGGACATGGGCTGATGGCCGGCGCTGACGTCGATGATGCTCAGGCGGCGGTGGCCGAGGGACGCGAAGGGGTCACGGTAGAAGCCGGAGGCATCCGGGCCGCGATGGCGGATGACATCCGTCATGCGGGCGACGATGGAGTCCGGCGGGGGGCCGGGAGCGCGGGTTACGAATCCAGCGATGCCGCACATTAGCGACGACCTTACCTTGAATTCTCACACAACACGAGAGCCGGAATAAGGCAGGGCGCAAAATCCATTCACAGGCCGGGCGGAAAATTCGAACTCCATCTTTTCAATAACTTGCGATGTTTGTGTGGCTAACTGAGCTAGACATCATGTTGGATTCGGATTGGGAGCCGAGTTTTTTTGGAAAGAGAATGACCAAGCGCAAAACTCCAATGATGGTGCTGGTGGGGGCGATGTCGATCGCCGCAGGGAAGGGGCAGACATTGATCGACCTGCGGACCCAAAGCAAAAGTGTGGATTTTTCGGCGGCTGGATCCACTAAACCGATGCAGACCGGGAGCACACTGCCATCGACTTGCACGGTAGGACAACTTTTTTTCCTGACCAGCGCAGCGGCGGGAGGCAACATCTATGCGTGCAATCCCGCCAACAAGTGGACGGTTCAAGGCAACACTCTTACAGTTGGCGCTGGAACCGCCAACCAAGTGCTTTCGAGCAACGGGAGCAATGTTCAATGGCAAGCACTTGGAGGAGACATCAACGGTGCTCCGGGGAGCGTGACGGTGACCGGGCTGGAAGGACGGCCGGTGAGCAACGCTGCGCCAGCCAGCGGCCAGGTCCTGCAGTGGAATGCGTCTGCCAATCAATGGCAACCGGCGGCAGGACGGACTGGAAACTCATCTTATGCGTTCGTCTCGCAAACGAGCATCACAATTCCGGGGACCGTACATCAATTCGGTACGGCTAATTTGATTGTCGAGTGCTATGACAACGGAACGCCACCGCAACGCGTGGAGCCGGATCGGATCCAGATCAACCAATCCACCTACGACGTAACCGCGGCGTTTAGCGTTGCGCAAACCGGTTACTGCGTAGTGAACGGCGCCGGGACGGCGACTGCGGGCGGGGGAGGGACTGTCAGCAGCGTGTTTGGACGCAGCGGGAACGTTCTGCCGCAGAGCGGCGATTACACGTTTGGGCAGATAGCCGGAACGGTTGGGTCCGGGCAGCTTCCCGCAGCCAGCGGCGATTTGAGCGGCTCGCTGACTGGAGCGACCGTAACCGGCTTGCAAAGCCGGGCAGTGGCGAACACCGCTCCAGCCAACGGCCAAGCTTTGGTGTGGAATTCGGCGGCTTCGGCGTGGCAACCCGGAACGGTATCGGGCAGCGGCGCCGTCAGTAGTGTCTTCGGACGGACCGGGGCGGTTTCGGCGCAGACCGGGGATTACAGTTTCGGGCAGATATCGGGAACCGTAGCCTCAAGCCAACTTCCGGCGGCGGGCGGCGACCTCGGCGGAACGCTCACGGCGGCAACCGTTAAGGCCATTCAGGGGCTACCGGTCGCCGGCACCACTCCCACCAACGGACAGGCGCTGGTGTGGAATTCAGGGAGCGGGATGTGGCAGGCATCGACCGTTTCAGGCAACGGTGGAGCGACCATGACATACCAGTTGGGCGACTTGGCGGCAGTGCGGACATCACCGACGGTCTTGAGTATCGGCGCTACCTGCGCGCCCACTGCGCCGTGCAATGTGCGCTTCGGATCGCAGACCTTCAGCATTAGCAACGGCGCAACCGCCACGCTCACCGGCAGCGGCACCGGGGCGGCTTACGTTTATGTGAACGGGTCGGGGACGCTGGTGGTTGGCCACAACCTGACGGTAGCGTGCTCAGCGGGCTGCACGCAGCAAACTGGAATTACCTCGTTTCCGGTTAACACGATTCCCATTGCGAGTTGGACAGCGACGAACGGCACGTGGGACAGCGCGGGGGGCCACGATCAGCGCGCTTTCCTGGGTACGAAGGTTCTCGTTGGCGGCCAAGGGGTCATTATTACGGAAACCGCGGGCCAGAGCACTATCGCAATGGACAACGGAGTGATCCCAACGTATCTGACAAACTCCGCAGTCCTTAATTTTCCAATTATTCCGACGGGAGCCTGTGCAGCCGATCTGACACTAACGCTGAACGGCGCGAACACAGGGGATGCAGTCGCGCCGGGCTGGCCGGCCGGGCTGTCTTCCGGACTCTTCGGCGTGATGCTGGTCAGCACTACAAACACGGTCACCGTCCGGCTTTGTAACTTGTCAGGATCGTCCGTTCAGCCAGCGAGCGCGACGTACCGAGCAACGATTGTGAGGAATTACTAAGAAATGAAGCGACCGGCTTTCAGCTTCCGGCTATCAGCCATCAGCTTGTTGGCGATACCGTGTGCTTTCTACGGGCAGACAACGGTGAACGGGGGCCGCGTGCAGATCGGCTCATGGGATGCGTCCGGCGCTACGCACACCATACCGTCTAAACGGGGCACTACAGCGCAGTTACCCACCACGTGTACACAGGGGGAAGAATACTTTGCAACCGACGCGGTAGCCGGACAAAACAAATATTACTGCACAGCTTCCAATACGTGGACTCAGCAGCAGGCCGCGAGCACCTTCCTCCAAGTGGGCGCCGGGGCGGTCACTCTCACGGTTACCTCCAAATTACAAGACGTGGTACACGTGAAGGATTTCGGGGCCAAGGGAGACGGCGTCACGGACGATTCCGCGGCGTTCTCGGCCGCATTGGCATCCGGCGCCGGCGAAGTGCGCGCCGATGCGGGGACTTACCTGGTCAGCGGCACGATTACACTTGTCAAGGGACAGAAGCTCTACTTCGGTGTAGGCACACATACAGTCGGCGGCATCCGGTTTACAGATTCTCTGACCGACCAAACCGGCACTGGGAAGATCGAATGCGCCGGATCGGGCCAGACCACGTTGTTGCTAAAGAACGGTGCGAATCAGGATGTTGTTTCACAGACCAATTTCGCGTCTCTAACGGGCAAAAACAGCAAGTACGGGCTATTTCGAGGTGAGATACGTGGCTGCACAATCGATGGCAACAAAGCCAATCAAACGGCGGCGAGCTACGGTATCCGGCTGTATGGCCACGGCCTCGAGTTGAGTGACGTGGCGGTGCGTAACGCGTATTCGGACGGCATCTACACCGAATGGGGCGTGGATTCGACGTTTGCCACGCCGTTCGACGATCTGGAGGGGTACTTCACCGGCATCCGCTCGGCGTTTAACAACGGGAACGGGTGGACTTTCCGCGGCCCGCACGATTCGGATTTTGTGGAAGTCGTACTTTACCAGAACGGGGGGTGGGGACTGCAAGTGCAGACTTCGGCCACTTACAACGGTAATGGGCACCTCTCCAACATCAACACTTTCATGAACGCGTTGGGCGGGATTTACAGCAACAGTTCGCTGGATGGCAGCCAGGTGTTGGCCACCACGACGTCCGGTTGGGGCATGCTGATCGACGCAGGCGCGGGCGGCCACAATCTGAGCGCCTCGCAATTCGCCGGGCCGACCGGCTTGGAGGTAAGGGCACCAAGCCAGATTATCGCCGGCAATGTCGTGAATACGACTACCGCCGGGCTCCGGCTGAACGGCGGATCGGGTAATTTCAGCCTGCAAATGTTCAACAACACTGGCTACCAGATCGACTTTGCGAATGAAGTTGGGCCGAGTGTGATTTTTGCCAACTCGGCGAATCCCCTGCCTGGCACGATGTTCAACGGCACGCCGAGCCAGCTCGATTTCGTGTTTTTCGACTTTGGCGGTGGCGCGTCGAACCGGTACGTTTCGTTGCCGCTACAAACCGTACATGTGGCGGGATGGGCGCCGCAGTTTCCGCAGAGTAACGCCGTCATGGCCGTGGTCAACGACATGGCGCAAACAGGGAATTTGCACGCAACGAATCTAACGCTGACCAACTCGGCGCAGATAGGTAGTTCCACATTCGCCACTCTCGGCAGCGGCGCAAACGGGACGCTTCTCTATTGCTCGGATTGCGCGCAAACGACACCGTGCACGGGAAGCGGCACCGGCGCCATGGCCTCTTACGTGAACGGCGCCTGGTCATGCGGCGGCGGCAGCGGAAGTTCGTACACATTCCGCGATGACCTCGCGAACTCGTCGGGCACCGTAGACTTTAATCCATTCGACACCACACTTTTCCTAATTGACGAGTTCATGCCAAGCTATCGCCCGCAATATGGGGCGGGGTCTCTTGGATGGAGCGTCAGCGGTGTCGGTGGTGCGACGCCCTACTATTACTTTGATCCAGATCCGGGCAGCCATCCCGGCGTGTACAGTTTCAGTGGCGACGCCACCGCAGGGCACGGAACTGCGATCACGCTTACAGATACGTATACTAGCCCTTCCGGCACCATGCCCGTGGCGAACCTTGGCACTGGCGGGCAGTTTACCTATTGGGAGATGCAAGCCATTATCTCCACCGATACGAAGGGGAACGGCGTTTCCCACGCAAAATACTTGATCGGGTTTGCGGACAACGTATCCACCTATCATCCCGCAGGAGGGAATGCGATCGCCGTGCGGTACGACTCAGCCGGCGGGGGATGCAGCTCTGGGGAGAGCACTGTCAATTGGGTCTACGAAGTGGTTGTAGCCGGCACTCAGTATTGTGTGAATAGCAATGTCCCTGTCACCGGTGCTACCTGGTACAAAATCCGGATCTACAGCGCCTCACCAGGAACGATCAACTTTCAGATCGGCGTGTCGGGAGGCGCATTGGGGAACGACGGAACGATCGCCCAAGCGCCGACCACAAAACTGACCCCTGAATTTCTTACCCTTAGCACCTCGGCTGCGTATCAATATCTTTCAGTTGACCGATGGGCATTCAAGATTCGAGGACTGAACCGGTGAAGCTGTTCGCATCACTGTTTCTCGTCGCCTGCGCCTCATTCGCGACGGTTAACAACGTTCGGGTGCTCGGGACGACCGCCACGCAGGCCACCGTGGCATACACGGCTCCGGACGGCTCGGCTTGCAGCACGGCGGTGAGCCAGACCGCAGATACGCAGGGAAACCCTATAGCTCCGCTAGCACACGATATAGATCCAGCTGTCTTCCCAGGAGCCAATCTGGACAGCCGGGCAGGCAACATCGTCATGGGCCAAGCCAGACTCTTTTTGATCGGCAAGCGGGATGCGGAAAAAGGCCAGGACGGCCGCTATTACTCGCGTGCGCTCCAAGCCTACACCACGTACTATGGCGCCATCACCTGCGGGAGCAGCACGGCCCTCTTTACCTTTCAAACCAGCAACGTTCCCCTGGGGATAGGATACGCCGACCCCTGGCCGGCGGACGTCACCAACCCGGGCGCCTGGGCAGCGCCCTCGTCACCAGGCAGCATTGTGAATGAGCAGTTCGTGGAGCCACAGACCGGATTGCGGGTGCAGCATCTGACATATCCCGGCTTTGGATACCAAGGATATCCGAACAATGCTTTCAGTACGGCATATAACCAGAATCAAAATCCTTGCGACAGTGCCGGGCCCTGGCTGAGCCCATGCAACGCGGTTGGCAGCAGCGGTTATGCTTCGGCGACTAATTCGACTTCCTGGTTAGTGCTCCGGCCGAACAACATTTCGTTTGGCTGGGGAGGTACCGACCCTACTTACGGATACTCACTGAATCAACTACAGGTAGGCCTCAAGGGACACTGTGGATCGAGCAATGCGAGCCTGTGCCAAGTCGACGTCTGTTTGACGATGAACGCGGGCGCCTCCTGCGCGACGGCGATTCAGACTATAACGCTGCCTCCCACTACTGACGCGGTCGTCACCGCCGGAACGTACAATCCCGGAAGCATGGGGATCGACCCGTGGCTGTTTGACAGCAATCCCAAGATCAGCCGGCCCGATGCCAGCACCCATCAAGGTCAAGTTACGGTAAGCGGCAGCACGCTCACAGTGACGAACGGGGACTGGTTTAACAGCTCGTGGACCGCCGGCGGCCAAGGCCGTATACGCCTTTCGAATGTTTCCAAGACCGACGCCTGTGCGGCTCCGCCGGCTACCAACACCTCGATAGAGGCGGCCATCTCGAGCGGTTTTGGATCCACGCTTACTGTGACCGCGGCGCCAGGTTCGTATGCATACTATTGCGCGCCGGCCTTTGGCGCGATGATCCGGCGGCACACACCGGACAGCGGCAGTTCGATCTACGTGCAGGCTGCAACTTATTCGTACGTATCCAGCCAGCCCGGAGAATGGCTGGATCAGGGTTTCACGGACATCTGTTCCAACGTGGCGGTAGGCGGAGGCTATCAATGCATGCTGCCCGTTGGCGGCGGCGGCGTGGCTCTGGTTTGGATTAATCCGTCCTCTGGGACGGCCAACATGATCGGACCCGCGTCCGCCAACGCCAAAAGCACCGGGACAGATCAATGGTCCACGTCGAATTGTCCGCTCTTTGCTCCCGAGGCCTATCAGACGATCGACGACACCAAGTCCGCTCCAACATGGTATTGCGTCGCTACTTCCGGCGGCAAACAGGTGATTTTGCAGGTCACCTATACCGGACCATACAGCACTGTAAATCGCGTCTTTGCAAACGGCGATGGAATTGGAACAGGGTCGGCGACCGCCAGCGACAATTACAGCATCACATTCGCAAATGCGGTGATAACGGACCTAACTCCGACTTCGCTCGGTAAGGATCTGGTCAGCCTTATCAACACCTACATCGGGGCGAACATCGACCAGTACTACGGTCAATCAGGCGACAAGGCCATGACCTGTGCAAACGGACCAGTACAGCAAGGCAATATGCTGGTGTATTGTTACCGCGGCCAGGACACGATGGCGTGGTTGGCGGTTTTCAGCCCGGGCGACGGTATCCCGGCGCATGCCGGCCAGCCCGGCGGACCAAACGTCATCGCGGCGATGAGTACCTGGGGACATGGCGCCTCTCGCTGGAGCAATGATCATTCCACACAAGATTATGGCCATAGCGGGTACTTCGGCTACGGCGCAGACAGCATCGGACCTGGCACCGCCGGCGAGGGCGCCACCGTATCCATCGTTACCACGAATACCGCGCTAACCAACGTAGGATCGGATTGCAGCACCTGGGGAAATCCCATGGGAGTTACCGGCAACAACTGCATTCTTCTTCTGATCAACGCCAACAGCGGATCTTACGAGCCCTATTATTGGGCATCGGTGCCGCCTCAGCAGCAAACCCCCGGCGAATTGAGCACGGCTCAGGTAGGAGACATCTTCTGTATCAGCGAAAGCGCAAGCTCTTGCAACTGGCTTGCTCCGACGAACGAAATTCTGATGCTGATCCAGAAAGGGGCAAATGGCCAGTGGGTGTTCAAGCGAAATGCCGGACATTGGACGGTCGGGCCTTTCGCGTTGAACGACAGCAATACGAAGTACCTGCTGGCGATGTCAACGGCGACCAACCTGTCTTATTACGATGCGACCTATACGAATTATTATTCGATTGGATGGGGTGGCAATGTGCTTTGGGATTACCGGAATGATCCAAACGGACTCAACCCGGTAATTGATCCGGGGTTCTTCGATGCTCACGGCTATCAGCGGCAAACCAGTTCGGTGGAAGCCGGGAATTATCCTTATTCTCCGTGGTCTGGAGTTTATCGAGTTCGCAGGTCTGCCAACTTCTCACAGCTGTTCACTACTCCGGCCCAATACGCTACGGCCAATCCTGCCTTTGCCGGATTGCAAGGCCCGGCGTCCACCAATATATGGCAGTCTCATCCGTCCGGAAGTGGTGATAACGCAACACCGAATGAAGGGCAGGCTGCTTTCGATGTCAGGCCTCTGGTCGGTGTCCAGACTACCGCACCAAGTTCGCCGTTTACAGCAGTCAGCGGCCAACTGTGGATGAATACTTACTCGGTAACTGACGCCGACGACATCGGCAGTTTGAACCGGAAGGTGTTCGCCACCGCGGCGAGTTCCGGACCACATCCTCTCGCGGATGTCAGCGGGCCGGCTTCGTCAATCTCCGATCAGCCTTCGAGTTCTTATCAGTATTGTGTGGTGCGGATAGCCGGCGAATGCCGCTCTGGAAGCGTGGCCGGCCAAGTCTACGTCAACGCGCCGGGCATCGTTTATCCCTGGTGCTATGGAAACCCTGTCAGCGGGCAAGGCAATCCTCAGGTGAACGACATCTGCTTAAGCAACTCTCCGCCAGCCGGGCAAGGCCTGATCCAGTTCTCCACGCTGCAATCGGATCAGCTTGGACAACTACAGCGCATTCTGGTCCGGCCTATGAATGGCAAGCTGAAGTACACCAGCGGCTTTGGGAACGCCAGGGTGCTGCCTGACAACTCCTGGGTGTTGTTCCAGGGCAACTACCTGGATTCGCTCAGCAGAAGCAATTTCATGGCTTTACTGCCGTCTTTCCCGCCCAGCGATTCGGTAGCACGGGGGGCGCTCGAGCCGGTTACCGTAAGTGTCAGGCCTCCGGCCGGAATGGGCGTGAACAACGCAGTTATCCAGTTTGGCTACCTGGAGTATGCGCAGGCCGGTGTGCCTTATTGTACGAGCAGGCTGGATGGCTGCTTTGCCAATGCCGCCACCGTCCCTTCCGGCACGACACCCTTTCTATACGCCAGCGAGAATCCTTCCGGACTGCCCTGTGCAAGCGGTTGCAGCATTGCCATTCCCGCAATAGCGCAACGGCAATTGTTTTACAGGATTCAGTACCGGAATGCCTCTAACGCGCTGATTTCCGCGACGCCCTGGCATACGGTCGCCACACCTTAAGCCGCTGGCAAATCAGCGCCAGGCCCAGAACACACAGGATGGCCGGTCCAGGTTCCGGGCACGGCTGCCCCTTTTGCAAGTAGAATACATCAGTGATTTCGCTGACGCTAACCGAAGATGGCGGGAGCAACGGGTTGTCCAGGACGGTTCCCATGTCGATCTGATTTTTCACAAACAGGGGCATCCCGGTATCCCTGATCGGACAACTCCCGCCATACATGACCGTACACGCATCGGTCGAAGCACTGACAAGGCGGCTGGCGGCATCACCGATGCCAAAACTATCGCTGAAGAATGCTGTCTCCGAAGTAAAGTAATAGCCAGGATCGGCCTGCGCCTGAAAGCTGATTTGGATATCGAGTATCTGTGCGTAGCTCGGATTGCTCGCTAAACCGATTCCCCCCGCGTTATACGTGGCCCAGATGCACCACAAGCCATCACCTAAATTATTGACCGTCCAATTGACGCCGCCCGGATCCGCCGGTAATACCGTATTCGTGGCGCTTGCCGAGAACTGCCACTGTGAGATGTTCATCAGACCAGCGACATCTACCGTCCCCGCCCAAGCACTGGAACATAACAGAAACGTCAGAAACTTCACACAGCAAGTATAGGGTTCCGTCCCGGCATTTCATACCAGCATAAGTCCCACCCTTTGATAGTACTGGGCACGTTACCTCTCCATAACCCCAGTACTGTTTGGGGCATAAAGCGGGGGACCGACGAGCACACTTTCCCTTCATGTACAATGGGCTTTCGCGACTCGCCCGGCAGGCGCGTCGAGTTTTTCTATGCGCGTTCTGTACACCGGCGGAGCCGGGTATATCGGCAGTCCGGTCCACATCGACATACCTCGGGACGCCATCATTCAGACCGCCGTTCCATGGGAGCAGTCCAGACATCTGGCGGCGAAACGGTGACGCGCACACAGGCACGGTGGCTGTGGCTTAGTCTGTGTACGCTGGCCCTGGCAGCTGTTCGGCTAAGCCTTCTGACATTTGACACGGATCTCTCGGCAGCATTCAGCCACGACAGCGCTTACGTGGCCATCGTGGCGCGTAACCTTATAAACGGACTCGGCTGGGTGAACGATGCCAGCTGGCTGGTATTCCTGCATCCCGCCAGCTTGCCGATGCCCTATCGCAACGCAAATCCGCTATATCCGCTGTTCACCGCCCTCGCTGCCAAGACGTTCGGTATGGGGGTGGTAAGGGCCGGCTTATTAGTCGCCGCCATGGCGGATGTGGCCTTGTTACCGGCGTCGTTTCTTCTGGTCTCTCACTGGATCAAAAGCACACGGACGGCGCTTTGGATCTCGGTAGCCGTGGCGCTGTTCCCTTCCCTGTGGTGGGACTCTCTGCGTATGTTGCCGGATTCGTTGTATGTGGCACTGCTCATCGGGGGCATAGCTTGTCTTGTCCGGGCGGAGAACCGTTGGTGGGCAGCATGCGCCGGTATTCTTTTGGCGGCAGCCTGGCTGACCCGGTCGACGGCCACGCTGGTTGCTCCAGCAATAGTCCTTTATGCGCTCGCCATCTGGGGCTGGCGCAAGGCCTTACCCCGGTTGGCACTCATGGCAGTGGTGGCGCTGGCCGTCGCTCTTCCGTGGTTGATGCAATCTGCCCGAATTTGGGGCTCTCCATTTGGCAGCGATGGGTCTTATGCGGCATTCCAGGATCTGTATGCGCGTAGTTATAGCGGTTCAATCGAGCGTTACTGGCACAGCCCGATACCACCGCCGTCTCCGGGAGAGCTCATGCGAACGGACGGCATGGCTGTCGTGGCCCACACGGTAACCGGCATACCAAACGTTTTCCGCAGTTGGCTGCGGGCGGGATGGGAAGACCAATATCTGCCACGCCTGGTGTTTTTGTTGATGCTGACGGGCATGGCTTTGACCTGGAGACGGCGCCTTTGGACAGCGCCGCTGGTGGCCAGCACGGTCTATGGCGCCCTGCAAATTGGCGCTTTTGGGGTGCGCGGCGGGTCGGTCGAGGCCCGGTACCTAGCGCCCCTCACGGTACTAGCTGTTCTCTGGTCAGGCAGTGGCGTCGCGGCTCTCCTGGCGAAGGACACCCTGCAAAAGTTGGCCCGCTATACTCTGCTTGCGGGCGTTGCGTTTTGGATAGTTTATGTCCCGATCCAGGATGCGCACCTTGCCCGGCAGGGCGCATCGCAAGACCCGGCCTTTTCCGAACGGCGCCGCGTTCGCCGGGAGATCAGCCGCAGTATCACACACCATGACCCTACCATCGTGGTCGATCCCTACTTCTACAGTTACGATACAGGCGCCCAGGCTCTCTCCATTCCTTACTCGTCCGATAGCTACCTGATGAGCTACATGGAGCAATACCATTGCCGGTGGATTATCCTCTCGGATGACGAGATCCGGTTTTGGAAGCCGGACTGGCCAGCGCATCTTCCCCCGTGGCTGCGTATCCGCGGCGCGTGGGCCGGCAATACACTGTTTGAACGCATGCCATACTAATTGCGTGGATACCTCGTTGAGCCGCGACCGGGTTGCCGTGCTCGGTCTGGGCTATGTCGGTTCGGTTACCGCAGCGGGACTAGCTCATCTGGGCCACGATGTGATCGGCGTTGACCGGGATAGCTACAAAGTCGAAAGTATTCAAGCCGGACGGACTCCGTTTTATGAACCGGGCTTGACTAAGTTGATTTGTGAAGGACGCCGCACTGGCAGGCTTTCGGCGACCGTGGAACTCCGGCAAGCACTTGAAGAATCCGATATCGCTCTGATCTGCGTCGGCACGCCTTCGGAGAAAAACGGCAACCTGGGGTTAGAGCAACTGCGCCGGGTTTGCCGCGAGATTGCCGATTGTCTTGCGGCAACTTCGCGCAGTTTGATCGTGGCGGTGCGCAGCACGGTTTTTCCGGGCACCTGCGACCAACTCGTGGAGGAGTGCCTGGGCGACCCCGCGCGATTCAGGATTGTGTCGAATCCGGAATTCCTGCGCGAGGGCAACGCGGTTCGGGACTTCCTGCAACCTTCGTTGGTCGTGGTTGGCGGTGAAGACCGCTCCGCGGTGGAACGGGTCGCGGCGCTGTATCAGCCGCTGCCGGCGAATCCCTGCCTGGTCTCGCTGCGCACGGCCGAGATGATCAAGTACGCGTGCAACACTTTCCATGCGCTCAAGATCGCTTTCGCCAACGAAATCGGCACGCTGGCTTCGGCGCTAAGTGTGCCGGCGGACGAGGTGATGGGAACGTTATGCCGCGACACAAAATTGAACATGTCGCCCGCCTACCTGAAGCCGGGCTTCGCGTTTGGCGGCTCGTGCCTGCCGAAGGATCTGCGCGCGCTGGTGTACCGCGCAGGCCGGCTGGACCTGAAGCTGCCGCTACTGGAGACAGTGCTGCCCAGTAACGAACACCACCTGCAACGTGCTGTGCAGCGGGTTCTCGACTTGAAAGCAGAGCACATCGGAGTCTTCGGCCTGGCCTTCAAGGAAAACACCGACGACCTGCGCGAGAGCCCGGTGGTGAGCCTGCTCGAGCAGTTGATGGGGAAGGGCCGCAGCCTGCGCGTGTTCGACCCGCATATCCGGCTGGAAGAGATCTACGGCAGCAATCAGCGCTTCTTGCTGACGGCCATTCCACACATCGGCAACCTGCTCGATTCGAAGTTCGAAGCCACGCTGGCCTGGGCGCAGCACCTGGTAGTCACGCAGGCTCCAGCCGCCAGCTATGCCGAGGCTATCAGCCGCAGCGGGTTGCCGGTGCTGAATCTCGCGGGCGCGAACTGGTAGATGCCTTCCGCGTTGTCAATCGCCTATTTGCTCAGCCAATATCCGGCCATCAATCACGCCTTCATGCTGCGCGAAGTGCGGCGGTTGCGGGAATTGGGATTCGAGATTCAAGTGATCTCGGTCCGCCCGCCTGACAGGCCTTTCGACAAGCTTACCGCAGTCGAGCAAAAAGAAGCGCAATCGACCTTCTACGTTCAGACATGCAGTTTGGGAGGTGTGCTGCTCGCGCACCTTTCGGTGATGTTGACGCGGCCCGGCCGTTACCTGGCGGGACTATCGCGAGCCCTTGGCACCGGCCGGTCCGGCATCCTGTACTTCGTTGAGGCGGTGATCGCCGGCCACTGGATGATGCAGCGACGGCTCACGCACTTTCATACCCACTACGCATCGACCGTCGGCTGGATTGTGGCGCGCGTTTTCTCCATCAGTATGTCGGTTACTTTTCACGGCCAGGCGGAGTTTGCCGATCCCACTGGTTTTCAACTGGCGAAAAGAATTGGAGACTCGCGGTTTTGCCGGGCCATCAGCTTGTACGGCCGCAGCCAGATGATGAAGACGATCGATTACCGGGAGTGGCCCAAAATCGAAGTAACGTTTTTGGGCGTGGACCCGAGCGAATTCGCGCCGCGGCCATTTCGCGCCGCTGCTGATCCGTTCCAGATTGCATGCGTGGGCCAACTGGCGCCGGTGAAGGGCCAGCACATGCTGCTGGCAGCGGTGGAACTGCTGGTGCGCGAAGCCCGGCGGGTGCGCCTGCGGATCGCAGGCGACGGGCCGGGCCGGCCAGCTCTGGAGCAGGATATTGCCGCACGCGGCTTGACGCACCATGTGGTGATGGAAGGCTTCCTCAATCAGGACAAGCTGCGCGAACTGTACGCGGAATCGGACGCACTGGCGCTTCCCAGCTTCGCTGAGGGCATTCCCGTCGTGCTGATGGAGGCGATGGCCATGGAGATTCCGTGTATAGCCACATGGATTACGGGCATCCCGGAAATCATCAGCCACGAAAAGAATGGTCTACTGGTGCCTCCGGGCGATGCGGAAGCGTTGGCCCGCTCGATTGCCAGGTTGATGGACGATGCCGGGTTGCGACGCGTCCTTGGGCAGCAGGCCCGCCTCCGCATCCTCGAGAAATTCGACCTGCAGCGCAATACGGAGCATTTAGCTGATGTTTTCCGGCGGTGGCTCTAATCGCGGAGTAAATGCTCCGAGGCCGCCGTGTGATAATCGGTCATGTTTCGGTCTTCGCCGGCTGGGATTGTCATCGTTGCCGCTCTGTATATCGGCATCGCTGTCATGAATGCGCTCACAATGCGCCCGTGGTGCGACGAAGGCTGGTTCTCCAACCCCGCGGAAAATCTCCGTACCAGTTGGGTGATGCCGCTTTATATTCTGGCCCAAGCCGGGTGGTACCACTTCACTGGTTTCAGCCTGATCTCAATGCGGCTGTTCTCCGTCCTATGGGGATTGGTGGCCCTACTCTGCTGGTATAGCATTGTAAAACATCTTTCGGCCAACGCCGCCCTGGCCCTGCTAGCTGCCTCCCTGCTCGTGATCGACTTTCAATTCCTGGTGACCGCCGGAAACGGCCGCATGGACATGATGACGTTTGCGCTGGAAAGCGCTGCGCTGGCGGCGTACCTGGCTTTGCGGGAGCGGGCTTTCACCCGGGCTGTTCTTATCAGTCATTGTTTGGCCGCCGCCGGAGTCTTTACTCATCCCTTGGGAATACTGGGGGCAGCCGGGTTGGCGCTCGTGTCCCTATATTACGACCGGCGGCGTCTTCGCTTCCAACACATCCTGC
>Ga0335077_10003633_pt1 | contig 18708 bp, 20 predicted proteins | sample Lox_Sample_31_FD_207151 | JGI IMG/M metagenome (GOLD analysis project Ga0335077, IMG submission 207151) | Soil microbial communities from Loxahatchee National Wildlife Refuge, Florida, United States - Lox_Sample_3.1 | ecosystem: Environmental > Terrestrial > Soil > Wetlands | place: USA... | reverse complement strand
GATTTCTTCTTCGCGGCGCTCGAGGTTTCGGTCGACGCCGCCGATGAGGTGACCTTCGTCGACTTCGAAGTGCTCGAGCTCGACTTCGAGCTCCCGCCCTTCGCCGTGACGAGCGAGGAGATCTTGTCGATGGTCGAAGCGGGAATCCCGGCCTTGGACAGATCCGAGACCGAGGAATAGGGCCGGCCCGCGATGATCTTCTGGGCGGTCGCCGCGCCGACGCCGGGCAGCGCCTCGAGCTCGGCCTGACTCGCCGTGTTCAGATCCACCTTCTTTTTCGCCGCCTCGGCGGGAGCCGCCGCGAACATCACGATGGCGGCGCAAGCGGCGGCGATTCCGAGCACTTTCCGGAGCTGTTTCATCGTCCTTCCTCCTCGCCGGTAAAAAGGATGCCCGGGCGCCCCGACCGGCGCCTCAACTGTATCGCGCGGCGCGATGAATCCGAGATGAACGCGGACCCGAGGAACCGCCGACTAGGAGCCTGCGGCCGGTCCCTTGCGGAGGCGAATCGAGCCCGACGAGGTGCGGACCGTGATCCGGCCACCCCCGCCATTGAGCGCCCCGACGGCGCGCTGGGCATCCTCGCCGCGGCTGATGGCCACTCCCGGGAAATCCGATCGGATGAGGACCTCCCCCGGGTCCGTCGGCCCTTCGACCTGGAGGTCGAGATCCGCCTGGGCGTCCGACGGCAGCGTCAGGAGGACGTCGCCTCCCTCGTTGCGAATCACGATGCCGTCCTTAGGCACCCGCGAGACGACGCCGACCCGGACTTCGCCGCCGCCGGTCCGCGCCCGGACGGAGCCCGCCACGGCGGGAAGAATCACGTCGCCGCCCCCGGTCCGCGCCACGACGACGCCCGAGACGCGCTCGATCCGAATGTCCCCGCCCGAGGTCTCGACGATCGCCGAGCCCGTCACGGGACCGACCCGAATCTCGCCCGCCATGGTCTGCGCTTTCAGGTCCCCCAGCACCGGCCCGAGCATGATGTCGCCGCCGAACGTCTTCAGGTCCGCGCCCTTGCCCGCCGAGGCGAGGTGGATCTCACCGGAGTTCGTGAGGATCTTCACGCGGCCGCTGACGTGGCCGACGCGATAGCTCCCGTTGCTCGTCGAGAGGAAGTCGCCGGCGATGTCGCCGCGCACGATCTCGATCTCGTCTTCGTCGGCGTCGGGCGCCGGCGGGGCCATCATCGGCGGCGGGGTCTCGACGTGCACGCGCGGCACGCGGACGTGGACGTCGGGGACGCGCACGTCGACGCGCGGGACGGTCACGACGATTGAGCGGCGTCCGGACACGAGCGGCTTCGCATCTCCCTCGCGCGTCCCGGCGGCGAGCAGGGTGATGCTTCCGTTGAGCGTGCTCGTGCGGAGGGTCGCGCCGCCGCCGGCCACGGTGGCCGCGTAGCGCTGCTGTGGGAGGACGACCCGGACCTCGCGCATCGCCTTCTCGTGGTCCCGCATCGCGTTCTCGTGGTCGTGGACCACGACTTCGACCTCGCGGAGCGAGTCCTCGACTTCGCGTGCGATTTCCTCCGTATCGACGACCGGTTCGCCATCCTCGTCCTCGACCTCGGCGGACCGCGCGCGGGGGGCCGGAGGGGCGGGCCGCGGCGCGCGCGGCGTCGCGGGAGCCGCGATGGGCTCCGGCGCGGCCGGCGCCTCGGCGGTCAGCGGCGGCAGGGCGAACGTCGAAGCGATCGACCCGCTCATCGTCGTGGCGTTCCAGCGGAAACCCGCGTCCCTGGGAAGCGTCGCGACCACCGCACCGTTGACGGTCTCGAGATCCCAGGTCACGCCGGGCGGCAACGCCTGCGCGGAGGCCTCGACGCGGCCGTTGACCGTCTGCGCACGGACCGAGCGCCGCGTGCCCGACACGAGGACGTTGCCGTTGACGCTGTGCGCCTCGACATCGCCGTCGAGATCGCGCACCCGGACTTCGCCGTTGACCGTCTGCAGCCGTGCCGCCACGCCCGGAGGCAGTACGAGCTCGTACCGCGACGAGATCCGGCAATCATGGCAGTCGAAGCCGGAGCGATGCCGTTCGCGGGAGCGCGACCCCGACGTACCCGGCCAGAGCGTCTCCAGCCGGTACGCGCCGTCGCTGTTCGAGGAATCCACTCGGGTGCCGTCGAGGATTTCCTGGGCGCGCGCCTTCGTCGCGGCCGTCACCGTGGTCGTGACGGTGGCCGAAAAAGCGCGGCCGGGCGAGGTCACGACGTCGCCGTTGACGTTCTCGACGCGCACGAGCGTGCCCGGCGAGAGCGCCGCATCGAAGTGGTCGGTGCGCGTCACGGTCGCCGACTCGCCGGAGGCCACGCTCGCGGCGAGCAGGAGGGCGAGCCCCGCGACGACCAGGATCCAGAGGGCGCGGAGCTCCGCGCGTTCGGCGCGCGAGGGCGAAGCGGCGGGGATTTCGACATGCGGTCTCATCACCGAGAGAGACGCCGCCGCGGCGAAGGAGTTTCGGCTCACGGTCAGAACTCCATCGTTTTGAGCGCGGAGGCCGCCTTGGCGCGCACGAATCCGTTCTCGGCGGGATCCACGGCCTTCGCGCGCAGCGATTGGATCGTGCGCGCGTCCGGCTCTTGCTTGGCCGCGGCGGCGAGACGATCGATCGCCACGAGGCGCACGGCCGGATTCTTGTCGTCGCGGAGCGCGTCGAGGAGCGCCGAGCGAATCTCCGGTGTGATGCGCATTCCGGCGAGCGCATCGGCGGCCTTCTTGCGGACGCCCGGATTCGGGTCGCGCTTCAGGGTCGCGGTCAGCGCGGCGACGATGTCCGGCGACGGCGCCGCTTCGCCCTGCCCGTAGTGTTGCTGAACGAGCTCGATCGCGCGCGACGTCTCGCCGGCGTTCTCTCCGTTGTGGGTCACGACGTACGCCAGCACCTTGGCCACCTCGGGATCGGCGGGGGAGCCCTCGACCTGGTGGCGCGTCGTGACATCGAAGCCGATTCCAATGCGGCCGTTCGGGCCGTTGCCCAGATACGAGAGATTCGACAGACGCGAGTTTTCGCCGAGGCCCGCAATGGCGGGGGCGGGCGTCGGCCCGACCCGGGGAGCCGGAGAAGCGGGTGTCGGGCGGCGATTCGCCGCCAGATAGCCGAGGCCGGCGGCCGCGAGGACGGCCGCGGCCTGGAGCGCCGGGCGAATCCACCGCGGCCGCGGGCGGAACTCGCGCACGCGCGCACGCAGCATTTCTTCCTCGACGAGAGCCTTCCCGCGTCGCATGAATTCGGGCGTCGCCTCGGCGCCGGCGTCCTCTCCCAGGAAGGCCCAGGCCCGCTCGACGGCGGCGGCCTCCGTGCGGCACGCGCTGCAGGAATCGAGGTGCGCGATGAGCTCGCGCCCGGAGTCGGGCGCGAGGTCCCCGGTCAGGCGATCGATGATGCGCTCGTTCAGTTCGCGGCATTCCATGAGGCGGCTCCTTCGGAGAATCGGGCCTTGAGCGTTTCGACGGCCCGGAAGATTCGGGTCTTGACGGCGCCGACCGAGATGCCGAGCACGGTCGCGATCTCGGCATAGGGGAGACCGTGGTAGCGGGCAAGGACCAGCGCTTCCCTCTGTTCTTCGGAAAGCTCGGCGAGGGCGCGGCGGACCGAGTCTCGGCGCTCCCGATCCATGAGGGCGCGCTCGACACCCTCGCCTCGGGCGGCCGGCTCGGGAAGCGCCTCGATCGGGACGACCGGCGCGCGGCGGTCGCGGCGGCGGCGGTCCCGGCACGCGTTGGCCGCGATGGCGAAGAGCCAGGACGAGACCTCGGCCCGTCCGTCGTATTGATGCGCCCTCGAGATCACCTTGACGAAAACCTCCTGCGAGACTTCCTCGGCCTGCGCCCGATCGGACAGCAGGCGGTCTGCAAACCGTAGCAGCGCCGGGGCATAGCGCTCGAACAACTCCGCCGCGCCGTCGGTGTCGCCGCGCCGGATCCGCTCCAGGAGGAGCCGGTCCTCGGCCGACGTGTTTTCCCCGTGTCCGCTTGCGGTCGGCACGACACTCCGGAGACGCCCGGGGATGCCCGAGGTTACGCCCGGGGCCCGAGCGTTCCGGTCACCGTATCACCGGCCCCGCCTGGCAGCGGAGCGTGCGCAGGTATCATCGCCGGCCATGGATCCGGCCAAGATCGTCGACTTCGTCATCACTCTCGCCGTCCTGCTCTTTGCCGTCTCGTTTCACGAGTCGGCTCACGCCTGGGCGGCGCTGCGGTTCGGCGATCCGACGGCCCGCGACCTCGGCCGGATCAGCCTGAACCCGCTCCACCACATCGATCTCTTCGGGAGTATCCTCTTGCCGGCGCTCCTCTACTTCACCTCCGGGCTCCTCTTCGGCTACGCCAAGCCGACTCCCGTCGACCTGCGCAATACGAAGAACCCGCGCCTGGCGAACCTCGCCGTCTCCGGCGCCGGGCCGGCCTCGAACTTCCTCCTGGCCTCCCTGGGCGTCGCGGCGTTATGGGCGATCCAGCGGGCGATGCATCTGCCCCAGCTCGCGGGGCCGTTGTGGGAGGTGGCGCTCGCCGTCGTGCGAGTCAATCTGGCGCTCGCCATCTTCAACCTGCTCCCGATTCCGCCGCTCGACGGGAGCGGCGTGCTCGCGGGCCTGCTGGGGGGCGGGGCGGAGCGCGCCTTCGCGCGCCTGGCACCCTTCGGTTTCCTGATCCTGATCCTGCTCTCCTCGACGCGCATTCTCGGGCTCATCATGTCGCCGGTGTTCGGATTCTTCGAGGGAATCCTTCGGCGGATCCTGGCGTGAGCGACGAGAAGGGCGAGCCCGCCGAGCGCTCGGAGACCGATCTGCCGCCGGTCCAGATCGCGGCTTTCAGCGGCCCCCTGGACCTCCTGCTGCACCTCATCCGCATCAACGAGGTCTCGATCACGGACATCCCGATCGCGCAGATCACGGAGCAGTACACGGCGTATCTCGACGCCATGCGCGAGCTCGACCTCGACGTGGCCTCGGACTACGTGGCGCTCGCCGCGGAGCTGATCTACATCAAGTCGAAGATGCTGCTTCCGCGTCCGCCCGGCGAACCGGCGGTCGATCCACGGGAGGACCTCGCGGCACGGCTGCGGGAGTACGCGCGCTTCAAGCAGGCCGCCGAAAACCTTCACGAGATCGACACGCTGCGGGCGGGTCTGTGGCCGCGAGGAGAGCCTCCGGTTCCCCGATCTCCGGACGGAGAGACCCTCGAGGTCTCGCTCTTCGATCTCATCGACGTCTTTCGCAAGGTGTCGGAGCGGTACCGGCTGGCGCACCCGCCGGCCATGGAGATCAAGCACCTCCGCTTCTCCGTCGCGGAAAAGATGCAGCAGCTCGTCGAGCGGCTGGAGGCGTCGGGCGCGCTGCCGCTTCTCCAGTTCCTCGGGGAGATGCGCTACCGGGCCGAAGCCGTGACGGCCTTCCTCGCGACGCTCGAGCTCATCCGGCTCGGCATCGTCACCGTCTACCAGAACGCGGCCTTCGCCGAGATCCACGTCTCGCGAACCGAGGCGCCGTTCTCGGCGGAGCAGATCCGGGACACATACCGGTAGACCGCCGCTGCGAGACGGGAGACGGTAGACAGTAGACTGGGAGCATGAGCGAGATCCTGACGCCTCCGCCCGCCGACGCGCCGGCCGAGCGCCCGCGAGAGAAGCGCGCCGAGAAGATCGTGGCGGCGCTCGAGGCGCTCCTCTTCTCGAGCGCGCGCCCCGTCAAGAAGAAGGATTTGGCCGAAGCCCTGGAGGCGACTCCCGAGGCGGTGGCCGAAGGGCTTCGCCTCATCGCCGAGGGGGCCGACCGGCCCGAGCGCGGCGTGCGGCTCGAGTCCGTCGCGGACGGGTGGCGCTTCGTGACGCGTCCGGAGTACGACGCGATGCTCCGCAAGTTCCACGACGTCTCCGAGCGGAGCCGCCTCTCGCTCGCCGCGCTGGAGACCCTGGCGATCATCGCGTACCGCCAGCCGATCACCCTGCCGGAGATCCAGGAGATCCGCGGCGTCAACTCGGCGAGCGTCCTCAACACGCTCTTCGAAAAGAAGCTCATCAGCACGGCGGGGCGCCGTTCCGTCGTCGGCTCGCCGTTTCTCTATCGCACGACGCCTGATTTTCTCGTCCGCTTCGGCCTGAAGGACGTGGACGACCTGCCGCAGCCCGAAGAGCTCGCCGAAGATTTCGCCGCGACGGTCGGCGAGGCTCCTCCCGCGGGCCTGCCCGAGGCGATCTCCGCCCCCGCAGCGGAGATGGACGAGGAAGGGGACGACGAGAAGCCGTTCGACCAAGAGGACGACGGTTCCGACGAGGCGGCGGACGACGACGGCGACGACGAAACCTAGCGGGCCGTGGCTCTCGAGCGTCTTCAGAAGATCCTGTCGGAAGCGGGCCTCGCTTCCCGCCGCGAGGCGGAGGAGTGGATCCGGGAGGGCCGGGTCCGCGTCAACGGGAAGGTCGCGGCGATCGGCGAACGGGCCGACGGGAGCCGCGACGCGATCCGCGTGGACGGCAAGCGGCTCCACCCGCCCGCCGCGAAGACGTACCTTCTTCTCAACAAGCCGAAGGGCGTTGTGACAACGACGTCGGATCCCGAGGGCCGCAACACCGTCCTCGAGATCCTTCCGCCGCCGCTGCGCCGGCGCGTGCGGCCCGTCGGGCGGCTCGACGTCCAGACCGAGGGCCTGCTCCTTCTCACCGACGACGGCGATCTCGCGGCCCGCGTCTCGCATCCGCGTTCGGGCTGCGGCAAGGAGTATGCCGTCAAGGTCTCCGGCGTCCCGTCGGAGCCGGATCTCGAGCGCCTGCGGCGCGGAATCTTCCTCGACGGGACGCGCCTTCGGCCGTGCGGCATCGAGCGGATCTCGACGACGGGCGGCCGCGGGAAGGGCAACTCCTGGCTGCGGGTCACCCTCTTCGAGGGCCGGTCCCGCCAGATTCGGCGGATGTTTCAGACCGCCGGGCACCTCGTCTCGAAGCTGAAGCGCACGGCGATCGGGCCGCTTCGGGACGGCCGGCTCCCGCCGGGCGCCTGGAGGGCGCTGACGCCGGCCGAGGTGAAGGCCCTCGAACGAAGCCTGACGCCGCCGGCCGGATCGGAGGCACCGGAGCGGAGCCGTCGGTGACGGCCGCGCTCATCGTCGCGATCGACGGTCCGTCGGGCGCCGGCAAGTCCACGGTGGCGCGCGCGCTCGCCGCGCGGCTCGGCGTGCCCTACATCGACACCGGCGCGATGTACCGCGCCGTGGGACTCGCGGCGCGCGACGCCGGCCTGCGCCTCCCGATCCAGGATCCCGAGGCCGTCGTCCGTATCGCGGAGTCCGGCGAGATCGGCCTCGAAGCAACCGGCGGCGGCCTCCGCGTCCGGTGGAACGGCCGCGACGTTTCCCAGGCGATCCGCGAGCCCGAGATCTCGTTATACGCGTCCGCGGTCTCGGCGATCTCCGGCGTGCGCCGCCGCCTCGTCGCCGAGCAGCAGCGCCTCGGCCGGCGCGGGGGAGGGGTGCTCGAGGGGCGGGACATCGGGACCCACGTCTTCCCCGAGACGCCCCACAAGTTCTTCCTCACCGCGTCTCCGGAGGTCCGGGCCGAGCGCCGGACCCGGGAGCTGGCCGATCGGGGCACCCCCCGGCCGCTGGCCGAGGTGCTCGATGAGATGCGCCGGCGGGACCGTGACGACAGCACCCGGAGCGACTCCCCGCTGCGACTGGACGACCGCTACGTGCTCGTGGATTCCACCGGCCGGGACGCGCCGGCCGTGGTCTCCGAGATCGAGGAGCGGGTCCGCCGGGACCGTGGTTGACTCGCCGGCGGGCCGCACCATAGAGTATGCTTTTGCGGTTCAAATACTTATGAGAGGCCTTTCCCTTTTCCGATGACGGCCAAGAAGCCTGAAGGAGGACGCGAAGAAGCGCCGATGGAGACCGAACAGGAGCTTTCGCCCCAGGAGTACGAGCACCTCCTGGCTCAGTACGAAGATTCTTTCAAGAATCTGCAGGAGGGACAGATCATCCGGGGGCGCGTCATCGGCATCACCCCGTCCGAGGTGATCGTCGACATCGGCTACAAGTCGGAGGGGATCATCCCCGTCTCCGAATTCACCGATTTTGCGGGGAAGGTCACGGTGAAGGAGGGCGACGCGGTGGACGTCCTCCTCGAGCGCACGGAAGACCAGAACGGCTACGTCGTCCTCTCGAAGGACAAGGCCGAGAAAATGAAGGTCTGGGACGAGGTCGAGAAGTCGTACCGCTCCGGCACGACGGTGCGCGGCCGCGTCATCGACCGCATCAAGGGCGGTCTCGCCGTGGACATCGGCGTCAAGGCCTTCCTGCCCGGGTCTCTCGTGGACGTCAAGCCGGTCAAGAACCTGGAGTCGCTCCGCGGCCGCGACTTCGACTTCAAAGTCATCTCGGTCGACAAGAAGCGCGGCAACATCGTCCTCTCGCGCAAGGCCGTCGTCGAAGTCGAGCAGGAGGCGAAGAAGAAGGAGACGCTGCAGCTCCTCGAGGAGGGCCGCGTCCTGCGCGGCACCGTCAAGAACCTGACCGACTACGGCGCCTTCGTGGATCTCGGCGGCCTCGACGGCCTCCTCCACGTCACGGACATGTCCTGGGGCCGCGTCAACCATCCGTCCGACCTCGTCAAGGTCGGCGACGAGATCGACGTCGTCGTGCTGAAATTCGACCGCGAGACGGAGCGCGTCTCGCTCGGAACCAAGCAGCTCACCGAGGATCCCTGGTCGCACGTTCCCGAGAAGTACCCCGCCGGCTCGCGCGTGACCGGCCGCGTCACAAACGTCACGGACTACGGCGCCTTCGTCGAGCTCGAAGAGGGCGTCGAAGGGCTCGTGCACGTCTCGGAAATGTCCTGGTCGAAGAAGGTCAAGAATCCTTCCAAGGTGGTTTCCCCCGGCGACACCGTCGAGGCGGTCGTCTCCGACGTCAACCGCGACGCCCGGCGCATCTCCCTTTCCCTGAAGGACACGCTCCCGGATCCCTGGGACAGCGTGCTCGAGAAGTACTCCGTCGGCGGCCGCGTTTCGGGCAAGGTGCGCAATCTCACCGACTTCGGCGCGTTCGTCGAGCTCGAGGAGGGCATCGACGGCCTCGTGCACGTCTCCGACATGTCGTGGACCAAGCGCGTCAAGCACCCGTCCGAGGTGCTCAAGAAGGGCGACGACGTCGAGGCCATCATCACGTCGATCGACCAGGAGAACCGGCGGATTTCGCTCTCGATCAAGGAATTCCAGCCGAACGACTGGCAGACCTTCCGCAGCCGGCATCAGCCGGGCGACATCGTGGAAGGCGTCGTCTCGCGCGTGGCGGATTTCGGCGTCTTCGTGCAGATCGACGGCCTCGTCGAGGGGCTCCTGCATGTCTCCGAGACCCCGGTCCCGCGCGGCGGAAAGCTGACCGACCACTACCACGAGGGCGACACGATCAAGGCCCGCATTCTCCGCATCGAGGACGCCGAGATGAAAGTCGGGCTGTCCGGCCTGAATCTCGAGGGCGGCTCCGCGGCCGAGGCTCCGGCGGCAGCGCCCGATCAGGCCGCGGCGACGCCGGCCACAGCCGCGTCCGATGCCCCGGCACCGGTCGAGGCGGCGGCCGAGGCGGCTCCGGCCAAGAAGAAGCGCACCCGCAAGAAGGCGGACGATCCTTCCACGGAAGCGTAGGGAGTACCGGGACGGCCCGGAGCGGACCGGCTTTCAGCGAGGACCGATATGACGAAGGCGGAACTGATCGAGCGCGTCGCGGTCGCGACCGACGTCACGAAGAAGCAGGCCGAGGCCATCGTCGACACTGTCTTCGATGCCATCGTGCGCTCGCTCAAAGACGGCCAGAAGATCGAGCTCCGCGGCTTCGGGTCCTTTCGCCTCCGGGAGCGCGGGGCCCGGATGGGCCGCAACCCGAAGACCGGCGTCAAGGTCGCCGTGCCTGCCAAGAAGATCCCGTACTTCAAGCCCGGGAAGGAACTGAAGGAGCTGATCAACCGCTGAGCGCTGAGCGGCCCGCGACCCGATGCCCGAAGTCCTGTTCGCGCCCTGGCGGTACGAGTATCTGGTGGCCGACAAGTCCAAAGCCTGCATCTTCTGCGACGCCGCGGCCTCGAAGAGCGACGAGGACGCGCTCGTCGTGCTGCGCGGCCAGCGCGTTTTCGTGATCCTGAACCGCTACCCCTACACGAACGGACACGTCATGGTCGCCCCTTACCGGCATGACGCCTGGCTGTCGTCGTCCGATCGCGAGACGCTCCAGGAGCTCATCGCGACGGTGGCGAAGGCGGAGCGCGTCCTCGTCGAGACCTATCGGACCGACGGTCTGAACGTCGGCATCAACTTCGGGTCGGCCGCCGGCGCCGGCATCGCGGACCACTACCACGTCCACGTCGTTCCCCGGTGGAAAGGAGACACCAACTTCATGACGGTGACCGGAGACGTCCGGATCGTCCCCGAAGAGCTCCAGGAGACCCGCCGGAGGCTCGAGCGCGCCTTCGCCGGCGTGGCGGCTTGAGCGAATCCGCGGTCCCGCAGCGGCGGGCCGCTACGGCGGTGCTCCTCGCCTGGATCGTTCCCGGCCTCGGCCACTTCTACCTCGGCCGGCGCCGCACCGGTATCCTGTTCGCGATCATCGTGACGGTCTGCTTCGTGCTGGGGCTCTCCTTCGAGGGACGGCTCTACACGATCGAGCAGGGGCAGCCGCTGACCATCCTCGCCACGTTCGCGGTGTACGGCGCGGGCATCCTCAATCTCGCGGCACGCGCGCTCTCCTCGAACATCGGCGGAACCGTGCTCGCGCCCACCTACGAATACGGGTGCGCGTACATCCTGACGGCCGGCCTGATGAACCTGCTCCTCATGCTCGACGCGTGGGACATTGCGACGGGGAAGAAGAAATGATCGCGGCGCTCCTTCCGGCCGACCATTTCCTGATCATGACCGCCTATGCGCTTCTCGTTTCGGCCTTCTTCGCGCTTCTCTGGCGCAACGGCCGGCGCGAACGGTGGAAGCTCTTCGGAATCCTCATCGCGTGCCTGATGGGGGGAGGGCTCGCGGTCGCCTGGTTGATGTACCCGTTCCCGAGCTGAGGGCGCGAGGCGGCCCTCGCTTTGGGACCGAAAGGTGGTAGTGGCGGCGTCTTGAACCTTCTGATCTCGGCCGGGGAAGCATCGGGAGACCTTCACGGCGCGCGTCTGCTCGCGTCCCTTCGCCGCCGGAGACCCTCGCTGAAGGCGTTCGGAATGGGAGGCGGTCGCCTCGCGGCCGCGGGACTGGAGCGGCTCGCGCGCGCCGAGGACCTCTCGGTCATGGGATTCGCCGAAGTGCTCGAACGGCTTCCGTCGGTCCTGCGCGCGCTGTCCGCCCTGCGGACCGCGGCCGCTCAACGGCGTCCCGAGGCGGCGGTGCTCATCGACTTTCCGGATTTCCACGCGGCACTCTCGCGCCGCCTCCGGCGGGAGGGGATCCCGCTCATTTACTACGTCAGCCCGCAGGTCTGGGCGTGGCGTCCGGGCCGGGCCCGCGTCATCGCCGAGCGCGCGCGCCGCATCCTGACGCTGTTTCCGTTCGAGACGGCGATCTACGAACGTTACGGCGCGGACGCGGTGTGCACGGGGCATCCGGTCGTGGACGACGTTCGGGAGGCGCTGGCGAACGAGCCGGACCCGCCCCCGAAGACCGGTCCGCGTCTGATTCTCCTGCCCGGAAGTCGGCGATCGGAGTTGCGGCGGCACTGGCCCCCGATGCGCGACGCGGCGGCATCGCTTCGAGCCCGGCGGGGAATCGAGGCATTCGTCTCGCGCGCTCCCGACCTGGAAGCGGACCTCTACCCGGGAGCCGCGGAAGCCGGCATCCGCTTCGCCGGACCTGGCACCCATCGCCTCGTGGCATCGGCAGATCTCGCGTTCGTCGCGTCGGGCACCGCGACCCTCGAGGTCGCGCTCTGCGGCACGCCGATGGTCGTCGTCTATCGCACGTCGCGTTCGAGCTTCGCGATCGGAAGCGCGCTCGTGCGCGTGCCGTGGATCTCCCTCGTCAACATCGTGGCGCAGGAGGCCGTGGTTCCCGAAATCCTCCAGGACCGCCTGACGCCGGAGGCTCTTTGCCGCGAAGCGGCCATCCTGCTCGACGACGATGAGCGCCGGCGGATCATGAAGCGGGGCCTCGAGCGCGTGGCCCGCGAGCTCGGACCGCCCGGAGCGAGCGATCGCGCGGCGGACGCGGTGCTGGAGGTCGTCACGGACGAGGGCCGCGTGCCCGTAAGCCTGGCGGGCCGATGAGGGGCGGCGCCGCGGCTCCTTCCGGCCGGCCGTTCGCGCGGCTCCTCGGCTACTTCTCGCGCTATCGGGGGCGCGCCCTGACGGCGCTCCTCGCGATGGCGGTCGTCTCGCTCGCGACGGTCCTTCTGCTCTTTCTCTTCAACAAGGTCATCGACGACACGCTCGGCGCCGGGACCGCGGCCTCGCTCACGGGACTCAAGGGATCATCCGCCGCCGGCCGCGCGGCGCCGCTGTTGCGATGGCTCGAGAGCGGTTACGCGGTCGCGATGGCCGCCGCCTCGGCGGCCGGGATCCCGACCCACTTCACCGTTCCTCTGCTGCTCGCCGCCGCGCTCCTCCTCAAGAACGGCCTGTCCTACGTCTCCGAGTACGAGCTCAACGGCATCGGCCTGGGCATGGTCCGCGACCTCCGGCGCGACGCCTGCGAGCGTCTGATCCGGCAATCGAGCCGGTTCTACGCGCGCGCTTCGACGGGAGATCTGATGAGCCGCCTCCTGACGGACGTCGAACAGATCCAGCTCGCGTTCGGGAGCCGGCTGGCGGATTTCGCGCAGGGCGCCCTCACGATCGTCTTCGTCCTCGCCTACGTCTTCTCTTTGAACGCGCGCCTCTCGTTCGTCGTCTTCGTCGTGACCCCCGTCATCCTCGTCTCGATCGTCGAGAACGCCCGGCGCCTGCGGCGCACGGCCATCAGTTCGCGCGAGCGCATCGGCGAAATGGGAACGCGGCTTTCCGAGGTCTTGAAGGGCAACCGGATCATCAAGACGTATGGCATGGAGGACTACGAGGCCGAGCGGCTGCGCGAGGCCAACGATCGCTACTTCCGGGTCAGCCTCCGGACCATCCGGATCCAGGCCCTCAACTCGCCCCTCATGGAAATTCTCGCCGGCCTCGGCCTCGCCGCCGTGTTCGTCTACGCCGCCGGCCAGATCCACCAGGGCCGCATGACGGTGGGGGAGCTGCTCTCGTTCCTGGCGGCCGTGCTCATGCTCTACAAGCCTCTCAAGGACGTCACGCGGACGAATCTGGCCCTACAGTTCGCCCTGTCTTCGGCCACGCGGATCTTCGAGCTCATCGACGCGGAAAACGAGATCGTCGAGAAGCCCGACGCCCGGGACCTCGCTCCGCTTCGCCAGGCGATCCGCTACGAGCACGTCGGCTTCCGGTACGGCGAGGATCCCGTTCTCTCCGACGTCAACCTCGAGATCCGGCGCGGCGAAACGGTCGCGATCGTCGGACCCTCCGGCGCCGGCAAGACTTCACTCGTGAATCTGCTGCCGCGGCTCTACGATCCGACGGCGGGCCGCATCCTCTGGGACGGCGTGGACCTGCGCCACGCGACACTCGCGTCGCTGCGGAGTCAGATCGGGCTCGTCACGCAGGACACGATCCTCTTCGATGCGACCGCGGGCGAGAACATCGCCTACGGTGATCCGGACGCACCGGCGGAGCGCGTGCGCGCCGCGGCGCGGGCGGCCTGCGCCGACGAGTTCCTGGAGAAGCTGCCGCAGGGCTACGACACGCCATTCGGCGAGGGTGCCGCGCGCCTGTCCGGGGGCCAACGGCAGCGCCTCGCGATCGCGCGCGCGCTCTACAAGGACGCGCCGGTGCTGATCCTCGACGAAGCGACGTCGCAGCTCGACGTGGAGTCCGAAGCGCTCGTTGCACGCGCCGTGTCGAATCTCATGGCGGGACGCACGACGCTCGTCATCGCCCATCGACTGTCCACCGTGCGCCGCGCGGACCGGATCATCGTCCTCGACGGCGGCCGGATCGCGGAGACCGGCACGCACGCCGAGCTCTTGACTCGCCCCGGCGTGTACCGCAGGCTGCACGACATGCAGTTCTTCTCCGAGGCCGACGCGGCCGCGCCTCCCGTGGGAGCGGCGGCGCCGTGACCCTGCGGAGCATGACGGGATTCGGCCGCGCCGGCGGCGTCCTGGGTCCGGATTGGACCGCCGAGCTCACGGTGCGCTCGATCAACCACCGCTTTCTCGACCTGACCGTCCGCGTCCGGGACTCCGAGTCCGTCCTGGAACCGGTCCTGCGGCAGGTCTTCGCGCGCCGCCTCGCCCGGGGGAAGGTCGAGGTGACGCTGCGCCTGACGCGGTCGGGCGGCGGCTCCGGTCCGACGATCTCCGTGGACGAACGCCTGCTCGAATCGCTTCTGGCGCGCGTGGCCGATCTGTCGACCCGTTACCCGATCCGCGGAGAGCTGCAGGCCCGCGACCTCCTGACGATCCCGCAGCTCTTTTCCGTCGAGAGCCCGTCCGACGGCTTCGGTCCCGACTCCCTCGCCGCCGCGGAGCGCCTCGGCGAGCAGGCGGCCGACGCGCTCGTCGCGATGCGCGAGGCCGAGGGCCGCCGGCTGGCGGAGGAACTGCGCGGGCGCATCGCCGCGCTCGAGGCGGGCCTCGCGCCGCTCGCGGCGCGCCGCGACGAGATCGTGCGCGCGATCGCGGCGACCCTCGCGGAGCGCATGAAAACGCTCTTCGCGGATCTGCCGCTCGATTCCGGCCGACTCGAGCAGGAGGCGGCGCTCGCCGCCGAGCGCTCGGACATCGCCGAGGAGCTCGCACGCCTGACGGGACACCTCGCCCAGTTTCGCGAGCTGCTCGATGCCGAGGCCGGCCCGGTCGGCAAGAAGCTCGAGTTCCTCTCCCAGGAGATTCTCCGCGAGATCAATACCCTGGGCTCGAAGGCACGGGATCGAGACCTCGCGCGCCGGGTGCTGGAGATGAAGTCGGAGACCGAAAAGATTCGGGAACAGGTCCAGAACGTCGAATGACGGGGGCACCGCGGGGCGATCTCTTCATCGTCTCGTCGCCCTCCGGCGGCGGCAAGACGACCCTCATCCGGCGTCTGCTCGAAGATCCTCCGGGCGCGCCGCTGCACTTCTCGGTCTCCCACACGACGCGCGCGATGCGGGCCGGCGAGCAGAACGGCCGCGAGTATCACTTCGTCCGCGTCGAGGAGTTCCAGCGGATGGTCCAGCGCGACGAGTTTCTCGAGCACAACGAGGTGCACGACAACATCTACGGGACTTCCCGGGCCGAGGTGCTTCCGCGCCTGGCGGCCGGCGAGGACGTGGTCCTGGACATCGACGTTCAGGGCGCCCGGGACGTGCGCCGGGTCTACCCGGAGGCCGTTTCGATTTTCATCGTGCCCTCGTCGCCGTCGGAGCTCGAGCGGCGGCTCGTGTCGCGCGGGCTCGACGGCCCCGAGGCGATCCGCAAGCGCCTCATCAACGCAGCGCGGGAGATCGTGGAAGCCCCGTCTTTTGAATACGTTATCGTAAATGACGACCTCGACCGGGCCACTCTTGAGCTACAATCGATCGTTCGGGCGCGGCGCCTCGTGCCGCTGCGCCAGGCGGAGCGTCTGGAGAGGCTTCGCCGGGAATTTCGATAAGAGCGAGGAGAGGGAATGATTCAGAAGATGCCGGACGGTGTCGACAGCAAGTTTCGCCTCGTGCTGCTCGTGGCGCGTCGCGCCGAGCAGCTCATGCGTGGCGCGCGGCCCAAGCTCGAGATGGACCGGCCGCTGAAGCCGACGAAGCTCGCCGCCCAGGAGTTCGAGGAGAACCGCGTCCGCTGGGACTATGGCGAGGAGGGCGGGGTGCTCGAGCTGCCCGGTGAGGGCGGCGCCGAAGAGGCGACCGAGGCCGCCGAGGCCGAGGAAGCGGCCGTCTCGGAGTAGCCGGCCCGGTTTCCCGGCTTTTTTCCCGATCGCCATGTCGCGCGCCCGCCGCGTGGTCCTCGGCGTCTCCGGAGGGATCGCCGCTTACAAGGCGGCGGAAGTGACGCGGGGCCTGGTCAAACGCGGTGCCGAGGTCCAGGTTGCGCTCACGCGCGGCGCCCGGAACTTCGTCTCGCCGCTGACCTTCGCGGTGCTGTCGGGCCGCGAGGTTCACACGGAAGTCTGGGGAGACGGATCCCGCCCGGCGGTGGACCACGTCGCGCTGGCGGACTGGGCGGACATCCTCGCGGTCGCGCCCGCCACGGCGCACACGCTCGCCAAGCTCGCGAACGGCCTCGCCGACGACTTCCTTTCGACGTATTTCCTCGCGCACCACGGCCCGGTCCTGCTGGCTCCCGCCATGGAGACGCGGATGTGGGAGCACGAGGCCGTGCGGCGCAACGTCGAGACGCTGCGCTCGCGGGGCGCCCGAATCGTCGGCCCGGAATCGGGACCGCTCGCATCGGGCCACGAGGGCGCCGGACGCATGGCCGAGCCGGAGACGATCGTCGAACAGATCCTGCGTCTGGCGGCGGGCCGTCGCGATCTCGAGGGATTGAAGCTCCTCGTCACGGCGGGACCGACGCGCGAGCCCCTCGATCCGATCCGCTTCGTCTCCAACCGTTCCAGCGGGAAGATGGGCCTCGCTCTGGCCGAGGCGGCCCGCGACCGGGGCGGCCGGGTCACCCTGCTGCTCGGCCCGGCGTCTCTGCCCGAGCCCGAGGGCCTCCGCACCCGGCGCTTCGCAACGGCCGACGAACTCCACGCCCTCCTCCTCCAGGAGTTTCCCGACTGCGACGGCCTCGTCATGGCGGCGGCCGTGGCCGACTTCATCCCGCTGGCGCGCCCCGAGCGGATGCACCGCGACGCCGGACCCGTCCGCGTGGACCTCGAGCCCGGGCGCGACATCCTCGCGAGCCTGCGGCCTCTGAAGCGCGGCCAGACAGTGGTCGCCTTCGCCGCGGAGACGTCCGACCTCGAGACGCGCGGCCGCCGGAAGATGGAAGCGAAGGGCGCGGACCTCATCGTCGTCAATGACGTCGGCCGGCCCGGGATCGGGTTCGACGCGGAGGAGAACGAGGTGCTGTTGCTCGCGCGGGACGGCACCCGAGAGACCGTCGCCCGCGCGCCCAAGCGCGAGATCGCCGATCGGATCTGGGACGCCTTCCGTTCCGTCCGGGATCAGTCCTCGCGCTTTTCGGCGAGCACGATCCACTTGTCCGACAGCCAGCCGAAGTAGCGCCGCGAGGGCGCGGCGGCGATCAGGCGGAGGCCGACCTGCCGCAGTTCCTCGTCGAGGCCCTCGCGCGTGAATCGGTGGGGGATCTCTTCCAGTAGCCCCAGCCGGCGGCGGATCCTCCAGCTCACCCAGCGCAGGTTGTAGCGGTGCCGGTAGTCCAGCACGAGCCACCGCCGCGCGACGCGCCGCATCTCCCGGAGCACCTGCAGGCGCGTGGGGAGGTCGAGGTGGAAGAAGAAGCGGATCGCGAGAACGGCATCCACCGACGCGTCGGGAAGCGGGATCGCGTTGGCGTCGCAGCGGAGGATGCGGATCCGGTCACCGTACTTCCGGCGCGCCCGGCTCATCATCGCGAGCGAGATGTCGGCGCCGAAGTCCCGGATGCCGCGCTCGCGAAAGAGCGGCACGAGCCGCCCCGTCCCGCATGGGAGATCGAGCGCCGTCCGCACCGGATCGCCGCGGCGGGCCGTCTCGTCGAGCGCGCGCCCGATCGCCTGGAGGTCACGGGCATTGCGCCGGCGGCCGCGCCGCGCTTCGTATCGCCAGGAGTCGTAGGCATCGACGACGGCGACGTCCTGATAGTGCGTCCGCGCCCGCTCGACGCTTCTCCGAGTTCCCACTAGCGGGATCCTCGCCGCGGGAGGGCCGCCTCCCCGGCGATAGACTGCGGGCGATGGCCGACGGCTCGACCCGAGACCAGCTGGAGTTCTTCCGCGATCTGGGCGTGACCGAGGTCTATCTCGATCGGGCGGCGGCGGCCAAACCCGCGGCCATCCCCGGCTCCATGCCGGACCTGCCGGGTCTCCACCGCTTCCTCGAGGGCTGTCCGCGATGCAAGCTCTCGAAGACGCGGACGAACATCGTCTTCGGCCAGGGCAACGCGCACGCGCAACTCATGTTCGTCGGCGAAGCGCCGGGGCGCGACGAGGACGAGCAGGGGCTCGCGTTCGTCGGCAAGGCGGGACAGCTCCTCACGCGCATCATCGAGGCGATGGGCCGAAAGCGAGAGGACGTCTTCATCGCGAACGTGCTCAAGTGCCTCGCGGGAGACACCCCGGTCCACCTGGGCGACGGCACGAGGCAGCCGCTCCGGCGTCTCGTGCACCGCCGGTACGACGGTCCCGTGATGTCGGTCGATTCGACCGGCCGCGTCGTCCCTCGCCGCGTCACGGGCTGGCACGCGAGCCCGCTCGCCGGACGGCGCGCGGTCCGGCTGTCGCTTCGGTCGCGCGGACGCCGCGCGCCGATCACGCTGACCGGAGATCACGAGGTCCTGACCGAGTCCGGATACGTTGCGGCGGAAATGCTCTCCGCGCGCCATCGCATCGCCGTCGGCGTTCCGGGGGTCGGCGCGCTCGAGCAGGAGACGGAGATCCGGGCGCTCGCCGCGGGGGAAAGCGAGGTACGGAGCCTCCGTGCGCGTTCGTCCATCCATCGGGAGCTTCAAACCATTTATGACGAGGCGGCGGTCGAAGACGTTACGGGGC
>Ga0335077_10003632_pt1 | contig 18708 bp, 13 predicted proteins | sample Lox_Sample_31_FD_207151 | JGI IMG/M metagenome (GOLD analysis project Ga0335077, IMG submission 207151) | Soil microbial communities from Loxahatchee National Wildlife Refuge, Florida, United States - Lox_Sample_3.1 | ecosystem: Environmental > Terrestrial > Soil > Wetlands | place: USA... | reverse complement strand
GGCTGGTTGTCCTCGGGAAACAGGACGCCGCAGTCCACCACGAGCAGCCGGCCGGCGTGCTCGAACACGGTCATGTTCCGGCCGATCTCGCCGAGCCCGCCGAGCGCGACAATCCGAAGGCCGCCGGGGGCCAGCGGCTGCGGCGTCCCCAGCTCCGGGTGCGGGTGACTCATCTGAGCTTCACGCCGCCCGCGGTCAGGTCCTCCCTGAGCTGCTCGATCTCAGCCGGCGTGGCGTCGGCGAGCGGCAGCCGCACCGGCCCCGAGGGCAGGCCGAGCAGGCCGAGGGCTGCCTTGGTGAGGATGACACCCTGATTCCTGAAGATGCCGGCGTACAGCGGCAGCAATTCGCGATGCAGCCGCCGAGCCTCGGCTGCCTGGCCGGCGGCATAGGCGTCGATCATCTCGTGCAGCCGGTCGCCGGCCACGTGACCCACGACGCTGACGAAGCCCGCGGCCCCCACCGACAGCCAGGGCAGGTTCAGCATGTCGTCGCCGCTGTAGAACACCAGCGGTGTGCGCGCCATGACCCACGACCCGGCGGCGAAGTCACCCTTGGCGTCTTTGACGGCGACGATGCGCGGGTGCTCGGCGAGCCGGACCAGCGTCTCCACGGCGATCGGGGTACCGGTGCGGCCCGGGATGTCGTAGAGCATGTTCGGCAGGCCGGTCGCGTCGGCCACCCGGCTGAAATGTGCGATAAGGCCATTCTGGGGGGGCTTGTTGTAATACGGCGTCACGACCAGAAGCGCGTGCGCGCCCTCTTGCTCGGCTAGCCTCGCCAGCTCGCAGCTGTGCTCGGTGTCGTTCGTGCCGACGCCTGCCACGACGGTGGCGCGGTCCCCGACGGCCTCAAGTACCGCCGCGAGCAGCCGGGCTTTCTCCGTGTCCGAAGTGGTCGGCGACTCGCCGGTGGTCCCGCTGACCACCAGGCCGTCGTTGCGCATCTCATCGACCAGGTACTCGGCCAGCCGGCCAGCACCCTCGTAATCGACGGCCCCGTTCCCGGCGAAGGGCGTGACCATCGCCGTCAGCATGCGCCCGAATGGCGCGGCCGGAGACCGGGCGGCGCCTGCGCCCGCCGGCGTCTCGGTGTCAGTCATAGACCGAACGCTACCGGGCCGGGTCGCCGGCGGGTACCGCCGGCGCGCACCCGGCCCGCCCGAGCCGGCCGCCCGGCCGGCCCGCACACGCGGGAAGTCAGCCGGCCGGGCGGCGGGTTCAGACGACGCGACGTGAGCTCGGGGGTACCCACGCCGCGCGCGTCTGCCTGAGTATCGGCCGTCGCATCCCGGCCCGTTACTGCCTCGTTACTGGTTCGCGGGGACAGCCTTGCCTCGCCGGCGTGTCGGTGCTGGGCCGGTCCGCCCCGCCTGTACAGAATTGGCAGCGGGCCTCTCCATGTATGAGATGGAGGGGCCTTAACCGTGCCACGCACGGCTGCACGCTGGCTGCGGTAAGCTACGGCCGTCCCGGGATCCCCGCCCGGGCGGGCGTGTGCCCAGCGAAGCCGGTGAGATCCCGGCGCTGTCCCGCAACGGTAATGCCTCTCCCCGAGGACGAGCCCGGCCGCCTGGCTCATGCCGACGACCTGTCCTCGGAGGAAGGGCGGTTCGTTCCGATGCCCGTCGGTATCGCAGCGGACGCACTTCGTCCTCCAGAACCGACGGAGGATGATCATGCGGGCTCGTACCCGTCACCTACCCGCACTCGTCGCGGCGGCAGCTCTGGCGCTGGCCGGCGCGGCCTGCAGCAGCTCGCCGGCCAGCCCGGGCTCCGGCGCGCCGGATGCGGCGGGGTCCGGCTTCCCGGTCACCATCACCAGCTTCGCCGGCCGGGTACACGTCCCGGCCCGGCCGGACGCGATCATCTCGCTGTCCCCGACGGCTACCGAGATGCTGTACGCGATCGGGGCGGGCGGCCAGGTCAAGGCCGTCGATGACGACTCCGACTACCCGGCGGGCGCGCCGGTCACGAAGCTGTCCGGCTACACGCCGAACGCGGAGGCCATCGCCGCCTACAGGCCCGACCTGGTGGTCATCTCCAACAACATCGGCGGCATCACGGCAAAGCTCCGGGCGCTGTCGGTGCCGGTACTCGACCTGCCGGCCGCGGCCAGCCTGCAGCAGGAATACGCCGAACTCGAGCAGCTCGGCAGCGCGACCGGCCACCTGGCGCAGGCCAGGCGGGAAGTCACCACGATCAAGTCCGCGATCCGCAAGATCGTGGCCAGTGAGCCCGCGCGCACCGGGCCGGTCAGCTACTACTACGAGCTATCGACGGACCCGTACTACAGCGCCACGTCGTCCACGTTCATCGGCAGCGTGCTGGCGCTACTGGGCATGAAGAGCATCGCCGATGCGGCCAAGGGCGCGGCCGCCGCCGGCGGGTACCCGACCCTGTCGGCCGAGTACATCCTCAGGGCGAACCCGGACTACATCATCCTGACCGACACCGGTCCGACCGGCGGCGGCCAGACCGCGGCGACAGTAAGCGCCCGGCCCGGCTGGTCGGTCCTGTCCGCAGTCAGGGACAAGCACATCATCCTGCTGAATGCCGACGTCGCGTCGCGCTGGGGGCCGCGGGTCGTGGACCTGCTCCAGGAGGTCGCGGCCGCGCTGAAGACGGGCACGCAGTGACCGCAGCCACTCCGGCCAGGCCGTCGGCGCAGCCGGTCGTCACGGCGGCGGCCGCTCCGGCCGCCGCCGGCCCGGTGCGGCTGCGCCGGGCCACCAGGCCGGTCCTGCTCGCCACCGTCGCGCTGGCGATCGCCATCGTGGCAGGCGTCGCGGTCGGGCCGGCCGGGCTCTCGCCGGAGCAGGTGCTGGCCGCGCTCGCCGACCGGCTGCCGTGGCACCCGCACCTGGCAGTGTCCCCGCTGAACAGCGCGATCGTCTGGCAGCTCCGGCTGCCCCGGGTTCTGCTCGGCGTGCTGGTCGGCTCGATGCTGGCCGGCGGTGGCGCGGCCTACCAGGGCATATTCCGCAACCCGCTGGCCGACCCGTACCTGCTCGGGGTCGCCGCGGGCGGCGGCCTCGGCGCCACGATCGTGGTGGTCTCCGGCGGCAGCCAGGCGCTGCTTCCGCCCGCCGCGTTCGCCGGAGCGGCCGGCGCGGTAGCGCTGACCTACCTGCTCGGCACCAGCGGCGGCCGTGGCGGTGACTCCGCCGCGGCCCGCGGCGGCACCGGCTCCATCCTGCTCGCCGGCGTAGCCATCGCGGCGATGCTGACTGCCTTCCAGACCTACCTGCAGCAGCAGCACACGCAGACGCTGTCCGTCGTGTACTCGTGGATACTTGGCGGCCTGTCCGCCGCCACGTGGTCGCAGATCTGGCTGGTGCTGCCCTACATTGTCGTGTCGGCGATTGCCCTGCTCGCGCACCGGCGGCTGCTCGACGTGCTCAGGGTCGGCGAGACCGAGGCGGCGAGCCTCGGCGTCAACGTCGCCCGGGTGCGGCTGCTCGTCGTGATCGCCGCCACCCTCGGCGTCTCCGCCGCCGTCGCCGTCAGCGGGCTGATCGGGTTCGTGGGCATCATCGTGCCGCACGCGATCCGGCTGACCGCCGGGCCGAGCTATCGCGTCCTGCTGCCCGTCTCCATGATCGGCGGCGCGGCGTTCCTCGTCCTCGCCGATGTCGCCGCGCGCACTGCGCAGGCGCCGGCCGAGGTGCCGATCGGTGTCATCACCGCGGTCGCAGGCGCGCCGTTCTTCCTGTTCGTGCTCCGTTCCCGGCGCGCGCAGCAGGACCTCTCGTGATCAGCTTCACCGATCTCACCGTGCGCTTCGGCGCCGCCGTGGCGCTCGATCGTGTCAGCGGAACCGCAGCCGACGGCGAGTGGCTCGGCGTGATCGGCCCGAACGGCGCGGGCAAGACCACGCTCCTCAACTCGCTGGCCCGGCTGACCAGCTTTGACGGCAGCGTCGGCGTCTGCGGGCGGCCCGCGGCCAGGCTCGGCCGGCGGGAGCTGGCGCGGCTGATCGCCTACGTGCCGCAGCGGCCGCTGCTGCCGCCGGACATGACGGCGGGCGAGTACGTGCTCCTGGGCCGCAACGCGCACATCGGCTACCTGCGCACCGAGTCGGCCGCTGACCACCGGATCTGCGCCGGCATCCTCGCGCGACTAGACCTGACCGCGCTCGCCGAGCGCAGGCTGCGCGCGATGTCGGGCGGCGAACTGCAGCGGCTGGTGCTGGCCCGCGCCCTGGCCCAGGAGGCGCCGGTGCTGCTGCTCGACGAGCCCACGAGCGCGCTGGATCTCGGCCGGCGGATGGACGCACTCGAGCTCATCGACGACGTGCGCCGGGAGCGCGGCCTGACCGTGGTCTCGGCCATCCACGACCTCACGCTGGCCGGCCAGTTCGCCGACCGGCTGATGCTGCTGGCAGGCGGCCGGATCGCCGCGGCCGGCCCGGCGGCCGACGTGCTGGACGGCTCGCTGCTGGCGGGTCACTTCGGCGCCGGCATCCAGGTCCTGCGCACCGAGGCAGGCGAGCTCGCGGTGATCTCCCGCCGCCGGCGGCCAGGGATGTCGTAGTCGGAGGTAACCCGCCAAGCGCGAGCAGTTCCAGCAGGCTGCCGCCCACCGTGAGCACGAACGCCGCCAGGATCAGGGCCGCCGCCAGCATCAGGCTCCGGATTCCGACGCTGATCGCCAGCAGCGACCTTGGCTGACCGCCGCGCAGGCGGCAGGCCATGCCGACCTCCGCCGAGCCGAGGCACCCGGCCACCGCGATGCCCAGCAGCTCCGCCCCGGTCCACAGCACCCGGCCGCCGTCGTTGATGAGGTTCAGGCCGACCGGGAACGCGGCGATCCACGTCGCGAGCCCGGCGGCGGCCAGCACGAGCCAGGCAATGCCCTGCCCGAGCAGCAGCCCGTGCACGTACCTGACCGGCTGCAGGCTGACGGCGCCTGGCCGCGAGCCGCGGAGCGCGGGCGAGGAGGGCGGGCGATCCTGACCACTGGCCATCGGCAGACGCTAACACCCGGCCCGGAGGCGCCCGTGACAGCGGCCTGCTACCAGACGATTACGTTACGCGGCGCTGGGCTCCGCTAGATATGCGATCCACTGCGGGTCGCCATCCTGCTCGGCCCCGATCAGCCGCCAGTGCGCACCCCGGGGCGCGGCCGGGTTCCGGTCCAGCTTCCAGCCGAGCTCCTCGATGAGCCGGTCGGCCTTACGGTGATTGCACCTAGTGCACGAAGCCACGCAATTCTCCCAGATATGCAGCCCGCCGCGGCTGCGCGGCACCACGTGGTCGATCGTGTCCGCCTTGGTGCCGCAGTAGGCGCACAGGTAGTTGTCCCGACGCATCAGGGCGGCCCGGGTCAGCGGCACGCGGCTGCGATGCGGGACACGGATGTAGCGGCGGAGCCTGATCACGGAGGGAACTGCCAGCTTCGACGTGGCCGAGTGGAGCACGGCCCCGCTGCTGTCGTCGTGCACGACGTCGGCCTTCTCGCCCAGGACAAGGCATACTGCGCGGTGCACTCCCACAGTGGTCAGCGGCTCATACGTGATGTTGAGCAGCAGCACCCGTTGCACGCGCACCTCCATCGGCCTGACTGCCGTCAGCCGTTCATGGAGCTACCCCGGCGCTGTGCCGCCGGGGCACCCGTGACCAGTGTGACTGCCAGGCGGCCGGTTCGCCAAGGGCATTAGCCCAGCGCGCCGGCCGAGTTCGGGCCCCGGCCCGCCCCGCCGGAGGCCGCAGCCGACATAAGGTGCCTGACATGCACTCTTCGTATCCGGACGCCCAGCGGCAGGACGTCGCCGACGTCCTGCACGGTCAGCCAGTGCCAGATCCGTACCGCTGGCTCGAGGATCCGGACAGCCCGCAGACCAGTGCCTGGCTGAGCGCGCAGGACGAGCTGTATCAGGAATACGCGCGGGCGCTGCCCGCCCGCGGCCGGTTCGCCGCCCGGCTGACCGAGTTGCTGCGGGCCGGGGAGGTGTCGCCGCCGGTCTGGCGCGGTGAGCGTCAGTTCTTCACCCGCCGGGAGCCCGGCGAGGAACACGCAGTGCTCTGCACCGCCGCCCCCGCGGATCCCGAGCGCGCCCTCGTCGACCCGATGGCGGCCGATCCGACCGGGGCCACGACCCTCGACTACTGGCATCCGAGCATGGACGGCAGCCTGCTGGCCTACCAGTTCTCCGAGGGCGGCACCGAGGAGGCCGTGCTGCGGATCATCGACACTGCATCCGGGCAGCTAGTCGACGGGCCGATCGACCGGACCCGCTACTCCAACCTCGCCTGGCTGCCCGGCGGCAGATCCTTCTACTACGGGCGGCGGCTCGCGCCAGCGGCGGTGCCCGCGGGCGAGGAGCCGTTTCACCGGCGCGTCTACCTGCACCGGCTCGGCGCTGACCCGGACGACGACGCGCTGATCCTGGGCGAGGGCCTGGAGAAGACGAACTACTACCACGTTCAGGTCAGCAGGGACGGGCGCTGGCTGCTGATCACGGCCTCCGCGGGCACGGCGCCGCGCACCGATGTGTGGGTCGCGGAGCTGTCCGCCGGCCGGGAGGCATCCCCCCGGCTGCGGGTGCTGCAGCAGGGCGTGGACGCCAACACCTGGCCCCGGCCGGGCCGGGACGGGCGGATATACCTGCTGACCGACCGCGGCGCCGCCCGCGGACGGATCGCCGCGGCCGACCCGGTGCACCCGGCGTTCCCCGCTCTCGAGAGCTGGCAGGAGGTGCTCGCCGAGGATCCGGGGTCGGTGCTGACCGACTTCGCCGTCCTCGACGGCGCGGAGCTGTCCGAGCCGCTGCTGATCGCGTCCCGTACCCGGCACGCGATAGCCGAGATCACCGTGCACGCGCTCGCGACCGGTGCCAGGACGGCAGAGCTCTCGCTGCCCGGCCTCGGCAGCGTCGGCGGCCTGTCCGAACGGCCGGAGGGCGGCCACGAGGCGTGGTTCGCCTACACCGACCACGCCGCCCCGGTGCGCGTGCTCCGCTTCGACGCGCTCGCCGGTGTCACCCGGACCTGGCAGCGTTCCCCCGGCACGGTCGACGTGCCGCAGGTCGCGGCCGAGCAGGTGGCGTACCGGTCGGCCGACGGCACGACGGTCCGGATGCTCGTGCTCAGCTCGGCCCGGGCCCGGAGCGGGACCGGCGGCGGGCCCGCGCCCGCGATCCTGTACGGCTACGGTGGCTTCAACGTCAGCCTGACCCCGGCCTACTCGGCCAGCATCCTGGCCTGGGTCGAGGCCGGCGGCGTCTACGCGATCGCGGGCCTGCGGGGCGGCAGCGAGGAAGGCGAGGAGTGGCACCGCGCCGGGATGCGGGCGCACAAGCAGCACGTCTTCGACGACTTCTACGCGGCCGCCGAGAAGCTAATCGCCGACGGCCGGACGACCCGCGACCAGCTCACCGTGTGGGGCGGCTCCAACGGCGGCCTGCTCGTCGGCGCGGCGGTGACGCAGCGCCCGGACCTGATGGCCGCCGCCGTCTGCTCCGCGCCGCTGCTCGACATGATCCGGTACGAGCTGTCCGGGCTCGGCGAGACCTGGAACGACGAGTACGGCACGGTGGCCAGCGCGGAGGAGTTCGGCTGGCTGCTCGCCTACTCGCCCTACCATCACGTCCGGGACGGGGTGCGGTACCCGGCGGTGCTGTTCACCGTTTTCGACGGTGACACCCGCGTCGACCCGCTGCATGCGCGCAAGCTCTGCGCCGCGCTGCAGCACGCCACCACTTCGCCCCTCGCCGAGCGCCCGGTCCTGCTGCGCCGCGAGTCCAACGTCGGCCACGGCGCTCGCGCTGTGAGCCGGACGGTTGCGCTCTCGGCCGAGGAGCTTGCGTTCGCGGCCAGGCAGACGGGACTCGCCTGCTGAAGGGAACGGCGGGTGTCCCCGCGCCGGTCACCCCGCCGCCGCGAGCGCGTCCCGGTACTCGGCTAGTCCGGGCAGGCAGCCATGGCGCTCGCCCGCCGCGTGCCCCAGCCGGCGGGCAACCTGGAGGACCACGTCGGTCCGGTGCCCGGGCGGCAGGCCGAGCACGGTAGCCCGGCCGAGCGCGAGCGCACGCTCGGGCTCGGCCGACTCGAGCAGGCAGCGCGCCTGCCCAAGCGCCACCAGCGCGCAGTCGAGCACCTCGGCAGCCGGGTAGAGCCGGGCCGCGAGGCCGAACGCCCGGTAGGCGGCCTGCCAGTCACCGAGACCCACGAGCGCGTCGCCGGCATGGAAGTACAGCTGGCGCTCGGTGTACCCGAGGGCGGTGTCCGCGCAGTGCTCGGCAGGCAGGTCCGCGATCGCGTCGGCCGCCTTGTCCAGCGCGGCCCTGGCCCGGGTCAGCGCGTCCCTGCGCGGCTGGCCCCCTGCCAGCCGCGCCTGCGCTCGCGCCTCGATGACCGGAGCCATGACGGCGGCCGCGCACAGGTGGCGGCCTGCCAGGTCGGCGGCACCGCCTGCCAGCGACGCGGCCTCGGCCGCGTCGCCGTAATACAGCGGGACGAGTGCCTCCCGCGCCACGACCCACGCGCGCAGCTGACGGTCGCCGGTCTCGTCGGCCGCCGAGCGAGCGGTCCGGAAGAAGGACCGCGCCAGCCGGTGATCGCCGAGGTCCAGCATCGTTATGCCGGCGAGGCCTGCCAGCTGGCTGGCCAGCCGGCACAGCCGCTCGGAGAACTCCAGCGGCTGGCGCTCCTGGCACGTGCGCCGCACGTCCGCGAGGTCTAGCAGGACGTCGCAGAGCAGCCGCAGCGCCGGCGCGGCCATGTACTGCCGGCCGTACCCCGCCGCCGCCTGCTCCCAGGTGTCGATCATCGCGGCGGATACCGTGCCGCCCGCCAGCGCGTCGTCCAGCCGCCGCCGGATCCGGTCGACCGCGCCGAGGAACCGGCTGTCGACCCGGCAGCCAGCCGATGTCATCTGCCTGATCAGCATCCGCCGCAACTCGTCGTCATCCTCGTCGCCGGCGGGGGCGGACCTGCCGTTCCCGGCCAGATCACTCCCCGGCACGCCGCAGCGTGGCGGCGCCGCGGGACCGGACGCCTGCATGGCGCCCGGGGCGGCCGGCCCGGCGGTGCGGGCACGCGCTCGCCGGGGCGCGGGGATGGCCGGCGGCCGGTGCGATCCGCCGCACAGGCAGCGGCCGTCGTAGCCGAGGTCTTCCGGGTCAGCCTGATAGGTGGCGCACAGGTAGTGCAGGTACTCGGGTCCTGGCCGTTTCTGCGCGCTCTCGTACGCCGAGAGCAGCGTCTCGCTGAACCGCGGCACCCGGCGGCCGTCGGCCTCGTAACGCGCACGGACCTGCGCGACGACATCTGCGAGTGCGATGCCCAGCGCCAGCCGGTATGCGCGGATCATGCTGGTGCCGCAGTTCGCTGCGATCGCGGTCGCGATCTCGCTGTGCGGCGACTCCGCCGCCAGCCCGCGAGCGCGGATAAGCCGCGCGGCGCCGGGCTCCTGGCGGCTGCCGCATGGCTCCGCGGCCGCCGGTCCCGCGTCCGGGTCCCCGGCGATAGCGGCAGCCGCTGTCCGCTCAGCCGACACCCTTCTCCCCCCCATTTTCGCCGTTGTCACGAATGGCACCGCGTCAGCCCCGAGCGGATCGCGTCTACTAGCGCAGCGTAACTTATTGGACGTGTCTTGTTAGTCCCTTTAAACTCAGTTACCTCATAAGTCCCCTCTGCAACACAGGATTCGTTACGGAATTGTGCCAGCCGGCTCATTAGTATCGGGCGAGTGGCTGCCGCACTCACCGTGACCGCTGTCCCCGGCCCGTCAACCCTGATCAGCGCCTGCCACAGCGGCACCCCGGGCATCGCCTGCAGGCTGATCTGGGATCTGTCCCACAGCACGCACGCCGCGGACATCACCAGCGTGTACCTCGCCGGCCCGATCCGGCTCGCCCTGCGGATCGCCCTGGTGCTCGCGATCGCGGTGCTGGTACGGATGGCTGCCCGCCGCCTGATCGACAAGGTCACATCCCGCGCGGCAGGCCGGGACGGGTCGGACGGGCGGCGGCTGGGCGAGCGGCGCACCCAGCGCGGCACGGCAATCGGCTCGCTGCTCGGGAACGCCGCCTCGGTCGCAATCTTCACGATTGCCGGACTGATCATCCTCGGCGACATCGGGCTGAACCTGGCGCCGATTCTTGCCAGCGCCGGCGTGCTCGGGATCGCCATCGGATTCGGCGCGCAGAATCTCGTGCAGGACTTCCTCGCCGGGATTTTCATCCTGCTCGAGGACCAGTACGGCGTCGGCGACGTAGTCGATATCGGCGACGTCAGCGGCAGCGTCGAGGCGGTCAGCCTGCGCATCACCAGGGTCCGCGACGTCAACGGCATCGTCTGGCACATCCGGAACGGGACGATCAAGCGGGCGGGGAACGAGACTCACGGCTGGGCCCGCGCGGTGGTCGACTTCCCGGTGCCATCGGGCCTGCCGCTGGCCGCCGCCCGCCGGGCGCTGGAGCGGGCCGCGATCGAGATGTCCACCGAGCCGCGCTGGCGCGCGTCGATTCTCGACCCGCCGGAGGTATGGGGCGTAGAGACCATCTCCCCGGATGGGGTCCTCATCCGGGTGACCGCCAGGACTGCCCCGCAGGCGCGCCCGGAGGTCACCCGTGAACTGCGCGAACGGCTGAAGAACGCACTCGACGAGGAGCAGCCGGCCACCGCCGCGATCCCGCGCCAGCCGGGCGCCGCGGAAGCGAGCGCCGCGGAAGCGAGCGCCGCGGAAGCGAGCGCCGCGGAAGCGAGCGCCGCCGCGGCGGCGAGCGGGCAGGGTGCGCCCGGGGCCGCCGAGCCGGGCGGCGGGGACGCCAGTGCCGCGCCCGCCGGGTCGTAGCCGCTCCGGGCCCGCCGCCGAATACCCTGGGCAGGTGACAAGCCAGCCAGCAACCCTGTATGAGCAGATCGGCGGCGAGCCGGCCTTCCGTCGTCTGGTGCACAGGTTCTACCAGGAGGTAGCGGCCGACCCGGAGCTCCGCCCGGTCTACCCGAGCAAGAATCTCGGCCCGGCCGAGGAGCACCTGCGGCTGTTTCTGATCCAGTACTGGGGCGGCCCGGCGACCTACAACGAGCTCCGTGGCCACCCCCGGCTGCGCATGCGACATGCCCGTTTTCACATCTCCGGGCGGGAGCGCGACGCCTGGCTCCGGCACATGCGCACCGCGCTGGACGAGCTGGGACTCGAGCCGGACCAGGACCAGCAGCTCTGGGAGTACCTCACGATGGCGGCGCACAGCCTGGTGAATCAGCCAGGCGAAGGGGACAGCCGGCCCGATCTCGGGCTGACCCCGGCATGAGCACAGGTCGGCATCGGCTGCGTTGTTCTATTTGCGGCAAGCGGGCGGCCAGAAGATACTGTGACCACTCGTATTACCCGGCACGGGCCGGTGGCGCCGTCACCTGACCGCCGGAGGGCACATAGCCGCCGCTGGAGGGGTCGCGGTGACAGAGGACTTCAGCCACCTTGCAGGCACCGTGGCGGCTGGTGATCAGATCGCCGGGTATCAGCTCGGCGAGCAGATCGGCACGGGCGGCATGGCCGTCGTGTACCGCGCGCTTGACCTGCGCCTCGGCCGCCAGGTCGCGCTCAAGGTGCTCGCCGCCCGGCTGGCCGAGGACGACGCGTTCCGGCAGCGCTTCATCCGGGAGTCACGGGCAGCAGCGGGCGTCGACCATCCGCACATCATCCCGGTGTACGAGGCGGGTGACGCCGACGGCGTCCTGTTCATCGCCATGCGCTATGTCAGCGCGGGCGACGTGCGGACCCTGATCCAGGCTCAGGGCATGCTGAGCCCCGCGAGGGCCAGCGCGATAACCAGCCAGGCAGCGTCCGCGCTCGACGCCGCGCACGCGCACGGCCTGGTGCACCGCGACGTCAAGCCTGGCAATATCCTGCTAGACGCCGTCGGCGGGCGCGATCACGTGTACCTGGCGGATTTCGGCCTCAGCAAGCACTCCCTGAACACCACGACGCTGACCGCGGCGGGCCAGTTCATGGGCACCCTCGACTACGTGTCCCCAGAGCAGATCCAGGGTCGTCCCGCCGACGGCCGCGCCGACCAGTACGCGCTCGCGTGCACGGCGGTCGAGATGCTGTCCGGTACGCCGCCTTACAAGCGGGACGAGAGCATGGCGCTGCTGTGGGCGCAGCTGGAGGCGCCGCCGCCGCTGCTGACCGACCTGCGCCCGGACCTGCCGCCAGAGATCAACACGGTAATCAGCACGGCGCTGGCAAAGTCGCCGGCCGACCGGTTCCCGACCTGCCTGGCCTTCGCCTCGGCGCTGGCCGCCGTCTGCGAGGCCAGGCCCGCCGTGCTTCGCGAGCCGACCGAGCTCGCTGCCGCGCTGCCGCAGCAGGCCGCACCGCCTGCGGGTGGTGCGCCCGCCGGCGCTGCGGCTGCTGCCGCGCCGCGCCCCGCTCCGTCGAATGCAGCCCCGCCCGCAGACGCACCGCCGGCCCGCGTCCCGGCGGCTGGCATCCCGGCGGCTGGCATCCCGGCGGCCGGCGGCCCGGCGGCTGGCATCCCGGCGGCCGGCGCCCCGGCGGCGGACGCCCCGGCGGCCGGCGTGCCGGCGGCCGGCGTGCCGGGCTGGTCGAGTCAGACCAGGCCCGAGCCCGTGCTGGCCGGCCTCGAGGCGATCGAGGAGACCGCCGCGGCACCGCCGCGCCAGCCCGCGGCGTTCGCGTCGCCGCGCGAGCCCGCAGCAGCCCCGGCCGGCGCCGGTGTGCTCCCGCCCTGGCCGGCTGCGGCCGCCCCCGGAATTGCGGACCCGCCGAGGCAGCGGCCCGGCGAAGCCGACGGGCCAGGGCGAGCGCGGCCGGCCAGCCGGCAATCCCCGGACTGGCCCCCGGCCGACGCCCGCCAGGCACCGGGCTGGCCCCCGGCCGACGCCCGCCAGGCACCCGGCTGGCCCCCGGCCGACGCCCGCCAGGCTCCGGGGCCGCTGCAGCCGTTGACCTCGCCCCAGCGCGACTCGCACCTGGTTCCGCAGCGGCAGCGCGCGACGCGCGCTGCCGGGAGGCGCATCACCGCGGTGGTGCTCGGCGCGGCGATCGTAGTGGGCCTCGGCTTTGCCGGCTACAAGCTGCTGGACCGCCCGGCGCGGACCGGCGCGCTGCCGCCGGTATACGTGACCAAGACGGTCCCGCCGTCGCCTGCGACCGGAACGTCACCAACGCCCTCCGATACCGTGCAGGCGTATTTCGCTGCGATCAACGCGCGGCACTACCGGCGGGCCTGGCAGCTGAACACGGTCGTGCACAGCAACGAGGATTACCAGCAGTTCGTCAGCGGGCTCGCGGGCACCTCGCAGGACACCGTGACCATCCAGTCCACCACCGGCAACGTCGTCTCCGCACAGCTAGTCGCGCAGCAGACCAACGGCAAGGTGAAGACCTTCCAGGGCACCTACACGGTGACCAACGGCATCATCAGCGCGAGCTCGGTGCGTCAGGTCAGCTGACGCGGCGGCGTTACATCCTGATGCGTTTGTTGGCCGGATCGTAGAACGGGCGCAGCGACGCACGGGCGGGGTAGCTGCGGTCGCCGATCTGCACCGACCACTCGCCAGCGTCGATCCAGGCCTGGTCGATCGGCTCCCCGGCGGACTCGACCATCGCGAGACCGACGGCGGCGCCGAGTGTCCAGCCGTAGGACGCCGCGCGGATGTAGCCGACGGCGGCACCGTCCCTGTGCACGATCTCCGCGTGGAACATCAGCGGCCCTGGATCGGTCAGCAGCACCTGGACCAGTCGCTTGCTGAGCTTGCCCGCCGACCGCTGCGCCAGGACGGCCTCCCGGCCAAGAAAACCGCCCGGCTTGTCCAGTGCGACCGCGAAGCCGAGACCGGCCTCGAGCACCGTGTCGGTGTTGTCGATGTCGTGACCGTAATCCCGGTAGCCCTTCTCCATCCGGAGGCTGGACAGGGCCTTCAGCCCGGCATGCCGCAGGCCGAACTCACGGCCTGCCTCGACGAGCCGGTCGTAGACATGCACTGCCTGCTCGGCCGGGATGTGCAGCTCATAGCCGAGCTCGCCCAGGTACGTGATGCGAATGCAGAGCACCCTGGCAAAGCCGATATCGATATGCCGGGCCGTCCTGAACCCGAACGCGGCGTCGCTGACGTCTGCCTTCGTCACCGCCGCGAGCAGCTCGCGCGATCGCGGCCCCTGGACATTGACCTGCGCATATGCCGAGGTCACGTCGAATGCCTGGGCCCTGGCGTCGTGCCGGTCGAAGTGGCGCCGCATCCAGGCCAGAGCGTGCCGGTGCGCGGTGTCGGAGGCGACCACGTAGTAGTCGTCGTCGCCGAGCATGGTCACGGTGAGATCGGCCTCCAGCCGGCCGCCCTCGTTGAGCCACTGCGTGTACGTGATCACGCCGGGCTCTGCGCTGACCTGGTTGGCGGACAGCCATTCCAGCTCGCGGCCCGCATCCCGGCCGCGGACGGCGAACTTTGCCATGAACGACATGTCCATCAGGATCACGCCCTCGCGGCACGCCTGATGCTCGGCCTCCCAGTTCCCGTACCACTGCTGCCTGCCCCAGGACAGCTCGCCCGCGTCCGGGGCGCTGCCGGCCGGTATCGAGCCCTCGGGCGCGTACCAGTCCGCGCCCTCCCAGCCGCTGACATCGCGGAAGAACGCGCGCTGCTCGACGAGCCGGTGGTGAATCGGCGACAGTTTCGCGCCGCGCGCAGTCCGCATCGAGCGGCCGGGGTAGTGCGTGGCATACACCATGCCCAGCGACTCGACGGTCCTGGTGGCCCGGTATTCCGGGCTGGCCTGATAGGGGTGCAGCCGGTCGATGTTCATGCCGGTGATGTCCATGTCCGGCCTGCCGGCCGTGATCCAGTGCGCGATCAGCCGCCCGAGGCCGCCGCCGGTCAGGATGCCGATCGAGTTCAGGCCGGCCGCGACGAAGAAGTTCCGCAGTTCCGGCGCCTCGCCGATGACGGGGGCCAGGTCAGGCGTGAAGCTTTCCGGTCCGCAGAAGAACTTCCGGATGCCGACCTGCGAAGAGATCGGAATCCTGGACATGGTCTTCTCCAGGAACGGCCCCATCCGGTCCCAGTCCGGCGGCAGCTCGCCGAAGGAGAAGTCCTGCGGGATCCCTTCCACTCGCCACGGAGCGCAGACCGGCTCGAACATGCCGAGCATCAGGCCGCCGCCCTCCTCGCGGAAGTAGCCGTAGTTAGCCGGGTCCTCCAGCACTGGCCAGTTCCTGTCGACCTCGGCAATCGGCTCGGTCAGCAGGTAATAGTGCTCGGCCGCCTGCAGCGGGATGGTGACCCCGGCCAGCTCGCCGAGCTGTCGTGCCCACATCCCGGCGCAGTTCACGACGTACTCGGCCTCGATGTCGCCGTAGCCGGTGCGGACGCCGGCCACCGCGCCGTCACGCTGCAGGAAGCCCGTGACGGCCACGCCCTCGATGATCGTCGCGCCCTGCTGCCGGGCGCCCTTGGCCATGGACATGGTCACGTCCACCGGATTGACCCTGCCGTCGGCTGGGATGTAGAAGCCGGCCAGCACATCGTCGGTCCTGGCCAGTGGCCAAAGGTCGGCCACCTCGCGCGCGGAGATCTCGTGTACCTCCACCCCGCAGTGCCGGTTGAAGGCCGCGACCCGGCGGTACTCCTCGAGCCTGCCGGGCTCGATCGCCAGCTCGATGAGGCCCACCTGGCGCATCCCGGTGGCCAGGCCGGTTTCGGCCTCCAGCCGCAGGTACAGATCGCGCGTGTACTTGCGCAGCTCGGTCGACGTCTCGGAGGTCGAACCGAACGTTGCCATCAGGCCGGCCGCGTGCCAGGTCGTGCCGGAGGTGAGCTTGTCACGCTCCAGCAGCACGACATCCCGCACCCCCAGGTGAGCCAGGTGATAGGTGATAGAGGTGCCGATCACGCCGCCGCCGATAACCACGACTCGGGCCCGCTGCGGCAGGTCGCGGCCAGGTCCGGCCAGCGCGGGGCTGACTGAGGATGAGTCCGCTGTGATCATGCAGCTACGGCTCCGATCGACGGTGGCAGCGAGCGCCGAGTTTTGCGCTCCATGGAGCATATGCGTACTTAGCGATCGGCCATCAGGTGCGCAGCGGTAACGTCAGCCGAACCAGAACCGCCGGCCTTGAGCGCACGCTGGCTGAGACGAGCGACGCCGGGCGGGCCTCCAGTGCGTGGCGCTGGCCGTATCCGAGCAAGGCAGCAGTGCCACCACCCCCCCGGGTACACCTACGGGAGCGCGCCGTAACCAGCGCGCATGCCCCGGGCGCAGCTCGCGGGCCCGGATCCCTCGGTGGCGGGCCCGGATCCCTCGCTCGCGTCCGGTCGTGCCCCGCGCTAGTCCCTGGTCAGCTTGCGATAGGTGACGCGATGCGGCCGGGCCGCCTCGGCGCCGAGACGCTCGATCTTGTTCTTCTCGTAGGCCTCGAAGTTGCCCTCGAACCAGAACCAGCTCGCCCCGCCTTCCCACGCCAGGATGTGGGTGGCGATCCGGTCCAGGAACCACCGGTCGTGACTGGTGATCACGGCGCAGCCGGGAAAGTCGAGCAGCGCGTTCTCCAGCGACGAGAGCGTCTCCACATCCAGGTCGTTGGTGGGCTCGTCCAGCAGCAGCAGGTTGCCGCCCTGCTTGAGGGTGAGCGCGAGGTTCACCCGGTTCCGCTCGCCGCCGGACAGCACCCCGGCCGGCTTTTGCTGGTCGCCGCCCTTGAACCCGAACGCTGCCACGTAGGCACGGCTGGGGATCTCGGTCTTGCCGGCGGTGATGTAACTCTCCCCGTCCGAGATCACCTCCCAGACGTTCTTGTCCGCGGCGATCCTGGCCCGGGACTGGTCGACGTAGGCGATCTGCACGGTCTCCCCGACCGTGACCGAGCCAGCGTCCGGCTCCTCGTCGCCGATGATCATCTTGAACAGGGTCGTCTTGCCGACTCCGTTCGGGCCGATGATTCCCACGATCCCACCCTGCGGCAGGCTGAAGGACAGGTCCTCGATCAGCGTCCGGTCGTCGAAGCCCTTGGTGAGGTCACTCACCTCCACGACCTTGGTACCCAGCCGCGGACCCGGCGGAATCTGGATCTCCTCGAAGTCCAGCTTCCTGTCCCGGTCCGCCTCGGCCGCCATCTCCTCATACCGCTGCAGCCGGGACCGGCTCTTGGCCTGACGGGCCCGCGGGCTGGAGCGCACCCACTCCAGCTCGTCCTCCAGCCGCTTGCGCCGCTTGGCGTCCTTCTGGCCCTCGACCTTGAGCCGGGCCGCCTTGGTCTCCAGGTAAGTGGAGTAGTTGCCCTCGTACGGGTAGGCGCGGCCGCGGTCCAGCTCCAGGATCCAGCCCGCCACGTTGTCCAGGAAGTAGCGGTCGTGGGTGACGGCCACCACGGTCCCCGGATACTTCTCCAGGTGCTGCTCCAGCCACTGCACGCTCTCGGCGTCCAGATGGTTGGTCGGCTCGTCGAGCAGCAGCAGGTCCGGTTGCGACAGCAGCAGCTTGCACAGCGCGACGCGCCGGCGTTCGCCACCGGAGAGCACCGTCACGTCCGCATCCGGCGGCGGGCAGCGCAGCGCGTCCATGGCCTGCTCGAGCTGGCTCTCCAGGTCCCAGGCCTCCTTGTGGTCCAGCTGCTCCTGCAGCCTGCCCATCTCCTCGAGCAGCTCGTCGGAGTAGTCGGTCGCCATCTGCTCGGCGATCTGGTGGTAGCGATCCAGCAGTGCCTTGGTCTCGGCGACGCCTTCCTCCACGTTGCCCAGCACCGTCTTGGAGTCATCCAGGCCCGGCTCCTGCTCCAGGATCCCCACCGAGAACCCCGGCATCAGCCTCGCCTCGCCGTTCGACGGCTGCTCCACGCCCGCCATCATGCGCAGCAGCGTCGACTTGCCCGTCCCGTTCGGCCCGACCACGCCGATCTTGGCGCCTGGCAGGAACGCGAGGGTCACGTCGTCGAGGATGACCTTGTCGCCGTGCGCCTTGCGGACACGGCTCATCTGGAAGATGAACTCCGGCATGTCATCAAGGGTAGGGCCAGCGGGGCACGACTATGAACGGGCCGCCTCGGGCAGCGCGGACCGCCGGCCTGCGGGCCGGACCCGCCCGCAGGCCGACAGCCCGCCGATCGCCCGCGGACCGGTCCCCTGAGCGCTCAGAACGGCGCCGCGACCGGCTCCCGGCCGTGCTCTGTCAGGTCCGCGGCATCGGTCATGACCGCGAGCTCGGCCTCCGCCGGCCCGGCATCGGGGAACTCGTCGCCGCCCGTCCCGGCCGGGCCGGGCCCTACCGGCGTCCCCGGCCCGGCAGGTATCGCCTCTGTGCCCAGGTCCTCCGCGGCCTCGGGCCCCTGGGCGGCCTGGCCGTCCTCGTCGGCTGGCCGCTCGCTCCTGGGCCGCGTACGGCGGAACGCGGCCACCCCGCACGACAGGTCATGACCGATCGACGTGGCGGCAATGTCGACGCTCGTCCGTGGTGTGCCCTGCTTGGACTCGTAATCGTGCATGGTGAGCGTGCCCCGCACCACTACCGGATCGCCCTTGTCCAGTGAGTTCTTGCAGTTCTCCGCGGTCCTGCCGTAGCACTTCACGGTCACGAAGCAGGTCGGCGCGTCGGCCCACTCGCCGGTGGCCCGGTCCACGCGCCGCGGCGTCCAGGCCACGCGCATGCTGATCACGGATACGCCCGTCTTGGTCGCCGAGAAGAACGGCTTGGTGGCAACGAATCCTGCCACGCTGAACTGCGCCTCGTTGGGCATAAGCACCTC